>Ga0070668_100002331_pt1 | contig 13963 bp, 12 predicted proteins | sample KBSS43metaG_FD_64661 | JGI IMG/M metagenome (GOLD analysis project Ga0070668, IMG submission 64661) | Switchgrass rhizosphere microbial communities from Kellogg Biological Station, Michigan, USA - KBS S4-3 metaG | ecosystem: Host-associated > Plants > Roots > Rhizosphere > Soil ... | reverse complement strand
CTCGAGCTGTTCAAGCCGTTCGTGATGAAGCGTCTGGTCGACCTGAACCACGCGCAGAACATCAAGAGCGCCAAGCGCATGGTCGAGCGTCAGCGTGCCCAGGTGTGGGACGTGCTCGAAGAGGTCATCGCCGAGCATCCGGTGCTGCTCAACCGCGCGCCTACCCTGCACCGCTTGGGTATTCAGGCGTTCGAGCCGCAGCTGGTGGAGGGCAAGGCCATTCAGCTGCACCCGCTCGTTTGTGAGGCGTTCAACGCCGACTTCGACGGTGACCAGATGGCCGTGCACCTTCCGCTGAGTGCGGAGGCGCAGGCCGAGGCCCGCATCCTGATGCTGTCGTCCAACAACATCCTGTCTCCGGCTTCGGGTCGGCCGCTGGCCATGCCCCGTCTGGACATGGTGACGGGGCTGTACTTCCTGACCACCGAGATCCCCGGCGACACAGGCGAATACGTGCCTGCTGCCAAGGATCAGCCGGAGTCTGGCGTGTACAGCTCGACGGCCGAGGCCATCATGGCCTACGACCGCCATTCGCTGAGCATCCGCGCGAAGATCAAGGTGCGGCTGACGCAGCAGCGTCCGCCCGCCGAGCTCGAGGCGGAACTGTTCGGTGACGAGGGCTGGAAGCCGGGCGAGGCCTGGACGGCCGAGACCACGTTGGGTCGCGTGCTCTTCAACGAGCTGCTGCCGAAGGGCTACCCCTTCGTCAACAAGCAGATGCACAAGAAGGTGCAGGCGTCGATCATCAACGATCTCGCCGAGCGCTACCCGATGATCGTCGTGGCGCAGACCGTCGACAAGCTCAAGGACGCCGGGTTCCACTGGGCCACGCGTTCTGGTGTCACCGTGTCGATGGCCGACGTGCTGGTTCCGCCGAACAAGGCGGAGATCCTCGATGGTTACGAGGAGAAGGCCGACGTCATCGAGAAGAAGTACCAGCGCGGCGGTTTGACCCGTGAGGAGCGCACCGACGCTCTGGTGACGATCTGGAAGGACGCCACCGAAGAGGTCGGTAACGCACTGCGCGAGCACTACCCGTCGGACAACCCGATCATCACGCTGATCGACTCGGGCGCGACCGGTACGTTCAACCAGACGCGCACGCTGGCAGGCATGAAGGGGCTGGTGACCAACCCGAAGGGCGAGTTCATCCCGCGCCCCATCAAGTCCTCGTTCCGTGAGGGCCTGACGGTGTTGGAGTACTTCATCAACACCCACGGTGCTCGAAAGGGCTTGGCCGACACCGCTCTTCGTACCGCCGACTCGGGTTACCTGACCCGTCGTCTGGTGGACGTGTCTCAGGACGTCATCGTCCGCGAGCACGACTGCGAGACGGAGCGCGGCGTCAACGTCACGCTCGCCGAGCTGCAGGGCGACACTCTGGTGCGCGACGCGCACATCGAGACAGCCGCCTACGCCCGGACGCTGGCAAGTGACGCGGTCGACGCGAAGGGCAACGTCGTCGTCGAGCGTGGACACGACATCGGCGACCCCGCCATCGATGCGCTGCTCGCAGCGGGCATCAGCGAGGTCAAGGTGCGCTCGGTGCTGACCTGCACGACGGGCACCGGCGTGTGTGCGATGTGCTACGGCCGTTCGATGGCGACGGGCAAGCTCGTCGACATCGGCGAGGCCGTTGGCATCGTGGCCGCGCAGTCCATCGGCGAGCCCGGCACGCAGCTGACCATGCGTACCTTCAAGCAGGAAGGTGGCGTCGGCGAGGACATCACCGGTGGTCTGCCCCGCGTGCAGGAGCTGTTCGAGGCCCGCGTGCCCCGCAACACCGCTCCGATCGCGGACGTCACCGGTCGGGTGCGCCTCGAAGAGGGTGAGCGCTTCTACAAGATCACCATCGTCCCCGACGACGGTGGCGAGGAAGTCGTCTACGACAAGCTCTCGAAGCGTCAGCGCCGCAAGGTGTTCAAGCACGACGACGGTTCCGAGCGCCTGCTGTCCGACGGTGACCACGTCGAGGTCGGCCAGCAGCTCATGGAGGGCTCGGCCAACCCGCACGAGGTGCTCCGCGTCCAGGGCCCCCGCGAGGTGCAGATCCACCTCGTCAAGGAGGTCCAGGAAGTCTACCGCGCTCAGGGTGTGTCGATCCACGACAAGCACATCGAGGTGATCGTCCGGCAGATGCTGCGTCGCGTCACCGTCATCGATTCGGGTTCGACGGAGTTCCTGCCCGGCTCGCTGACCGAGCGTGCCGAGTTCGAGGCCGAGAACCGTCGCGTCGTGGCCGAGGGTGGCGAGCCTGCCGCTGGCCGCCCGGTGCTGATGGGTATCACGAAGGCATCGCTGGCCACGGATTCGTGGCTGTCGGCGGCGTCGTTCCAGGAGACCACGCGAGTCTTGACCGATGCGGCGATCAACTGCCGCAGCGACAAGCTCAACGGTCTGAAGGAGAACGTGATCATCGGCAAGCTGATCCCGGCCGGTACGGGTATCGCCCGCTACCGCGACATCCAGGTGCAGCCCACAGAGGAGGCCCGCGCCGCGGCGTACACGATCCCGTCCTACGAGGATCAGTACTACAGCCCGGACTTCGGTCAGGCTGCTGGTGCCGCCGTGCCGCTGGACGACTACGGTTTCAGCGACTACCGGTAGTCACCTTCCCTGCGCGAGCAGACGTGAAAACCCCCAAAACCTGCCGGTTTTGGGGGTTTTCACGTCTTGTCGCGAGGGTTATCCACAGGCCCCGAGCGCTGGGGTTCCGCCGGACGCCCGCAGCAGCCAGCATCGTCACATGTCAGCCGGTGCCCTGCAGCGAACCTTTGCCGTGAACGGCGGTGTGGCGACGACGCGAGATCTGCTCACCGTGCTGACGCCCAAGGAATTGGAGATCAGCGTCCGCAAGGGTAGGTTCATCCGCCTCCGCCGTGGCGTCTATGCGATGACGCTGCCCGCTACGGTGGATCGTCTCGCCGCGCTCGACCTGTCGTCCGGCACTCGGATCGTCGCGTGCATGCAGACAGCGGCGGCAATGTACGGCTTCGACACTGAGCCCGACGGCCGACTGCACGTCCTCGACCCCGGCATCCGTATGCGCCCCTCACCAGAGGTCATGGTGCACCAGCGCGTCGGCGCCCCGCTGAAGACGATCCAAGGGCGACTAGCGACGGCGCCTGGGTGGACGGCGGTCGAGGTGGCTCGCACGCTGCGGCGGCCGCGCGCCTTGGCGACGCTCGACGCGGCACTGCACGTGGGGGCTTGTACGGTCGCTGAGCTCGATGCGGTAGTGCGCGAGCAGAAGGGGCGACGGGGAATCGTCCGCGTTCGGGAGATGTTGGCGTACGCCGACGGCCGCGCGGAATCGCCGATGGAGAGCGAGACGCGGCTGGTGTTCATCGACTACGGCCTGCCGCTACCCGAACTTCAGTACGAGATCGTCGATCATTGCGGCGACCTTTGGCGCGTCGACTTCGCCTGGCTCGACGCCAAGGTGGTGGCCGAGTACGACAGCATGGAATGGCATGCCAATCCGCAGATCTGGAAACGCGATCGGGTGAAGGTCGAGCGGCTCAAGGACTGCGGCTGGACGACGGTGCCGATTGTCGTCGACGACGTCCGTACGCATCCCTACGAGCTGGCCAACCGCATCGAGCGACTCCTCACCTGACCCCGCCGAGCAGACGTGAAAACCCCCAAAAACGCCAGGTTTTGGGGGTTTTCACGTCTGCTCGGCGGGAGAACGGGACGCTAGTAGGCGAGTTGGTTGACCGCGGCGGCGAACACACGCGGCAGGGCAGCAGCCGCGGGGACGATGCGCGGCCGGATCGCGGGATGTGCGCCGGCTCGTACCAGGCCCGCGGTCAGGGCGCGGTAGCGCCGGGTCAGCCTGCGCCACTGCCGGTCGTAGTCGCCGGGGCGTTCTTGCACGACGCAATTCACCAGGAGCTCGGCGGCGCCGAACGCCAGCCCGAGGCCCTCGCCGGTGAGCGCGTCGATGTAGCCGGCCGCGTCGCCGACCAGAAGCACCCGGCCCGCCGCGCGGTTGCGGACGCCCTGCCACAGCGGCCCGGCGGCTCGGTCCGGTCCGTGCGGTCGACCCGCGACGCGATCACGAAGCTCGGCGAATTCGTCCAAGTGGCTCTCGAATCCGCCACGACCCGCGGACAGGATCGCGATGCCCACGCAGTCGTCGGCCACGGGCGTCACGTACGCCTCGGCGCCCGGTGCCCAGTGCACCTCGACGGAGTCGGTCCAGGGGGGCAGCTCGACGTGTCGTCGGATGCCCCACCGGCGCGGACCATCGCCGGGTTCGGCGAGCCCCATCGCCTTGCGAATCGGGGAGTGCAGACCGTCGGCCGCCGCGAGGTATCTGGCCCGAAACTGCGCTGCGCGTACCGATTCCGCGTCCTGGGTGACTTCGCCGATGTCGCCCTGCACGAACTTCACGCCCGCCGTGCGCGCCGCGTCCGACATGGCCGCGTGCAGCACCGTCCTGCGGACGCCGCGACCGATGCCCGCCCGGAAGGACGCGTCGACCCGCCGGTTGGCGTCGAGGTACGTGATGCCACGCAACGGCCGTCCACGCGTGGTGACGCCGAGCCGGTCGAGATGCGCGAGGGTGTGCGGCATCATGCCCTCGCCGCAGGCCTTGTCGAGCACGCCTGGCCTTCGTTCGACGACGACCACCTCGAGCCCGGCCCGCGCGGCGTACAGCGCCGTGGCCAACCCCGCGGGTCCGCCTCCGCCGACGAGCAGGTCGATCACGTCAGGCTCGCCAACGCGCGGTTCTCGACCCTGAGCCGCGTCCTCAGCAGCACCGCGTTGAGCACGGTGAAGACCAGCGCGGTGATCCAGGCGGTGTGGACGAGCGGCAATGCGATGCCCTCGACGACCACCACGACGTAGTTCGGGTGGGGTAGCCACCGGTACGGGCCGCCGGTCACCCGTGGCGCGCCGGGCACCACGACCACACGGGTGTTCCACTGGTGCCCGAGCGTCGCGATGCACCACCAGCGCAACGCCTGCGCCGTCAGCACGACGGCCAGCATCGGCCAGCCGAGCGCCGGCAGGAACGGGCGGTGCAGCCCGATCGCCTCGACCAGGCAACCGACGAGCAGACCGGTGTGCAGGACCACCATCGCGGGGTAGTGCCCAGCACCGAACTCGGTGCCGCCCCGCGCCCTCGACCACGCCAGATTGCGTTTGGACACCACCAGTTCGGCAACCCGCTCGACGGCAACTGCGGCGATCAGCAGTACGTACCAGAGCATCGGTGCGGTCCCGTCAGCGCCAGCGCAGCAGCACGAGCTCGGAGCAGAACCCCGGGCCCATCGCCATCATCAAGCCGGGACTGCCTGCGGGGGGACGCTTGGCGATGGTGTCGCGCAACACGTGCAACACCGACGCCGACGAGAGGTTGCCGACCTCGGCCAGCGAACGCCACGTCAGCTCCAGCGCATCGTCGGGCAGCCCCAGCGTCGCGTTGATCGCCTCGATGACCTTCGGGCCACCGGGATGGCTCACCCAGCCGCCGATGTCGGAAACCTGAAGGCCGTGTGCCCCAAGGAAACTCGCGACGTCGTCGCCCAGATAACGCTCCACCACCTTCGGCACGTCGGGGGAAAGCACCAGCCGGAAGCCGCTGGCGTCGACGTCCCAGCCCATCGTCCGCAGCGAGTCCGGGTACAGATGGCTGCGCGAGTCGATGATCTCCGGACCGGATGCGTCGATCCGCTTGGCGCGACGATCGCCGACGACCACCACCGCAGCCGCGCCGTCTCCGAACAGGCTGCTGCCGACCACCGTCGCCATCGTCGGATCGGACTTCGGGATCAGCGAGCACAACTCGACCGCGAGCAGCACCGCGACCTCGTCGGGTGCGCCGCGCAGATAGTCGTGCAGCCGTGCCACGCCCGCCGCGCCCGCGACGCACCCGAGCCCGAACATCGGGATCCGGCGGACGTCGGGGCGCAGACCGACGCGGCCTGCGATGCGCGCGTCCAACGTCGGGACCGCCACGCCGGTCACCGTGGTCGTCATGATCAGGTCGACGTCGCCGGGTTCGAGCCCGGCCTCCTCCAGCGCTCCTAGTAGTGCGGCACACCCGAGTTCCACCGCATGCTCGATGAAGAGGTCATTGGCCGTGCCGAAGTCGTCGAGTCCCGCGTAGTCCTCGAGCGGAAGCACCATGTGGCGGCTGTTCACCTTCGCGCTCTTGTGAAGTGCGCGGATTCCGTCCTCGTACGGTCGATAGTCGGGAAGGGCGAGAAGCGCTTCGGTGATCTCGTCCTGGGTGTACCGGCGGGGCGGGAGTTCTCCGTGGACAGCTGCAACGACGCTCATTGGCACGCTCCTTCTACCTTGAACCACGCCGTCCGGCGTCGCACGGTTCAATGGACCGGCGTGCTGTGGGTCGACTCACAGCCCGACGGCGCCGCCGCTGCGCCGGCGGTAGCCGAACCCGTCGGACGGCTTACCTAGACTGGAGACGTGCTCATTGGTTCGCATGTCGATCGGGTCGACCCGTTGGCCGCCGCGCAGGCCGACGGTGCCGACGTTGTGCAGTTCTTCCTGGGTGATCCGCAGAGTTGGAAGAAACCCGCGCCGCGCGAGGACGCCGACGTGTTGCGTTCGTCGGCGGTACCGCTCTACGTCCACGCGCCGTATCTGATCAACGTCGCGTCGGCCAACAATCGGGTACGCATCCCGTCGCGCAAGATCTTGCAGGACACCTGCGACGCGGCCACGCAGATCGGCGCCACCGCCGTGATCGTGCACGGCGGGCACGCCGACGACAAGGACGTCGAGGCTGGCTTCGAGCGCTGGGTCAAGGCCCTCGACAGCCTGAAGACCGACGTCCCCGTCTACCTGGAGAACACCGCGGGCGGCGATCATGCCATGGCCCGCCATTTCGACACCATCGCCCGGTTGTGGGATCACATCGGCGACAAGGGCATCGGCTTCTGCCTGGATACCTGTCACGCGTGGGCGGCGGGCGAAGCGCTGATCGATGCCGTCGAGCGCATCAAGTCGATCACTGGGCGCATCGACCTGGTGCACTGCAACGATTCCCGTGATGCGGCGGGCTCCGGCGCCGACCGGCACGCGAACTTCGGCACCGGCCAGATCGATCCTCAACTCCTCGTCGCGGTCGTGACGGCGGCCGACGCACCCGTCATCTGCGAGACCGCCGAAGAGGGCCGCAAGGACGACATCGCCTTCCTGCGCGAGCACGTCGACTGAAACGATTCGATTACTGAACGGCGGATTAACGGGCAGTAGCGGCTGGGCGAACTAGCCTCAGCGGAATGTCCACGGTCGACGACGCACCCGTTGCGGTGGCTCGCGCCGCCCCGCCGAGCATGTCGCGTGACCGGTGGCTCGTCATCGCACGGTGGATCGCCATCACCACCTGGGTCGCAGTGGTCGGCTACCGCACTGCCGCCGACGGCTTCGCCTTCAATCGCGAGCTGCTCCTGCTCTACATCTGCACCGGATTGCTTGCGGCAAGCATCGGTCGAGGCCGACGGATGCTCTACGTCATCCGCGACTGGTTGCCGTTCGCGCTGGTGCTGCTGGCGTACGACCTGAGTCGCGGAGCGGCCGACCTGATCGGCCGTCCCACCCTGTGGCAGTGGCAGGCCGACGCCGACCGGTGGCTGTTCTCCGGGACCATGCCGACGGTGTGGCTGCAGGAGCGACTCAAACTGCCCCAGGCGCCCTGGTGGGAAGTCGCCATCAGCACCGTCTACATGTCGTTCTTCATCCTTCCCTACGTCGTCGCCGGCGTGCTGTGGCTACGCGACCGCGAGGAGTGGAAGCGGTTCGTCCGGCTGTTCGTCGGGCTGTCGCTCGCGGCGCTCGTCGTCTATACGCTGGTGCCCGCCGCGCCTCCGTGGGCCGCCGCGCGCTGCACCGCGGGTGACGTCATCGGCGGGCCGTCCGGGCCCCGCTGCATGTTTCGGCCGGCCCGTGGAGTGCCCGACGGCGGTCTGCTTGGCGCCATGCAGACCAATCAGGACGGCGCCAACGCGTGGGTCGAACGCATCGTCACGCGCGGCTGGGGCAAGCTGAATCTGCATTCCGCGGCAGCGCTCATCGACCAGGGTCAGGCCAGCGTCAACCTGGTCGCGGCGATCCCCTCGCTGCATTCGGCGTTGAGCGCCGCCGTCGCGGCGTTCCTGTGGACGCGCGTACAGCGCAGGTGGCGGCCGCTGCTGGTGGCCTACCCGTTGATCATGGCCTTCACCCTGGTGTACACCGCTGAGCACTATGTCGTCGACGTACTGCTCGGGTGGGCGCTCGCCGCCGTCGTCATCGCGGCGATCCGGCGCCTGAACGTACGGCGGCCAAACGCTGAGCAAACGTGATCGCGCCTAGGGTGGAGGCGTGCGTCGACTGGTCGTGCTGATCGCCGTGGTACTCGCCATGGCCGGCTGCGCGGGGTCGAGTTCTGCTGGGCCGCAGGACTTCACGGTGGGCTCAGGCGCACACTCGATCAGCGTGGGCGGCCTCGACCGTGACTATCGGCTCTACGTGCCTGCCGGGCTTCCGCCGGGTGCAGCACTCGTCGTGATGATGCACGGCGGGTTCGGCAGCGCCGATCAGGCCGAACGGTCCTATGGCTGGAATCAGTTGGCGGACCGCGAGAAGTTCGCCGTGGCCTATCCCGACGGAGTGGGCCGCGCGTGGAACGTAGGCGGCGGGTGTTGTGGCCGGTCGGGCAGACAGGGCATCGACGACGTCGGCTTCATCACTTCGATGGTCGACGACGTCGCCGCGCACGTGCCAGTGGACCGCGACCGCGTCTACGCGACCGGCATCAGCAACGGCGGCATGATGGCCTACACGCTGGCGTGTCGCACCGACGTGTTCGCCGCCATCGGTCCCGACGCCGCAACCCAACTCGACGCGTGCGCGTCGCCGCACCCGACGTCGGTGCTTGCGATCCACGGCACGGCCGACCGAGCGATCCGTTACGACGGCGAGCGCGGCGAGGGCATCGCGCGCATCGACGGCCCGCCGGTACCCGACGTGAATGCGTTCTGGCGCAACGTCGATCAGTGTGTCGAGCCCGTCGTCGCGACGGCTGGAACGGTGACCACGTCGGCCGCCGACTGCGCGGACGGTCGCGGCGTCACGCTCATCACCATCGACGGTGCCGGGCACCAGTGGCCGGGCAGCCAGCCGATCCGAGACGGGGCCGACCCACCGTCGGCCGCACTCGACGCGTCGACGACGTTGTGGACGTTCTTCGTCGCTCACCCGCGCGTCAGGTAGACCTTCCGCAGCGTCTCGGTGACCGTCCAGACGGTCTCGGCGCCCGCCGCGAGTCGCGCCACGTCGCCCGCGCCGAGCTGCAGCGCCGGGGTGCCGTCGCCGAATTCGACTGTCGCCGAACCGGATAGCACGACGAATACTTCGTCGGCCTCGACGTCGCTCATCGTGCCGGGCGTCATCTCCCACACACCCACCTCGAGGCCTTCGAACGCGGTGAGGGCATGGGCGCCGGTGCGCGGCTCACCGCTGACCGACTGTTCGGCGGGCACCGGTTCATGGTCGAGGTCGATGGTTGCCGCGGTGACGGCGGAATTGGGCTGCACCCGCCCATTATGCGGCGATCCGCACCCCGCGCCGTCGCAAGGTGATCTGATCCGAGGGTGCCGGTAACTTCTCGCGGTTACACGATCAACTACACCGTCGAGGGCGACGGGCCTGCGCTGATGCTCGTCGCAGGCACGCTGTGCTCCGCCGCGCAATGGCAGGACTTCGGATACACCGCCACGCTCGGCCGGAAGTGGCGCATCATCAACGTCGATCCGCTCGGACACGGACTGAGCGACGGTCCGCACGACGCCGATTCCTACGATGCCGCAGGGGTGACGTCGGACCTGGTGGCCGTGCTCGACGCCGAGGGGATCGACCGCGCGACGGTGTGGGGGTACTCGCGTGGCGGGTGGCTGGCATGCAGCCTGGCCAGTCGGCATCCCGAGCGAGTGGCCGGGCTCGTCGTGGGTGCCTACGCGATGCACGCCCACGAGTTGGAGGCCCGCCGGCTGCTGACGCCGTTCGCGACGTATCTGCGCAACGGCGACTGGCCCGGGCTGTGGCGAGTGCTCGGCGTCACCGATCCGACGTTTCAACAGATGATGGAAAACGGCAACGACTCACAGGCCGTCGCCGCCGCCATCGAGGGGTCGCTGCGACCCACCCGCTACGTCGACCCGGCCACAATCGGTTGCCCTGCAACGTATTACGTGGGATCCAAGGATTGGATCGTGCCCCACGTGCGGGCCGACGTGGATGCTCTTGGCGCCACGCTCGACGTGATCGACGGGCAGGGTCACCTCGGATCCTTCTTCGCCGCGGCTCCGCAGGTGCTTGCCGCGGTCACCGCACGGATCTAGCCCGCCGCGCCGCCGCATTACGTCTCTTGTGCAGTTGTCGAAAAAGTGTAACAGTGGACACATGTCGGACACGCATGTCGTCACCAATCAGGTTCCTCCGCTGGAGAACTACAACCCCGCCACCTCGCCCGTCCTGATCGAGGCACTGATCCGCGAAGGCGGCGGGTGGGGCGTCGACGAGGTCACCGAGCTCGGAGCGCTCTGCGGAACTCCTCAGGCACAGCGCTGGGGTGAACTGGCCGACCGCAACCAACCGATCCTGCGCACCCACGACCGCTACGGTCACCGCGTCGACGAGGTCGAGTACGACCCCGCGTACCACGAACTCATGAAGGTGGCCGTCGGCCACGGTCTGCACGCGGCGCCGTGGGCCGACGACCGCGCGGGCGCACACGTGGTGCGCGCGGCCAAGACCTCGGTGTGGACGCCGGAACCGGGCCACATCTGCCCGATCTCGATGACGTACGCCGTCGTCCCCGCGTTGCGCTTCAACCCGGAGCTCGCCGCCCTCTACGAGCCGCTACTGACCAGCCGCAGCTACGATCCCGAGCTCAAGGTGCCCTCCACCAAGGCGGGTCTCACCGCAGGCATGTCGATGACGGAGAAGCAGGGCGGATCCGACGTCCGCGCAGGAACCACCGAGGCCACGCCCAACGGTGACGGCACCTACTCGCTGCGCGGACACAAGTGGTTCACCTCGGCGCCGATGTGCGACGTCTTCCTGGTGCTGGCGCAGGCGCCCGGCGGGCTGTCGTGCTTCTTCCTGCCGCGCGTGCTGCCCGACGGCACCCGCAACCGGATGAACCTGGCGCGCCTCAAGGACAAGCTCGGCAACCACGCCAACGCGTCAAGCGAGGTCGAATACGACGGCGCCACGGCATGGTTGGTCGGCGAGGAGGGCCGCGGCGTGCCGACCATCATCGAGATGGTCAACCTCACCCGGCTGGACTGCACGCTGGGCAGCGCGACGAGCATGCGCACCGGGCTCACCCGCGCCATCCACCACGCCCAGCACCGAAAGGCGTTCGGCGCGTACCTGATCGACCAACCGCTGATGCGCAACGTGCTCGCCGACCTCGCGGTCGAGGCCGAGGCGGCGACCATGCTGGCGATGCGCATGGCCGGCGCCACCGACGGCGCGGTGCGCGGCGACGAACGCGAGACGCTGCTGCGTCGGATCGGGCTGGCAGCGGGCAAGTACTGGGTGTGCAAACGCGCCACGCCGCACGCCGCGGAGGCGATGGAGTGCCTCGGCGGCAACGGCTACGTGGAGGAGTCGGGGATGCCGCGGCTCTACCGCGAGGCCCCGCTGATGGGCATCTGGGAGGGCTCCGGCAACGTCAGCGCGCTGGACACGTTGCGCGCCATGGCAACTCGACCCGAATGCGTCGACGTGTTGTTCGACGAGCTCGGCAAGACCACCGGCCACGACACCCGCCTCGACGGGCACGCCGTCGCCCTTCGGCAGGCGCTGGCCGACGTGGACACCATCCAGTACCGGGCCCGCAAGGTCGCCGAGGACATCTCGCTGGCGCTGCAGGGCTCGCTGCTGGTGCGGTTCGGGCACCCGGCCGTCGCCGAGGCGTTCCTCGCCAGCCGGCTGGGCGGTCAGTGGGGCGGAGCATTCGGCACGCTGCCCACCGGGCTCGACCTCGGGCCGATCATCGAGCGCGCCCTGGTGAAGGGATGATGTCCGCTCGCGGGAGGGAGTCATGACGCATGCGATCAGGCCCGTCGACTTCGACGACTTGAAGACGATGACCTACGAGGTCACCGGCCGGGTTGCGCGAATCACGTTCAACCGTCCCGAAAAGGGCAACGCGATCGTCGCCGACACGCCGTTGGAGCTCTCGGCGCTCGTCGAGCGAGCCGACCTGGACCCGGCCGTCCACGTCATCCTGGTGTCCGGGCGCGGCGAGGGGTTCTGCGCGGGCTTTGATCTAAGCGCATACGCGGAGGGCTCGTCGTCGGCCGGTGGCGGCAACCCATACAAGGACACCGTGCTTTCCGGCAAGACGCAGGCGATCAACCATCTGCCGGATCAGCCGTGGGACCCGATGATCGACTACCAGATGATGAGCCGGTTCGTCCGCGGGTTCTCCAGCCTGATGCACTGTGACAAGCCGACGGTCGTGAAGATCCACGGCTACTGCGTCGCAGGCGGCACCGACATCGCCCTGCACGCCGACCAGGTGATCGCGGCGTCGGACGCCAAGATCGGCTACCCGCCGATGCGCGTGTGGGGCGTCCCCGCCGCCGGGCTATGGGCGCACCGACTCGGTGACCAACGGGCCAAACGCCTTCTGTTCACCGGGGATTGCATCAGCGGAGCCCAGGCAGCCGAATGGGGATTGGCGGTCGAAGCCCCCGAACCGGCCGACCTCGACGAGCGAACCGAACGCCTCGTCGAACGCATCGCGGCGATGCCGGTCAACCAGCTGATCATGGCGAAACTGGCGCTCAACACGGCGCTGCTGAACTCCGGTGTGCTGACCAGTCGCATGGTAAGCACCGTGTTCGACGGCGTCGCGCGCCACACTCCGGAAGGGCACGCATTCGTCGCCGAGGCAAGGGAGCACGGCTTCCGCGACGCGGTGAAGAGCCGTGACGAGCCGTTCGGCGACGCGGGCCGCAAGACGTCCGGGGTCTGAACAGTGTCCAAGACGCTCACACGGATGACCGCGCGTTCGGTCGTGTTGAGCGTGATGCTCGGTGCGCATCCGGCGTGGGCTTCAGCCAGTGAATTGGTAGCGCTCACTGCGGATTTCGACATTCGCGAGCCGACGCTGCGCGTCGCCCTGACCCGCATGGTCGGCGCGGGGGACCTGGTCCGATCGGCTGACGGCTACCGGCTCTCCGACCGGCTGCTGGCCCGCCAGCGACGCCAGGACGACGCGCTCGACCCGAAGTCGCGGCCCTGGGACGGCACGTGGACGACGTTGGTGATCACCAGCGTGGGCGTCGACGCGCGCAGCAGAGCGGGCTTGCGAACGACGCTGCACGACAAGCGGTTCGGCGAGTTGCGCGAAGGCGTGTGGATGCGGCCCGCCAACCTCGAGGCGGAGTTGCCTGCGGAGCTGCATGACCGGGTCCGGGTACTCACCGCCCGCGACGATGACCCGGCCGGGCTAGCCGCGCGGCTGTGGGACCTAGGCGCATGGGCGAAGACCGGGCGACGGTTGCTGAACGACATGTCAACTGCCACCGACGTTCCCGGTCGCTTCGTGGCGGCGGCAGGAGCGGTGCGTCACCTGCTCACCGACCCGGTGCTGCCCGACGAGTTGCTTCCGACGCCCTGGCCGGGCACGGCCCTGCGCCGGGCCTACCACGACTTCGCCGCGGAATTGGTTGCGCGGCGTGACGACACTGCACTGATGGAGGCGAAATGACCAACGGCGGAGTACGGGTCGAGCGCAACGGCGCGGTGACCACGGTGATCATGGACCGGCCCGCGGCGCGCAACGCCGTCAACGGACCCGCGGCGGCAGAACTCTTCGCCGCCTTCGAAGAGTTCGACAAGGACGACTCGGCGTCGGTCGCCGTGCTTTGGGGTGACAACGGAACCTTCTGTGCCGGAGCCGATCTCAAGGCGTTCGGCACACCGG
>Ga0070668_100002328_pt1 | contig 13976 bp, 6 predicted proteins | sample KBSS43metaG_FD_64661 | JGI IMG/M metagenome (GOLD analysis project Ga0070668, IMG submission 64661) | Switchgrass rhizosphere microbial communities from Kellogg Biological Station, Michigan, USA - KBS S4-3 metaG | ecosystem: Host-associated > Plants > Roots > Rhizosphere > Soil ... | reverse complement strand
TGGGGTTTTCCCCGCTGGCGCGGCTATGGCAGCGCACGCGAGGCCGTGAACGTGCGCCTGTGCGACCGGGCAGGATGCAGCGAGCCGGGCAATTGCCCGGCGCCCAAATCGCCCAACAGCCCCGATCGCTGGTATTTCTGCGAAAGGCATGCGGCCGAATACAACGCCGGCTGGGACTATTTCGCTGGTCTCGACAAGGAAGAGGCTGCCGCGCGCGAGCAGGCAGAGCGGCGCACCAACGAAGGCTATACCGATTCGTCGTGGAAAGCCTGGGCGGGGCCGGGCGATGGCACCCGCAGCCGCGACGAATTGCGCGCGCTCGAAGCGCTGGGTCTCGATCCCGATGCGTCATTCGAGGACGTGCGCAAGGCGTGGCGCACCCGCGCCAAGGAAGTGCACCCCGACGTGCGACCCGGTGATGAACAGGCTGCTGCCGAATTCCAGAAGCTGCAAGTGGCCTATGAAGTGCTGCGCGCCGCCGAGGAGCGCCGCGTCTGGAAAGGGTGAGGCGCGCTGCGCTGCAGGTGCCTCAAGCTGCCGCCATGTGGTTGACAGACATGGCCTCGTCCCGCGATGGAGATCCTTGCAGGGATAACCATGGGGGCAGCAACCATGGGGTTAGCATGAACAGGATCGTGACGGGTGTGATGGCGGTGGCAGGCATGGTGGCTTGTCCCGCGCTGGCCCAAGCCAAGGGGCTGGGTGTCGAAGCGACTGGCGGCAAGACCGATGGCCAGTGGGGCGCGGAGCTGGGCGCAAGTTACAGCATGGGTTTTGGCCCGATTACGGTGCGCCCGGTGGTGGGGGCATTCATCCCGACGGAAAGCGGCGCGAGCACCTCGCTCTATGCCAAGGGGGAAGCGACGTTCACCATTCCGGCCGTGGCCGAACTGGGCGTGGGCGCGCGCCTGGCCCATGAAAAGGTGCGGCCCTATGCCTTGGCGGCCTTTCCCCTGCTGCCGATGTTCAAGCTGACATTGCAGGGCGGCGATCATTATGGCGCGGCAGGACTGCGGTTCTCATTCTGAAGCAAGTGCCTGGCCCAGGCCGGGTTCGAATACGGACCAGCCGGTGGCCTGGACCAGCCGCTCCAGCGCCAAGGTGCCGGCCAGCGAATTGCCGCGCTCGTTCAAGCCGGGCGACCATACGGCAATGCTGGCCACCCCCGGCGCGATCGCGAGGATGCCGCCGCCCACGCCCGATTTGCCGGGCAGGCCGGTGCGAAACGCGAATTCGCCCGATCCGTCATAGTGCCCGCAGGTGAGCATCAGGGCATTGATGCGCCGCGCGCGCTGGGGCGAGACCACGTTGCGCCCGGTATCGGGGTTGCGCCCGCGCGCCATGAGGTATCGGCCCGCCAGCGCCAGTTGGCGGCAGTTCATGGCCAGCGCGCACTGGTGGAAATAGAGCCCCAGTACCTTTTCCACCGGATGGCGGATATTGCCGAACGCGCGCATGTAGTTGGCCAGCGCCATGTTGCGATAGCCGGTCTCCTGCTCTCCGCGTGCAACCGCATCGTCGATCACGATGCTGTCATCGCCCGCCAGCGCGCGCACGAAGCGCAGCAGTTCGCCGATCGCCTCGCGCGGTTCATAGCGGCCAAGCAGGATGTCGCTGACCACGATGGCGCCGGCATTGATGAACGGGTTGCGCGGGATGCCGTGCTCGCTTTCCAGCTGGACGATGGAATTGAACGCGCTGCCTGAAGGTTCGCGCCCCACGCGCTGCCACAGTTGGTCGCCCACCGCGCCCAGCGCCATGGTCAGGGCAAAGACCTTGGAAATGCTCTGGATGGAGAACGGCAGCAGCGCATCACCGGCCAGGTGGCAGGTGCCATCGGCCATCACCACCGCCATGCCGAAGCGATCGGGCGAGACCGTGGCGAGCGCGGGGATATAGCTCGCCACGCTGCCCTTGTCGGAAAGGGCGCTCATTTCCTCGGCAATGTCGCGAACGATAGCACCCAAGGTGGGCATGACACTCTCCTTTGCCTTCGCTTGGTTCCACAAAGGGCGCCCCATGGGCAAGTGCGGGATAGCCAGCGGGGGTGTTTAGGGTTTATGCGGCCGCGCCATGGACGCGATCACCGTTGCTGCACTCTATCAGTTTGCTCCCTTTGCCGATCCGGCGGCCCTGCGCGCGCCGCTGCTGGCATTGTGCGAGGAGCACGGGATCAAGGGCACCTTGCTGCTGGCGGGTGAGGGGATCAACGGCACCATCGCGGGCAGTGCGGCCGGCATCGCTGCGGTGCTGGCGCATGTGCGCGCCTTGCCGCACTGCGCCGGGCCGGACGTGAAGTATTCGACAGCCGCGACCATGCCCTTTGCCCGGATGAAAGTGCGCCTCAAGCGCGAGATCGTCACCATGGGCGTGGAGGGGATCGACCCGCTGGCGAGCGTTGGCACATATGTCGATCCGCACGACTGGAACGCGTTGATCAGCGATCCGGACACGATCGTGATCGACACGCGCAACGATTACGAAGTGGAAGTGGGCACCTTTGCCGGGGCGATCGATCCCCACACGCGCACGTTCCGCGAATTTCCGCAATGGTTCCGGCACGAGCGCGAGCGGCTGCTGGGCGAGGGGCGCCAGGCCAAGGTGGCGATGTTCTGTACGGGCGGCATCCGCTGCGAGAAATCCACCGCTTTCCTCAAAGGGGAAGGGGTGGAGCAAGTCTATCACCTGAAAGGCGGCATTCTCAATTACCTGGAGAAAGTGCCCGAGCAGGACAGCCTGTGGCAGGGCGAATGCTTCGTTTTCGACGAGCGGGTTTCGGTGGGCCACGGCCTGGCGCCGGGCAGCCATGTGCTGTGCGGGCCATGCGGCCGGCCGGTGGATGCGGCCGGGCAGCAATCGCCGGCATACAGGCCGGGCGTTTCGTGCCCGGCCTGCTTTGCCGCATGATGCCTTATTGAACCGTCAGGCCGGTGGCGTTGGTCTGGTAGGTGATGGCGTAGTTGGCCGCCGAGCCGGTGGAGAAGAGCGCGTTGGAGCCCGACAGCGCATAGGTGCCTGCCGGGGATGCGACTGTCGCGGGAGAGGTGACGCTGATCGAGGCGATGGTATCGCCGTTGACCAGTCCCGTGGTGGACGTGGCGGCGTTGGCAGTGGCAGTATCGGTCGTGGGATTGGCGGCCCCCACCGCGCGGACCAGCGCATTGGGCGTCAGCACCAGGCCGCGCGCCGTAACCTTGAAGGCCGTGGCATTGCCCGCCGCCTGGCCGAAGGTGATCGTGTAGTTGGCGCTACTGGCCACCAATCCCTTGCCGGTGATGGCATAGCTGCCAACGCCGGTGGTGCCGTTGACGCCGCTGGTCCAACTGGCCGTGCCGGTGGTGACTCCGGTGAGGAGATCGCCATTGACGAGGCCGGTGGCCGCGACCGTGCCCGACAGCGCGGGATTGGCAGCGCCATAGACCTTGGTGGCGGCCTTGGCCGTGTAGGTCACGGTCAGCGCGGCGGGATTGATCTTGTAGGCCGTGGCGTTGATCGCGTCTTGCACGAACGAGAAGGTGTAGTTGCCGCTATTGCCGGCAAGGCCGCTGCCGGTGATCGCATAGTTGCCCGCGCCGCTGGCGCTGGTGGCAGTCGTGGACCAGGCGGCGGTGCCGGTGGTGACGCCTGTCAGCGTGTCGCCATTGACAAGGCCGGTGCCGCCCACCGTGCCCGTTACCGTCGGAATTGCCGCGCCATAGGTGCTGCTGGCCGCCGTGGCGCTGTAGGTGACGGTCAGCGGCGCCGGGGTGATCGACAGGGCCGTGGCATTGCCGGCGGCCTGGGCGAACGTGAAGGTGTAGTTGGCGCTATTGCCGGCAAGGCCGCTGCCATTGATGGCATAGCTGCCTACCGGGCTGGCGCTGGTGGCCGGCGTGGCCCAGGCGGCGGTCCCGGCGGTCACGCCCGCCAGGGTATCGCCGTTGACCAGGCCCGTGGCGCCGACGGAGCCCGAAAGCGTGGGCAGCGCGCCGCCATAGATGCTGCTGGTGGCCAGGGCGGTGTAGGTGACGGTAAGCGGTGCCGGCGTGATCTTGAACGCGGTGGCATTGCCGGCCGCCTGCAGGAACGTGAACGTGTAGTTGGCGCTATTGCCGGCCAGCCCCTTGCCGTTGATGGCATAGCTGCCCACGCTGCTGGCCGTGCCGGCGGTGGTCGTCCAGGCGGCGGTGCCGGTGGTGACGCCGGCCAGGGTGTCGCCATTGACCAGGCCGGCGGCGGCGGTCGTGCCGGTGAGTGCCGGGTTGACCTTGCCATAGACCTTGGTGGCGGCCTTGGCGGTGTAGGTCACGGTCAAGGCTGCGGGCGTGATCTTGAGCGCGGTGGCATTGCCAGCGGCCTGGGCGAACTGGAACGTGTAGTTTGCGCTGTTGCCGGCCAGGCCGCTGCCGTTGACGGCATAGTTGCCCACGCCGCTGGCGGTGGTGGCTGCCGTGCCCCAGGCGGCCGTGCCGGTGGTGACGCCTGCCAGGGTATCGCCATTGGCAAGGCCCACGGCCGTGATCTTGCCGGTGAACGCAGGATTGGCCGCGCCATAGGTGCGGCTCATGGCATCGGCGCCATAGACCAGCAGCAGCGTAGCCGGGTTGATGGTAACGGCCGTGGCGTTGCCCGCGCCTTGCGCGAACGTGATGGTATAGTTGGCGCTGTTGGCCGAAAGGCCGCTGCCCGTCACGCCATAGCTGCCCACGCCGCTGGTGGCCGTGGCGGTGGTGGTCCAGGCGGCGGCGCCCGTGGTGACGCCGGCCACGGTATCGCCATTGACGAGGCCGGTGGCCACCACGTTGCCGCTGGCGAGCGCGGGATTGACCGCGCCATAAGTCTGCGAAAGCGCATTGGCGCTATAGGTCAGCGTCAGCGCGGCAGGCGTGATGGTGAGCGTGGCGGCGGTGGGCACGATCACGCGATAGGCCTGACCCAGCGTTGACGTGGCGAACAGGTTGCGGGTGATGACATAGTTCCCGACGGAAGACCCTGCCATGGCCGACGTGGCGAAGAGGTTGGCCACTGGCAGGGTGTCCCCGGCTGGGCCGAAGAGGTAATTGTTGACGCCACCAGCGGTGATCGCGCCGGTGAAGATGGGATTGGCGCTGCCATAGGTACGGGTGGCGCCGTTGGGCGTGGCGACGACCACGGGGGTGAGCGCGTAGAGCTGCGGGTAATAGATCTGAGTCTGGCCGGATTGGCCGGTCTGGTTGGGCGGAGACCACACGCCGGTGAAATTCCATCCGGCATAAGTGGTGCCATAGGTGGCGGCATCGGTCATCTGCGCAGTGGTGAGCCCCGCAGTGTTGACGCAACCCGATGAGGCGGCATCGGCCCCGCCGCACATGTTGGCGCGGCCCGACGTCGTGACGTTCCAATAGGAATTGGCAATGCGCGAGCCGCTTTCGACATAGCCGACGAGCCCACCCACATTGGCCGCGCCGCTGACCGCGCCGACCGAATAGGTCTGGTTGATGCGCGAGGATGCAGCGAGGCGCCCGATGAGGCCGCCGGTATCGGTGGAGCCGGCGCCCGCAGTCACGTTGCCCAGCGCATAGGCCTGGGTGATGGCCGAGTTGTAGGCTTGGCCGACCAGCCCGCCGACCCAGCTTGAATTGGCGCCGGTCTTTACCGCCCCGCTGGCATAGGCGGTGTTGATGCCGGAGCTGTAGTAGAGGTAGCCGACCAGCCCGCCGACATATTGGCTGCCGCTGCCTGCGGCGGTTACCGTACCAGTGGCATAGGCACCGGTGATGGCGCCTTGTTGTTGGCCGACCAACCCGCCGATATAGCTGCCCGCGCCCGGCGTGGCGGTCGAGCCCACGAGTACGGCGCCAGTCGCGCGCACGGCCTGGAGAGAATCGGTCGAGTAACCGATCAAGCCGCCGACATAGGAACTGCCCGAGCCGACAGTGACCGCGCCGCTCGCCAACAATTGAGAGCCGGCGCCCGCTTGCATCTGCCCGACGAGGCCGCCGACGTAAGTGCTCAAGGTGCCGGCGGTAACACTGCCGATGGCGGCGGAATTGGCGACGTTGCCATCGGCATAGCCGGCAAGGCCACCGACGTAGCTGGCCGAATTGCCAGCGGTTACGAAGCCGAGGGCATAGGCATTGTTGATCAACCCATCGGCCTGGCCGACCAGGCCGCCCACGTAGGAAGCGCCATTGACCGCTCCATTGGCGTAGGAGGAGAGGATCGAACTGTTGCTGCCGTAGGCATGGCCGATCAGGCCGCCGACATAAGTGCCACCCTTGACCGCACCCGTGGCATAGGACTGTGACACGGGAACATAGGACAGATAGCCCGCAAGGCCGCCGACATGGATGGTATTGCTGCCCCCCGTAACGGCACCGGTGGCATAGGACAGCTGGATTGCGCCGCTGGTTGCCTGGCCGACCAGGCCGCCGATGGAGTCCACCCGCGTGGGCGTGGCCGACGTGGTGACAGCGCCGGTGGCGTAGTCGTTGCTCAGGGTCATCGACGAATAACCGATCAGGCCGCCGATGCTGTCATAAGTATTGCCTGCCGAGCCGACCTGCACGATCGCGCCCTTGGCATAGCTGTTGCTGAGCATGCCGAGGCCGGACGATCGGCCGACCAGGCCCCCGACACTATTGCTGCCGGTGACACTGCCGGTGGCATAGGAGCCGTCGATGTCGGAATTGGACAAGCCGCCGACCAGCCCGCCGATGCTGTAGGATTCGAGGCCCGAAACAACGTTGCCGGTGGCATAGCTGCCCGAGATCTGCCCATCCAGGAAGTTGCCGACCAGCCCGCCGACCCAGTTGGTGCCAGCGCCCGTCGTTACCACGCCGGTGGCGAAGCTGCCTGCGATGTCTGCCGTCGTGTTATAGCCGACCAAGCCGCCGACGTAGTTGCTCGTCGTACCGGTTGTGACAGCGCCCGCTGCCGAGGAATTGGTTATGCCGACCGAGCCGACATAGCCGGCCAGGCCACCCACTTGGTAGCCGGTGTTACCGGTCTTGACGGCCCCAAGTGCCTTGCTGCCGGAAATCGTGGTGGGATTGCCGGTGCCGTTGGTAGCGGAACCGACCAGCCCGCCCACATAATAGGCATTGATGCCGACGGTAAGCCCGGCCGTGGCCGAACCGGCAGTGCCGTTGACGATCGAGCCGTTCGATGAGCCCACCAGGCCGCCGACATACTGTGCATTGTTGCCGCCGGTGATAGCGCCGGTTGCGGTGCCGCCAGTAATCGTGCCGCTGCCCGCATAGCCGATCAAGCCGCCGATGTAGTTGCCGGCCAAGGTGAAAGTGATCGCGCCGCTGGCACTGTTGTTGCTGATGATCGCTGCGTCGGCCGAGCCGATTAATCCGCCGACCAAATTGGAGGAATCCCCGACCTTGACCGCGCCGGAAGCGCTGTTGCCCGAGATCGTGACGACATTGGAGGACGAAACCTGATACCCGATCAGGCCGCCGACGCTGTTGCTGGTGGCGCCGGTGGTGACCGCGCCGCTGGCCGTGCTGTTGGTCAGGTTTCCGTCATATTGCGCACCCACCAGGCCGCCGATGTAGCTGCCGCCTGCGCCCACCGTAACCGTACCCGTGGCGCTGGTGCCACTAAGCGGGGTGCCGGTGTTGTAACCGATCAACCCGCCGACCGAGTTGGCACCGCTGCCAGCGATAATGTTGCCCTTGGCATAGCTGCCGGTAATCGTGGTTGCCGTGTCGACATAGCCGATCAACCCGCCCAGGTAATTGCCGCTATTGCCAACGGTGATGGCGCCGGTAGCATAGCTGGCGGTGATCACCCCGCGCGCGGTGCCGGCAAGGCCGCCAATGGCAGACCAGCTGGTACCAGCGGTGACAGCTCCTGTGGCAAAGCTGGTATCGATCTTGGCGTCGGAGGCATAGCCGATCAGCCCGCCGATGCTGCTGGAACTATCGCCCACGGCAACGGCCCCCGTGGCGCTGCTGCCCGAAACGCCCACGGCAAAGCCAAGGGTATCGTCAATACCGATCAGCCCGCCCACGCTGCTGCCGCCGGCACCCTTGGCGGTGATCGCGCCCGATGCCGTGCTGCCGGAAACATTGATGCCCCGCGCATTCCCGACCAGCCCTCCGACATATGAGCCGATGGCCGGCGCCGCAGTGGTGCCAATGGTGATCGCACCGCGTGCGGTCGAGCCACTGATCAGCGCGGTGGCGTTGAACACGCCACTCTCGTTGCCGGCATAGCCTGCGAGGCCGCCAATGTTGGTGCCGTTCTGGCCGATGGTGATCGTGCTGGTGGCGGCGGTGAAGGAATTGACGATGCCGCCCACGCAGCCGCCGTTGCAGCTGAATGAGCCGACCAAGCCGCCCACATTATAGCCATAGCCGCTGGTCATGGCGATGGCGCCGCTGGCGTTCGACCCGCTGATCGATCCATCGGCCAGGTAGCCGACAAGACCACCCACGTTCTGCCCGGCGTTAAAGCCACTGAGCGTGGAAAGCGTGATGCTGCCGCTCGCACTGGAATTGCTGATCTTCACGCCATAGCCGCGCCCGAGCAGGCCGCCGGCAGCGTCTTGGCCCAGGAGGGCGGCGACGGTGGCCGAAGAGGACGAGCCGGTTATCGTGCTGGCAGTGGAATAGCCGACCAGGCCGCCGATATCGGCATAGGCGAACTTGGTTTCGCTCACTTTGCCCGTCACCGTGACGGCGCTGATATTGGCCGCGGTGCCGGAATAGCCATTATAGCCGATCAGCCCGCCGATATAGCTGTTGCCGCCGGTAATGGCCACGTTGGTCAGGTTGAGATTGGCGATGGTCGATCCGGCGGTGCCGACGCTGCCGACATAGCCGAACAGGCCGACCGCAAGGAAGGTGGGCCGGTTGACGGTCAGCTTGTCGATGGTGAAGCCTTGGCCATCGAAATTGCCGGTAAAGCCATTGCCCACCAGGTTGCCCGCGCTATCGACGCCGAGGGGCACGAAATTGGCGATGGTGGACGCGTCGATGTTCTTCGATAGCGCATAGTTTTCATTGAGGTTGGTGTTGATCGCCTGGAGCTTGGCCACTGTATTGACCAGTTCATAGGCGGTCACCCCGCCAGCGGCGCTGACAGCGGGAAAGGCCGTGGCCGTTCCGAATACGGTGGGGTTGTAATAGATCCTGGCGGTGGACCCTGCGCCGGTCAGGCTGGCGGTGATGCCGCTGCCGAAGGTGACCGTGCCCGTGCCGGTGCCGGTGTTGTCTGCCCGCAGGACGAGGCCCGCGCCTGCGCCGGTGCTGCTGATCGACTTGGAGAGGGACACGTTGCGGAAGGCTGACAGCGTCAGCGTGTTGCCGCTGGTCCAGCTGACTGCATCGTTGACCAGCACATCGCCATTGGTGCCGGTGGTGCCGGCCGAAGACAGGATCGTGACCGAGGTGGTGGCAAGGTTGGCCGACAGCGCGGCGCCGGTGATGTTGCCCCCGCTGGCCGCGATGGTGAAGTCTACCGGATCGATCAGCCAGGTGCCGGTCTTGCCGCCCGCCGTCGAGGTGTCGACCTTGACGGCGCCCAGCTTGACCGACGCGCCCGAGGTTTCGATCAGCCCGCCACTGCCAGCGCTGCCCGTGGCGCGGGCGGTGATCGTGCCGGTGACGTTCACAGTGCCGCCATCGCCGCCCAGCAGGCGAACGGTGCCGCCCGAGCCGGTGGCGCTGTCGACATTGATCGTGCCCGACAGGTTGATCACGTTGCGCACCAGGGCCTTGGCCGTTGCGGTGCTGACCAGCACCCGGCCGCCAGCAGCGCTGATGTTGCCACCCAGGCTGACCAGTGCGCCGCTGCCGGCCACATCGGCGGGCACGGCCACGGCCATGAAGTTGTCGCCATTGAGATCGAGCGTGATCGCCTGGCCCGAACCCACGCCCACTTTGCCCGCCGGCACCACGATCTTGCCCGAATTGCTGACCGTGCCGCCCAGCAGCGCGACATAGCCGCCCGCGCCGCTGGTGATCGTGCCGGCATTGCTTACGCCCGTGCCGCTGTTGCCGGCAAAGGCCAGCTTGCCCGCCATGAAATCGGCATTGGCGATGTCCAGCGTGGAGGCGATGAAGCCGCCGCCGGCATCGACCGCGCCGGTGGACGTAATGGCAATGCCGTTGGGATTGACGAGGTAGACCGCGCCATTGGATTTGATCTGGCCAGCCAGGGTGGAGGTGGCGCTGCCGGTCACGCGGTTGAGCGTGGCGCTGCTGGTGCCGGGCTGGGCAAAGGTGACGGTGTTGCCCTTGGCCACCGAAAAGCCCGTCCAGTCGATCACCGCGCGGCTGCTGGACTGGGTGATGGTGACGGCGTTGGCGCCGGTGGCGATCGTGGCCAAACCGGCCGTGACTGTGCCGCCCACCGGCAGCGACTGCGCCTGCACCGCCACGGGCAGCGCTGCAACCAGCAGGCCGGTGGCAAGGGCCGTGCCTGCAAGGAACGAACGACGATTGCGGCCATAGGCGCGCGCAGCATGCTCAGTCATGAAAATTCCCCCAGATGCAAGTTCACAGCATCGCTCCCAGCGAGACCGACAGGCGCCGGACTCCATTGAGCGGTGCGTAATCGGATGTGGTGGTGGCCAGTTCGGCCGCCAGCGAAAGCGTGGTGCCCAGCCGCGCGCGCAAGCCTGCGCCGATGGCAGCCACTTTCAGGTTGCCCGGTTCGGCGAGCGTTGGCCGCACGGTGCGCCCCGTGCCGGCAATGCCGAAGAGATAGGGGGCTACGAACAGGCGCCCCTGCGCGCGCGGCAGGCCGATCTCGCCACGCAGCCAGGCGCCCTCGTCCACTGCGGTCAACCCGCCGACATAGGCCGAAACCGCGCCTTCGCCTTCCAGGCTGAATTGCTCGGTGCGATAGAGCGGCTGGCCCAGGCTCGATTGGCCCTTGGCGCTCAACGTCAGCAAAGTGTTGGCCAGGGCGGGCAGGGTCAGGCTGGCGCCCAGTTCGATGCGGGTAAAATCGGCTTGCGTGCCCTGGCGCGAGCGGGGGGTATCGGCCAGCAGCATGCCCAGTTGGCCCAGGCCCTGGCTGATCGTGAACGACAGGCTGGCCGGGCGCGACGGCGCGCCGGTGATGTTCAGGCCCACGCGCAAGGCGAGATAGCGATCGCGGCTGAGTTCGAGCGCGAAATCGGGCGCGCGGTTGGCCACGTCGGTTGCTTCGACCGCCAGGCTCAACACGCTGTTGCGCTGGCGACGCCGCAAGAGCGCATAATTGGCGCGCAAGGTGCCGCGCTTGAGCACGCCGAGCGTGGGGGGCGTGCCGGGCAGGGGATCGGGCCGCGTGCGCGATAGCGTGATTTCGGGATTGAACGTGAGGCGGCCATGGGCCACGCGCACCAGCGCGCCGCCGCCCACCACCAGCACGCGGCCATGTCCTTCGACCAGGCGGGCCAGATCCTTGCCGCCGGCCAGATAGCCATAGAACGCTTCGCCCATGCCCAGCGGCGAATTGAGCGTTGCCTCGGCGGAAAAGCCATAAGTGCCCAATTGCGGGGCATAATCGTTGCGCGCGCCCAGTGTGGCGCTCTGCCGGTCGAACGTGCCGTCGATCACCAGCCGCGTGCCGCCCGGCTCCGTCCCTCGCGCAAGGGCAGAGCGCAGCGCCAGGCCCGGCGTGTCGCCTGCCAGCAGCAGCGCCTGCTCGATATCGGCCATGCGCAGGCGGTGGCGGCGCAGCACGGGGGCAAGGCTGGCCGCCACCGGCCCACGCACTGCGCGGGGCAGGGCGGAAAGATCGGCCGCTTCGATAAAGCCATCGACCACGACGACGCGGAAGGGGCCGCCGGGCACAAGGTCTTGCGGCGGCACGGCCACGCGCACCAGCACATAGCCGGCACGCGTATAGGCGGTTTCGAGCGCGGATGCGGCATCGTAGAGTGCGTCCAGCGTCGTCTTGCGGCCGACAAGTGACGTAAACGCCGCCTGCCGCGCAGCGTCCATGCCGGGAAAGCCGCCGTCCACAACCACGCTGCCGATCATGACGGAAACCCGATCGGCGCCCGGCGGCGCGATCAGCCCGCCGCTTGCCGGAAGGTCGACAGCGGTACCGTCACTGCGCTGGGCGGGCGAAAGGCTGCGCGGCGTGACGGTGATCGGCGCGGGCGTTTGCCCGGCAGCACCCGGCGGCACTTGCGCCTGTGCCTCTTGCGCCCATGGGAACAGAGCCCAAGCCGCACAAAGCCAGATCCAAGGCAGAAAAATACGAATGGCCGCGTTCTCCAACGCCCAAAACACGACAATCGCGCGGGGCAAACGGAATGCTCGGAAACATTGTTCCGGTAATAGAGCGGCGGCCCGACAGGAGAATGCAATAAAAGCGAATCACAATATTATTATCGAATTTGACGATTCTTATTTTCTGCTAACTATGTCGATAATGGATCAAAACTGTAAGGCGTTCAACGTCTAGTTTTCAAATCATCGAAACTAGCCAATCTGGCACCAGCCCCGTCTCGCAAGCGACAGGAATAATTGCACGGCGACCATAATTTTCTTTATGTTGCGTAAGGTTGCGATCTCGATCTAGTTACACCGCCTACTGTCGCGCAATTTTCGGCGCACGGAACGCATGGGTTTGCGTACGCAACATGCCGCCAATTTGGTGATTTCTGGCCGTGATGCCGTCCTACCGTACAGGCCTGGGCATCTCGCCTTGTCCGGCTCCCGGCTTTTGGCCAGACTTGTCGCGCGCCGCGCCAAAATGGGTAGTCACTTGTTTCCACATATATGGCCTATGCTGGCAAGAGACTTGCGAATTATTCGAGCGTTTGGCGCCCGATGCAGTCTACGCGAGATGGTCATGGCCGATATTGAGCGCGACAAAAGGGGCAGCGCCTGACTGGCGGATCAGCAGATTGCCGATATTGTGCGATTCGTGGTGGAACTGGGCCAACGCATCGATGGAGCCGGCGGAAGGCGGCTGTATCTGCGTTGCGCTCAGTGATTGATGAATGGTCGGGGAGACAGGATTCGAACCTGCGACCCTCTGCTCCCAAAGCAGATGCGCTACCAGGCTGCGCTACTCCCCGACACGCTCACGCCCTTAGGTACGCCACGCCGATCGTGCAAGCGGGAAGTGCGCGGGGTTCAGGCCGCGACACTGAAGCGCGTGGCATAGCGCTGGCTGATCTGCTCCACCGGCAGAACCACGCATACGTCAACCGTGTTGAACGCATGATCGATGAATGCGCCATCGCCAAAGCGCGCGCCGCAGCGCAAATAGCCCTTGATCAATGGCGGCAGGGCCAGCATCGCGCGGCGCTCGTCATAGCTGCCGCGCGGCAGGCGATCGAGCGCAACGCCATGGCGCACGCTGGGGCGTTGCGCGGCGGGCGCAAGGCAGGTGTGCGCCAGCAGGGAGAGCGCCGGGGCATGGGCATCGGGATCGGTGCCTGAGAATGATGCGCACCCGAACATCAGGCCGATGTCGTGCGCGGCGATGTAATCGGCAATGCCGCGCCACAGCAGGGAAATCGTGGCGCTGGTGCGAAACGCGGGCAAGACGCACGAGCGGCCCAGTTCCAGCAGTTCGCCCCCGACGCGGCTCTCGCCGGCCAGGAGCGGGGCGAGGTCGAACTCTCCGGCGCTGTAAAACCCTTGTGCTGCCTTGGCCACGCTTTCGCGCAGCAGGCGATAGGTGCCCACCACCTGCCCATCGGCCACGAGCGTACCGGGCTGGTCTTCATCGATCACCAGCAGATGATCGCACAGGGCATCATAAGGATCGGCATCGAGCTGGCCCACCAGATCGTGCGCGCGGGCACCCATTTCATCGAAGAACACCTGCCAGCGCAGGCGTTGCACCGCCGCCAGATCGGCGCCATCGCGCGCCAGGCGCACCGACAGGCGCCGTTGCCGCTTTTCGATACCGATCACGTCGCCCATAATTCCCGACCTCCGTTCGGATCGGAATAGCAGCGTGGCGTGACGGCGGTTTTGCAGAACGGTGATGGTCCCGCGTCAGTTATCACGCGTTTGTCGCGGCGCTGTCGCAATCGGCATGGGCGC
>Ga0070668_100002325_pt1 | contig 13995 bp, 13 predicted proteins | sample KBSS43metaG_FD_64661 | JGI IMG/M metagenome (GOLD analysis project Ga0070668, IMG submission 64661) | Switchgrass rhizosphere microbial communities from Kellogg Biological Station, Michigan, USA - KBS S4-3 metaG | ecosystem: Host-associated > Plants > Roots > Rhizosphere > Soil ... | reverse complement strand
CGCCGCAGCTCGTCGTCGTCGAGCAGATGGGCGTCGTCGACGACGACGGCCGCGGTCGTTCGTTCGTCGGGGCGCGGCGGTCGGCTGAGCACCGTGACGCCGGCATCGCGCAGCGCCGACCGGATTGCGGTCAGTGCCGAGGTCTTCCCCGTGCCGATGCCGCCGGACACCAGCACCTTGGCGGGTTCGGTCGGGGCTGCCGTCAGCGCTGCGATCGCGCCGCGTCCGGTCACGGCGACGCAGGCGCCAGTACGGGGACCGTCTGCTCGGGCTGTGGCACGGGCACCGACGCCGGGGCGACCGAAGCGGTTGACACCCCGGAGTTGGGCAACACCGTCACCTCCGAAGTCGGCGGTTCGATGGGCTTGAGCGACGTCGTCGTGGTGGTGGTCGTCGTTGGGGGCGTGGTCGTCGTGGTGGTCGTCGTTGTCGTGGTGGTGGTGGTGGTCGTGGTGGTCGTCGTCGTAGTCGATGAGGTGGTCGACGACGTGGTGGTGGGGGAGGTCGTCGTCGTTTCCGTGGTGGTCACCGGTGGCGCCACCGACGTGCTCGTATCGCCGTTGGGCTTGGTGATGGTGACGACCTGCGACTCCGAGTTGGGGGGCAGCACCGGGACCGTGTTGCCGTTCGAGTCGGTGGTGTAGCTGGTCGCCGTTGCGGTGACCGGACCCGACGGCTCTGACGAACTGGACAGGGTGACGGCGAGGCCACCCGCGGCGAGCAGCAGCGCGGCCGCGGCGACGCCGAAGAGTATGGGCGGCCGTTTGTACCAGGCGAGCGGCTCCGGGTCTGGGACGTCGTCCTCTTCGTCGTGGGCGTACACCATGGCGGGGCGCGCATCGGTCGGCCCGCTGTACTCCGACTGGTACTCGCCACCGGCGTACGGCACCGGCTCTTCGCCAACGGTGTCGTCCTGCGACCACGCCAGCGAGCCGGCGGACGACGTCGGGGCACCCTCGGCCGGGGCCATCTGGGTGGCGTCGGGGCCGCCGCCTGCCCAACCCATCGTGGGCGCCAGCCCCGTTGCGTCGGCGGCCGGGGCCATGCCGGTCGGCGTATCGGGGGAGAGTCCGCGATCGGCGACGACGAACGCGCCTGCGGCAGTGGCGAGCAGTGGCGAGGGGGTGGTCACCACGGGCGCCCGCAGGCGCTCGGAGAGTCGTTGCGTGACAAGCGGAATCGCGGCTCCGCCACCGACCGTCGCCACCGCGGAAATGGCCGACAGCGGAATTCGGTAGCGCTGCAACGTGTCTTCGATGGCATTGATCAGGCCGCCGAGCGGCTGATCGATCAAGCGCTCGAGTTCGGGCCGGGTGACCCGGAAGTCGGACGCGTAGCCGGGCAGCTCGGCGGGCAGCGCCGTCGCGGTATCGGCGGAGAGCCGCTCCTTGGCCCGCCTGCACTCGTCGCGCAGCCGCACCAGCGACCCGACGGCGGCCGTGCTGCCGGGGTCGGTGTCGTTGGCCGCGGCGATGCCCGCCACGACGTGGTTGAGCAGCGCCTGGTCGATGAGCTCGCCCGAGAATTCCGGGTAGCGCACGGTGTCGCCGATGAGGGCGAGGCCCGCGCTCGCATCGGCGAGGGTGACGCTGGTTCCGGTCCCGCCGAAGTCGCACAGCACGACGACCCCGTTCGGCGGCAGTCCCGGCGCCGCCCGCAAGCCGGTCAGGGCCGCCCCGGCGTCGGGGATGATCGATGGGGCGACGCCGTTGGGGTTCAAGCCCGGCTTCGTGCGTAGCGCCGCCCGCAGGGCACCGACGACCGCGGGACCCCAGTGCGCGGGCACGGCGATGGTGACGGGTGCTCCGCCGCCGACCGCGCGCGCCAAGGCGTCGAGCGCGTCGACGAGCACGTACTCGGCCCGGTGCGACGACCCGTCCGGCGCGACGATGGGGACCGGGTCGCCGACCCGGTCCACGAACGACGTCAGTACGAGCCCGGGCTGACCTGGGTTCGGGTACTCCCCTGGCGCCCCGACTTCCGGCGCGCGGTCGTTGAACAGCGTCAGGATCGACCGGCGGGTGACCGGCGGTCGGCCCTCGCGGACGGCGACCAGATTCGTGGTTCCGATCGACAATCCCAGTGCGTCGCTCATTGTGATAAACCCCTGTCGCAGCGGAAGCAGTCCTCACCATAACCGCCGACGGGTGGGTGGGGACGTCGATCCCCTAGTGTCCACGAACCCCTAACGGTCGGCCCCCTAATCGGGTGTCGAAAGGCCTGGGTTTCGCACCGATCACGGCGGACTGCTTCGTCGATAGCATCGTCATCAACAACCGATGACAGGAAAGGAGGTGTGTCGTGACCAACTCGCTCCTCGACTTCGTGATGTCGCTCGTGCGTGATTCCGAGGCTGCGGCGCGGTACGCCGCGGACCCGGCCCAGGCCATTGCGGACGCCAACCTTACGGACGTGACCAGTGCAGACGTCAACCAGTTGATCCCGGTCGTCGCGGAGTCGCTGTCTTCGGCCATGCCGACGACGGGTGTCGACGGCTTCGCGGACGCTGCCAGCAATGTGTGGGCGAGCGGGGCGGCCACCGCGGCGTTCGATGCGTTCGATGCATTGCCGCAACAGGTGACCGACGACCCGCACGGGGTGATCACCGACCTGGTCGGCACATCCGATCACGCCGTGTTCGATACCGCGGCCCCAAGCTACGAGGTGCCTACCGTCGCAGACCTGGACGACCCGGCACTGCAGCTGGACGCCCCCGTCATCGACGACTTGCCGGTCGACGAAGCGGCACAAGAGCTGGAATGGGTGCAGCACGTGATCGACGACGATCAGCCCACCCCCGATGCCCCCGGTTTCGAGGATCTCATCTAGGTAATCGACTCCAGAAACGACGACGGCGCGGCCAATCATGGCCGCGCCGTCGTCGTGTTTTAGCAGGTCACAGAGCATTCCACCCAACCCCCAAGCGCACCCCCTAATCCCCTAATCCGCGACAACTCGTCGGCCCACAATGGGAGTTCTGATCCAGGGGAACCGGCCCCGTTCCCCGCGGCTCGCGCACTCCATAACGTTGTCTTCAGTTCGCCGGACCACCCGGTGACAGACCAAGAAACCACCTCTGAAAGGAAACTCCGATGACCTCACTGCTCGACTTCATCCTCGACCTGTTCCGCAGCCCCGCCCAGGCGGCGTCCTTCATCCAGGACCCGGACGGCGCCCTGCGTGACGCCGGCCTGCCGAACGTCAGCCCTGCCCAAATCCAGGCAGTGGCCGCCACGGCCGCTCCGGCCGGACTCGCTCTCGGAGGCGGCGGCGATCCCGTCGTCGGCCTGCAGCGCGCGGTGGCCAACCACCACAGCATCGCCTCGCCGTTCTCCCCGCAGACGACGTTCGCGCCGCAGACGCAGACCGAGTTCGCCAGCCGCAACCACACCGACGTCGCCAGCAACAACGACTTCCTGAGCCCGAATGCGGGCGGCGACCTCCAGCAGGGCGGCGTGAATCTGGACTTCGGCGACATCACCTTCGGTGACAAGACCACGAACACCGCCACCGACGGCGGCGTGGTGAACACCGGCAACGCGGGCGACATCGACACCACGAACGTCGAGGGCGACGGGAACGTCGTCGGTGACGACAACAACGCCAACACTGGCAACATCGGTGGCGGCTCCAACGTCAACGTCGGCGAGGACAACGAGATCGACGACCGCGGCGACCAGACCGCAGGCGGCGACATCATCTCCGGCAACGACGGCCCCGTCATCAACGACGTCGACATGAGCGGCGGCGACGGCGGCAACGCCTCGACGCACAGTGGTGGCGGCATCTTCGGTGGAGGCGTCGCCAACGACAACTCCGCCAATGCCGGTGGTGGCGGTGGCGGTGGCGGCATCGTCATCAACGACAACGACTCCACCTCCACCAACACCGGTGGCGGCGACGTCACCACCGTCGACACCGGCGGCGGCGACATCTCCGGGACCGTCGACGCCAGCCATGACGACAACTCGGTCGACAACTCGCAGACCGACAACTCGGTCGACAACTCGCAGACCGACAACTCGGTGGACAACTCGCAGACGGTCGAGACCAACGTCGACGTGACCAACGACGTGGGCATCTTCTGACACGGCCACAACCGAATAGCGCAACTGGCGGGGACCTTCTCTTGGTCCCCGCCAGTTCGTGCGCCTACCGTTGAGCAACGCAAGGAAGAGGCCCCATGACGCAACCGAACGATCCCCGCAAGGTGAAGGTCATCGTCGAGTTGATCGATCACAGCACCAAGATCGCTGCCACCTACGATCGCGGTGATCTGGTGGAACGACTGGACCGGGCCAAGGAGCGCATCTCCGACCCGCAGATCCGAGTGGTGATTGCCGGCCAGCTCAAACAGGGCAAGAGCCAGCTGCTGAACTCGCTACTGAACGTGCCGGTGGCCCGCGTCGGCGACGACGAGACGACGGTGTTGGCCACGATGGTGTCCTACGGGGAGCAGGCGTCGGCGCGGCTGATCGTCGCTCGCGGCGACGGCGCCGAGCCCGAGGTGATCGAGATTCCGACCAGCGAGGTCCAGACCGATCTGCGCCGCGCGCCGCAAGCCGGCGGACGTGAGGTGTTGCGCGTCGAGGTCACCGCGCCGAGTCCACTGCTGAAGAACGGCCTCGCGTTCATCGACACCCCCGGCGTCGGCGGCCATGGCCAACCGCACCTGTCCGCGACGCTGGGCCTGCTGCCCGACGCCGACGCGATGTTGATGATCAGCGATACCAGCCAGGAGTTCACCGAGCCGGAGCTCACCTTCATCCGGCAGGCACTCGAAATCTGCCCGCTGGCAATCATTTTGGCGACCAAGATCGACTTGTACCCGCACTGGCGTGAGATCGTCGCGGCCAACCTCGCGCACCTGCAACGGGCCGGTGTCACCGTCCCGGTCACCCCGGTCTCTTCAATGCTCCGCAGCCACGCGATTCAGCTGGACGACAAGGAACTCAATGAGGAGTCGAACTTTCCCGCCATCGTCAAGTTCCTCGGCGACAAGGTGCTGTCCCGGGAGAATGATCGGGTACGCGACCAGGTGCTCACCGAAGTACGTTCAGCGGCCGAGCATTTGACGCTCGCCGTCACAACGGAGCTGGCGGCGATAAACGATCCCGCCGCACGCGGGCAGCTGACCGACGACCTGGAACGGCGTAAACAAGAGGCGATGGACGCCCTTGCGCAGACCGCGTTGTGGCAGCAGGTCCTCAACGACGGAATCTCGGACCTGACCGCCGACGTGGAACACGACCTGCGGGGTCGGTTCCGGGCGATCACGCAGCACACCGAGAAGGTCATCGACGGCTGCGACCCGACGAAGCACTGGGCCGAGATCGGCTCCGAACTCGAGAACGCGGTCGCCACCGCCGTCGGTGACAACTTCGTCTGGGCCTACCAGCGCGCGGAGGCGCTCGCCCAGGAGGTGGCACGCAACTTCATGGAGGTCGGCATCGACGCGGTCGAGATGCCGCACATCGACGCGCGGGAGATGGGCGCGGGCCTCGGCGAGATGAAGTCGATTTCCCGGTTGGAGGCCAAGCCGCTGCGTGCGGGCGACAAGGTGGTCTCGGGTATGAGGGGCTCCTTCGGCGGCGTGATGATGTTCGGCATGCTGACCACGTTCGCGGGACTGGGGATGTTCAATCCGCTGTCGTTGGGTGCCGGGGCCCTGCTGGGCCGCAAGGCCTACAAGGACGACATGGACAACCGGATGATGAGGGTGCGCAACGACGCCAAGAACAACATGCGTCGCTTCGTCGACGACGTGTCCTTCGTGGTCACCAAGGAGTCGCGGGACCGGCTCAAGGGTGTTCAGCGCCAGTTGCGCGACCACTACCGCGGCATCGCCAACCAGGCCACGCGCTCGCTGAACGAGTCACTGCAGGCAGCGCTCGCCGCGGCCAAGCTGGAGGAGAACGAGCGCGCCACGCGGGTCAAGGAACTCGAGCGCCAGCTCAACATCCTGCGTCAGGTCACCGAGCACGCGGTGAAGCTGTCGCCGCAGCCCACCGAGCCGAGTCCCCAACCCGTGCCCAGGTAGCAGTGCTTAAGCTGGATACCCGGCACAGGCCCCCGCTGTCGGGCCGCGACAGGGAGAACGCCGAGGTAGCGCGACATGAGCACGAGCGATCGAGTGCGCGCAATCCTTGGCGGCACCATCCAGGCCTATCGGGCCGACCCGGCGTACGGCAACCGGCCCGACGTGCACAACGAACTGGAGTGGATCGGGCGACGGCTCAACCAGCCGATCCGCGTCGCACTGGCCGGGACGCTGAAGGCGGGCAAGTCGACGTTGGTGAATGCGCTTGTCGGAGAGGACATTGCGCCGACCGACGCCACCGAGGCCACCCGCATCGTGACGTGGTTCCGAAACGGGCCAACCCCGAAGGTGACCGCGAACCACCGTGGCGGACGTCGCTCCAACGTGCCGATCACGCGGGCGACTGCCGGTTCGTCGGGGGAGCGGGGCCTGACGTTCGACTTCGCCAGCCTTGACCCCGTCGACGTCATCGACCTCGACGTCGAGTGGCCCGCCGCCGAGCTCGTCGACACCACGATCATCGACACTCCCGGCACGTCATCGCTGTCGCGCGACGTCTCCGAGCGGACGCTGCGGCTGCTGGTGCCGGAGGACGGCGTGCCGAGGGTGGACGCCGTCGTGTTCCTGCTGCGCACGCTCAACGCGGCGGACATCGCGCTGCTCAGGCAGATCGGCGAACTCGTCGGCGGGTCGGCGGGCGCGCTCGGCGTCATCGGCGTCGCCTCCCGGGCCGACGAGATCGGAGCGGGCCGAATCGACGCGATGATGTCGGCCAAGGACGTCGCGACCCGGTTCACCTCCGAGATGGACAAGACGGGCATCTGTCAGGCGGTGGTCCCGGTGTCGGGGCTGCTGGCGCTGACGGCACGGACGCTGCGGCAGAGCGAGTTCGTCGCGCTGGAGAAGCTCGCCGGGGTCGACGTCGCCGAGCTCAGCAAGGCGATGCTGTCCGTCGATCGATTCGTCCGCGAAGACAGTGCGCTGCCCGTCGATTCCGCCACCCGCGCGGCGCTGCTGGAGCGGTTCGGAATGTTCGGCGTCAGGATCTCGATCGCGGTGCTGCGCGCCGGGATCAGCGACTCGGTGGCGCTTGCCGACGAGCTGCTCGAGCGCAGCGGGCTGATCGCGTTGCGCGACGTCATCGATCAGCAGTTCGCCCAGCGCTCCGACCTGCTCAAGGCGCACACCGCGCTGCTGGCGTTACGGCAGTTCGTGCAATCCAATCCGATCTATGCGACGCCCTACATCCTGGCCGACATCGATCCGCTGCTGGCGGACACGCACGCGTTCGAGGAGCTGCGGCTGCTGAGCCAGTTGCGGGGGCGCGCAACGACTTTGAACGACGACGAGATGGCGTCGCTGCGCCGCGTCATCGGCGGTTCGGGCACTGACGCCGCGAGCAGGCTTGGGCTGCAACCCGAGGCGCTGCAGGACGGTCCGCGGGCCGCGTTCGCCGCGGCGCAACGCTGGCGCCGCCGCGCCGATCACCCGCTCAACGACCCCTTCACGACGAGGGCGTGCCGGGCGGCCGTGCGCAGTGCCGAAGCGCTGGTCGCGGAGTACGCCGCACTCGGCCGCTAGCCGGATTCGTCAGTTCGCCAGAGGCGTGAGCACGACCGACTGGCGACCTGACGGGACCTTGAGCGTCGGCGGCGCCGGTGCTATCTGAACGTCACCGACAGCCGGGACTGGCCTTGGCAGTTTCGGGGACAACGCACCCTCGGACTTGGCCGGAGGGGCGACGCAGTCTTGCTTGGTCTCATCCCACACGCCGTGGCTGTATCGGCAGCACCCCTTTTCATCGTCCAGCGCTGAATTCTGAGTCTCGTCGAGGCCGTCGTTGGTCATCTCCAAGCACGTGTCGTACTCGTCGAGGTCCCACGAGCCGTTGTCCGGATGGGCGCTAGCGGTTGCGCTGGCTCCGAACGCGCCACCCAATGCGAGGGCCGCGGTCAGCAGTGCGGCCGACAGCAGTTGACGACCAATTGCCTGGGTGTTGCCCGTATTGCTCATGACTTCTCCCTTGGGTTTCGCGTCCCCGGTGGGCCGCGCTCATGGGTAGGAGCGGCGAGCGTGCCGAATGTCGACACTTTTTTCAGAGCCAGTGGTTCCGGGAGTGTCGATGGGCGCTAACGATCGATCCCCGCCGCGCGAAGTAGAAGTCATGCGTGGCTTGCTTGGGTTGTCGATCGGCGCGACGAATCTCGTCGCGGCGCGTCCCGACGGCTCGTCGATTCTGCGCCGCGCGGAGCTCCCGTGGCGGGGCACCCTCTTGACCGGTTTCGTCGAGCGCGTCGGCGACCCCGTGCCGATCGTCGCGTCGGACGGGTCCGTGCACTCCGCCGATCGGCTGCTCGCCGCCGCCGTCACCGACCTCGTCGCGGTGGCCGGCCGGCCGGGCGAACGCTTTGCGGTGGCCGTGCCTGCCCACTGGCCCGATCGCGTCGTCGGCCGCGTCCGGGAGCTGCTGCCCGACGTGCCGGTGATGGCCGACGCCACCGCGGCCCTCGTCGCGTTGCGCGCTCACCCCGGCCTACCCTCGCGCGGAGTGGTGGCGCTGTGCGACTTCGGCGCCACTGGTACCAGCGTCACACTGGCCGACGCGGCGCGGGACTTCGCGCCGATCGCACCGACGCTGCGCTACGACGAGTTCTCCGGCGACCTGATCGACCGCGCCGTGCTTGCGCACCTGCTCGCCGATGCGGACGTCGACCCGGCGCACACGTCTGCCGTCGCGTCGTTGACCACCTTCCGCGACCACTGCCGCCGAGCCAAGGAGCGGCTCTCCCACGAGACGGCCACCGGGCTGCCCGGGCCGGTGCCCGGGTCGACGGTCCGGCTGACCCGCGCCGAGCTCGACACTCTCCTTGCCGAGCCGGTCGCCGGGCTGCTGCTGGCCATCGACGACCAGTTGCGGCGGGCCGGAGTGCACCTGGTCGCCGTCGCGTCGATCGGTGGAGGAGCTCGCATTCCGTATGTCACGCAACGTCTTTCGGAGGCGCTGCGCAGTCCGGTGACCACTTCGCCGGACGCGCAGACGGTCGCAGCCATCGGTGCGGCCATGGTGGCCGGCCGGGATCCGGAAACGGCGACGCGCGTGGTCGCGGCGCCAAGGGGTACGCCGACCATGGCGGCGCCCGCCGTCGGCAGTGCGGTGCCGCAGGCCGAGCCCGCGCTCGCATGGTCGCAAGCGGGGGACTTCGAGGAGTTCGAGACGTTCGACGACGCTCAGCCCGTCGAGTGGGCACGTCCCGAGGTCGCCTTCCAGCATGTCGCCACCGACGACGAGCCGGTGGCACCGTTGGCGTGGTACCGGCGGCCCGCCGTGCTATTCGCCGCGGCGGCGTGCGCAGCGCTGGCCGCGGCCGCGGGGCTCGTCGTCACCATGGACACCGACACCGTGAGCACGGCGGCGGCCAGCCCGATTACGAGCGTTACGTCGCAGTCCCCGGCGCCGGCTCCCGCCGAGGTGCTCGCCGCCCCGACCGTCACGCAATCGGTCCAGGATCCCGGACCAGCGCCGACCGTCGTGCAATACACGCAGGCTCCTGCGCCACGGCGACCCGCGCCGCATCCGCAGCCCGCCGTCGAGGCGCCGCCGCCCGCGCCTATATCGACGGTGCCGACCACCACGACATCCGCGCCGCCGACCACCACCACGACGACGGAGCCGACCACGACGACGTCGACGCCCACGTCGACCACGACGGCTCCCACCTCGACGTCCACCACGACCTCGACGCCGACGTCCACCACGACCTCGTCGAGCGAGCCGCCATCGTCACCACCGAGTTCGCCGCCGAGCGAGCCGCCGGTGTCGCTGCCGAGCTTGCCGCCGCTGACCTTGCCCGCGGTCCCGAGCAGCGCTTGGGCGTAAGCCGCGCGGTCACGGCTGCGGGTACAGCGTCCTGGTCTCGTTGAGCCGCGGCCGGGAACGCGTCGTCCTGGGTTCGTCGTCTCTGGTGCGAGGCGGCTTGCGCGACGTCGACTCACCGCTGGTGGAGGTGTCGGTGCCGGACGTCGTCGTGTCGCCGGGATTGATGTCGCTGGTGACGGGCGGACTGGTGCTGGTGATCGTCTGAGTCGTGGTGGTCGACGCGCCCGTGCGCGAGTACGTGCTCGAGCTCGAGGTGCCACCGGGATCCAGGAAGTACTGAGGCGTCGGCGCGGGGTCGCTGAACTCGCGGACCAGCGTCGAGATGATGAAGTACAGCAGCGCGATCACCACAAGCGCCGCGGCGCTGGCCCCGACGAGCGTCGACGTGCGCTCGTGCCAGGCCGGCTCGGCGGGCGCGTCACCGCCTCGGTCGTCGTCGCGGTCACCGGTCACGGGCACTGATAGTAGCCGCGCCCCAGTCAGTGCAGCTGGGCCATGATCTCGTCGGCGAACAATGCCATGTGATCCAAGTCGGACATGTCGAGCACCTGAAGGTAGACGCGCTGCAACCCGGCCGCTGCGAACGGCCCGAACTTGTCGACGATCTCCGCGGGCGTGCCGACAAGCGGCGAATTGCTGCGCAGCTCGTCCAGCTCGCGGCCGATGGCATCCGCGCGGCGGGCCAGCTCGGCTTCGTCGCGGCCCGCGCACACCACGAACGCCGCAGAGTAGGTCAGCGAATCGGGGGAGCGGCCCGCGTCGGCCACTACCGCGGCGACTCGGCCGAACTGGGTCTTCATCTCATCGACCGCAACGAACGGGCTGTTGAACTCGGCGGCGAACTTCGCGGTCAGCGCCGGGGTGCGCTTGGCGCCGCTGCCGCCGATGACGATCGGCGGATACGGCGCCTGCACCGGCTTGGGCAACGCGGGAGAATCCTCTATCGCGTAGTACTTGCCGGAGTAGTCGAAGGTTTCGCCCGGCGGGGTCGTCCAGAGTCCGGTGAGGATGTCGAGTTGCTCACTGAACCGATCGAACCGCTCGCCCAACGGCGGGAACGGGATCGCGTACGCCTTGTGCTCGGCCTCGAACCAGCCGGCACCCAGCCCCAATTCGACACGGCCGCCGCTCATTTCGTCGACCTGAGCCACCGCGATCGCCAGCGGCCCCGGATAGCGGAACGTGGCCGAGGTGACCAACGTGCCCAGTCGGATCGTCGACGTCTCGCGCGCGATGCCGCCGAGGGTCACCCACGAGTCCGTCGGCCCAGGTAGCCCGTCCCCGCTCATCGCGACGAAGTGGTCGGACCGGAAGAAGGCGGAATAGCCCAGCTCCTCGGCGGCACGTGCCACGGCCAGCTGGTCGCCGTAGGTGGCGCCCTGTTGCGGTTCGACGAATACCCGGAAGTCCACGGGCGCCAGCTTAGATGCCGCCCCTGGCAGCCCGCACGGCAGCGATCGCGGCATCGTCGCCGCTGAACTCGACGCGGGCCTGGTCGCGTCCGGACGCGAACATCAGCAGTTCGAGCGGCGCCCCGGTCACCACGGCCGTCGCGCCGCGGCCGACGGTGGCCAGCGTCTTGCCCTCGGGCGTGCGCAGCGACACGTGGCCAGGAGCCTTACCGAGCCCCATGCGGGCCATCATGCCGACCTGACGCGAGATGGCGGTCAGCTCGTCGTCGTCGAGTTCCCTTGGCTCCCAGCCACTTACCGCGCGCCGCACGTCCTCGTGGTGGATGAACATCTCCGCCACGTTCACCACCGGATCGAGCAGTTTGAACGGAGACAGCAGCGGTGGGCCCGACGCGATCTTGTCCAGCAGCACATTCCAGTCGGTCTCGGCGGAGACCTGCTGGGTGACGCGTTCGGTGTAGTCGGCCAGCGCCGGGACCATGATGCCGGGGGCGGCGTCGAGCCGACGCTCGCGCACCACCAGGTGCGCGGCGAGTTCGCGGGTGGTCCACTCCCCGCACAGGGTCGGCTGATCGGGGCCGGCGCCGCGCATGGTGGTGACGAGTGCGGCGCGTTCGCGTTGGGCGATGCTCACGAGTGCTTCTCCTTCAGAAGAAGTCGACCTTCTCGATGGTCACGAACATGCCGTGTCCCGTCGTGTCATTGGTGAACTTGGTACCCGCCTCGGAGGCCTCGATGGTCCAGCCCTGCGCGGTGTAGGTGCGGTAGTCGAGCGAGACGACGGGCGGGTCGCCGAGGTTGCCGACCAGCCACTCATGGTCACCGTCGACAGTCAGCCTGATTCCGTTGGCCTGGACGCCGTCGATGGTCGGCGAGTTGGTGAACTGCGCCTCGCAGCCGACTTCCTCGCTGCTGAGCTGGCAGCGCGTCTTGCCCGACTTCGTCTCGATGAACGACCAGCCGTTCTCCGAGGGGAGCGCTTCTGCCGATGGCGGAGCCTTGGTCGGCGAGCTCGACTTCGACGTCGGGGTCGGGGTCGACGACGACCGGCTCGGCCGCGGCGTCGAGAAGCTGGGCTCGGTGGGGTTGCCGGCATTGGGTTGCGGTTCGCCCGGCACCGTCGATTGGCAGCCGGCGAGCAGGGCACCCGCCGCGAGCAGGCACGCCGCGATCAGCCGGGCCTTCATCGCGTCGTTCGCCTCCCTCGGCTGTGTGCCTTCGACGGTACCCAGGCTGTGGCGGGTGTGAAACGTGTGGCGGGCGATGGTTATGAAGCCGTGTCCCTGCGGATCGGCTGTACTGAGGGCTGTGATCCGGCGAAAGTCACGACCCTCAGCGCAGTCGAAGTTCGGTTATGAAGCCGTGTCCATCGCCGCGTAGCCGTCGGACAGCGCACGCAGTTGGGCCGCGCCGTCACCCGAGTACGAGGCTCCGTGCATCAGCGCCAGCGTGGTCGGATTCAGCTGCGCGAGTCGCTCGAGGGTGGGCGCCAGGTTGGTGTTCAGTCCGGTGGCGTGAAATAGGCCCTCGGCGTCGAGCGCCGGTGCGACGACGTCGGATTCGGTGAGTGCGGGGCACTGGCCGACGTGGGTGAGCAGGTCGCCCGCGAGCAGGGTCGACGTGGTCTCGTCGAACCACAGCCCGGCCTCCCAGTTGTGCGGGACGTGCGGTGTCGGAAGGAAGCGCATGCGGTGGCCACCGATGTCGCGGGGTTCGTCGGTGGTTGCCACCGGCGGGCGGTCGCACATGTCCGTCAACGACAACATGCAGGCCAGTTCGCCATGGATGACCTCGGCGTTCGGGGCCGCGTCCAGCAGCAGGTTCATTGCGCCGCACTCGTCGGCCTCCAAGTGCCCGAAGGAGATCCAGCGCAGGCTCGTCAGCGGCAACACCCGTTCGATCGCCGCGGACACCGATGGGAAGAGGAAGCGCTGCCCGGTGTGGAAGAGGAACGGCTCGTCGCCGGTCAGCAGGAACTGGTTGAAGGTGAATCCGTGCTCGGTGATGCCCGGGATCCACGTGGACAGCCGGAAGATGCCCGGCGCGATTTCGTCGACTGCGGTATCCATGCGTCCATGGTGCGCCGCGGCGGCACCCGACATGGCGGGACGAGCAAATTATGTGTCGACCGCCGTCAGCGGGGCGAACTGCTGACCTCCACCAGATAGCCGTCGGGCATGCGGCAGTACACCATCGTTCCGCGGTTGTTCTCGATGACGTCACTAACGTCGAGCTGCAAGGCACGGGCACGCGCTTGGACGTCGTGGACGGTGTCGACCGATTCGAGCGTGAAGCCGAGGCAGACGTCGAACGAGCCACGACGCGTTGCAACAGAAAGATCGTCTATCAATTCGTTGATCGATCGTTTAATCAACGATAGTCTCTGAATGCGTGACCACGCGACAAGAGCAGGCGCTGCGGCGGCGGGAGCAGTTCATTGACGCCGCCTTGGCGGTATTTGCGGCCAAGGGCGTCGACGGCACATCCATCAAGGACATCGCCAAGGCCGCATCCGTCACGCCAGGACTGCTCTACCACTACTTCAGCAGCAAGGAGGCGTTGGTCGTGGCGGTGCTCACCGAGCGCGGATTCACGACCCAACTCGAGACTCTGCTCAGCGCACGCGCGGACGATCCAGCGTCGGTGGTGCTGCCGGAATTGGTGCG
>Ga0070668_100002321_pt1 | contig 14003 bp, 14 predicted proteins | sample KBSS43metaG_FD_64661 | JGI IMG/M metagenome (GOLD analysis project Ga0070668, IMG submission 64661) | Switchgrass rhizosphere microbial communities from Kellogg Biological Station, Michigan, USA - KBS S4-3 metaG | ecosystem: Host-associated > Plants > Roots > Rhizosphere > Soil ... | reverse complement strand
ACCAGGTCCTGCCACTCGCGGATGCGCAGGTAGTGCAGGAAGTCCTGTCGGCACATTCGGCGAAAGGCGCTGCCCGACAGGTCTCTTCGCTGCTGGCGGAGGTAGCGCCACAGGTTGAGGTACGACACGAAGTCGGAATGCTCGTCGGCGAACCGGGCGTGCTTGGCCCTGGCGACCTCTTCCTTGTCGGCGGGCCGTTCGCGCGGATCCGGGATCGACAGCGCCGCCGCGAGCACCAGCACCTCGGCCACGCAGCCCTCGGCGTCCGCGGCCAGGATCATCCGACCGATACGCGGGTCGACGGGCAGCTGCGCGAGCCTGCGACCGACGTCGGTGATGGCGCCCTGCTGGTCGAAGGCGCCGAGTTCGCGCAGCAGCAGTACGCCGTCGCGGATGCTGCGCGCGTCCGGCGGGTCGAGGAACGGAAAGTCCTCGATGTCACCGAGTTCCAGCGCGGCCATCTGCAGCGTGACCGCCGCCAGGTTGGTGCGCAGGATCTCCGGGTCGGTGTAACGCGGTCGCGACGCGAAGTCCTCCTCCGAGTACAGCCGGATGCATACGCCGGGCGCCACGCGACCCGACCGTCCGGCCCGCTGCGCGGCCGACGCCTGCGAGATCGGCTCGATCGGCAGCCGCTGCACCTTGGTCCTGCGGCTGTAGCGCGAAATGCGTGCGGTGCCGGGGTCGACGACGTAGCGGACGCCTGGCACGGTCAGCGACGTCTCGGCAACGTTGGTGGCCAACACGATTCGGCGTGCGGCGCGGCTGGGCGCAAACACCTTCTGTTGGTCGGCGGTCGGCAGCCGGGCGTAGAGCGGGAGCACTTCGGTGCCCAGCGGATTGTCCTTCAGGGCGTCCTGCAACGCTTCGGCAGTGTCGCGGATCTCGCGCTCACCGGAGAGGAAGACCAGCACGTCGCCCGGCGGTTCGGCGGCGAGTTCCTCGACGGCGTCGACGATGGCCTCGGTCGGGTCGCGCAGCTCGGTGCGGACGATCTCGTGGTCGGGGTCGTCGGGATCGTCGTCACCCGTCGAAGCGACGATGATTTCCAATGGGCGGTAACGGATCTCGACCGGATACGTGCGCCCAGACACCTCGACGATCGGCGCACCTGAGAAGTGCTCCGCGAACCGCTCGGGCTCGATGGTCGCCGAGGTGACGATCACCTTCAGGTCGGGCCTGCGCGGAAGAAGTTCGCGGAGGTAGCCGAGCAGGAAGTCGACGTTGAGGCTGCGCTCGTGTGCCTCGTCGAGGATCAGCGTGTCGTAACGCAGCAGCCGCCGGTCGCGTTGAATCTCGGCGAGCAGGATGCCGTCGGTCATCAGCTTGACGAGGGTGCGGTCGCTGGCCTGGTCGGTGAACCGGACCGTGTAGCCCACGGCCTCGCCGAGCGGGACGGACAGTTCGTCGGCGATGCGCTGGGCGACGGTGCGCGCGGCCAGCCGGCGCGGCTGTGTGTGGCCGATGGTGCCCCGGATGCCGCGGCCAAGTTCGAGACAGATCTTGGGCAGTTGCGTCGTCTTGCCGGAGCCGGTCTCACCGGCGACCACGACCACCTGGTGTTCGGTGATCGCCTTCGCGAGGTCGTCGCGGCGCGCGCTGACGGGGAGGTCGGGGTAGGTGATCTCAGGAACGGCGGCGACGCGTGTGGCGACCAGGGCTTCGGCCGCGGTGAACTGCGCGGCCAGCCGCTCGAGCTGCTCGGGCGTCGCGCTGCGTAGCTGTCGCAGCCGGCGGCCCAGCCGGGCGGCGTCCCGAATCGTCAAACCGTCGAGGCGGGCACGCAACGCGCGCGCGTCGGCACGAGACGGTTCGGACACTCGGGCAAGGATAGGCGAAGCGCGCTCAGCCCGCTCCGACGGTCGTCAGGCAGAAGGGGTGCCCGGCCGGGTCGAACAGCACCCGCCAGCTGCCCGGATCCCGTTGATGCTCGGCGACGCGTGCGCCCAAGGCCACCGCTCGCTCGACCGCCTCGTCGAGATCGCTCACGGAGACGTCGAGGTGCATCTGCTGAAGCTGCCCCGGCTCTGGCCACGTGGGCGCCACGTAGCCGGCGACGCGCATCATCGCCAGGGTCTGGGCGCCGTCAGTGATCGCGACGACGCTGCCGTCGGGGCTTTCGACGAGCCGGCGCATGCCCAGCAGCGCGCCGTAGAAGTCAGCGAGGGCGGCTGGGTCGGGGCAGTCGATCGAGGTAGCGCCGAGGCGCCCCACGGGTTCCGTCATGTGGGCGCGAGCCTGCGCGTCCGGTGGAACAGCACCGCCGCAGCGATCACCACCTCGATCACGGCGAGAACGGTGGCCAGGGTCATCGCCGTCGAGCCGGCAGGCACTGCGGGCAGCGTGACGCTCGAGCCGTGGTGGTGCGCCGCCATCGGAAGGTGAACGCCGATCATCGCCAGGTTCATCAGCGCCACCAGCATCCAGCTGCGCGACGTGCCACGCGTCCACAGGTCGCGCGCACAGTAGAGGCACCCGACGGCCATCGCGACCATCAGCGTCGCAGCCACGGGATTGGCGACGTGTCCCAGCGAGCTCACGTGCAGCGCAGCCGAACACACCGCCGACAACGCGAAGGCCCGGCGGCCCACAGCGTGTGCGTTCACGGGTGCTCGCCGCCTTCCGTCCGGGTCTACTCGGCTATGTAAGTAGACTCCGCCGGGCCGGGAAATTCATCCCGAGGCGGGCGAGATGTCCACTTCGCCTGCACTCAGGGTCGTGACTACGCCGATTCAACAGCCGTGGGCGCAGCCGAAGCGGGCGAACTCAGGGGCGGTCGGGCGCCCAGTAGGCCAGCATCTCGGCGAACGTCTCGAAGGCCGGGGTGTTGACGCCGTAGACGGGCTCGAAGTGCACGCTCATCGGGAAGCCGAGGCCGCCGACGCCGTCGATGACGCGCTTGTAGAGGTCGACCATCAGCGTGCGGCGCTGCGCGGGCTCGGTGCTCGCCAACGTCTTGACGAACTCCTGCTCAGCGGCGACGGCGGCGTTGCCCTGATCCTGAATGAGCCAGCTGATCAGGCCCACCTTGGACTCGACCTTGGGCACGAAGCCGAACGACAGCAGAAGCTCGGGCCGGTGGTCGGTCTCCCTGGCGAAGTCGGTGAGGAAGTCGACGATGGCGTCGGAGTACAACAGTTGGGTCATGCCGTAGGTGGCACCTTGCTTGCACTTGAACTCGAACCGTCCGTGTTCCCCCTCGCGGGTGGGGATCAAGATGACACCGCGGTTGTCCACCAGTCCTTCGAAGATGCCGAGGGCATCCGTCGGTGCGACGCCGGACCCCTCGCCGTCGTTCATGGTGCGCGGTACCCCGACGAAGGCGATGCCGTCGATTCCGGTGTCGCCGAGCACCGTCAGCCGCTCGCGCAGCGTCGGCTCGTCGAGGAACGCGGTGACCTGCGTGCACAGTCCGTTGACGCCGGGCAGTTCCGGCTTGATGATCGACCAGAAGTCGAGCACGTCCATCTTCGGCTTCATCTCGATGGGACGGTCGCTGTCCTCTTCGATCATCCCGGGGATCATGACGTGCCGGATCCGCCCGTCGAGCCCTGACTCCGCAGCGCTCTCGAGCACCTTCTGGGCTTCCTCGACGGCCCGCTCGCGCCCCTGGTCGAGATTCGGCGGCACGAGCTCGAGCGCGATGGTGTTGAGGCTCAACGGACTGCTCCTGTGGGGTGCGTGCCTGCGGCAGGGAGTCGACTTCGATGTCGACTCGGCGACCAGATCGTCCTCCGCAAAGAAGAAAGCCTACCGAACCTGCCTGACGCCCCGCCCGCTCCGTACTGTGAATCACGTGACCAGTGCGCCTGAGACTGCCCTCGTGCTCGACGCCAGCTTCGCCCGCGAACTGCCGGAACTGGCCGTTGTATGGAAGGCCGCCGACGCCCCCGATCCGCGGCTGCTCGCCCTCAACGAGCCGCTCGCAGGCGCCTTGGGCCTCGACGTGACGTGGCTGCGGAGCCCCGACGGACTGCGCTTCCTGCTGGGCAACCTCGTCCCGGACGGTGCGACGCCGGTGGCACAGGCGTACTCCGGGCATCAGTTCGGCGGGTACAGCCCGCGCCTCGGCGACGGGCGCGCGCTGCTGCTCGGCGAACTGGTCGATCCGCGCGGCGAGCGCCGCGACCTGCACCTCAAGGGCTCGGGCGCCACTCCGTTCGCCCGCGGCGGCGACGGCTTTGCCGCGGTCGGCCCGATGCTGCGCGAGTACGTGGTGAGCGAGGCGATGCACGCACTGGGCATCCCGACCACGCGTGCGCTCGCGGTGGCGGCGACGGGACGGCCGGTGTACCGCGACACGACCCTGCCCGGCGCGGTGCTCACCCGCGTAGCCAGCAGCCACCTGCGAGTGGGCACCTTCCAGTACGTGGCTGCCTCCGGCGACGTGGACCTGTTGCGCCGGCTCGCCGACTACGCCATCGCGCGGCACTACCCCGCAGCGGCGTCCAGCGAACACCGGTATCTCGTGTTCTTCGACGAGGTCGTCGCGCGCCAGGCCGCACTGGTCGCCCAGTGGATGCTGGTCGGGTTCGTCCACGGCGTGATGAACACCGACAACATGACGATCTCGGGAGAGACCATCGACTACGGGCCGTGCGCGTTCATGGACGCGTTCGATCCGGCGACGGTGTTCAGTTCGATCGACTACGGCGGCCGCTACGCCTACGGCAACCAGCCCGCAGTGGCCGCGTGGAACCTGGCCAGGTTCGCCGAAGCGCTACTCCCGCTGCTGTCCGAGGATCAGGAGCAGGCCGTCGCACTCGCCACCGAGTCGCTAAGCCGTTTCGGCGTCCAGTACGGGCAAGCCTGGTCGACGGGAATGTCCGCCAAGCTCGGGCTGCCCGAAGGCGTGGACTCGGCGCCGCTGATCGAGGACCTGCTCGGCCTGCTCGCAGACAACCACGTCGACTACACGTCGTTCTTCCGTGCCCTCGCCCGCAGTGCCTGCGGCGACGCGGAGCCGGTGCGCGGACTGTTCGCCGACCTCGCCGGGTTCGACGCGTGGGCGGCGCGCTGGGCGGCGCTCGATCCCGACGCCGCCGCGATGGACCGCGTCAACCCGGTCTACGTCCCCCGCAACCACCTGGTGGAGGAGGCACTGGCGGCGGCCACCGATGGCGACCTCGCTCCGGTGCAACGGCTGCTCGAGGCGCTGACCGCTCCGTACGATCACCGTCCCGGCCTGGACCGCTACGCAGAACCGGCCCCCGACGCCTTCGCCGGCCGCTACCAAACCTTCTGCGGCACTTGAGCTTTCGCTCGACCGAGGCTCACTTCGCCGTCAGGATGATGTACTGGGCGGCCACCAGCTGGTGCAGTGCGTCGAGCGTGTCGCCCGTCGCCTCGATCGCGTACCGGTCGGCGGGTGCCACGCAGTAGAACGCCTTCGGGAACGCGAAGCAATGACTCTCCGGAATGTTGGGCACCGGCGCCGCGAGTTTGGTGCCCTCGGTCTTGGCGAGCTCGTCGGTGAACGACCCGATGACCATGCCGGCCGACGGCGCGCTCCTGGCCGCGTAGACGTTGGTCCCTGCCATCGCCACCTCGGTGACGCCGGTGTCCTTGAACAACGTCTCAGACCCAACGGGGTTGCTCTGGAAGTGCGCGGCGCCCCGCGGGCCGTAGACGGAGTTCTTGGCGGCGGACGCGTTGGTGGTGAGCGGCACCGTCCGCGCCAGCATCCCGGTGGGGTCCAGCGGGACGGCCGCGAGGGCGTTGAGGTCGGCGGGCGTGAACTCGTCGATCAGCGGAGCCTGTAAGTCGACCGCCTTGGCGACCATCGCGGCGGCGGCATCGAACCCGTCGACCGACTGGGCGAAGTCCATGAACACGTACGGTCCGTACGGGGTGAACGACCGGATCGTGGCTCGCACGCGGTCGGAACCGTGGGGTGTGAACGGGTAGGTGGAGGCTGCGGCTTCCGGGTGGCCGGGAATCGCGGCGACGGTCGGCAGGGTGCCCGCGATCGGCTTGCCCGATGCGGCCTCGTCCATGTCGGCGCTTGCCGCGGCGGCAGCGGCTGGGTCGGGGAAGCGCATGACGGCATGGACGAGGGCAGCCTTGTCGGTCGCCTCGCGGGCCGAGGCGAACCCGTTGACGAAGTTGTGTTGCGCGGCGGCGACCGCCACCGGTTCCGGTCCGATGCGGGCCAACACCCCTGGGTTGCTCATCAGGTAGAAGCTCTCGAGGTACGGCGTGATCAGGGTCTCGTCGACGTCCCACGGCCCGATGACGAAGTCGGCCATCTGTTGCGCCTCGGCGATGGCCCCGCCTGCGGGAGTGCCTGCGGTGCCGATGGGCGGGCGGGGCTTCGTCGGGTACGCGCCCGCGTCGAGCTTCTCGGGGCTAGTGATGGGAAGGACCGGCGGTTGCGCGATCGTCGGGGTCGAGGAGGCGCTGGTGCCGGAAGTGCCGCTGCCGCATGCGGCGACGAGCAGCGCGCAGGCCACCCCGGCTCCGACTCCAAGAACGCGTCGCATCGTGTCTCCCGTCGTAGCGCCGACGTCCAACCTACTGCGGCGCGAGGGTGAAGACGTCGATCGGCTGCACCACGTTCAACATCACGACGGGGATGTGACGACTCGTCGACCTCTGGTAGGCGAGATACGGCGGGTACAGGTGGGCCATGAAGGCCCAGACGTCGTGGCGCTCTTCGCCTTCGGGCTCGCGCCACGTGGCCTCGAATGCCTGCGTAGCGATTTGTACGCCAATCGTGTTGCTCGCCACGATGTTCAGGTACCACTCTGGATGCGTGTCGGCGCCGCCCTTCGATGCGACGATGACGAGCTCGCCGCCGACGTTGCCGTAGATCAATGCGTTGAGGTAGCTCTTCCCTGACTTGCGGCCCACGCACTTGATCAAGCAGTGCGTGGTCAGCGCACGGCCGCCGACGTCACTGAGGTCCACGATGTGGCCGCGGGTGCCACCGGAGCTCAGATACGTCTCGCGGTGCTCGTTCGCCCAATCACTTCGCGCCGCCCGGATCGCTGCGGCGTCGGCGTCCCCCATGGATGGCTTCCCTTCGGTTGGCGAGCTGCCTCGACGTCTCACTATGCCCTCGGCTGTTCACTGTGTCCGCACCTTTCCGTGATCGGTGCGACGGCGGATGCTGGCGGCGTCCGACTGAGTAGCGACGTGGCGCTCTCGCGGGATGCAGGTAGTCCAATACGCTACTCACCCTCTTGGCCCGCGGCCTACGGTCTGTCCGTCTCGATTCGAATTCACGGACCAAGAGGGTGACCAGATGCCGCACTTTCCCGCCTCTGCCCGGTACTCGCTGCCTTACCGGGCAGTTGAGATGCGTCGCCAACGGGAGCTCCTAGCGAAGGGCTCGGACGCACCGGCGACGCTCCGTACGGTGCCCGCCGTGGCAGCGCGTCGAACAGACCGCGGCGTCGAAACACCTTGCCCGACAGCACCTGTCAGCGATCACGGCGGCTTCGGAGCCCAGGGCGGAGATCCACGACGCGGCGTCGACATCGACTTGAGTACGTGCGTCAACCGCTACGGCCCCGCGCCTGCGGCGGTGGCCGCGCTGCACTCGATCTCGCCTGACGACGTGCTCCTTCACCCGTATGACGCCGCCGAGCGGCTGATCGACGTCTATCGGTGGGCTACCGGTGTGCAGCACGGCGACATGATCGCCGGACGTGGGGCCAGCGAGTTCATCTGGGCCATGGGTCGCGAGGTCGACCACGCAGACGTCCACGTGCCGCTACCCGCCTACACCGACTACCTCAAGGTTTTTCCCGGCCGAGGCTTCACCCTTGCAGGTGAGCAGCTCCCCTCGGTGGAGCAGATCGACGGCGCGCTCGCGAACGACGGGTTGGTCATCGTCTCCAACCCGCACAACCCGACTGGCACGGTCCTCGATCCCAACGACCTGGTCGCCGTGGCGGACGCACATCCCGCAGCGACCCTCGTCATCGATGAGTCGTACGTGAACTTCACCCGAGATCCCTTCGTGTGGTCGGCACTCGGGTGCGACGTGCCGAATGTCGTCGTGCTGCGTTCGACGTCGAAGTTCTACGGCATCGCCGCGATGCGCGCCGGAATCGCCTGGTGCGCAGACCACGAACGGCTCAAGAGACTGTTTGGTCAGCAGGAGAACTGGGGACTTTCCGGCGTAGACGTGCACGCCGCCTGCGCTGCGGTTCGGGACTTCCACTGGGCTACGCACTCGCGGGCGTGGATGCATGCCGACAACGCCTGGTTGGCCGAGATGCTCTCCGACATCGACGGTCTCGAGCCCCATTGCAATGCGAACGTCCACTTCCAGTACGCGTTCTGCGCGCGCTCGGAGGACGTCGCCGCGGTGTTCGCACGGCACGGCATCGGGGTACGCGTGCTCGGCTACGCGCACGGGGTGCACCCCGATGCCCTCCGGGTCGTCGCGCCCCGCTCCGACGAGCGGGAACGTTTCGCTGCGGCCATCGGCGACGTTCGCGACGAACTGCGCGGCTAGGTAATCGCCCTCAGTCGGGCGCGGGTACCCGTAAGTGCTTGCGGCGCTTGAGTTCGTCCTCGTCGACGAGCGTGAGCATCGGCTCTCCGGGCACGCACAACATCGTGACGACGAACCGGCTGGGGATGTCGTCGCGGTTGTTGCCGTCCGAGTAGTGGATGACGTCACCGCCCGGTTCCCAGAACGCCTCGCCTGCGCGAATTACCCGTGGCGCTTCGCCTTCGAGCTCGAACAGCATCTCCCCTTCGAGCATGTAGCCGAAGGCCGGACCGCTCGGGTGACGGTGCGGTGGGGCGCCCGGGTCACCGGGCGGGTAGGAGATGACGACCGTCATCGCTTCGGCGCCCTCGGGGATGAACGGCGGATGCGCTTCCTGAATGACGGTCAACGCCGTCTCCCACACCGAGCTTGATTCCTTGGTCTTTTCGCCTGACATCGGACATTCCTCTCTTTGTTCTTCGGATGGTTTGGGGGCCAGCGCGGTGTGGTGTCTCAGTTCCATGCTTATCGCGCACCGGTCGGCACGTTGGCGGAAAGCCAATCGGCGAAACGCGTTTCGAACGTGGTGAAGCTGCCGAGCGGAACGATGCTCCGATCGTCGATCACCGCGCCGAAGTAGGGCGCCTGTGGGTCGGTCACGACGACGCGGGAGTCGCCGTAGGCGGCCAGCCCCGTGCGGATGAAGTCATCCATGGCGATGGCCTCGGGTCCGGCGATCTCGGTGGCGCCGCCCAGCGGCGGTTCGGCGGCCGCGCGCGTGACGGCGGTGGCGACGTCCTCCGCGGCGATGGGCTGCATCCGGGCGTGCGGCAGCCGCACGACGTCGCCGTCGGTGGCGGAGTCGGCGATGCGGGTGACGAACTCGTAGAACTGTGTCGCCCGCACGATCGAGTACGGCATGCCCGATTCCTTGATGAGCTTCTCCTGGGCGGCCTTGGCCCTCATGTAGCCGCTGTCGGGCACACCGTCGGCGCCCACGACGGACAGCGCGACGTGGTGGCTGACGCCTGCCGCGCGCTCGGCGTCGAGCAGGTTCGTCGTCGACGCGGTGAAGAAGGCCATGACGTCGTCGTCGGCGAAGGACGGCGAGTTCGAGACATCGACTACGACCTGTGCGCCGGCGAAGGCTTCGGCCAGGCCGGCTCCGGTCAATGTGTCGACCCCTGACTGCGGGGATGCGGGGACCGCCTGGTGGCCCAGTTCGTTGAGGTTGGTGACGACCTTCGAGCCGATGAGCCCGGTGCCGCCGATGACTACAACCTTGAGACCGCTCATGATGGTGCCTTTCAACCGACGCTGTGATCTGGACACCACAAGCGTGGCGCTAGGCAACCCGTGGCCGAACCCTTGAAAGTCCGTAGTCGTTTCCGTGGGTGACCGGGCTAGGCCAATTTGGCCAGGATCTTCGTGAAGGCGTCCCGCGAGGAGTCGGATTCGGGGCCGCCCGTGCTGATTGCGATCGCCACGTTCGACCCCTGCGCGTACGTATAGCCCTCGGTCCCCAGGCTGACGTGGAAGTGAGTCACGGAGTGGCCGTCGAGCTGTTCCAGTTCGGTGGCGACGGCCTTCGGCGGGTTGGCTTGAGCCATCCGGGCGCCCAGGTCGGATAGGAAGGTCTCGACGAACGCGTCGCTGGTCCCCGACTCGAGTCGACCCACCACGGCCCTGAGCACCGGGTCGCCCTTCTGATTGACTATGGCGGCCGTGACGTCGGCGAACTGAGCATTGGTGAAGGTGGGGTAGACGTCGACGGCGTTGATGGCCGTCGTGGTGAAGCCCGGTAGCTCTGCCAGGGCCTCGGCGATCGCGGTTGGCGACGGCGACGTACGAGTACTCGACGGGGTCGACGGGGTCGGCTCCGACGTCGTCGCGCACGAGCTCAGCATCACGGCCGCCACGAAAATGGCTGCCAACGGCGCTGCGTTGATCGTCATCACGAGTCCTCCTGGGCGTAGGCGTTGGTCGTGCCGCCGAGCGAGCCGCTCGGAGGCACCTTGGAGGATTGTGCGGCAGGATCGCGTTCAGCATGACCGACAGCCACGACTCGCCCGCCACGTCCCGACGGCGCCACGTCGTGCGGTTGGCCCTCTTCGTGGCGCTGCTGCTCGGGCTGTTCTATCTGGTCGCCGTCGCGCGGGTCGTGGACGTCGAGGCCGTCCGCCGGGCCGTGGCGGCCACGGGGCCCGCCGCGCCGATGGCCTACGTCGTGGTGTCGGCCTTACTGGGTGCGGTGTTCGTCCCAGGCCCGATCCTGGCCGCGGGCAGCGGCGTGCTGTTCGGGCCGGTGCTCGGCACGTTCGTGACGCTTGGCGCGACGGTCGGCACGGCGACCATCGCCAGCCTCGTCGGCAGGCGCGCCGGCCGCGAAAGCGCGCGGGCTTTGCTTGGCGCCGAACGGGCCGACCGCTTCGACGCGCGCATCGAGCGAGGCGGCCTGTGGGCGGTGGTCGGCCAGCGCTTCATCCCCGGTATCTCGGATGCGCTGGCCTCCTACGCGTTCGGCGCCTTCGGAGTTCCGTTGTGGCAGATGGCCGTTGGGGCGTTCATCGGATCGGTGCCACGCGCCTTCGTCTACACGGCGCTTGGCGCGTCGATCGGTGAGCTCTCGTCGCCGCTGGCGTACACCGCGATCGCGGTGTGGTGCGCGAGTGCCATCGTCGGCGTGTTCGCCGCGCGCAGTGGCTATCGCCATTGGCGTGCACACCCGAGCGATCGCCCCGACGACGGTTAGCTCGCCGACTCAGGCGCCCAATTCACCCGCGATTCCGCGCTCGATCTCCGCGCGGGTGCGCTCCGGCAGCACCACCAGACCGTCGAGTTCCTTGCCGGCGAGGTCGTAGGCGCTTCCGCGTTCCTGCGGCGTCGCCGCCGAGTTCGTCGCCACCCGCAGCAAGCTCAAGGCACGGGAGAGTCGTTGTTGATCGACGCGCGAGAAGTCGTTGCGGCGTCGGCGAATCGCCTCGGCCTCCGCCACGCTGAACGCACTGACGTATTCCTCGACGGCGTCGAGGTACTCCCGGGCAGCCTCGCGGTCGTCGAGCAGATCTTCGGCCTTGCTCGGCCGGATCAGGTCGGCGCGCAGCTTGGCCCGATGGAAGCGCACCGTGAGTGGGTCGCGCATGTCGGTCATCACCGGGAAGTCGAGCAGCTTGGTGACGTCAAGTTCGTAGTCCAACCAGCGGGTATCCGTCCGGTCGTGCTCCTTGACGGCCCGCGATATCGCCCGCCATTGCGCCGACTTGCTGCTGGTCGCCGACGCATGCGGTGCGGTTATCGTTTCGGCGTCGTCGGCTTGCCGACCTTGAGCCGCCGCCCACGCCCGCCGACCGGCGATGATCAACCCGGCCAGCGGGGCGAGGATGATCAGCAATTCGACCAGACGAATGACGAGGCCCACTCGTCCAGGATGCCACCGCGCGTCCCGAAGGAGCCCCCGTCACTCCGCCGTGCGCGGCAGGGTCCGGATCGCGGTTCGGACGGCCAGGTAGATCGCCGTCGACGTGATGAGGAATACCGGCCACCCCATCGCGATGCGCGCCACCGCGAGCAGCTCCGCCTGGTCGGTGTCGTAGAGGTAGTACTGCACCAGGAAGCGGGCCCACGACGCGGTGGCCATCGCCGCGGTGGCGACGTCGAATGCCAAGCGCACCCGAGGAACTCGGCGCCAGCCGCCGTCGCGACCGGTGATCCACGCCCACCCGACGCCGACGAGGGGTCGGCGGACGAGCAGGGAGCTGGTGAACACGATGGCAAGCAACAGATACATCCAGATGCCGGGCAGGTAGAAGTCCTTGGCCTGTCCGGTGACGAACGCGAACGTCGCCCCGACCGCGACCGCCGCGAAGCCGAAGAGCGCGGGCCGGGTGGACTCCCGTCGGAACAGCTGCCACGCCAGGATGAGCACCGCGACGCCGAGCGCCGCCGCCAAGGCGGGCCCGAGCCCCAGCAGTTGGGACGTCGCGCCGAAGACAGTGACGGGCAGCGACGAATAGACGAGCCCGCGGATGCCTCCCGCGCGTGCCAACAATGCCTCGAACGGCGAGCGTGTGTCGGTCACCCGATCAAGCGTACGGACCGTCGGGACCGGCGCTCAGGATCCTGATCCGGAGGCGAGCTCCGTGACCGCCGTCTGGCCGTGCCCGTTCACCCGGTCTGCGACGAATGCCGCTGCCTGGCTGGTCAATCCGGATTCGACGTACAGGCTGTGCGCGGGGCGGTCATCGCCGTTGGAGCAGACCGGGTCGGCGCCGTTGCAAAGGTCGATGGTCTTGGCTCCGTACAGCGGGCTCAACGCGGTCAGCGGACCACCGAAGCGGTTCAGGGGGTTGCCGAAGACGGCGACGGCCGCCACGTGATTCGCCACCTCGGGCGGCATGGGCTGCCCCAGGCCGAACAACGCGCCGGGATCCGCAGTGATGCCGTCGATCACGGCTGCGCCCTGCGAGAACCCGCCGAGCACGATGCTGGTGTCGAGGCATGCGGCTGCGGTGGCCTGAACGTGTGCGCTGGCATCGCCGGCGCCGTCGGTGGCCTTCAGAAAGTCGTACGACGCAGGGTAATTCACCGCGTACACGCGCACGGTCTTGTTACCGAGGTCACTCTTCAGGGCATCGACGAACCCTTGACCAACACGCCCAACGCCGTCGGGTTCGGCCGTTCCGCGGGCGAACACCACCTCTACGTCCGGACAGGCGTCCGCCGCAGACGCGGTCGGAGCGAGCCCAATTACGCTCGCAGCGAACAACATCCCGGCACTCACCGCGAACACTGCACGCCCCACACGGCGTGGTTTCGTCTGATTGGACATGGCATTCCCCTTGGTCGTCGCGGTTCGTAAGCTGCTCTATGGAACTCCGCCGACACGATTAGAATTCCGCTGCAGCAATCGATAGCCGACAATCGAGGCGTGCGCTATGTCACGAGAACGCGGGGATGAGGCCCCGGCGGGTTCCCGTGACCGCTTTCGATGCCGTCACCGAGCGCTGGGCCGACGTCGAGGCATCGGGCGGCGTCGACCGTGACGAGCTCACCGTGTCGACGTACAACGTGTGGTTCGACTCCTACTTCGCCGACGAGCGCTACCGCGCGATCGCGGAACTCCTGTCCCGAGCCAGCCCCGACGTCATGGTGTTCCAGGAGATCACGTCGGACGCGCTCGCCGTGTTCCGCGCACAGCCGTGGATACGCGAGTCCTACTACTGCGCGTCGATCGTCGGAGCCGAGCTCGGCAACTACGGAATGCTGATGCTGTCGCGGCTGCCGGTCACCCGCGTCACCTACACGCCGCTTCCGACCCAGTTGGCGCGCGGATTCCTCCTCGCCGAGTTCACGATCAACGGCTCATCTCTGCTGGTGTGCTCGGTGCACCTGGAGAGCGGCAAGCAGAACTCCGGGCTGCGGGCGCGGCAGTTGCGCAGCGTCTACCGGGCCACGGGATCGTGCGACGACGCCATCGTGCTCGGTGACTTCAACATGCGCGACGACGAGAACGGGCGCATCTGCGCGCCGTACGTCGACGTGTGGCCGGCGTTGCGGC
>Ga0070668_100002320_pt1 | contig 14004 bp, 13 predicted proteins | sample KBSS43metaG_FD_64661 | JGI IMG/M metagenome (GOLD analysis project Ga0070668, IMG submission 64661) | Switchgrass rhizosphere microbial communities from Kellogg Biological Station, Michigan, USA - KBS S4-3 metaG | ecosystem: Host-associated > Plants > Roots > Rhizosphere > Soil ... | reverse complement strand
GATCGCAGACGGTGGACAGCGTTTTCCGGAAGACTCGCCTGGATTGTGGCCGCCGGAGCCTCGATCATCGCTGTTTTCGAAGCCATAGCATTGGTGGCCTTGACGCCCTTGAAGACCGTCGTGCCCTACACGCTGCTTGTCGACAGACAGACCGGCTTCATTCAGGCACTCAAGCCGCTCGACCAGGAAACGGTCGCGCCCGATAAGGCGCTCACCCGCTCTCTGCTCGCGCAATATGTGCTGACCCGCGAAGGGTTCGATATCGACAGCCTTCAGGATGACTACCGCAAGGTCGCGCTCTGGTCCGAGGGCGACGCACGTCGGATGTATGTCGCGCACATGCTCGCATCCAGTCCCGATAGCCCGCTTGTCACCCTTCCGCGAAAGACCCTGGTTCAGGTGGAAATACGCAGCATCTCCTCGCTTGATAATGACACGGCGCTGATCCGGTTCACGACAACGAGGCTGGATCCAGGAGCCAGGCCCCAAGAGCCAGAATTTTGGGCATCGGTTGTGAAGTACCGGTTCAGCGGAGCGGAGATGAGTGCGTCCGATCGTTTGATAAACCCGCTGGGTTTTCAGGTTTCTCGCTATCGTCGAGACGCCGAGATGGCACCGCCTGAACGGACCGAACGGCCAGCAGCTAGCCCGGCGCGCAGTAGCGAGGCGATCGACGGAGGCAAGCGTTCCCAATCCGGGAGCGAAGAATGATATTACGCAATATCGTAGCCCCCATGGCAGCCGGCGCGATCGTCATGCTCGGCGGAGGCGCCGCGGCAAGCAGCCAAAATCCCCACGTGCTGACGTTGGAATATGGTCCGGACAGGATCTATCCAGTGGAGGTTGTTGCGGGGATTGGGACGCTCATCACTTTCTCTGCGGATGAAGAGGTTCGCACAGTAAAGCTTAGCTCCCCCGACAGCTATCGGGTAACGGTTACACCAGATGGTACCGGCCTCTCCCTTCGCGAAGCACGCCCTGTTGAGCGCGTCGCCATGTCGGTCGACACGAGCCAGCGCCATTATGATTTCAATATATCAGCCGCCACGACGACAGCGGCCGCTTATCTTGTCGGATTTCGGTATGCGCCGGTTGCGGCGGCACGTGAAGCGCAATCCGGGGACGCCGTTACAGCCGAACGGCCGATGACATCTTACCGCCTCTCGGGCAAGCGATCCGTCCGGCCGCACTCTGTCACGGACGATGGGGAGCATACCTATATAGTTTGGAACGACGACCAGTCCCTGTCCGCTGTGTTCGGCGAAGACAGCTCCGGGGGCGAGCAGACGGCCGACGGATATATGCGCAACGGGGTCTATACTATCGACAGAGTCTACGATCGCCTGATCTTCCGGGTCGATCGCGCCGAAGCGCGAGCACAGCGGATGACGGGGAAGGCGAACCGTGATGCAGGATGATAAACCTGATGCGCATGTCCCAGATGATATCCGTCCGATGGTTGGTCGGGAGACGCGTAAAATTCCCCGCTGGATACTCCCTGGCGCGGCCCTGATCGCGGCAGCTCTCCTGTTTCAGGCACTTGAAGCGCGACGCCAGGCGGCGCAAATCCCGGCTCTGGGTTCGGGTCCGGTTTCCTCCTCAGGCATGGTGGCATCGCCCCCTCCGCTACTCATTCCTGACACTTTTTCCATTCAGGGCCGTGCCGGATACTTGCCAGAAGGATTTGATGCGAAGGAGACTGCCGGACTGCGCCAGCCTCCTTCATCGCCTATGCGGCCGGCCTTGCCAGCCGCGCCCCAGCCGCCGCTAGCGGGTTTCGATTATTCAGCCGGGATCGTGGCTCCACAGTCTAACCAGCCTTTACCCCCGCAGGCGGGGGCTCCTGTTACCGTATATGACTCCTCAACGGCCAGACCGCAGTCTGGGGCTGCCGGCTCATCGGGAAGATCGCAAGAGCGTGTGAATGCAGAATATTTCCAGAATCCCGGGACGACGATTCCCAAAGGCACAGTGATACAGGCTGTGCTCGAGACAGCTCTGGATTCGACCCGTCCTGGCTTTGCGCGCGCGATCGTATCCAGGGATATCTTCGGTTTCGACGGCAAGCAGATACTCGTTCCCAAAGGCAGCAGGCTTGTCGGTGAGTATAAAGCGGACTTGGCTGTTGGGCAAAAGCGCGCCCTGATACAGTGGCAGCGCCTGATGCGTCCGGACGGCGCAATTATCAATCTGGACTCACCTTCAGCCGATCCGCTTGGGCGAGCAGGCGTGAAAGGGAAGGTCGATGGGCATTTTTTCGAGCGTTTCAGCGGAGCAATTTTGCAGTCGGTGCTGGAGATTGGCGTGCAGCTGGCAACACAGAGCGTAGCGCGGGATAATTACATCGTCGCGCTTCCGGGCGCCACGCAAAATCTGAGCGGAATGGCGCCAGAGAAAATTCAGCCGACGTTGAAGGTCCGGCAGGGGGCCAGCGTATCTGTGTTTGTCAGTCGCGATCTGGATTTCTCGGCCGTTGAGCAATGAATAGCGGTGCTGAATATACCTATCTTCATGGCTACCTTGCTCATCTTGCACCCTTTCTCGAGCGTCCGGATGTAACGGACATCTATGTCAACCGCCCCGGCGAGGTCTGGGTGGAAACGCGTGGGGCGGGAGCGGAGAAAATCTCAGCGCCTGTGCTCACCAACGAGACGCTGCAGGGATTGGTGCGACAGGTCGCGGCGTTCAGTTCACAGGGCATTAGCAGGGATCACCCGATCCTTACAGCGAGCCTCCCGACCGGCGAACGTATTCAGGCCGTTGTTCCTCCTGCTACACGAGGCAACATCGCAATTGCGATCAGGCGGCACTCCGTGTCTAAACTCAGGCTCGAGGACTTTTTTGACAAGAAGCCGGACAATTTAGCGCCTTCGAAGGAGAGAAGATATTTTGGGGACGGTCTAAACGGCAATGCCGCTTCGATCTGCTCATCACTTCGATCTGCAGTGCTCGCCCGCAAAAATATTATCGTTTCGGGGGGTACCTCGACTGGGAAAACAACGTTTCTCAACACACTGATCGATGAAATTCCGTTAAATGAACGACTTTTGTTCATCGAGGACACACCGGAGCTACGCTACCGCCATGAGAACGCCGTTGGTCTTCTTGCCGCCAGGGGCGCGCTGCGGGAGGCGCAGATCGATACAAATGATCTCCTCACGGCGTCACTTCGGATGCGGCCGGAGCGGATTATTCTCGGCGAGCTAAGAGGCAATGAGGCAGTTACCTTTCTCCGGGCGGTGAACACGGGGCATCCGGGCTCCATGACTACTATCCACGCGGATACGGCAGACGGGGCATTCGAGCAGCTTGCCTTCCTGACTTTGCAGGCAGGTCTCCGGCTCGCCTGGTCCGATCTGCTTGCCTACATCAGGGCGACAATTAATATTTCGGTACATCTGGAACGGAGCGGCGCTGCTCCGTCAGTCTTTATAAGAAAGGAATAGATCTCCCCAAAGAGGGTCAATTCTCAGCGGCAATCAACGGCCTATCTATTAAGTTGCCCGCATAGCTCTGCAGCTGTTTGCAGCCGAATTTTCGCCTTCTATATCCTGCGCGCGGTCTCAGGCGATCGCGGTGACGTCGACCAGATTCGTCGTTATCTGCGTCACTCTTTCGGCAAGGCGGCGCATCGCCGCGGCGCATGGAAGGCGACGAGCCGGTCTACCAATGGCCTTTTGGCGACAGCTTTGAGGGAAGTTGCCGCCTCGATTGCGGCCGATAGCGACGAGCCTGGTCGAGCGTCGGTCGAACTGGCGGTTCGTGCAGCGTTTCCGTTGATCGTCGACGGGCGCTTGAACGCCAAATTGGGGATGGTCGGGCAATGATCAGCCTGACCGGCGTACTCCCGGCGAAGTGCTGGATGCAATGCGGCGCAAGCCACAGGGTACCCGTCAGCTCGGTCAGGCGCTGCATGATTACGCCGAAGGCGTGAGCATTCGCGCCGTCGACGAAGAGGGTGCCATTAAATTGCTGGAAGATGGATCTGAAGAGCAAGTGCTCAGCGATGTCTGGTTGGGCAATGAGTTCCCGCCAGCTGGCAAGGCAAAAGCGGCACGGCCTGGCGACCCTGCCACGGATCATTACGACCGGGCGGTGGAGGCCCCTCGGCGGAGCAATGCAAGAGTTGACCCGCTGCTTCGACGCGCTTGCCCATGTTGAGGGGGATGATGGAACGTCTCTCGTCGAACGTCGGGGGGTCGAGATCAGGCTTACCGAGCCGTGGCGCGAAACGATCCGTGCAGTTGATGAGGAGTTGCTCCTCTGGTCGCGCGCCTACCGCAAGCGCCACGGACAGAATCGCCCAGTGGTCGTGAACCTGGGAGGCGTTGACGACTTCAGCGACGACGTTGAAGATGAGTGGGATGCCGACGAAGACGCAGAGATCGGAGAAGGCAGCGACCAGAAATGATGATCGATCGGACGGGGTTCCTTTTTAGCCCCGTCCGATTGGAGCGATCCAAGTCAACAGTTAACCGACTTGAGCGTCAGGTGCCGAGCGCGCTAGCATCGACCCGCATCCGGCCAAAGTCGACGGGATGTCAAGTTAGTGGCAATTCAGCGCCCAATTCAAGCGCCAGTTGGGCTAGACGCGTGCCCGCCCCTTCGCTATCCGCTGCGGGCGAATACGGCGAGGGAAATGACATTATGGCGAGCAGTGCAGGCAAAGTTTTTACGCAGCCGCCCTCGCCAATCGCTGTGATCGTGCAGCAGGGCAAAGTTCTAGACTTCATCGATGGGATGACCCAGCGGGACGAAACGCCGGAAGAGTATGTACGCCAGGAAATCGCAAAATCTCTTGTCCGAGAATATGGCTATCCGCGTTCGGACGTTGCGGTTGAATTCACACTCCGACTGGGCAACCGAAAGCCTCGTGCGGACTTGATAATTTTTCGCCAGGGCGCCTCTCGTGAACAGAGTAGCGCTCATATTATCGTCGAGTGCAAGTCACGAAAAGTGAAGTCTGACGACCGAAAAGAAGGAGTCGGTCAACTTCAGAGCTATATGGCAGCCTGCCCGAATGCTATTTATGGCATGTGGACAAACGGAATCGAAAGATTTTGCTTTCGAAAGGTCGAAAAGCAGGGAAGTATCCTTTTTGAGGAGACGCCGGACATTCCAGAACATGGTCAGTCTGATGACAGCATTGATCGGCCTAGGTTTGATCAACTGAAAGCCGCATCATCAGATGCTCTTCTATTCGCCTTTAGAAGGTGCCACAATTATATTGCCGGCAACCAAGGATTGCAAAAGCCAGAAGCATTCTGGGAGCTATTAAAGATTATTTTCTGTAAAATTCATGACGAAAGAAGCTCGAACGAAGTCGAGTTTTTCTCTTCCGCGATTGAGCGGCATGGAATGAACGGACAAATAAAAGTAAAAGATAGGCTCGATGCGTTATTCGCAGCAGTGAAATCTGAATATACGGCGATTTTTGAAAGGGATGAGTCGATTCGACTTGAGCCACCTGTTCTCGCTTATATTGTGAGCCAGCTTCAAATGTACTCTCTTCTTGAGAGCGATATCGACGTTAAGGGGCGCGCTTACGAGGAAATTGTTGGCGCCAACCTACGCGGAGACCGTGGAGAATTTTTTACGCCGCGGAACGTATGTCGAATGGCCGTCGAAATGATAGATCCTAGCGAGCGGGAGCTGATACTTGATCCTGCATGTGGAACGGGCGGATTTCTCATCACTGCTATGAATTATGTGATCGAGAAAATTCGTCTGACCGAGCTAGAAAAGTGGGGCGGAAATGTTGCTCGGGCCGAAACCGCAGTGCGACAACGAATAGATCGGTTTGCTCAGAGCTACATAGTCGGTATCGACCTAAATCCAAATCTCGTAAAAGCCGCGAAAATGAACATGGTCATGAACAATGACGGTTCCGGCGGCTTGTATCAGTCAAATTCGCTGAAAAGCCCGGCAACGTGGGACACGGTTTTGGCCGGTCGAAATTTGCTGGGAGCCGTAGATATAGTTGTGACCAACCCGCCTTTCGGGTCGAAGATTCCTGTGGATGAACCCAGTATATTGGAGGCATATGACCTTGGGCATACCTGGAGATACGACGCGGAAATTGATCAGTGGCAGATGAGCAAGGAGGTAGCCAAGTCCCAGCCTCCTGAGATATTATTCATTGAGCGATGCGTTCGTTTCGTGAAGCCCGGAACTGGGCGAGTAGCAATGGTGCTGCCGGATGGAATTTTAGGGTCACCCGGTCTTGGCTATGTTCGTGAGTGGCTGCTCGAAAACACAGAGATATTGGGAAGCATTGACCTGCATGCTGACACCTTCCAGCCGAGCACCTCTGTCCAAACTGGTGTGATTGTCCTACGTCGCAAATCTGATGAAGAGATCCGACTGGAGAAGGCCGCGGGCAAGCGCCGAGATTATTCTATATTCATGGCAATGGCTGACCGGATTGGGCACGATAAACGCGGCGTAGTCACGTACGTAAGAGACAAGAAGGGCAACGAAATATTTGAGGAGGTGGAGGAAACTTTCAAAGAGTATGACCAGGGACATCCGGTTTATCGCAGGCAAAAAACAATGCGGAAAGTGGTTGATGACAACACTCTCCAGATAGCACAGGTTTTTCGGCAATGGCTGCACGAGCGCGATTAATCCCCCCACAGACGGTCCGTACTGACTGGCCGTGGCATCAGGTCAAGGCCACCTCACTTCACGCGTCAATCCTTGGAAAAGGCGATCGGCGCTTTGAAGGTGGCGCTTATCTTGCAAGCGGTTATGGCATCAGGCTTGCGTTTTCCGAGAGGGTGGGCGGATGGGAGAGCCTGCGCGAAATTGCTCGAACCTGGATGCCCAATCGCCTCAAAGGGGTCATCGTCGACAAAGAATATGGCTATCCTTACCTTTCGGCAACGCAGATGCTCGATCTACGTCCGACACCCCGGCGCTTCTTGGCGTTATCAGATGCGGAAGCTGCCAACCTCTCTGTAGAGCCGGGGACGATCCTCGTTACGAGATCAGGAACAGTGGGCCGAACAGCGCTCGCGCACCGCTTACATGAGAAGACGGTGCTATCAGACGATCTCCTGCGGGTCGTTCCTAAGGAATCGAAATACTGGGGCTGGATCTACGCATACCTTCAAAGCCACTCTGCCCGACAAATGATGAGGTCTCTGCATTACGGGCATATGATAAAGCACCTCGAAACGTCACATCTAGATGCACTCCCGGTTCCGATTATTGATGACGAGACAGCGCGGGATTTTCACGAATCTATGACAACAATGTTGGCCGTGCGAAATAGATCTTTTGATTTACTTCTCTCCGCAGAAGCTCTATTCGAGGATGCCATAGGGTTTAATCATAAAGTCGCGGAAAGAGAACAAGCAGGATTTGTTGTAAATTCTTCGGACATCGCCGGAAGACGACGTCTAGAAGCAACTTTTTACAGCTCCGAGGCAAGTTCGATCTTACAGCACTTTCAGAATGTAGGCTTGCGGGTCGAGCCGCTACGGAAAGCGACTGACAGGGTTTGGTGGGGAGCGAGATTTCGCCGCGTTTTTGGAGACGGTGGTGTCCCGTATTACAGCGCCGACGATCTATGGACGTTGAATCCAAAGTCGTCGAAAAGTATACTGTTGGAGCACGAAAATTCTGCCGATATTGATAAGTATAAGGTAAAAGCCGGATGGCTTATAATGGCCTGTTCGGGGCAGACCTATGGCCTGAATGGCAGCGTTGACCTCGTTACCGGGAAACTGGCAACGAGCTTCTTATCCCATGACCTTATCCGGATAATGCCGAAATCAACTGTTCGGCCGGGGTATCTGTTAGTTGCAATGGGTCATCGCACCCTCGGGCGCCCCCTCTTCATCCGAAACGCATACGGTTCGTCGATCCCGCACCTGGATCCTGAAGACGTCGCGGATTCTCCGCTAGTGCGACTGCCTCCCGACGTCGAGAGCAGTATCGCTGATGCTGCGGAGGAATCCGTTCGGGGCCGGCACGAAGCTGATGAACTTGAGAACGCATTAGCGGAAAAGGCAGAAGCGGTAATTCATGCTTTTCTGAAAGGCTGACAATTCAGCTTTGCGGTTTGAGCGCCAAGGGTGCCGATTGGCCGTGCTTCGTGCCCTATCCTAATCCAATACCGCTTTGGCCTCGATGCGGTCGTCCTTTTAGTCCATGCCTCACCACCGCTGAAACGCGACCGCCTTTCGGCACCGCGCAAGGGCACGCATCATATGATATTCAACGCCCTTATCGCCGACGCCAAGCTGCTCAGCGATTGCCCGGTAAGACATCCCCTTTAGCCGATGCATGAGGAATATCCGCCGAGTCCGTCGCGGCAGTGCGAGTAACGCACGCCGATACGCCGCACGAATCTCCTGCCCCTCGATCTTCCATTCCTGTTCCGGAGGGAAAGGGGCATCGCGCGCTTCGTCGAGCGGACAAAGCATGCAACTTCTCAGATGCCACGTCCGCGACCGGTTAATCAGCAGATTGCGGGCCGTCCGTGTCAAATATCCATTCGGATTTTCGAGTCTTTCGAATGCCCCACTACGTAGGACACAGGTAAATGCCTCCTGCACGAGGTCCGGAGCTTCATCGCGACCCACCTTCCGCCGAAAGAAGTGGAACATTCGATCGTGCTGAGCCCGGTAGAAAGAATCGAAGGTCGGGTACGGTCCGGCAGCGGTCATGGCCGACCACCTTGGCGTTCGCCAATAGGCAGCGGCGCATCACGTGTTTCACGATAGAGGGTGATTCCAGCCTCGATCCGATCGAGGATGAAAGTGTCGCGTTCGGATTTCGCGGCGCGGATGTCGGACTTCGAGTAAACTTCGAGATCAACGGCGCAGCAATTGCTCAGTTCGCGGTCAATCGTCGCCCGCACGCGTCGCCAACAGGACTGGTCAGTGAAGAGCGGATGATTGACGACGACCCAGAACTCATAATCGGAAAATTCGATCGTCCGACCGTCTTCATACCAGGATCGCCGGGCATAGGGACCGATCAGGATTATGCGATTGATCCGGCCCGGTTCGGGCGCCTGCACCTGTGACGCGTCGAACAGACCTCGCAAGATGCGGGTGATGCGTTCGACCTCTCGCTGCTTGCGCCGGATGAGGTGGCCGACGCGCGCCATCACGACTTCGCGCGCGTAAACGTCGTTGGAATGTTGGGTAGTCATTTGCAGCTCGCACCGCGGCGGTCCGCGCATCGATGCGCGGATGGGCAAGCGGTGTTCGCTGTCGAGCCGATCGTGCGGCTATCAGCAACCGTCCGACACGCGGCCGGACCTACATGATGCCTAGCAGGAATATCCCCGGAATGGCCGCCAGTCACTCCATTCCGTAAGGCGGATTATGCCAGATTTCGAGAGATCCGACAAGCCGCCATGGCTCAGCACCTAATTGCTGACCGCCGCCTCAAATTCAGCAATCTTGTCGAAGCAGACTTGGTGGACGATGCGGCCAAGCTCTTCCACGCGTTCGCCAAGCCAGATCAACTCTTCCTCGCCGATCTTATAATGCTTTGAGTAGCGGGCCTTGGTGTAGGCTTCCTTCAGCTTCTGAAACATTGACCGCTCGCGATGGCTGTCCTCTGGCCATATGCCATAGAGCCGACGATCAAGCCCCTCGGCTAGCGAGCGGAGGAACGCGATATTGTGGTTATATGGGGTGTAAAATGTCATGGTGAGCAACAGGCAGTGATAAAGCTGCTCCGTCGCCTGATGAAGCTGAAACGCTGCGTTCTTATATAAGCCATCGTCGAAAGCATGTTTGAAACTGCGAAAAAATGCGATGGCAGTCGGCATTCCTTCGTCAAAATATTCCTTCGCGGTTGCCAAAGCCTGTTCAGGTGTCTTTGGTTTTGGGGCGGCCAGCTGCCGGTTCTCGGCCTCATATAGCGCGATCCCGTCTTTCACGACCTCCATGAAGAAGACGCGGCCATGGGCAAGGCCATCATTCACCTCATGCAGCGAATGGACGATGAAATTGACCGGCGTGCGCAACGTCTTCTCGATCGTATAGCCGCGGATCAGACTTTCCTCGGCCTTGGCCCAGTAAGCTGCCCGGTCGGTCAGTTCCTTCTGGCTGACGATGATGAGGATATCGTAGTCGGACTTGTACTGGTTCGCCGACAGCGGCGCATCGACCCAGTCGCCTCGAGCGTGACTGCCAAACAGCACGATCTTCAGGATGCGCGCACCTTTCCGGGGGCCGGTGGCATTCCCGATCGCGTCGCGAAACTCTTCGAAAATGACCTCGACAATGCGCTCAAGCTCGCGCTGCTTTGCCGCAGGAAGATGGTCGATATCGGTACGCATTGTCAGGATTCTTTCGGCATTCGCCGTTGTTTGGCAAGCGCAATCGCCGCAAGGCTATCGCTTAATGATCAAGACGTTCGAAACCCGTTATGCATTCATTGGGAAGGCGGAGTAGGAAAGACTTGGGCTGGGACATTGCGCTCTGTCCGGTCTTGAGTTTCAAGGCGAAGAATGCGGACATTCTCGGCGCGGCTTGTTAGCGCGTTTAGAGTTGATGGCTGGGACTTTCCGGGCCGTCGGCTTCGGAGCGGCCCATCGGATTAGGCTGCCGTCGGTTGGAAGGTTTGACCCGCTGTCATTCGTGACGAAAGTGACATGACGGCGGTAGAAAAGTTGGTCGCTTGGCACGCCACAGCTTGATAACGCAAAATTTTAGTGTATTTTCCCATTTAACGCAACGTGGAATATGAAGGCAAAAAAATGAGTGAGTGCATGGACCGCTTCATTGCAACCTATCCGCGCGACTTTATTCTCGACCTCCAAGGCACTGCCGATGCAGCGTTCGCCGAGGCGCATCGCCTCTCTAACCAGTTTGTCGAGGAGCCCGAGCGCAGCAATATGCTCGGACAATTGCGGCATGCCCGACTGGAAGCCGGATTGCGTGGAGCCTCCAGCCGATACGATTTCCAGGTGAGCAGCCCGCACACCAATCCCAAAGGCGGTCGCTACAGTGTTGTATCCGCAGGCGAGATCATGTTGATCCGCGGCAATGTGCAAGCTCATCGCGGGCCACCACGTGCAACGAAATTTCGCAAGCAAGTTGCGGAAACCAATCGATGGTTGAGTCCGCTCCAGCCGGACTTCTACATGCGTGTTCCTGAGCCTAGCCGCGATCAGCTCTGCGCGGTTCTAGTGGTCGCCGCCCAGAAAGGCGGCGATCCCTCTGTCCCGGGCTGGGTCGGAATTGGGTTCCCCCATCACGATCTCGGCTCGTGGGCAGAGATAAAATCGCTCAACCAACTTATGTCGCTCTATCATGATGCTGCCGCTCCGACGGTCAGAGAAATGCCGGTCGAGATTAAGGATCGCGCGCATCCCAAGCTGAAGAAGGATGGCCGCAGCTCCTGATAGCTCCGCGGTCAAGAGGATATTGAAATGAGAAGTGGTGTGCCTGGATTCAGCCCACAGCGGTTGATCGAAGCGCGCGCAGCGCGTGGACTCACGCAGGTGGCGCTCGCCGACCTTAGCGGCCGGACCAGTTCTAGTATTTCCCGGTGGGAAGCTGGCGACCAGTTGCCCGAGATTGACGCACTCCAAGCGGTAGCACGTGGTTTGAATCTGCCGGTTGCGTTTTTTCTCAATCCCCAGGCTGAACACGGGCCGGCCCCGATGTTCGCCCGTTCGATGGCAGCGGCGACAAAAAGTGTGCGAAGCCGCGTCGAGGCGCGGTTACGGTGGGCGCAGGACATTTCCCTTGTTTTACAGGAATCCGTCGATCTGCCAGAAACGAGCGTTCCACAAATCGGCGCTACAGACTTTCGTGAAATCCGTGACGCCGATATTGAGCGAATCGCGATCGAATGCCGCCAGGCTTGGGAGCTCGGAATAGGTCCGATTTCAGATCTTTTGCTCGCTATGGAAAACGCTGGCATTGTCGTCGTGAAGGAGCGCATCGACGCAGGAACGATGGACGGGCTATCTAACTGGTCAGCTGTCGACGAGCGGCCTTATGTGTTTTTAGCCACCGACAAGCAGACCTGTGCCCGATCACGACTGGACGCAGCCCATGAGCTTGGACATCTGGTGTTGCACCGTGAGCTTACTGAACGCGCGCTTTACGATGCTGCCGCGTTTAAGGAAATCGAGCGGCAGGCTTTCTATTTTGCCGGCGCTTTTCTTCTTCCTGCGGAGAGTTTTGGCGCGGAAGTATGGTCGCCATCGCTTCCGGCCTTCGTGTCATTAAAGGAACGATGGAAGACGTCGGTCGGTGCTATGATCATGCGATGTGCGAACCTCGAAATCATCAGCGATGAGTATAAACAGCGCTTGTTCAAGCACTACAGCGCCAAGGGCTGGCGGAAGCATGAGCCGTTAGATGGCGAAGGCGAGATGCCGATTGAGCAGCCCCGTCTCCTCAGTCGCTCGATCCGGCTGCTGTGTGATGAACGGGTTTATACCAAGCCCGAATTGCTGGCCGCTGTTCGGCTTCCTGCACATGATGTCGAGTCCCTGAGTGGTCTGCCAGCTGGCTACATGTCGAACGAGGGATCAATTGCATCACTTCGGCTCAAAGGGGTGGCGAGGTCACCATTAGGGTATTCCGCTGATGTGATCCATTTTCCGGGGAAGAAGGAGACGTGACCGGTACGGTTCATTTCGATCTGGTGCGCGAGCTGTAGTAGGTGATAGGCTGACACTTCCAATTTCGTGAGCTGGACGGCTTTCTATGCCGTAAAATCTTTGGGGGAAGGGATGCCGAACAACGGCACGATTGCGATCTGGTGCGTACCTAGGGCTAACTCGGCGCCGACTGATTTAGAGGCCCATTTTAATTACTGGAGGATCGCTGGCGATCCAGCGTTCTTAGCCAAGGCAAGGAAGACCGCCGAAGATTTCATTGAGATTGGTCTGTTGGTCACAGACATCACGCAGATCGACAAAATTCATGTTTATATGCCCACTAGGATCCATCGAACCTCGGTCGGGGATTGTGCGCCATACCTTGCTCAGTCGCAGTTTGCGCAGGGTATATTCAACGAGGTATTCAAGATCACAGCCCCGGTGGCGGGTGGAAGTGGCTGCATAGAACTTAACGACAAGCCAAACAATGTGTTCTGCCGGGTGCACAGTTTCGCAAAGGGCTCCCAAGGCATCGAGGCCAACGAGTTGGAAATCGTTGAGCAGCACGACGGCACCGTCTTAACGATCCTGCCCGATGCGATCCAGGAAGCGAGCAACCATGCCGCGCCGTCGGCACCATCCTATTTCCGTCTGCGGATTCACCTGAAAGCAGGCCGCGAGGAGAATCCGTTCGTCAAGGTGATCCAGCCTCATGACCGGCGTTTCCAAAGCGGTTTTGATGAAATCGAATATATCGACTTCCGCATGAACGAGGCGCGCACCTTACCGACCGCGATCGAGCAGCGGATGCGTAATGATCGTGCCAAAGGCGGTGAAGTCGCTTTCAAGCTTATCGCCTTCTTGACCGCAGTACCGGTTCATTCGGAACTCAGCGTCTCGAATACACCATCGCATAAGATGCGCCTGCTTGAGCAGAGCTGGAACGGCTATGTAGCCTCCGGTATTCCCGATGGCATGGTCGTTTATCACTGGAAGCGCCATGCGCCGATCAGCGATTTCTCAGCTTTTGTGAAGCTTCAGACCCGGCGCAGCGGCCGCAAGATTTTGCTGATCTACTTGGTGATCGCCTTCATTTTCGGACTAGCCGGCAATTTTGCAGCATCAGGCATACAAGCGCTTTGGGGCCGGGCCTCGATCGAAGCGCCGGCTTTGGATGCTCAACCTCCAATGGAATCGCCAACTGATCGCAAACTTCTGCCGGCTCCCTTAGAACGGTCCGCCCCGCCGGCTGCGGGTAAGCCTAGGCGTGAGCAGTTAAATGGCGTAGAAAATAAATCGTGATGATCGACCCCTTGACCCTCGACGCCAAATCGCTCTGTCTCCATCCTGCCGAATTGAGCAATGCGGAGGCGCGTGCGCTGACTTTTCTGCTGCCTTTGTCCGAGGATTATCCGGGC
>Ga0070668_100002317_pt1 | contig 14013 bp, 10 predicted proteins | sample KBSS43metaG_FD_64661 | JGI IMG/M metagenome (GOLD analysis project Ga0070668, IMG submission 64661) | Switchgrass rhizosphere microbial communities from Kellogg Biological Station, Michigan, USA - KBS S4-3 metaG | ecosystem: Host-associated > Plants > Roots > Rhizosphere > Soil ... | reverse complement strand
GGCGCACGTCCGGCACCTGCTCGAGCCGGCCGATGTGGTGCGCGGAACTCCGGTTGGCGATCGTGTCCTGGAGCGAGACGAAGTACCACGCAAGCGCCGCCAACGAGGGCTGGGCAAGCTCACCCCGTCGAGTTTGTGACCATCTACACCACCGCAGCAGCGGCCTGAAAACCGTCAGCCCCGGTGCCAACCGAAGTCTGGGCAGCCCCCGCGTCGGCCGGTCACAACCCGGCTGCAACCGAGACGCGGTACGCATGCCGGGTGGCGCGCTTCTCCGCGGGCCCGGACGCAAGGGGGACTCCGATGAGAACAGCGGTGCTCGCAGTGGTCGTGCTCCTGCTCGGCCCGGGAACGGCGGTGCCCGCGGGCGCTGTGGCCGCCGGCTGTGGGCCCGCGTCGGTGGTGGTGGCCGACCGGACGCTCTACGAGGGCACCCCGGCCGCTGGGGAGCGCAGCCCGGCCTACACCACCTTCGAGTTCACCGTGTCCGTCACGGCGGCCGCGGGGTGCGCGCCGATCGGCTCGGTCGCCTACAAGACCGAGGACGGCTCACCCGGCGCGACCAGCCCGGACGACTACGTCCCCGCCGAGGGACGGCTGAGCTGGACCGGTGACTCCAGCCCGCGCACCGTCGCCGTCCAGGTCGTGAAGGACGCCGCCGCGGAGCCGAACGAGCCGTTCCTGCTGCGCCTGTCCGATCCGGTCGGACTGGTCCTGGCCGACGACCTGGCCGCGGGCGGGATCCTCGACGACGACGGCGGCGTGGGGTTCCCGATCATGGTCTCCACCGACGGCGGCAAGATCTGCTGGCACGTCTGCACGGTCGGGGTGCAGCTCGGCGGCGGCCCGGCCAAGGCGCCGGTCACCGTGCACTACCGGACCTTGCCCCTCGGCACCGGCGAACCGGCGTACGTGCCGGTCAAGGACGCGACGGTGACGATCCCGCCCGGCGCGTCCGGCGGCGGTGCCGTGGTCAAACTGCTGGACGGCAAACCCGGCCAGGGCGAATCCCGGTTCGTGCTGGAGCTGTTCGCCCCGTCGGCCGGCACGCTGGGGAACGCGCGGACGGAGGTGACGATCAAGCCCGGCGGTTAGCCACCTCGCGGGCCTCGGCCGTCGCGTTGGCCTGGGTGTACAACGCGGCGGCCGTGGCCCACTGCCGGGCCGCGTCCGCGGGCCGGCCGAGCCGCGCCTCGAGGTCGCCGAGGTCGCGGTGCAGGTGCGCCTGCTCGTAGCTGTCGGGCACCGTGGCCCGCACGGCCAGCGCCCGTTCCAGGTGCTCGCGCGCGGCGGCCAGGTCGCCCGCCCCGAGCCGGGCCCGCCCGAGGTGCTCCAGCGCGGCCGCTTCGCCGTGCCGGTCGCCGACGTCGCGGCTGAGGTCCAGGGCCTGCCCGAAGTGGTCCGACGCGGTGGCGAAGTCGCTCCGGTCCAGGTGGACCCGGCCGGTGTCGAGCAGCGCCTCCCACTCCAGCCAGCGGTCGCCGAGCACCCGGCTGACCGCAAGAGCCTCACCGAGGTGCGCCAGCGCCGCGCGGTGGTCGCCGCGCTGCAGGTGCGCCTCGCCGAGCGTGTCGAGCGTGGCGGCTTCCAGCCGGGCGTTGCCCAGGGCGCGGAACGTCGTCAGCGCCGCCGTCAGCGGTGCCAGGCTCTCCTGGGCCCGGCCCATCCGGACGTAGGTGTGGCCGAGATTGCGCTGGGACAGCGCGTGCCCGAGGTCGTTGCCGGCCGCGGCGTTGCGGGCCACCGCCAGCCGGTGCGCGGCGATGGCTTCGTCGAAACGGCGCAGTTCGGCGTAGGCATTGGCGGTGTTGTTGTGGATGTGCCCTTCGCCCTGGACGTCCCCGGCGGCCTGAGCCGTCCGCAACGCGGCCGAGTTGGCCTCCAGCGCCTCCGGCAGCCGCCGGGTCATGAAGTAGGCGACGCCCAGCGCCCGCAGCATCTCCGCCTCGGCCAGCGGGTCGCCGAGCCGTGCCGCGGCGGCGGCGCCCTCGCGGCACAGCTCTACGCGGGTGTGCCAGTGCCCGGCCGTGTCGTAAAAGCTGGTCAGCAGGTACGTCAGCTGCCACGCGGCCTCGGCGCGGCCGTGCTCGCGGGCGAACCGCACGACGGGCAGCAGGTTGTCGCGCTCGGCGGTGAGGAAGGTCAGCGCGCCGTGCCGGTCGGCGCCGACCGGCACCTCGGGCGCGGCGAACCGCGGTGACGGCGTGACAAGGTCGCGGTTCGGGTCGATGGCCCGGTTCGCCGCCGCAGCGGCCACCAGGTACCAGTCGACGAGCCGGTCGGCGATCTCCGCGCGGGCGGCCGGGGGCTCGTCGGCTCGCGCGCACTGCCGCGCGAACTCGCGGATCAGGTCGTGGAACCTGAACCGGCCCGCGCCGGCGGCCGTGACGAGGTGCGCGACGGCGAGCCCGGCCGCGGCCCGCTCGCCGTCGGCGCTCGGCACCTCGCAGAGCGCGGCACCGAGCGCGGCGCTGAACGTGGCCCCTGGGCCGAGGGCGGCCCGGCGGAAGAACCGGGCCTGCGCGGCGGCCAGCGGGCGGTAGGCGGTGGCGAGCACCGTCCGGACCGTGCGGGAATCCCCTTCCACGGCCAGGGTGTCCAGCCGTCCTGCCCCGGCCAGCTCGGCGGCGAACTCGGCGATCGGCCGCTTCGGCGCGCCCACCAGCCGGGCGGCCGCGATGCGCAGCGCCAGCGGCATTCCGCCGCACAGCCGCGCCACCCGCGCGGCCGGGCCCCGTTCGCGCCGCACCCGCTCGGCGCCGAGCACCCGGTCCAGCAAGGCGACGGAGTCGGCGTGGCCGAAGGCGTCCAGGGCAATCGGGCGCACGGCGTGGCGGGTGCCCAGTGCGGCGAGGTGCTGCCGGCTGGTGACGACCAGCAGGGCCGGGCCGGTGCCCGGGATCAGCGGTAGGACGTCCTCGAGACCGGCGACGTTGTCCACCACGACCAGGCACCGGCGCCCGTGCAGCAGCGACCGGTACAGCGCGGCACGCCCGGCCTGGTCACCCGGGATGTTCTCGTCGGGCACGTCGAGGCCGCGCAGCAGGTGCGTCAGCGCCCGGGCGCCCGGCAGCGGCTCGGCCGGGTCCTCGCCGCGCAGGTCGAGGAACAGCCGGCCGTCGGGGAAGCGGGCGGCGACCCGGTGCGCCCAGTGCAGCGCCAGCGCGGTCTTGCCCATGCCGGCCGCGCCCGACAGCACCACCACCGGCCGTTCGGGCTCGTCGAGCACGGCGTCGAGCGCCGCGAGCTCGGCTTCGCGTCCGGTGAAGTGCCCGACGCCCGCGGGCAGCTGCGAAGGCCCGGTCGCGGCCGGGCGAAGGTCCAGAGCGGGGTCACGCCGCAGGATCGCCGTGTGCCGGGCCAGTAGTTCTGGACCGGGATCGACGCCGAGTTCGTCGGCGAGGCGCCGCCGCAGCCGCTGGAAGGCGTCGAGGGCGTCGGTGTGCCGCCCGCAGCGGTAGAGCGCGAGCATGTGCAGGCCGGTCAGCCGCTCCCGGGTCGAGGCGGCGGCGAGCAGCCGGGGCAGCTCGTGGACGGCCTGTTCGTGGTGGCCCAGCCGCAGTTCGGCGTCCCAGAGGTCTTCCATCGCGCCCAGCCGCAGTTCGTGCAGCCGGTCGACCTCGCGCCGGCCCCAGCCGGACGGCGCCGCGTCGGCGAAGGCGTCCCCGCGCCAGAGCGTGGCCGCCGCGCGCAGGGTGGTGGCCGCCCGCTCGACGGCGCCGCCCGCGAGGTCGGCCGCGCCCGCGCGGACCTGCTGCTCGAAGCGGTACGCGTCGACCGTCACCGGCGGGACGGTCAGCAGGTAGCCCGGCTCGCGGGTGACCAGGACGCCCGAGAACCCGCAGCCCTCCAGCGCCTGGCGCAGCCGCGCGACGTGGCTGTGCAGCGTCTTGACCGCGGTGCGTGGCGGATCTTCGCCCCACAGGACGTCGACCAGCCGCGGGATCGGCAGCACGGTGCCCGCGTGCAGCGCCAGCACCCCGAGCACGACCCGTTGCCGCGTCCCGTGCAGGGTCGCGGGTCCGGCCGGGCCGACCGCTTCGACCGGCCCCAGCACACGCAGCTCCCCGGGTTGGGACACCCCCGCTCCTTCCCGCGCGGTACCACCGCTCAGCGAGCGTAACCAGCGCGAAGGAGGGCGAAAACAGCCAACCAGCCGATCCGCGAGGGCATCGACAACCGGTTCACAACCGGTCGCGGTGACGCTCGGTTCCCGTTCCTGTTCCGACTCGTGTGAGGGAAAACCGGATGAGCACCAGATCGCGGCCCCGGCGCCGCAGACCGTTCACCGCCGCGCTCGCGTTCGCCGCCGCGGCCGCGTTCCTGCCCGTGGTCCCCGCGGCGGCCGCCGCGCCGCCGTCCACTTCGCCGTGCGGGCCGCTCGACGTCGCGTTCGTCATCGACGACACCGGCAGCATGGGCCCGGCGCTGACCAACATCAAGAACGAGCTGGGCAACATCGCCACGGCCGTGCAGGCCAATTCCGGCAACGACTACCAGCTCGGCCTCGTCACGTTCAAGGACGACGTGACGGTCCGGACCGACCTCGCGCCGCTCAACCTGGCCGCGGTCAGTCCGCAGATCAACGCGCTGACCGCGGCGGGCGGCGCCGGCGAGCCCGAAGCGTCCGACGAGGCGGTCAACACCGCCGTCAACAACCTGCCCGCCACCGGGCGCCCGCAGACCGGCAACTTCTCCGGGACCTGGCGCTCCAACGCCACGAAGATGGTCATCCTGGTGACCGACGCCCACCCGGGCGGCTTCGACGACACCTTCACCGCGGCCGACCAGGCCAACGCCCACCTGCGGGCGGTGCAGGCGGCGAACAAGGGCATCAAGGTCTCGGCGGTCTACGTCCAGACGAACACGCTGCCCGGCATCTCGGCGATCATGCAGGACTACGCCACCACCACCGGCGGCACGTACGCGGCGACGCCGGCCAACGGCGCGGGTGCGGGCGCGGCGATCCTCGACGCGCTCAAGAACTGCCGCAAGACCGACGTCTTCATCAAGGACGCGCCGGCCGACACCGGCGTCGCGCCGCACGGCCTGAACCCGATCTGGACCAGCCCGGACATCAAGGTGTGCGCGACGCCTCCGCCGTGCGCGGGGACCAACCCGGTCATCGGCGCGACGAACTACGTGGTCGTGACGCTGAACAACCCGGGCCCGGGCGGGGCCGGCGCGTCGACCGGCCATGTCGAGGTCTCCTACACCGCGCAGGGCGGGGCAGCGCTGTGGCCGATGGACTGGACCTCGATCGGCTCCTCGGCCACGGTGACCGTGCCGGCGGGCTCCACCCAGGTGACGATCCCGTGGACCGCGGTGCCCGGACCGGGCCACTTCTGCCTGCTCGCGCGGTGGATCTCGGCGACCGACCCGATGACCTACCCCGAGCTGATCGGCTCGAACACGCTGGTCAACACGCGGAACAACAACAACATCGCGTGGCGCAACGTGGACACGGTCAAGCTGAAGCCCGGCACGCCGGTGACGCACCCGTTCACCCTCGGCAACCCGGCCGCCGACCGGGCCACCCCGACCGACCTGCTCTTCACCCAGCCCGGCAAGCCGTTCGCGGGCGGCCCCGGCAAGGTGGTCATCGACCTCGGCAAGGTGCTGGCCGAGCGCTGGCGCCAGAGCGGCCAGAAGGGCGTCGGCGTGCGTCAGGTGGGGGAGACGCAGGTCGAGATCACGGGCGGGCAGCAGGCGGCCTTGCAGGGCCTGCTGATCCTGCCGAAGGAGCGCTTGGAGACGGCGGTGACGTTCACGGCGACGGACGCGGCGGCGGGCGCCGACTTCGTCGTCCGCGTCTCCCAGTCCAGCGGTGACGAGGACCTCGGCGGCGTCGAGTTCCACCTGTCGACCGAGGGGTGACCCGGAGCTGGGCGGCCACCTCGATCCGGTCGAGGTGGCCGCCCAGCGTGCGCCCGCCCCGGGTACTGGCAAACCTGGGCGGCCGGCACCGGCAAGTGCGAGTTCCTTCGAGCCACCAGTGATCGTTACCGTGGACCGCCCCGGGCGGCTGAACTTCGCTGCTCGAGCTGACGCCGCAGTAGCAGGTGATCGTCGAGCCGGCACCGAAGGTATTGAGCAACAGGGAGATCGGCGAGCGGGCAGGTAACCGGGCCGCGGTGGGCGCCCACCGGCCTTCGGCCGCGCCACCTGCGAAAGCCGCAACTCTGTCGAAACGCTGCTCCGATGTGTCAGCGATGCGGCAACGCCTGCTATCGGTTGCCGCCGAAGAAGTCCTCCAGGATCTCGGTGAACCGCGCCGGCCGCTCTTCGGCGACGTAGTGGCCGCAGTCGTCGAGGACCGCCTCGGTGACGTCGTCGGCGACCTGTATGCCGCAGTACCGCGCGCTGCTGATGGCGAGCACCGGCAGCGTCAGCCGGGTCTCCTTGCACTATTCGTTCTGCGCGATCGTCTCGTCCGAAGCCCGGTAGCAGGCGAAGCTCGCCCGCAGCCCGCGAGGGTCCGCGACGCAGTTGCTGCCGCCGACGCAAAGCGGTTGCGTGGCGCGAGAATTGCGTACTTCTACCGAAGCTAATGGCCTCCGGCCGCGGGGAACCTTGACACGACATGGTCCCCTGCGTGGGAGGTGCTCGATGCGAAGACGCGCGATGTTCACGGTCCTGATCGTGACGGGAGTGGTCGCGGCCCTCGGGCCGGTGGCGGCCGCGGAGACGGTGGGTACGCCGAGAGCGAGCGGCCCGCTCACCGCGACGACCACCTTCGCCGCGCAAGGCTATGCCACCAACGCGGGAGCCGGGCGGATGACCGCCGCCGAGACCATGGCCTACTGGACGCCGGAGCGGATCGCGGCTGCGACCCCGGCTCGGGCTCCGGTCCGGACGAGCGCGGCGGGCCCGGCCATCCGGGCCACCAAACAGGCCGAGCCGATGCTCACCGAACCGAAGCCGCCGTCCGCTGAGGCGCTCGCCATCGCAGCAGGCATCCAGGGGTCGGGGAAGAACGTGATGGCGGCCGCGACGATCACGGCGGGCCGCGTGTACTACATCGACCCGGTCGACCGGAAGGAGCACTTCTGCTCCGGGGCGACCGTGAACAGCGTCAAACGCAGGCTCGTGGTGACTGCGGGCCACTGCGTGGTCAACGGTTTCTGGATGGAGGGCTTCATCTTCGCGCCGGGTTACGACAACGGCGCCCCGTACGGCTTCTGGCCCGCTCTGGGCCTGGCCGCCCGCACCGACTGGGTCTACTCCGCGCTGCCCGCCGCCGACGTCGGCGTCGCCATCATGGCCGCCAACACGAGCGGCCAGCTGATCGTGGACGTGGTCGGTGGCAACGGATTGGCCTGGAACTGGCCCGCCATGTCACGGGTGGACGTCTTCTCCTACCCGAACGCCCAGCAGACCCAGCTCGCCTGCGCCGGCCCCAACATCAGCGGAGTGAACCCCGGCACGATCGGCATGACGCCGTGCCCCAATGCCCGCGCGAAGGGAGCGAGCGGTGGGCCCATGGTGATCTACTACGGCTCGCTCGGCCCCGGTGCCGGATATGTCAACAGCGTGATCGCCGACTACTTCACGCCGCTTCCCGACGAGATTTTCGGTCCGTACTTCGAGGACGTCAACGCCGGCCTGTTCTATTACGCGGAATCGGTCTCGCCATAGAGAAAGGGGTTCCATGAAATTATCCGCCCGTGTGACGGTGCTGCTCCTCGGCGTCGTCGCGGCACTCACGATGGTCGTGCCCACGGTCGCCCAGGGGGCCACGCGGTCCGGGAGCGGTGTCCTCGCGTCCCCACCGCCAGGGGTGGCCTACCAGCTGATCAACCGGGGGCGCGGACAATGCCTCGCCGGACAGAAAAGCAACAGAGTGAACATGTTCCGATGTGAGGGCACCTACACCGACCAGTTCTGGCTGCTCGAACCGATCGGGCAACCGGGATTCTTCCGGTTGCGCAACCTCTCGAACTCGAAATGCCTGGCGATCATCTCGAACGGGAACGTCCGGGTATCGGGCTGTGAAGACACCTTCGACGACCAATGGTGGCGGCTCGATCCCACCCCGGACAGCAACGCCTATCAGCTGTACAACCATCTGCGCGGGACGTGTCTCGCGGCACCCAGTGCGAACGGCGCGGCGACCAGCTTCACCTGCGAACCCACCTACGCCGACCAGGGATGGACATTCGTTCCGCGGTGACAGCGGAAAGTCGGATCAGTAACGATCGGCACAGTATGACTCTGCCGGGAAGGGGCTCCCTTCCCGGCAGAACCTTCTTACCAAGGATCTCCGTGTTTGCTTGAATGGCTGCCGGAGGTGCCCATGGACAGCCGAAGAGCCCCGGCGCGGCGCGACGCTTTCCCTGTCCCGTGGACGATCCGGCTGCGCGAGGCATGGCGTGCCCTGTTCGGGGGCTCGCTCGGCTGGCGTGACCCGGTGTATCTCGCGGACAAGCCCGGTGAGGAACGCGCGCTGCGGGTCATCGCCATGCTGTTGTTCATGCAGCGGGCGAGCTACCTCGTGCCCGCCGCGGCCGGGGCCGCGTCGGCGGGCATGCGCAGCACGAGCCTCAATGTCGTGCTGCTGACCGTCGCCGTGGGCTGGAACGCCGGGCTCGCCGCCGGGATCCGCCGGCGCGGGTGGTTCCCGCGCTGGGCGGTCGTCGCCGACCTCACCGTCGTGTGCGTGCTCATCGTCGCCGGTGCCACCAACTGCCCGGTTGACCAGATCTTCACCTCCGCCAACTGGCCGAAGCAGCTCGGGTACGGCACAGCCGCCCTTATCGGCGCGGCGTTGCCGCCACTGCGCGGAATCGCCGCCTGGCTCGTGCTCACCGCGGCTCTCCTCGGCGCGCCGGTCCTGTCCACCGGCGGGGTGCCGTTGCCGCCCGGCGGCATTGTCGCCGTGCTGAATTCGTACTTCTGGTGGGCAGTCACCGTGCATTTCATGCGCCGTTTCCTGTGCGGCCAGGCGCGCCTGATCGACGAGACGGCACAACGTCAGCTGGTCCTCGAGGCCCGCCGCACGGCCGATCGTGCCCGGTATACCGAACGCATCAGGCAGTACCGCGAGTTGCACGACTCCGTGCTGACCACGCTGACCGCCATCGCCCGAGGCGGTCTGGACCATCGGGTGGACGAGGTCCGGCGCCGGTGCGCTTCGGACGCGGACTACGTCCGGCGGCTGGTCGGGGAGGACGCCTCGGGCAGGTTCACCACGCTCGGCGCGAAGCTGACCGACGTCATCGCCACCGCGGAAACCCTGGGGGTGCGGGTGCACTACCTGCACGACGGGCTGCCCGCTGATCTTCCGGCGCCGGTCGCGGACGCGGTCGCCGACGCGAGCCGGGAAGCGTTGAACAACGTGGCCGCGCATGCCGGGGTCACCGACGCGTGGCTCACGGCCAGGTGGGACGACGGCGTCCTGACGGTGCGGATCGTCGACCGCGGCCGGGGGTTCGAGCCGGAGACCATGGTGCCCGGTTTCGGTGTGTGCAGTTCGATCACCGACCGGATGCGGGAGGCCGGCGGCGGGGCGACGGTGTTCGGCATGCCCGGCAACGGAGTCTGCGTCGAACTGGTCTGGCCCGCCAGTCAGCCCGGGTAGCGCAGCAGGCCGTCCTCCCGCACCCGGTTGGCCAGATCCAGTTTCGTGTACGTGGGCCGTCCGACCCGGCCGTACTTCTCCTTCACCCGGTCCAGGTACTTCTTCGCGGTGGCAGGCTGCACCCCAGCACGCCTGGCCGTGGCGGCGAGCGTCATCCCGGACGCATACGCCTTGACCACAGCGAGTTCCTGGGCGGACAGCCGCGGCCGGTCCGGGCGGCGGTCGCAGGACCAGGCGAAGGCGAGTTCCGGGGAATGCGTGACGTTGCCGGTGGCCACTTCCCGGACCGCCTCGGTCAGCGTGCCGAGATCATGGTCCTTGGTCAGGTAACCGCCCGCACCCGCGCAGACGACGTCGATGCTGTGCTCGGTGCGTGGGGTCACGCTCACCACGAGCACGCGAAAACCGGCTTCGACCAGCCGTGTGACGTTGTCCACCGGGTCGGATCCGTCCGCCAGCACCAGATCGAGCACCACCACGTCGGCCTTCGGCCCGCCGATGGTGAATAGGTCGAGCAGTTCGTCGACGGTGTGCGCAACCGCGCGCAGGGCGAGATCGTCCACCGCACCGAACCAGGATCGCATTCCGTCGAGCAGCATCCGGTCATCGTCGACGACCGCCACGTCGATCACGTGCCACCATCCGCTCCGGCCCCCGCCTGGCTAAGACCATTTTCCCATGACCGTCAAGACGTCAGAATTGCCGCCGTGACCGGTGGCTGGCGGACTTGAGACCATGCGTCCGGCAGTGAACGCTTGGGGGGACTCATGAGTACCGTGGGCGTGCTGGCCGGCCGGCAGGATTGTGTGGAAACGCTTACCACTGCGGTAGGCCGGGTGGCCCAAGGGGAATGCATCGTTGTCGAGGTGTCCGGTGAGCCGGGTGCGGGGAAGACCCGGCTGCTGGCGGAGGCGAGCGCGCTGGCCGCCGAAGCCGGGTTGACCGTGCACGAGGGCCGGACGACCCAGCTCGACCGGAACGTCGAGTTCGCCCTGTACACCGACGTCCTGCCAACGGATCCGGCGATCGACGGGCACGGGCGCGCGACCCGGATCCGCGTCCACGCTGCGGTACGGCGCCACCTGTCCGGGCTTGCCGGGCCTGGTGTCGCGCTGGTACTCGACGACCTGCACTGCGCGGACCAGGAGTCGTTGGAGCTGACCGAGTTCCTGATCCGCGACCCACCGAAAGCGCCCGTGCTGCTCGTCGTCGCGTTCCGCTGCGCCCAGTCCCCGGTCCGGATCGTCGACGCGATCACCCGGGCCGGTGACCGGGCCGCGCGGCTTCGGCTCGGCCCCTTGGGCCCCGGCGATCTCGAGACGTTGTTCCCGGAGGCCGGACCCGACCGGCGGGCGCTGCTCATGCGGGCCAGCCGCGGCAACCCACTCTACCTGCACGCGCTGGCAAGGCTTTCCGACATCGAGCTCGCCGATCTCCTGCGCAGGTACCAGGACCGGGGCGTCGTGCCGGTGGTGGAGCCGACCAGGCACGTCCTGCGCGCCCTCGCCGTGGACCTGGTCGGGTTGGACGAGCAGGTGCGGCGGGTCGCACACGCGGTCGCCGTGGCGGGTGACGACGCCGCCACGGATCTGGTCGCGCAGGTCGCGGAGCTGCCGGTGGCGACCGTCGCGGACGCGCTCGACCAGCTCTGCGGCGCGGGGCTGGGTGACATGGACGGGGCCTGGTTCCGGTTCCGTGATCCGCTCATCCGGCTGGCCGGCCACGACATGGCCGGTCCGGCGTGGCGTCTGCGGGCCCACGCCCGCGCCGCGGACTACCTCCGCGTGCACGAGGCGCCGCTGCCGGTGCTGGCGCACCACGTGGAAAGGTCCGCCCAGTACGGCGACGAACAGGCGGCGGGCACGCTCCTGGACGCCGCGGAATCGCTGGTGCATCGGGCCCCGGAGACGGCGGCCTGCTGGCTGGGCACGGCGCTGCGGATTCTCCCGCCGTCGAACCCGTTGCTCGCGAGGCGGCCGGCCGTGCTGCTGTGGTACGCGCGGGCACTGGGGCTATCCGGCGAGCTCGGCCGGTCCTGGGAGGTGCTGGAGGATTTGTTGCGGGACCGCAGGCCCTTTCCGGCCGAGGCGGTGACGTTCGGGATGGTGATCGCCCGGCTCCGGGGAGACCTGGACCGTGCCAGCGCGTTGCAGAGCGGTGACGAGGCGGGTCCGGGTCGCGAGCCGGCCGTCGAGGGACAGCTTGAGGTTCAGCGGGCCGCTTTGGAGGCGCTGGCGGAGCGGCCCGCCGAGGTGCTCGAGCACGCGCTGCGGGCACTCGACCTGCTGGACGGGCGGCGGCCCGCGCAGGCCGCCGCGGCGCACGCACTTGCCGCGTGGGCGGCGCTGTGCGACGGCGAGCCGTCGGGCGCACGCACGCACGTCGCCGAGTCGACGTCACTGCTCGATTCCATCGGGAACGCGACACTGGCGCCGCACGCGGAGCTCGTTGGCCCGCTGGCGTGGGTGGAGACGCGGCTGGGGGACCTGTCGTCCGCCGCCCGGCACCTCGCGCGGGCCTGTGAGGTGGTCGAGCGGTCCGAGCACAGCACCGCGCTGCCCTACCTCCTCATCGTGGACGCCGCTTTGCGGGTACGCCTTGGCCGGCTCGACGACGCCCTGCACCTGCTCGACCGGGCCATGCTGGCCGCCGATCGGCTGGGCAGCCCGGAGATCCACGCGATGGCCGACGCGGTCCGGCTCCGCCCGCTGCTGTGGACCTCGGGCCCCGCCGCCGTGTTCACCGTCGCCGAGCGGCTGGCCGCGCTGGAACGGCCGCGGTCGCAGACGTGGTGGCGGGTCGCGCGGCTCAACCTCGGCCTCGCCTGCGCGGCCGCCGAGAACGTGAGGCGCTGTCTCGACGTGCTGACCGACCCGGGCGTCGACTGGCCACCCGACCCGCCTGCCGAGGTGACCCGCCACGTCACGCTGGCGCAGGGGCTGGCCTCCGCCGGCGACCTGGCTGCCGCGTCGCGGGCGGTGACCACGGCGGAAGCCATCGCCAGGGCGGCGAACCTGGACTACGAACTCGCCTTGGCCTGGTACGCCAAGGCGTTCGTGGCCGCCAGAGCGGGCGAGCTTGAGCAGGCCGTCGCCCTCGCGGACGCCTCGGCGGCGCGGTTCGCGGCCTCCCGGGCCGAGATCGAGCAGGCTCGCGCCCACCACCTGGCCGGTGTCATCGCCGCCAAAGCGGGCCAATCCGAGCGCAGCCGCGAGGCGTTCGGCCGGGCCAAGGCCGGTTACACGGCATGCCGCGCGACCTGGCTGCTGGCCGCGATCGCCCGTGACCAGCGGCGGTGCGCCGCTCAGCTGCCCCGGCGCGGCCGGCTGGCGGCCGCGGGCTTCGAGACGCTGACCTCCCGGGAACGGCAGATCGCCGACCTGGTCGCGACCGGGCTCACCAACCAGCAGATCGCCACCAAGCTCCTGCTGAGCCGCCGCACCGTCGAATCCCACCTGGCCCGCATCTTCCCCAAGCTCGACATCCGCTCCCGGGCCGCGCTGGCCTGGCGGCTCGGTGAACTGGGCTGAACGGTTGTCACAAGCGCGGCGGCTGCTCCGTCATGACCACGACGACCGAACAGGCCGAGCTTCGGTCGCGCCTGCCCGACCCGCCCAGTTCTTCCCCGAGGTGGCGGAGATCGCCGCGGCGATGGCCAAGGGGTCGGCAACGGTTCGGTCCCGGCCACCACCATCGGCCTGGTGCACCTGCGCGCCGGGCAGATCGCCGGCAGCACGTACCGCACCGTCCGGCACCGTCGCGCTCTGCCAAGCCGGCGAACCCGAAGAGCGCGTCCCCGCCGCGGCGGGGACGCCCCGTACTTCACCGACGCCGAACGGGTCGCCCTGGAGCTCGTGGAAGCCGTCCTCACCCCGAACGCGTTCGGGGAGCGCCTTTCCGAGGAATGGGGTCAGAAGTCGGTCCGCGCAGCCGACTGCGGCGATGGGCGCGTTCGATGGGTGGGGCAAAGCGTCACCTCGCCGCCGTGGGCAGGCCGACGATCGTCGTCGGCTGGTCGGCCGGCGGACTGGTGGCCTTCGAACTGGGCCGGTTGCTCGGGAACACCACAGTGGTCCTGCTGGACACATATCTCGACATCACCGACCCGCTCACGGACGCGCCGGCTGTCCACCGCGCGCATGTCGACGCAGCTCGCGTTTACTGCCCGCAGCCGTCCACCGCGTCGGTGGTCCTTATCCAGGCTGCAGCGGAAAACGCCGGAGAACGCCATCGCGCGGCCGAGCAGTGGCGTGAACGGTGTGTGGCGGAATTTACCCACCATGTGCTGCCCGGCGATCATTTCTCGATGCTGCAACGCGCTGGTCTGTAGGTGATGTCAATCCGGTGACGTCGCGGCCCAGCGCAGGGCCCAGGTGCCGAGGCTGCTCAACGAGACCCGAGGGCAGATGCGGCGCTTCAGGAGTCGCGATCGG
>Ga0070668_100002316_pt1 | contig 14014 bp, 12 predicted proteins | sample KBSS43metaG_FD_64661 | JGI IMG/M metagenome (GOLD analysis project Ga0070668, IMG submission 64661) | Switchgrass rhizosphere microbial communities from Kellogg Biological Station, Michigan, USA - KBS S4-3 metaG | ecosystem: Host-associated > Plants > Roots > Rhizosphere > Soil ... | reverse complement strand
CACCTGGCGGAGCGACCCAGCTCGCATCATTCCGCTTCCGCTGCCTCGAGGTATTCGGCTCGCAGCGCGACTAGTGCCGCCATGCCCTGAATCAGCCCTTGCCGTCGTCGTCCTTCTGTTGCTTCATCAGCTTGTTGAAGTCGAGGTTGGGGAGCTTGAAGCCGCCCGCACCCCCGCCGCCGCCCAGGGCGTTCGGGTCCATGCCCGGGGGCAGCTGCGGCATGCCGCCGGGGAAACCGGCCGGCGGCCGGCCGGCGACGCGCGGACGGTTGCCGCCCTTGGCACCCTTGCGCTTGTTCTTCGAGCTCTTGGTCGCGCTGCGGCGGCCGCCGGGCAGGCCCATCATGCCGCTCATCTGCTTCATCATCTTTTGCGCGTCGGCGAAGCGGTTGAGCAGCTGGTTGACGTCCATCACGGTGACGCCGGAGCCGTTGGCGATGCGGGCGCGGCGGGAGCCGTTGAGGATCTTGGGGTTGCTGCGTTCCTGCGGGGTCATCGAGCGGATGATCGCGGTGACCCGGTCGAAGTGACTGTCGTCGAGCTCGGCCAGCTGGTCCTTCATCTGGCCCATGCCGGGCATCATGCCGAGGATGTTGGCGATCGGGCCCATCCGCCGCACGGCGATCAGCTGGTCGAGGAAGTCCTCCAGGGTGAAGCTCTCACCGGCAAGCAGCTTGCCGGTCATCTTTTCCTTCTGCTCCTCGTCGAAGGCCTGCTCGGCCTGCTCGATGAGGGTCAGCACGTCGCCCATGCCGAGGATCCGGCTGGCCATCCGGTCGGGGTGGAAGAGGTCGAAGTCTTCGAGCTTTTCACCGGTGGACGCGAACAGGATCGGCTCGCCGGTGACGTGCCGGACGGAGAGCGCGGCACCGCCGCGGGCGTCACCGTCGAGCTTGGAGAGGACCACGCCGGTGATGCCGACGCCGTCGCGGAACGCCTCGGCGGTCTGCACCGCGTCCTGGCCGACCATCGCGTCGATGACGAAGATGACCTCGTCGGGGTCGACCGCGGCGCGGATGTCGCGCGCCTGCTGCATCATCTCGGCGTCGATGCCGAGGCGGCCGGCGGTGTCGACGATGACGATGTCCTTGGCGGCGCGCCGGGCGTACTCGATGGAGTCCTTTGCCACCTGGACCGGGTCGCCGACGCCGTTGCCCGGCTGGGGCGCGAAGACCTCGACGCCGGCCCGGCCGCCGAGCACCTGGAGCTGGTTGACCGCGTTGGGCCGCTGCAGGTCGGCGGCGACCAGCATCGGCTGGTGGCCCTGGTTCTTGAGCCAGCGGGACAGCTTGCCGGCCAGCGTCGTCTTACCGGAACCCTGCAGGCCGGCCAGCATGATCACGGTGGGCGGCTGCTTCGCGAACTGCAGCCGGCGACCCTCGCCGCCGAGGACGTTGATGAGCTCCTCGTGGACGATCTTGATGATCTGCTGGGCCGGGTTGAGCGCCTGCGAGACCTCCGCCCCGCGGGCGCGTTCCTTGAGGCTGAAGATGAAGGCCTTGACCACGGGCAGCGCGACATCCGCCTCCAGCAGGGCGAGACGGATCTCGCGCGCGGTGGCGTCGATGTCGGCGTCGGTGAGTTTGCCCTTGCCGCGGAGCTTGTCGAAGATCCCGGAGAGGCGGTCACTCAAAGTGTCAAACACGTGCGCTGGTCCTTAGGTCATTTGGCCCGTCAGTGCAGGAGGCGATGACCGCTAGCCTAGCCGCCCGCGTGCACCCTCACCGGTTCCGCATCCGGTAGGTCTTGGTCGCCGCCTCGATCCGCCGCTGGGTGCGGGTGCCGGGGGCGATCGACTTCTTCGCCCGGCTGTAGAGGTAGTAGCCGCCGCCGACCGCGAGCGCGCCCACGATCAGGTAGAAGAGCACCGGACCGATCAGCGAGCTGACCAGCCAGCCCACCAGGACCACGCCGCCGAGCAGCGCCACCAGAAACGCGAGAGCCTTGCCCATCGGATCCTCCCCGGATCGTCTCGTGCCCTCCACGATGCCGCACCGGGGCAAGCCCGCGCATCGGCCGTAACCCTGGGCTACACCCGTAGGGGTCGACCCCGCGAGTTCCCGCACGCCACGCCGGTCAAATCGCGTATACCGGCGATATCGGACATGGCGAAAAGGTGCAGGACGGATATCGACCGCAACTTGGAGTCCGGAGCGGCCGTTGAGGGTCAGTGACCGCGGCGGCCGGCAGACGCGACCCCCGGTCGGTGTCCACGGGCCCCCGGCGGAAGGACGAAGGCGTGCCACTGCGGCGGATCCTGCGACTCACGCCCTGGCCGGTCCGGCGCCGGGTGCTCACCTGCGTGCAGCGCCGGGTGCTGCCGCGGTTGCCGGCCGAGCGCCGGCTGCACACGGCCCGGCGGCTGGTGCCGCTCGCGGCGCGGCCCCGGCTGCGGTCGACCGCGGCGGCGGCGACCTTGCGGGTACGTACGGCGCAGGGCCGGTTGACCGCGCGCACCAGCGGGCAGGCGAGCCCGTCGGCCGTACGGCGGGAAAATCTGGACCGCGTCGTGCAGGCGCTCCGGACGGCGGGCATCGACTGGTTCCGCGTGCCGGCGGAGTCGTTCACCCGGACGGCGGTCGCCGTACGGGACGAGGACCGGGACCGGGTGATCGCCCTGCTCGAAGCGCTGAGCGCGGGCGACGCGGGGTTTCTGGAGATCGTCCGGCCGGCCGGACGCAGCGGGCGGCGCGCCCGGCGGACAGCGCGGGTGCTGCGGATCAGCTGGCCGGTGACCGACCCGGCCGGCAACCTGGTGCTGGGCCCGCAGTTCGGCTGCGAGGTCGAGTTCTGGCGGACGGTGGACGGCACGCTGACCGGACCGCGCGGCAACCCGGTGGCCGACGTGGTCCCCGCGGACGAGCCGGTGGTCTGGCAGGCGGAACCGGCGTTCGGCGGGTTCTGCTCGCCGGCCGACACCGCCACGTACCCGACCCGGGCGGTCTTCACGATGGCCGGCCCGGACCGGGTGGCCTTCCCGATCGACGTGGTCTACACCTGGGTGGACGGCGGCGACCCGGCCTGGCGCGAACGCAAGGCCCGGGCGTTGCGGGCGAACGGCTGGGTGTCGGGCGTGAGCCGGCAGACCGCTAACGACTCCCGCTACGCCTCCCGGGACGAGCTGCGCTACTCGCTGCGCTCGCTGCACGCGTTCGCGCCCTGGGTGCGGCACGTCTTCCTGGTCACCGACGACCAGGTGCCGGCCTGGCTGGACACCACCCGGCCGGACGTGACGGTGGTCGGCCACCGGGAGATCTTCGGCGACACCGGGCGGCTGCCGACCTTCAACTCGCAGGCGATCGAGTCCCGGCTGCACCGGATCCCGGGTCTGGCCGAGCACTTCCTCTACCTGAACGACGACGTGTTCCTGGGCCGGCCGGTGCCGCCCGAGATGTTCTTCACCCCGGGCGGGCTGACCCGGTTCTTCCCGTCCTCGGCCCGGGTCGACTCGGCGCCGCGCCGGCCCACCGACCCGCCGGCGAACTCGGCCGGCAAGAACAACCGGCGGCTGATCCAGGAGGCGTTCGGCCGGGTGCTCACCCGCAAGATGAAGCACACCCCGCACCCGTCCCGGCGCAGCGTGCTGGCCGAGCTCGAACTGCGTTTCGCCGAGCAGGTCGCGGCGACCGCGGGGCACCAGTTCCGGCATCCCGACGACATCGCGATGCTCTCCTCGCTGCAGCAGTACTACGCCTACCTGACCGGGCGGGCCGCGCCGGGCTCGATCGCCTACCTGTATTCCGACGTGGCCGATCCGCGTACGCCGTTCCGGCTGGCCAAGCTGCTGCACAACCGCGACGTGGACGCGTTCTGCCTGAACGACACCGACTCGTCCGCGGCGGCGGCCGCCGAACAGGCCCGGCTGCTGGGCGACTTCCTGCCGTTGTACCTGCCCTTCCCGTCGCGCTGGGAACTGGCCACGCCGCGGCCCGCGACCACGCCGATCCCACGGCCGCTGGTGGTGGCCCGGCAGAGCGGCCGCCCGCCGTACGCCGGACCCGTGCACCCCGATATCGCCCTGCCGTCCTCACTTTTGGGGGAAATCTCATGACTTATGATGTTGTTGTCCTTGGACTGGGGTACGTCGGGCTGCCGCTTGCCCAGCAGGCCACCCGAGCCGGCCTCCGAGTGCTCGGTTTCGACGTCAGTCAAGCGGTCGTCGACTCGCTCGCCGCCGGCCGCTCACACGTCGACGATCTCAGCGACGCCGACGTGGTCGAGATGACCGCCGCAGGCTTCCGGGCCACCACCGACGAGACGCTGATCGGCACCGCCGCCACCGCGGTGATCTGCGTGCCCACCCCGCTCGCCGAGGGCGACGGCCCGGACCTGCGAGCGGTGATCGGCGCCACCGAGGCGATCGGCCGCAACCTGCGCACCGGCATGCTGGTCGTGCTGGAGTCCACCACCTACCCCGGCACCACCGACGAGGTGGTCCGGCCGCGGCTCGAAAAGCTCTCCGGCCTGACCGCCGGCCTCGACTTCCACCTGGCGTTCTCCCCCGAGCGGATCGACCCGGGCAACGAGCGATTCGGCCCGCGGAACACCCCCAAGGTGGTCGGCGGCTACACCGGCGCCTGCGCCGACCGGGTGGAGGCCTTCTACCGGCGGTTCGTGGACACGGTCGTACGCACCCGCGGCACCCGTGAGGCGGAGACCGCGAAGCTGCTCGAAAACACCTATCGCCATGTCAACATCGCACTGGTCAACGAGATGGCCCGGTTCTGCCACGAACTCGGCATCGACCTGTGGGACGTGATCCGCGCGGCGGCCACCAAGCCGTTCGGCTTCCAGGCGTTCTATCCCGGCCCGGGGGTGGGCGGGCACTGCATCCCGATCGACCCCAACTATCTGAGCCACAATGTACGCAGCAAGCTCGGCTACCCGTTCCGGTTCGTGGAGCTGGCCCAGGAAATCAACGCGACGATGCCCGACTACGTGGCCCGGCGCGCGCAGAACCTGCTCAACGCCGACGGCCAGGCCGTGCACGGGGCCACCGTCCTGCTGCTCGGCGTCACCTACAAGGCCAACATCGCCGACCAGCGGGAATCGCCGGCCACCCCGCTGGCCCGCCAGCTGAGCGCCCTGGGCGCGACCGTGCAGTATCACGACCCACACGTCCCGTCCTGGCGCGTCGGCGACGTCGAGGTGACCCGCACCGACGACCTGGAGGGCGCGGCAGTCGCCGCCGACCTGGTGATCCTCGTACAGCACCACCGCGAGTACGACGCCGACCACCTGGCCCGCATCGCGAAGCGCTTCTTCGACACCCGCGGCGTCACCACGGTCCGCGAGGCCCATCGCCTCTGAGCATCTCCGCGCTCTTTCCTTCCCGGTTCGCCGTCATCGCGTTCCCGCCGACCGGCCGACCCGAAGTCCCCACACCCTCCGGGACCTGGCCGGTGTGGGGACGGTTTCTGGGCTGGGCTCGACGGCCGCCGGCGTGAGTGGTCCGGAGAGGCTGCGCCGGCCTCGCTCGTGCGAGCGGGTCAGCGGACGCCCGGTTCTCGGGAGCCGGCGAGCGCCGTCCGGAGTTGGGCGTAGGTGGGTGCCAGTTTGCGCAGCGTGGCGGCGGCGTTGAGGTGATCGCCGGCCACCAGGTCGTACTGGATGGCGCCGAGCAGCCTGGCCTGGGTGTCGGCGATCTCGGCGGCGGCGTGGTGGCCGATGCGGGCCAGCCAGAATGAGGCGTCGGCAAGCCGGCGCGCGCCCACCCGTACCGCGAAATGCACCAGATGGCCGAGGGTCTGTTCGTCGAGGCCGGCGGTGACGAGACCGGCCAGGCGCTCGACCGTGTCGCCGGCGTCCGGCGTGGCTTCGAGCCAGCGCACCGCGTCGGGCAGGGTGTCGCTGATCGCCGTCGTGACGTCGACGTCGCGGAGGCGGTGGAAGCCGGAGCGCATGGTGAACGGGGTCGAGGGATAGGGCACGGTCTCCGCCCGCCAGGCGGCCACGAACGCGTCGAGCGGCAAGGTCGCGTACGGGTGGCCGTGCGGGTCGTGGAGTGTCACGGTGGCCTCGTCCAGCCCGATCACCAGGACGAAGTGGTCCGAACCGATCGGCGTGCCCATGCCGGGCTGGTAGCTGAGCAACCCGAACTCGACCGGCCCGACCAGCACCGGGCCGGCCTTGGTCGCCACGCGCAGCCGGCCGACCGCCTCGGTGGCGTCGCCGCCTGCGGTGCGTTCGCAGTGCCAGCCCAGTGCCGCGATCGCGGGGTCGAGGCCGATGTCGGGATCCCAGCCGGCCGGGCTGAAATAGGGCAGGCCGGCAATGAAGGTCGCGCCGAACGCGGATCCGGTCAGCACCTCCACGGCCGAGGGCTCGGGCGCGCCGATCGCCATCGCCAGGGTGTTGGCGTAGCAGTAGGGCCCGGAACCGATGTATCGCACCGTCATCCCGCGAGCCTGGCAAAATGTGGGACTAATCCGGCACCCCTTCCGGCGAGTGACTTCCGTCACCGAGTGCCGCGTCCAGCAGCGGCGCCAGGGCTGCCGAGTAGGTCGTGGTCATGTGGTTGGAGTCGCGGTAGACGAGCAGGTTGCCGATCACCGGTGGGCAGTCGTCGGTGCAGAACCAGCGGATCGGGTCGATGACGGCGGTGCGCGGACTTCCGGCGTACGCCAGGAAAGCGCGACGTTGCACCGGACCGCGCAGCGACGAACGCAGGCTGCGGGTGCACCCGGCGACGGTTTTCTCGGTCGCCAGGCATTCCGGCACGGGCCCGCCCATGTACGGGGTGTCGGCGATCGCCGTCACCCGCGCGCCGCTGCCGGCCAGCCGGGCGAAGGTGCGCTCCCAGCCGGCACTCCACTGCGCCGCGCGATCCGCCGCGGGCCGGGCCGGCTCGTAGTTGAAGCTGGAGCCGACCACCACGAGAGACGGCCGGAGGCGTTCGATCCTGGCGAGGGCCGAGCGGTGGAACGCCGTGCACTCGGTGTACTCCCGCTTCAGCGTCTCGTGATACAGCGGCACATCCACCGCCGAGCACGAAGTCTTGGTCAGCTCGACCAGCCGCCAGCGGTGCGCGGCGGCGAGCCGTTCCAGGGCCGGAAACCAGTGCGCCGCATGGGAATCGCCGTACAGCACGACGGTCGTCGCCGCGGCCGGGTCGCCGTAGACGCAACCCTCCGGCGCGGTGGTCACCGGCACGTCGGCGTGGCAGCCGTCGGCCCAGACCCGGGGCCGGTCCCGGGCCGCCCTGGTCAGCTTGGGCGTGAGGTTGGCGGGCAGGCGGTGCGGCGCGGCCGCGATGGCCGTGGCGAGCACGGCCGCCGGATCCTCGGCGGCGGCCAGGGCGGCCCGCAGGTCGGTTCGCCGCGCGCCCACCGGCACGGCATGCGGCAGCAGCATCAGCAGCACGACCACCCCGGCGACCGCGGCGGAGAGGGCGGCGCCGAGGCCGAGACCTCGGCGGGCCCGGTAGCGAAGCGCGGCCCGGTGCCGCAGCGGGCTCTCCACCCAGCGGTACGACGCGGCGGCCAGCATCAGGGCGCCGCCGGCCAGCGCGAGTTTGTGGCCGGTGGTGCCGGCGATGCCGAGGGCCGCCGGGCCGATGAGCAGCACCGGCCAGTGCCACAGATACCAGCCGTACGACAGGCGCCCGACCGTCTGCATCGGACGGCACCCGAGCAGCGGGCCCACCCCGGCGCCGCGGGCCGCGAGCAGCGCCACCGCGCCGGCCACCGGAACGGCGGCCCGCCAGCCGGGATAGGCGGTGGCGTCGTCGTAGGTCACGGCGGCGACCAGGATCGCGGCGAGGCCGGCCCAGCCGAGCGCGGCCCGGGTACGGGCCGGCAGGCGGGTCCCGGCGAGGGCGAGCAGTGCGCCGGCGCCCAGCTCCCAGGCCCGGGTGTGCGGCCCGAAATACGCCCACGGAGCGGATCGGGCGGTCTCCGTGATGCTCAACGCGAACGAGGCGGCCACCAGCGCGGCCAACGCGACGGCGAGCAGCCGGCGCCGGGCCGCCAACACCAGCATCAGCAACGGCCAGGCCAGGTAGAACTGCTCCTCGACGGCGAGCGACCAGAAATGCTGGAACGGCGACGGCGACTGGTCGGCGCGCAGATAGTCGGTGCCGATCTCGGCGAACCGCAGGTTGGCCAGGTAGCCGGCCGAGGCGAGCGCGTCCCGCGCATACTCGCCGAGCCGCACCACCGGCAGGAACAGCCGCGCCGCGACCAGCGTGGCGATCAGCACGAGCGCCGCCGCGGGCAGCAGGCGGACCGCGCGCCGGGCATAGAACCGTGGCACCGAGATCCGCGCCTCCCGCAGCAGCAGCGACGTGATCAGGAAGCCGGAGATGACGAAGAAGACGTCCACCCCGACGTAGCCACCGCCGACCAGCGGTACGCCCGTGTGGCCGAGCACGACCAGCAGCACGGCAACCGCCCGCAGGCCCTCGATGTCCGGCCGGAAGCCGTCCGCGGCGGGGTGGGCCGGCGACTGGCCGGTGGCCCGCTGGCTGGGCAGGACAGCGCCTCGAACCAGCTCGGCGACAGCGAAATTGCGCACCTCCACCCAACGCGCGCCGGGGTGGCCAGGACGCGTGGTCTCGCAACTTTCGGCTCGGCGCAGTCGTTGCTCCTGATGTGACCGTCGAGATCGTCAACGCCCCGCCGCGTCCGGCGGTGCCCGCGGCGGTCGCCCCGCGCCTGTGGCCGGCGGTGCTCCGGCGTTGTGTGCTGGCCCCGTTGGTGGTGCTGTTGCCGTTGGTGGCGCTCACTCCGGCGGCGGACCACCGGTTCAACGTGTACGCCAACGGCGGCCGGTATCTGTCCCGTCCGTGGCTGCTGCCCCGCGCGGTCGCCGAGTCCGTGCCCACCTATCTGGACCTGGGCAACTTCCGGCCGCTGGGCCGGCTCGTCGAATGGTCGCTGGACGTTGCCGCGTTCGCGCTCACCGAGTTGCTGGCCGTCCCGGCCAACATCTCGCTGCGGATCGTCTCGTTCGGCGCCGCGATGCTGCTGACTCTGGCCGCGGTCGTGTTCGCGGAGAGCCTGACCGCCCGCGGCCGGCTGTTCGCGCGGCCGTCGGTGCTGGTGGCCCTGTTGCCGTTCGCGGTCGCGGCCGGCTTCGTGGCGGCCGGGCGGACGAGCACGACGGTGCTCTTCGGCGGGCTGTACTTCACCTCCGCGGCGCTCGTGCTCGCGGTCGCCGCGTGGGCCTGCCGGTGCCGGCGGCCGGGTTTGCTCGTGTTCGTCGCCGGGGCCGCGCTGGCCGCGTTCAACGAGATCGCCTACCTGGCCGTCCCGCTCGCCACCGCGGCCGTGCTGCTGCGCGGCCGGCTGGTCCTGCGGCAGCGGCTGCGCGGCCCGGCGATGCGGTTCGTCGTGCTCCTCTGGGCCGGGTTCCTGCCGGTCTTCGTGCCGGTGCGGCTGCTCATCCGGCAGCGGTGCGCGGACGGCGGCTGCTATGCCGGGTCGGACATCGCGCTGGCCGGTGCGCCCGCCGCCGTACCGAATCGGCTGGTCTCCTGGCTGCCGCCGCTGATGTGGCAGCGCGCCACCGACGGCGTCCCGGCGAACCCGGTCGGGCTGCTCCCGCTGCTCGCGCTGCTCGCCCTCGCCGTGCTGGCCTGGCGGGCCGCCCGGCAACTGCCGCACCTCGCCATGCTCGACCGGCGGCAGGCGCTCGCCCTGGCCGGTGTCGCCGCCGTGGCGCTGCTGCTGGCCGCGACGCTGGCCGCGCTCAACGCCGACGTGCAGCAACTCGCCGCCCACGGAAAATGGGGGCAGGGCTGGCGGGACAGCGCGGTGACCACGGCGGCCGGCGGCATTCTGCTGCTCTGCCCGGTGGCGGCCGGCCGCCGGGTGCTGGTCGTGCCGGTGCTCGCCGTGCTGGTCGTCACCGGTGCGTTCTCGGTCGCGGCCAACCAGGACTTCCGGGACGGCAGCGGGGGCGGCCGCTTCCCGTACCTGCATGACCGGATCGCCCAGGAGGTCGCCGGCTTCGACCCGACGGCGGCGGGCAACGCCCGCCGCTGCGCGCTGCGCGACGCCTTCCGGGCGAACAACCACCTCGGCGCCGACGCGCCGGAACTGGAGCGCTTCGACGTGAGCCTCGACCGGGCCACCATGCAACTGGCCGGCCGGCCGTTCTGCCTCGGGGCCGCGCGGTGAGCCCGCTCGTCTCGGTGGTCGCGCCGATCTACAACGAGGGGCCGGGCGTCGAACGGTTCGTCCGCCGGCTCACCGAGGTGCTCGGCGCCGCGGGCCTGCACTACGAGCTGGTGCTGGTCGACGACGGCTCGGCCGACGACTCGTGGGACCGGATCGTCCGGCAGGCCATGCTCGACGACCGGGTGCGCGGCATCCAGCTGTCCCGCAACTTCGGCAAGGAACCGGCCGTGCTGGCCGGGCTCGAGCATGCGGCCGGGGACGCCGTCGTGGTCATCGACTCCGACCTGCAGCACCCGCCCAGCGCGATCCCGGCCATGGTGCAGCGCTGGCGGGACGGCGCGCACGTGGTCGAGGCGGTCAAACGCAACCGCACCGGGCAAGGCCTGATCGGCCGGCTCGGCGGCCGGCTGTTCAACCAGGCGTTCACCGGCCTCACCAAGGTGGACCTGGTGAACGCCACCGACTTCCGGCTGCTCAGCCGCCCCGCGCTGGACGCCCTGCTGCGGCTGCCCGAACACTCGTCGTTCTTCCGCGGCACGTCCAGCTGGATCGGCTTCCGGCGCACCACCGTCGAGGTGGACATCGACCACCGTGAGGGCGGCGCGTCCCGCTGGACGTTCCGGTCGCTGGTGCGGCTCGCGGTCAACGGGCTGACCTCGTTCACCTCGGCGCCCCTGCATCTGGTCACCGTCGTCGGGGTGGCGTTCGCCGGCTTCGCCGTGGTGCTCGGCGCCCAGACCCTGATCCGCTGGCTGCGCGGCGGCTCGGTGGCCGGCTTCCCGACGGTCATCCTGCTGCTGCTGGTGTTGGGCACGTTCATCCTGCTGGGGTTGGGCGTGATCGGTGAGTATCTGGCCCGGATCCACGAGGAGGTGCGCGGGCGGCCGCGATATCTCGTGCAGGACAAGTCGGGGCAGCCGGCGTCGGTGCCGGAGCAATGGGTCGCCGAGCAGCGGGTGGACAGTGCCGACCAGCGCTGACGTCGGCCGCCTGGTTCGCTACGGGGTCAGCGGCGGGGCGAGCGCGCTCACCCACTTCGGGGTTGGCCTGGCGTTGGCGTCCCTGGGCGTACGGCCGATCGTGGCGTCGACGGCCGGGTTCGTGGCGAGCATCCTGGTCTCGTACGGGCTGCAGCACGCCTGGGTGTTCCGCTCGGCCGCCGCCCACGCCGTGGCCGGCGGCAAGTTCCTCACCGTCACGGCGGTGGCGTTCGCGCTGAACACCGTGATTCTCTGGCTCGGCACCGAGATGCTGCCCGGGCGTTATCCGGTCGTCCAGGCGATCGCACTCGTGGCGATCCCGGTCGTCAACTATTCCCTCAACTCCCGCTGGACATTCCGTACGCCCTGATCCGTGGCGGCCGAGCCTGGCCGACCCGCGCAGCGCCGGCGTTGACGGCGGGATACCAGTCGGGGGCGAGGTCGTAGCCCAGCAGGTCTCGCGGCGTGATGGTCGCGCCGGAATGGGAACCCGTGTCGACGAGGCCACCGTTCAGGTCCACGATCAGCAGGATCGCGCCGAGACCCACGCCGACCCGCGTGGTGGTCAACGCCCAGCGCCGCCCCGGGCGCCGCATCGCGACCGCCATCCACCCGACCAGCGCGGCGGTGACCAGGGTGACCAGGCCGCCGAACACGAGGGGGCCGCGCACCGCGGCGACGATCTTCTCGATCTGATCGGGTGGTTCGGAGGAAAGCTTGCTGTACAGATCGGCGGCCGGCGCGAAACGCAGCCAGCCGAGCAACGTCGCCACCGTCATCGCGGCGGCCGCCACCGCGCACAGAGCGAGCACCAACGAGACGGTGTGAATCGCACGCGGCACCGCAGTGCCCTGCTCCGCAGCAGCCATCGAATTCCTTAAGCATCCGGACCCGGGCTGCGCAGTGTAACCAACCAACGGCACCCGCCGCGGCCCCGCGAAGCGTCGCCCCTGAACTACTGGGCCTATGGGATCGGCGAACTCGGTGACGAACAGGCCAGCGACACGTTCATGCTGAACGCTGACACCCGATCATGGACGGGCGTCCGGCCGCGCCAGCACCTGCTGCCCCGCCTCGATCCGGGGTCACCGCACCTGCCGCTGAATCTCTGCACCCTGTACGCGCTCGTTGCCAACGAGGCACCCTTGGCCGCCGCGCGTCGGGAAGTGGCCGAGGAACTCGGCATCGCCTACCGCGGCGGCAGGCTCCTCGTCGTTGACTGGGTGGGCCCGCACGGGCCGTGGGACGACAGCTTGGCGTTCGTCTTCGACGGTGGTGTCATGCTCGAGAACGACCAGGCCCGAATCCGGCTGCTGGACGGCGAACTCAACGGCTATCGATCCGTCGCGCCCGGCGAGGCGAGTCGGATGCTCCGGCCGTATGTCGAAAGCCGCATCCGCGAAGCACTCGACGCAACCAATGACGGCACGGCGAGGTACCTGAACAACGGGCGACCAGTTTGACGGTTCCGGATCGGAGGTGATGGCCGGGTGCGCCCGCCCGCTCGCCGACCGGCAGAATGCCTTCGGTGAGTGATCACGGCAAGCGGGTCAGCTGGGTCGAGCTGTACTTCGACCTCATCTTCGTCTTCGCGGTCGGGCAGGTCGCGCACGCGATCGTGGCCGAACCCGTCTGGATGCGCGTGCTGCAGGCGCTCGGGCTGTTCGGGGCGCTGTGGTGGACCTGGATCGGCTACGCGGTGACGTTCAACCGGTACGGCGACCACGCCCAGGTCAGCCACCGGCTGTACGTGCTGGCCGGCACCGTCCCGTGCGCGATCGCCGCCACCCAGTCGCACCACGTCTTCGACGGCCACCCGGCCGGGTTCGCGTTGGCGCTCGCCGGCGCCCGGCTGGTGCTCGCGGTGGGCGCGGGGGCGGCCCGGCGGGTCGGGGTCGGCTACGCGGGGTCGGCGGTGATCTTCGTGGTCTCGGTGTTTGTGCCGCAGCCCTGGTGCTATGTGCTGTGGGGTCTCGCGCTCGCCCAGGAAGGCGGCTTCCTGCTGCTCGGCGAGCGGCGCGACCGGGTCGGCAGGTGGCGCCGCAGCCGCGGGGACAGCACCCAGAAGGCGCGGGTCGCCATGGTACGGGCGATGTTCGCGCCGCCGCGCGACCCGAGCCAGGCCGTCGATTCGGCGCACCTCGCCGAGCGCTTCGGCCTCTTCATGATCATCCTGCTGGGCGAGTTGGTCATCACGGTCGGCGCGGCCGCGCTCGACCGGCCGGACCAGGATCTCGACTACTGGTTGAGCCTGTGTGGCGGCCTGGTGCTGGCCGCCGCTCTGTGGTGGGTCTATTTCAGCTCGGCGGCCGACCTGAACGAGAAGCTGCTGGACATCTCCGGTGGCAACCCCTCGCTGGCCTATTCGCTGTACGCCGGTGGCCACCTCACGCCGGCCTTCGCGCTGGTGCTGGTGGCCGCCGGGGTGGGCCTGTCGCTGCACGAGGAGCCGCCGTCCTCCGCGCCCTGGTTCATCACGGTCGGCCTGACCATCTACTTCGGCGGCACCCGCGTCTTCTCCTCCGGTTCCCGCCGCTGGTACGCCGTGGTGGGCCGGCTCGCCGCCATCGCCGCCACGATCAACCTCGCGCTGCTCGCCGAGGTCGTCCGGGCGCCGGTCATGGTGGTGATCGCGGCGGCCTGGACGGTCGTGGGGGCGGTGGTCGTCTCGCTCTTCCGGGACAACGCGTTGCGCCGGCTGCGGGAGGACCCGGCCGCGTATTTCCGCGACGCGAGCTGACCTCTACCGCGATCCTGCGCAGCGAGGCCGGCCCAACTTCTCAGCGGAGCAGATCGGCCAGGGTGGGTGGCTGGGCGCGGTCGACGATGACGGTACGGACCGTGTCGTGGTCGCGGTAGAGGCGGGACAGGCGTTCGGAGAGCACGTCCTCCCAGGAGCGGTCGGGACGGTGC
>Ga0070668_100002315_pt1 | contig 14015 bp, 12 predicted proteins | sample KBSS43metaG_FD_64661 | JGI IMG/M metagenome (GOLD analysis project Ga0070668, IMG submission 64661) | Switchgrass rhizosphere microbial communities from Kellogg Biological Station, Michigan, USA - KBS S4-3 metaG | ecosystem: Host-associated > Plants > Roots > Rhizosphere > Soil ... | reverse complement strand
CCGGGTACGCCGCCGAGCCGCCACTCGCCCCGCCACCGGACGGGGTCGCCCCGTCATCGCCGCCGCAACCGCCGGCGAACAGCAGAGCGGCAGCCGCGAGCGCGGCGGTGAGCACACGTTTCATGAGGTCCTCCTGTCGGCCGGGCCGTGGTGCTTCGCCGACTGGACCCCACCGGGGCGATCCGTCCGCGAGGCGCCCCTCTCCCCGAGAGCGCTTCTTCGCGACCGACGCCCAGGCGACCTGGCTCGGCCTCCCGAGGTGGCAGCCACCCGGGAGGCATCACAGTTGCGGGACAGCGCCGGCTTCGCACCGGCTTCGCTGAACGCGGTCACCCGAACGCTATCCCACAGGTCGGACGGAAGCGGAGGTGGTGCACTTCCACGAAGAAACGCGCGAAGTACGCGGATCGCCCGCCCGCGGCGGTCTCCACCGCACGCCGGACCGGGCCGGGCTCCGCGCTGGTGGCGGCGGACGCGGAGGGCTACGAGGGGCGTTTGTCCGAATCGGTGGATGCGCGGTCGCCCGCGGCGGCCGCGTCCTCGTCGCCGGCGAGGGCGGCGCGTAGGCGCTCCTTCTCGGCCGAGCGGCGGTCGGCGGCCGCGGCCAGCTGTTCGGCCATCTGGTTGCGCCAGTCGGCCATCAGGAAGTAGGAGAGGACCGCCGAGACCACCAGCGCGATCATGGCTTTTACCAGGATGTTCAGCGGGACCGGCAGGAGCAGCACCAACACCAGCAGGAACAGGCCGAACCGGCCGAGCGTGTACTTGACGGCGGGACTCATCTTTCCCATCTCCCTAACCCGCGCGATGGCTGAGCCACCGGAGGCCGTAGAACCAGACCACGCAATACACCACCGTGCCGGCGGCCGCCCCGGCGAGCCCGCTGACCAGCGACGGGAACTCGGCCGCCGCGAGCCCGGCCACGGTCATCCCGCCCGCCACCCCGAAGCCGGCCGCCAGCATCGCCACCACGACGCGGGAAGCGCCGTAGGCCTCCGCCCGGAACTCCTCGACGAACAGCCACACCGGCAGCACCAGCGCAAGCCACCCGCTGGTGTCGCCGAACTCGGAGACCCGGGTCAGCGACAGGATCGCCTCAAAGATCAACAGCAGCACGACGCCGATCACCAACCCGGCCAGCGCCGCGCCGAGCAGGTCGCCGAGCGTGGCGAGCCGTCCATTGGGGTCACGGCGCGGACGCCGCGCACTCTTCGTGTCGGTCATGACAGCCTGAGGGTACGCCGTATCGCCGCGTCCCTTATGCCCAGACCTGTTGCGGCTCGCTCCGCCGGTCGGCGAGCGACGGGGCCTTGTCATACTCCCGGACGACCTCGTAGCGCGTGTTGCGCTCGACCGGCTGGAAACCCGCGTCCCAGATCAGGTCGAGCAGGTCGTCGCGGTGCATCGTGGTGGGCGTGCCGTAGGAGTCGGCGTCGTGGGTGATCTTGTATTCCACCACCGAGCCGTCCAGGTCGTCGACGCCGAAGTTGAGCGAGAGCTGCGCGACCGAGAGACCGTGCATGACCCAAAAGCACTTGACGTGTGGCACGTTGTCGAACATAAGCCGGGAGACGGCGAAGGTCTTGAGCGACTCGGCCGGGGCCGCCATCGTGGTCTGCGCCTGGATCCGGTTGCGGATCTTGCCGTCCTTGGAGTCGACGAAGTCGTGCTGGTAGCGCAGCGGGATGAAGACCGCGAAGCCGCCGGTCTCGTCCTGCAGCTCACGCAGCCGCAGCACGTGGTCGACCCGGTGCCGCGGCTCCTCGATGTGCCCATACAGCATCGTGGCGGGCGTCTTCATGCCCTTTTCGTGCGCCAGCCGGTGGATGCGTGACCAGTCCTCCCAGTGGCAGTTGTGGTCGACGATGTGCTGCCGGACCTCCCAGTCGAAGATCTCGGCGCCGCCGCCGGTCAGCGACTCGAGCCCGGCATCCATCAGCTCGTCGAGGATCTCGCTGGCCGGCAGGCCGCTGATCTTTTCGAACCACTGCACCTCGGTGGCCGTGAAGCACTTGAGCTTGACATTCGGCAGCGCGGCCTTGAGCTCGCGGAGCACCTTCGGGTAATACCGCCAGGGCAGCGTGGGGTGCAGGCCGTTGACGATGTGCAGCTCGGTGAGCTGCTCGTCCTCCATCTCCTTGGCCTTGCGGACGGCCTCGTCGATGCGCATCGTGTAGGCGTCCTTTTCGCCCGGCTTGCGCTGGAACGAGCAATACGCGCAGCTGGCCGAGCAGACGTTGGTCAGGTTGAGATGCCGGTTGACGTTGAACATCACCCGCTCACCGTTCATCTCGGTGCGCTTGTGATGGGCAAGGCGGCCCAGCCAAGCCAGGTCATCCGTCTCGTACAGCGCGACGCCGTCCTCACGGGTCAGCCGCTCGCCGGCATAGACCTTCGCCTCGAGCTCACGCTTCAATCCGGCATCCATGGGCGCCCCTTTCCGAATCACGCCACCGAGAGTACGTCCCGCCTCCGACAGAAACACGATGGCGGGGTAGCCTGGCGGCCCAGCTCACGTAGTCGATCACCGGATTCCCAGCCTTCTTTCAACTCCAATCAATCGACAGCAATGCAAGCCGTGAGGTATGCCTTTAGGGGGACGGCTAGCGACGTTCGATGTAACGTCGCGGACGGGGAGTTCATGGTTACCGCACACGTTGCCCGACGGTCACGGTCGGCACGCCCGTGGTGGCGTCCGATCGTGCATTCGGCTGTGGCTGCGGCGATCGGTTCCCTCCTGGCCCCGATGCCGGCGCTCGCCGATCCACCCAGCGCACCCCAGGCGCCCTACGCTCCGGCCGTGCCCGACGTCGGCTCCCGGCCGATGGCGCTGGGCACGCTGTCGATGCCCGGCCAGCGGACGCCCACTCCCCCGACACCCGTCGCCGGCGCCTCGCGCAGTCCGGTGCTGCAAAAGGTCGAAAAGGGCCGCGCCGAGATCGCGACGCTCGGCGACCAGTTGATCCGCGTCGGGCAGGATCGCGACCTCACCCGCGACCAGCTCGCCGTCGCCAGGCAGCAGTACACCCAGGCCGAAAACGGGCTGCGCGAGGCGCAGGCCGCCGCCGCCGACGCCGCGGCCGCGGCCATGCGGGCGGCCGCCGCGATGCCGCCCGGCACGTTCGGCTCCGGGCTGAACGGGCTCGACGACCTGGCCCGGATCCAACGCGGTGAGGACACCCAGCACGCCGCCGCCCGGCGGCTCGAGACGGCGCAGATCACCGCGCAGCTCGCCCTCGACCACCAGACCCTGGCCGACCAGCGCTACCAGGCGCTGCTGGCGGAGTACAACAAGCTCAACGCCACGCTCGTCCGCAAGCAGGCCGCCCAGCAGAAATTCGAGCTCGAGCACGCCGGCGAGCTGAGCGCCGCCGAGGCCACCGAAAACGCGGAGGACAACCGGCTCGGTGCGGAGTATCTGGCCGGCGCCGAGGCGGGCCGCGGCGCCGACCCGCGGGCACTCCAGGCGCTGGCCTTCGCGCTGGCCCAGCGCGGCGACCCGTATGTCTGGTCCGAGGAGGGCCCGGATCAGTACGACTGCTCCGGCCTGACCTACGCGGCATACCGCTCGGTCGGTTTCCCGCTCACCCGAGTCTCCCGCGACCAGTATTGGCAGACCCGCAACAAGGTGGTCGACCGCTACTCGCTGCTCGCTGGCGACCTGCTGTTCTTCAGCTCGTCAAACAGCTGGCAGGGCATCCACCACGTGGCGATGTATGCGGGCGACGGCATGATGGTCGAGGCGCCGCGCACCGGGCTGAATGTGCGTCTGGTCAAGGTCCGCTGGTCCCGGCTCTTCCAGGCAACCCGGATCTTCGGCTCGGTCGAGGGCGTCACCGAGGGCCCGATTCTCGGCTCGCCCGATCCCGACTCCGGTGACGGCGGCTCGGGCAACGGCACTACGCCGCCGATCGTCCGCCCGCCGGGAGTCACCCCGCCTGGCGTGACTCCGCCGGTGATCACCCCGCCCAGCTCCAAGCCGCCGTCGTCGCCGACGTCAAAGCCGCCGAGCTCGTCGCCGCCGTCAAGCTCGTCGCCACCCTCGTCGAGCTCGCCGGCCACCCCGCCGACGATCCAGCCACCGTCATCCAGCAGCCCCTCGTCCGGCGGCAGCCCGTCCGGCGGCGGTTCCTCGGGCGGCGGCAGCTCCTCGGGTGGTGGCAGCTCGTCCGGCGGCGGCAGCTCCTCCGGCGGTGGCAGCTCCTCCGGCGGTGGCAGTACGTCGGGTGGCAGCACCTCCGGAGGCAGTACGTCGGGTGGCAGCACGTCCGGTGGCAGCTCGTCCGGCGGCAGTACGTCGGGTGGCAGCAGCTCGACGAGCGGCAGCTCGTCCGGCGGCAGTTCGTCCGCCACCTCCGAGTCGACGAAGGAGTCCACTTCCTCGTCGTCCACGTCGAAGTCGTCCGCAACGACTTCGGGGTCCAGTTCGGCCTCAGCCTCGAAGTGACATCATCCTCCCGGATGGGATAAAACCGTCTTTTCGGTAGTGATGTCCGGCCGGAGGACGCGGTCCGGTTGGTGCCGGGTGTGCTGACGAGCGCGGATATGGCACGGTTAAGGTCAGCGCCCGACGTCCGAACCGTCGGCACGCGGCGGTCGGGAGGGCCCATGGACGAGCGGCAGGCGAAACCGGACAGCGACGGCATCAAGCCGCCCGCTGCACGGCCGCCCGCAGGCGGCGACCAGGAGGGTTACGCACCGCCGCCCCCACCCGCTCCGGGCGCGCTCTGGGGCGCGAAGCCCCCGGCGAGCGCGCCGACCAGCGGCGGCGCCAGTGGCCGGGCAACCGTTTCCGGCCGCATCGCCGCACCACGACCCGCCACGACGGACGGCTCCGCATCCGACCCGTCCGCAGCGAAAGCCGACGGGTCGTCCAGCTCGGCGCCGTCCCCTGCGGCGAAGGCGACCGGCTCCGCGCGACCGGTGAGCCCGGCCGAGCCGCCGCTGGTTCCGGATCGGGTCGACGGATCATCCCGGCGGCTTCCCGCCCAGCCCGGCGCCGGCGCCGCTCGGGCGACCGTTCCGGGTTCGCTCGGCCCCGACGCGGCAGCCGCGGCCCGCGCCACCGGTTGGCCGAGCGGCCAGGCCAAGGTCTACGGCGGCAAGCCGGCCGCGCCCGAGACCGACGCCGCCGCGGCCAAGGTTGTCACCCCGCCCGGCTCCGCTTCGCCCAAACCAGCCGCTTCGGCCCCCGTCGTCACCGCCAGGGCGGCCGCCGCCGCACCGGTCGTGAAGCCCGCCCCGATCGAGTCGAGCGCGACCGACCCGGTGTCCGGCACCCATGTCGGCCGATCGTCTCCGGTCGCACCCGATCAGCGGTTCGGGGGCAGGCCGGTTACGGCCACCGAGCCGGATCCCGGGCAGCCCAAGCCGTCCGAGCCCAAGCCGTCCGACCCCGAGCCCGCCAGTCCCGAGCCCGGTGACCCGACCCCGGCCGAGCCGGAGCCCGGCGAGCCCAAGCCGGAGCCCGGCCGGCCCGAGCCCGACCAGCCCGAGCCGCCGCGGCCCGTTCCGGTGCCCCCGGTCCGGCCGGAGCCGGACAAGCCCAAGCCGGAGCCCGGCACACCCGAGCCCATCCGGCCGCCCGACCCCTTCCCGGCGCCGGAACCGCCCGGCCCGTTCCCGAGCCCGCAGCCCGGCCCGTTCCCGACGCCGGCACCCACTCCGTTCCCGACGCCGGCACCCACTCCGGGCCCGTCGCCGACCCCACCCGGCCCGACCCCACCCGGACCCACTCCGCCCGGCCCTGGGCCGACGCCGAATCCCACGCCGCCCGGCCCGGTTCCGCCCGGCCCGGGTCCGTCGCCGATTCCGCCCGGCCCCGGACCGTCGCCCGTCCCGCCCGGCCCGGAACCGTTCCCGGTGCCGCCGGGCCCGGCGCCGAGCCCGGTCCCGCCACCGCCCGGCCCCAGCCCGGTCCCCGGGCCGCCGCAGCCGCTCTTCCCGCCACCGCCGACCATCCCGTCGGCCGCGACGCCACCGCCGACCACCCCGTCGGCCGCGGGCATCGGCCTGCCGTCCTACACGGTGCCGCCGGCGGCCAGTTCCCGGCCGGCGCCCTCGTTCGGGGTCGACGGATCGGTCCGGGGTGACTCGCCGTTCGGCGCGAACGCGGAGCCGACCGCCATGATGGGCACGCCACCCACCCAGGTGAACGCGCCGCCGACGCAGGCCGCCGAGGAGGACCCGGCGGCGACCATGGCTGTGCCGCAGCAACGCCACATCGGCACGCTGTACGGCACCGGCGGCTACGACGTCATCGACATGACCATGCCGGTCAACACCAACCCGGTGGAGAATTCCGGCTCGCTGACCGGCCACATCCTGGCGCAGGGCTGGCGCGACGAGATCGTCGACCGGCGGCGCAGCAACCTCAAGGTCGCCGTCGCGATGCTCGTGGTGCTGGGTCTGCTGGTGACCGTGAGCCTGGTGTTCCTGCTCACCGCGGGCAATGCGTTCACCGATATGATCTCTGGGGTGTTCAGCTGAGTTTGTGGAACGGCGCCGCGCACCCTACGCTTGCCGGGTTGCGCGGAGGGGTGAGCCTGCCCACTACTGGCGCGGAATGCGGTCGGCGTGCCAAACGTTGAGCCGTACACTTATGACAGTTGTTGACGCGGCGTGCCCACACGGTGCACGCCACGGGCGTTCTTGCGGGGATTTCAGCGGCCGGCTCTGGGCAGCCGCGGCGGGCCATTCGCGAGCATGCGCCCCCGTAGAGAGGTTCCTTTGACCACTTTCGCTGACCCCAGCACGTTCCCGTCCGTCTTCGAAACCCCCACCACCGACATTCCGGCCACGGAGGCCACGGTGGCGGTTGCCGAAACCCCGGCCACCGAGGCCGAGACCGCTGCGGCCGTCGAGACCGACGCAGCAGCCGAAACGCACGCCGCCGAGACCGACGCAGCAGCCGAAACGCACGCCGTCGAGACCGACGCAGCAGCCGAAACGCAGGCCATGGCGACCGACCCGGCGACCGAAACGCAGGCCGTGACGACCGAAGCACCGGCCACCGAGATCGCCGTCACTGAGATCCCGGACACCCCGGTGATCGTCGCCGAGGAGACCGCCGCGACGGCTCCGGTGACCAAGAGTTTCGCCGAACTCGGCCTTCCGGCCGAGATTGTGCGCGTGCTCACCCGCGAGGGCATCACCACCCCGTTCGAGATCCAGGCCGCGACCATGCCCGACGCGCTGGCCGGCCGGGACGTCCTCGGCCGCGGCCAGACCGGCTCGGGCAAGACCCTGGCCTTCGGCCTGCCGCTGCTGGCCCGGGTCGCGCAGGGTGGCCGGGCCCGTCCGCACCTGCCCAAGGCGCTGATCCTGGTGCCGACCCGCGAGCTGGCCATGCAGGTCGCCGACGCCCTCATGCCGCTGGGCCGCTCGGTCGGTGTCTTCCTCAAGACCGCGGTCGGCGGCGTGCCGTACGACCGGCAGATGGACGCGCTCCGGCGCGGCGTCGAGGTCATCGTCGCCACCCCGGGCCGCCTCGGCGACCTGATCGAGCGGGGTGCCTGCAAGCTGGACGACGTCGAGATCAGTGTGCTCGACGAGGCCGACCAGATGGCCGACATGGGCTTCCTGCCCGAGGTCACCGAGCTGCTCGCCAAGACGCCGGAGAACGCGCAGCGGCTGCTCTTCTCGGCCACTCTGGACGGTGACGTCGATGCGCTGGTCAAGCGGTTCATGCACGACCCGGTCACGCACTCCACGGCGCCCGCCGAGGCCAGCGTGTCCACGATGGACCACCACCTGCTGCTGATCCCGCCGCACGACAAGTTCCCGATCACGGCGTCGATCGCCAACCGGGACGGCAAGACGATCGTCTTCGCCCGTACACAGATGGGTGTTGACCGTCTGGTCGAGCAGCTGGCGGCGGTCGGCGTGCGCGCCGGCGCACTGCACGGCGGCAAGACCCAGCGGGTACGCACCCGGACGCTCGCCGAGTTCAAGGAAGGCCGCAGCAACGTTCTGGTCGCGACCGACGTCGCGGCCCGCGGCATCCACGTCGACGGCATCTCGCTGGTCGTGCACGTCGACCCGCCGAAGGACCCGAAGGATTACCTGCACCGGGCCGGCCGCACGGCGCGGGCCGGCGAGTCCGGCGCCGTGGTCACTCTGGTGCTGCCGAAGCAGCGGCGCAGCACGCAGGCGATGATGGCCAAGGCGGGCGTCTCGCCGGCTGAGGTGCGGGTGCGCCTCGGCGACGAAAAGCTGGCCGAGGTCACCGGCGCTCGCGAGCCGAGCGGCGTGCCCGTGGTGGACGAGCCGGAGCCCCGCCGCGAGCGCGGCGGCGACCGTCCGCGGGGCCGCTTCGGCGACCGTCCGCGCGGCTCGTACGGCGACCGGCCCCGTGGTGACCGTCCGCAACGGTCCTACGGTGACCGTCCGCAACGCTCGTTCGACGACCGCCCCGCCGGTGACCGTCCGCAACGCTCGTTCGGCGACCGTCCGGCGTCCGGCGACCGCGCTCGCGGTGGCTACGGCGACCGCCCGCAGCGTTCGTACGGCGACCACGGCGGCTACGGCGACCGGCCGAGCTCCAGCGACCGTGGGGACCGCGGCGGCTACGGCGACCGGCCGAGCTCCGGCGACCGCGGCGGCTACGGCGACCGGGCAGGCTCCGGCGACCGCGACCGCGACCGTCCCGGCTTCGACCGCGACCGCGGCGGCTACGGCGACCGGCCTCGCGCCGGCCGCAACGGCGAACGCACCGGCGGTTTCCGGCGCGACAGCCAGCGCAACGACCGCCGCGACAGCGGCACCGGCCGGTACGGCACCGCCCGCCCGGCCCGCACTTTCTGACAAATCTGGGCTGATTTCCCCCAGCCGAGGCATCCCGGAAGGCCCGGCACGTACCCACGTGCCGGGCCTTCCGGCCGTCTCCCCCGGCCGCGACTGCCGCAAACGCTGTTCCGGCCGGCCGTGCCCGGGTAGACAGGAGACATGCCGCCGCTGCCCATCTCGCTGTTCTGGAACCGCGTGGACACCGCCGGGGCCGAACACACCCTCGCCAGCACCGCCACCGGTCTGTACGCCCGCGGCACCGCCCTCGCGGTCGATCCGGTCCCCTACAGCTGCCGCTACGAGCTGCGTACCGACCCCGACTGGGTCACCGCCCACCTGGATGTCACCGCCGAGGGCGGCGGCTGGGTGCGCAGCCTGCGCCTGGAGTTGGCGGCTGGCCGCTGGCGGGCCACGACGGCCGAGCAGGGCGATCTGGACGCGGTCTTGTCGGCCGCCGGGCACGCCGGCGCCGGTCTGCCCGGGACCGAGGATCCCGACCTGCTCTACGGCGCCTTCGACGTCGACCTCGGCGGCTCGCCGCTGACCAACACGCTGCCGATCCGCCGCCTCGGCCTGCACCAGGAAAAGACCGCGGAGGTCGGGGCCGCCCACCGGCTCAACGTCGCCTGGGTCCTGCTGCCGAGCCTCGAGGTGGTGCAGGCGGACCACATCTACACCCCGCTGGAGGACGGCCGGATCAGGTACGCGAGCGAGACCTTCAGCGCCGACCTGACCGTCGACGACGAGGGCTTCGTCATCGACTACCCCGGCCTGGCAAAACGGACTCCATAGCTGCGGCGGTGGGGTTTTCCACACCCTGGGCGATGAAGTAGGCCCGCCGAGGTCGGCGGTCGACCTCATGGTTTCGGTCACGACGCGTGCATAGCGTCATTGTCATGATCCGTTCGTGGTACGCATCGATGCACGCGGAAGTTCCGGCCGGCTCGGACGGCGGTCTCGCCGGGCTGGTAACCGGTCTCGTGGAAAGGTTTGGCGAGCCGGGTGCCGGGTTGGCGGTGGCCCTGGAAAACTTGTTTCCGCCGATCCCGAGCGAGGTGATTCTGCCGCTGGCCGGGTTCGCGGCCGGCCAGGGCAGAATGAGCCTGTTCGGCGCCATCGTCTGGACCACGCTGGGCTCGGTGCTCGGCGCGATGGCGTTGTACTACGTCGGCGTGGTGCTCGGCCGGGATCGGGTCCGGGCCATCGCGGCGCGACTGCCGCTGGTCAAGCTCGCCGATGTCGACCGGACCGAGGCGTGGTTCGTCCGGCACGGGTCGAAGGCCGTCTTCTTCGGACGGATGATTCCGCTCTTCCGGAGCCTGATCTCCATTCCGGCCGGCCTCGAACGGATGCCGGTCGGCAGATTCCTGATGTACACCACCCTCGGCAGCCTCATCTGGAACACCGTGTTCGTGCTGGCCGGTTATCTGCTCGGGGAAAACTGGCGGGCGGTCGAGCCGTACGTGGGCACCTTCCAGAACCTGGTCATCGCGGGCTGCGTGCTCGCGGCCGGCTACTTCGTCGCCGCCCGGCTGACGCGCAAGCGCCGGAACGCGCCGCGGGTGCGCGGCACCGTGTACGGCACGCCACGCCGCCCGGACCGCAACCGATGACCGCGCCGGGCAGGTAGCTACGTTGGTGGGCCGAGGGGAAGGGGCAACGTGCCGGATTCCGCATCGGCCCGCCGCCGGTCGCGCCGGGCCGCGATGGCCAGGTGGGGACGGCCGCCGGCCGACGTGGCGATCGGTGTACTGACCGCCGCGGGTGAGGCGTTGCTGTTGCTGCTCGCCGGGGTGGCTCTCGCCGGCACGGCGGTCGTGCCGGCACTTCGCCGCCGGGTGGCCGTCGTCGTCGCCCGGTACGCACGGCGGGTCGTCGAGTGGGAACGACGACGCGTGGCACGTTCCGCCGGCCGGCCCGATCCGCCGCCGACGCGGGTGAGCGACGTGCGGGCGATCGCCTACCTCGCGGCGCGGTTGCTGCCCGGTGTGCTCGGCGCGATCGGGCTCGGCCTGCTGGCCTGCGGCTTCGTGCTGGCCGGCATCGTGGCGCGGTCGGTCCTGCTCGGCACCATGACCGTGCCGCAGTTCCTGCTGCAGGTGCTCATCGGCTCGGCCCTGCTGGGGATAAACGTGCAGGCGATCGCGAGCATCGCCGCCGTGGACCGCCGGGTGGCCCACAGCATGCTGGAGGCCGGCGGTCGCGAGGCCCTGCAGCAGCGGATCAACGAGCTGACGGCCAGCCGGGCCGGGGTGATCGCCGCCGTGGACGCCGAGCGCCGGCGCATCGAGCGGGATCTGCACGACGGGCTGCAGCAACGCCTCGTCGCCCTCGGCATGCATCTCGGCCGCGCCCGGCGCAGCCGAGACCCGGAGACGGCACGCCAACTGCTCGCGCAGGCACACCAGGATGCCCAGCAGGCCATCGACGAGCTGCGGGAGGTGGCCTGGCGGGTCTATCCGTCCGCGCTCGATCACACCACGCTCGACGAGGTGCTCGCCCTGGTGGCGCAGCGCTCGGCGGTCCCCGTGAAGATCGGCTACGGCGTGCCGGTCCGACCGCCGCGAGCCGTCGAGACGGTGCTCTACTTCGTCGCCTGCGAGGCCATCACCAATGCCGCCAAACACGCCCGCGCTACCGTGATCAACGTCGAGATCAACGGCCGCGGGGCGGAGGTGGAGATGCTGGTGCGCGACGACGGCATCGGCGGCGCCGATCCGCAGGGCAGCGGCCTGCAGGGCCTGGCCCGCCGGGTCGCCGCCCTGGACGGCCGGTTCGAGGTGCGCAGCCCGGCCGGCGGGCCGACGACCATCAAGGCGGTGTTGCCGTGCGGGTAGTCCTCGCCGAAGACTCCACACTGCTGCGGGAGGGACTGGTTCGCCTGCTCGCCGACGAGGGCCACCAGGTGGTCGCCGCCGTCGCGGACGCCGGCCAACTCGTCACCGCCGTCGAGGAGCACCGGCCCGACGTGGTCGTCACCGACGTACGAATGCCGCCTACCCACACCGACGACGGCCTTCGCGCGGCGTTGGAGATCCGCCGCCGCTGGCCCGGCATCGCGGTCCTGGTCCTCTCCCAATACGTCGAGAAGCGCTACGCCGCCCAACTGCTCGCCGACCGCGCCGAGGGCGTCGGCTACGTCCTCAAGGACCGCGTCGCCCAGGTCGACGACTTCCTCGACGCGCTGGACCGCGTCGCCGGCGGCGCCACCGCGCTCGACCCGGAGGTCGTCCGGCAACTGATGTCCGGCACCAGACATGCCGACCCGCTCGGCCGCCTGACCCCACGGGAACGCGAGGTACTGCACCACATGGCACAGGGGTACACCAACGCCGCCATCGCCGCACGCCTGCACGTCTCGCAGAGCGCGGTCGAGAAGCACGCCAACACCATCTTTGACAAGCTCGACCTGTCCGGAACCGCCGGCTTCAGCCGCCGCGTCCTGGCGATCCTGCGATACCTCGGCTCGTGATCCCGCTGTCTCACATCTCCGGAGCGGGCGTCATCGATCCGGTCGCGAAGAACGCGGACAGGGTCGCCAGGTGTGGTGCCAGATGCAGGCCCTGCGCCGCGACCCAGTCGTCCGAGTAGTACGTTTCCGCGTACCGCTCGCCGCCGTCGCAGATGAGCGTGACCACCGACCCGGTCTTCCCCTCGGCCAGCATGGCCGAGATCAGGCCGAAGGCTCCCCACAGGTTTGTCCCCGTGGAACCACCCACCCGCCGGCCGAGGATCTCCGACCCGGCACGCATCGCGGCCAGCGACGCCGCGTCCGGCACGTGCACCATCCGGTCGACCACCGACGGCTGGAAGGACGGCTCGACCCGAGGACGGCCGATGCCCTCGATCCGGGAGCCTTTCCCGGTCGCCACGTCCCAGTCTCCCGAAACGTAAGCCTGCCAGAACGCCGACCCCTCGGGGTCGACAACGCAGAGCTTGGTGGGGAATCGCCGATACCGCGCATACCGCCCGATGGTGGCGCTGGTGCCGCCGGTCCCGGCGCCGACCACGATCCACGACGGCACGGGGTGCCGTTCGAGCGAGAGCTGACTGTAGATCGACTCGGCGATGTTGTTGTTGCCGCGCCAGTCGGTGGCGCGTTCGGCGTACGTGAATTGGTCCATGAAGTGCCCACCCAGCGAGTCGGCCAGCCTTCGGGCCTCGGTGACCACCGTCGTCGGATCGGCCACCAGGTGGCATTTGCCGCCCTGGAACTCGATCAGCGAGATCTTTTCCGGGGACGTGCTCGCCGGCATCACCGCGATGAACGGCAGGCCGAGCATCCGGGCGAAATATGCCTCGCTGACCGCGGTCGATCCGGACGACGCCTCGACCACTGTGGTGTCCGGCCCGATCCGGCCGTTGCACAGGGCGTACAGGAAGAGGGATCGGGCCAGGCGGTGTTTGAGTGAACCGGTGGGGTGGGACGATTCGTCCTTGAGGTAGAGATCGATTCCCCAGGCGGCCGGCAGGGGGAACGGCAGCAGGTGGGTGTCGGCGGATCGGTTGGCGTCGGCCTCGACGAGCGCGATCGCGTTGCGCGCCCACTCCCGGGCGGCGTCGTTGCCCCGATCCAGCTCCAGCAGAGTCATGGACGAACGCTAGCCGAGGCCCGGCTGCGGTCGGTTCTCCCACTTGGTGGAGAGGGCGATCGCGGTACGCGTGGAGGCCACCCCGGGGGTCCGGTTGATCCGCACGATGAGCCGCTCCAACTCGGCGATCGTGCCGACCCGGACGATCAGCTGGTAGGACTCCACGCCGGCCATGAAGTAGCAGCTCTCCACCTCGGGCATGGCGCGCACCGCGGCGAGCACGTCGTCGGTGTCCGCGCCGGAGTCCTCGATGATCCCGATCAGCGCGGTCACGCCGAGCCCGAGCGCCTCGTGCTCCACCTCGGCCCGGTAACCGCGAATCGTGCCGGCCGCCTCCAGCTTGCCGACGCGTTCGTGCACGGCGGGCGCGGAGAGCCCGACCTTGCGGGCCAATTCGGCGTACGACGAGCGCGCGTTCTCCCGTAGCAGGTCGATCAGCCGGAGGTCGATGGAGTCCATGGGGAAGACCCTAATCGGGTGGCAGATGCCCACTCACGCCCGGTAGCGGGGAATCGGCGGCAGGATAACGATCACTGTCGCAATTAGGGCTTTTTCCGCATTCCAGGGACTCGGTTCCGGGGCAATGCTCTAATGGCTTTACGTCCCGATCGAGCACGCCGACACTCACCGTGATCA
>Ga0070668_100002311_pt1 | contig 14024 bp, 15 predicted proteins | sample KBSS43metaG_FD_64661 | JGI IMG/M metagenome (GOLD analysis project Ga0070668, IMG submission 64661) | Switchgrass rhizosphere microbial communities from Kellogg Biological Station, Michigan, USA - KBS S4-3 metaG | ecosystem: Host-associated > Plants > Roots > Rhizosphere > Soil ... | reverse complement strand
GAGCGCTTTCGCCGCCATCGGAACCGGGTTGAGACTGCCGAGATCGTCATCCCACAGCGCGTCGCCGTGGACGGCGATCACCAGCACCGCTGCAGCGAGCAGCACCCACGCCGTCATGCTGCCGCGCCGCATCATGCTCAGAACGCGGTCGGCGTCGAAGGGCGGCCGTTCGGCTTTTCGCGGAAAGCCCGAGGCGGGCGCGAGCAACGGCAGCACGTATTGCGTGGTCAGGCCCGCCGCCAGAATGCCCGCCATCGTCAGCACGCCGAGTTGGGCGAGCCCGCGGAAATCGGAGAGCAGCATCGCCAGCGCGCTGCACGCGGTGGTCAGGAACGCGAGGCGCAATGTCGCGGCGATCCGGTTTCGCGTCACCCGCAGGTCTTCGCCGCGCGCGGCGCTGGCGAACAGGTAAGTGGGGTAGTCGACCGCTTCGCCGATGAGGATCGCCCCGAACGCGATCGTGATCGCATGCACCGGTCCGAACCACGCGCTGACCGCCGCCAGGCCTCCGGCGAGGCCCGACAGCACCGGCACCGTCGACAAGGCAACCGGTTGCCATGCGCGATACACGACGAACAGCAAGAGGACGATGCCGGCGGCCGTGATCAGCGTTGCGCGCTCGGCGTCGCGCGCGATCACCTGCCGTGACTCGGCCGCGAACACACCGGGCCCGGTCACCAGCAACCGGGCGCCCGGCGGGGCGACCTCGGCGAACGCGTCACGCACGGCAGACGTCGCACGACGCTGCGCGTCGAGGTCGAACCCCGGCGCTCTCGTCTGCGCGATCAGCAATGCGCGGCTGCCGTCGGCGGAGAACCACGCGTCGTGCTGCGACCGCGGCCCGCGCTGGCCCGCCAGCAGCGCCGCCAGTTGTCGCAATTCGCCGGTCGGATCCTCGGGAAGTGTGCGCTTGATCAACGCGCCGAGCGGCGAGGCCAGCAGGTCGAGATCTTCCTCGAGCGCCGCGCGCAGTCCCGGCGCAGTGAATCGACCGGAGACGACTGCGGGGCTCAGTACGTAGCGCCATTGCGCGACCGCGTCGCGGTCCGCCGCGAGCCGCGCCGGATCACCGTTGGCCAACATGCCGAACAATTGGCTGTGCTCGAGCCGCGCCGCGAGTCGATGGCTGGTCTGAGCCAGTGCCACGCCCTCCGCACCTTCGATGCCGATCAACATCATCCTGGACACCGCACCGTCGCGCAGTTGCTGCACGAGCAATGCCTGCGTCCGGGTCGACGCCACCGGCAGGAATGCGCTCAGGTCCGTGGTGACGACCAACCTCGCCCACAGCCACGCGCCGCACCCGACGAGCACCGCCAGCCAGATTGCGATGACGGCGCGCTCCCGCGCGCTCATCGAGGGTCCTCGACGATCGACGTGACCGACCGGTCGCCGCTCGCTTCGTCGATCTCGATCCGTCGCACGCTGCCGTCCACTCCCCCGATGCGAATGCGGACGATCGCCTGGATCATCTGCGCGTCGCGCGGGACGAGCACCAGCGTCCAGGCGTCGCGCTGACCTTCCAGCGTGACGGCGAAATGGCGCTCGAGCGCCGCCAGATCGCCAGCCAGTGTCGCGCGAAGACTTTCAACGAGCGCGAGCAAAGCGGGATGCGCCGCAGAAGAGAACGTTCGGGAGCGGCCGCGTGCACGGTCTTCGACGGTGACCTCTGACCCGGCGATCACGACGCGCTCTTCGTTTGGCGTCAACACATGACGCTCGAGCCGGTCAGGGCGTACGTAAACCAGACGGCCGGTAACGACCAGCGGCTTGTTCAGCAGCGCCATGTCCTTGGTTTCGGTGAAACGCGCGCGGGCCGACGGCACGGCGGCGAGCAGTTGCATCAGCTCGGACAGCTTGAACTCGGCACTTGCGACGGCCGGCAGCAGCGCCAAGATCAGCGCGAGCGCGCAAGGGCCGCGCGTCACGCCTCGCTCCAGAAATCGTAGAAATTGAACCAGTTGTAAGGCGCCCGCCGCGCGTACGCTTCGAGGCGCTCGGCGAAGCGCCGGGTTTCGCAGGCCACGGCGTCGGCACGCGCGGCGCGCGAGGTACCGACCCGTTCCGCAAGGAGCTCGAAATGAACGTCGTACGAGCGCGGACCGCGATGCAGCGCGAAAAAGAGGATCACCGGCACCTGCAGCACGGCGGCGCTTCGCAACGGACCCCGGGGGAACTGCGCGGGGTGACCGAAGAACACTTCGGTGCTGATGTCCGCGCTGCCGAGCGGCCGGTCGGCGAGCATCGCCACGGCCTCACCGCGGTCGAGGCATTCCTTGGCCCGCAGCAGCGTGTCGACGCGCCCGGATGCAATGATCCTCGGCGCGATCGCCGGCGCCATTTCCCGCATCCAGCGTCGGTTGTTCTCCGCATTTGCCTCGTGCATGACGATGTTGACGACCAACTCGCGCTTGTCATCGGCCACCGCGCGGATGATCTCGAAGCTCCCGAGGTGCGAGCCGAGCAGCAGCAGGCCGCGGCCGCGGCCGAGCTCGGCGCGCAGCGTTTCGAGCCCGTGAAATCGAATGTCGAATCCATCGCTGCGGCCGGACAGCACCAGCACGCGGTCGAGGAGGCTCGCCGCAAACGTATGGTAGTGACGGAACGTATCGCGCCAGCCGGCGCGCCGGCCCAATACGCGCGACAGGAATTCGTGCGATGCCCGTCGCGCGTGCACGGAGAACAGCAGGAAATAGGCACAGATCGGATACAGCAGCAGCCGCCCGGCGCCGTAGCCGAACGTCCCCGTAATCCAGGTGATCGCCCGCAACCCGACCAGTGTCCCCCGCTCCCGTTGCTCGAGCCACGCGCGACTCATCAGGCACCGTCCACGACGAGCTTGCCTTCAACGAGGCGGATCCCGTCGTCTTCGATCGCGAACGCCATCTCGCCCGGCGCGAGCAGCGTCAAGCGGATGCAGAACGGCCTGTCGGGTGCCACGGGCTTCCGGAACCGCGCGTGGCGGATCCCTGCGATCCGCAACCGGGCGCCGAACTGCTTCCTGCACTCGGCCTCGATCAGCGTCAGCATCCATGCACCCGGAACGATCGGCGCCCCGGGAAAGTGACCGGCCAGCGCTGGATGCGATCGCGGCACGCATTGCCGGCGTGCACCGGCCGTCATCGATCGTCCTCGGCCGCCTGCCGGATCGCCGCGGTGCGAAGTTGCGCCATCGCCTGTTCCGGCAGCTTGCCCACCGCGGTTCGCGGTAAAGCGTCGACGATCACCAGCGGCCGCGGAAGGAACACCGGATCGACGCGTTCACGCAGCGCGCCGATGATCGCACCCCGAGCCAATCCCGGCGCCACGACGAACGCCATCAGACGACCGACCGGACCGGCATCGTCGCGATGGCAGTAGGCGCCGTCGAGAACACCGGGAATGCGGTTGAGCTCGAAATTCAACGCGGCGAGCGACGTGCGCTTCCCGCCGATCTTCACGATATCCGCGCTGCGACCGGCGAGCGTGAACTCGCGGTCGCCACGGACGACGATCCGGTCGTTCAGCGCGACCTGGAGGCCGACATGTCCTCCATCGACGACCGCCTTTCCGGCCAGCGACCGCAGGCGCAATCCGGACAGCGCGCGAAACGCTTCTCCAGCGGCGGTCCGGCGCGTGGCGATCGCGCCGGTCTCGGTCGATCCATAGATTTCGATCACCGTCGCGCGGGACTGCGCTTCGAACGACGCGGCGACCGTCGCGTCGAGCGGCGCGGTCGCCGTTGCGACGCCTGCCAGAGGCGGAAGTGCGACCAACCCAAGCACGCAACTGCGAATGTGCAACGGCGTCGTCACCAGCCAGCGCGGCGCATCGACGGCCGTCAGGCACGCCGCGATGTCGGCCGGCAACAGTGGGGAGCCGGAATGCAGCGCGCCGCCCGACTGCAGCGGCAGCATCACCGTCGCTTCGATGCCCCACATGTGCTGCGGCGGGACCGTCCCCACGACGGCGCTTCCCGGCGTCATCGGCACACGTTCGCGCAGCGCCGCGGCGCCCTGCACCAGCGCCTGCCACGACTTCGCATGCGCGCTCGGCGTTCCGGTGGAGCCGGCAGTGAACGCCACGAACGCCGTTTGCGCGCCGTCGATCGCAGGCATCGAAGTGTCCGCGTCCGCCGCGTCATCGAACGATACGTCCGCCGCCGCGACATCCGCACCGACGCCGGCGCTGTCGGCAAGCACGCAGCAGCGGCCGAAACGCGCCTCGATGTCGCGCAACGCGCCCGGTGTGCGGCTCGGCGGCAGCACGCTGATATTGCCGCCGATCAGCGCCGCGGCGAAGCCGAGCGCAAAATTGAGCCGATCCTGGCACAGGTTGACGCAGTGCGCGCCGACGGGAAGACGCCGCTGCAGCGCCCTGGCGGCGGCGATGAACTGCTCGACGGCGACCGCGCGCCCATCACGCCATCCGACCGTCGCACCCGCGGTGTGACCCCTCAGCAGCAGAAACGCGACCATCGCGCGCGCTCACCGCGACTTGAAAATGCCGCCGGAGCGGACATTGCGTGCCAGCGTCGACAGTGACGCGTGCTCGTACTGCGGAAAACGCCGGCGCCGATAGGCGTATTCGCCGACGAACAGCGCGCCGATTACGAGGTAGCCGATGATATTCGCGAACAGCGACCAGACGGCAACCCCGGCGAACAGCGCGAGGCCGAGCGCGACGATGGCAATCGCCGCCAGCAGCGCGGCCCAGATCACCGTCAGTCGGCGTGTGTAGCGGACGAGATCGGGCGGCAGCGGGCCGCGCTCGAGGCGGGCGATACGGCTGATCGCAGGCTCGCTGCCACTGCGCAGCGTGCCGGCGAACGCAGCCGCCGCGAGCGCCGGAATGACGATCGACGGCGCGTACAGCAGCACAAGCGGTGCCGCGGCATGAAGGGCGATCACGCCGACGATCGCCGCGATGGAAGCGGCAACGACCCGGCTGCGCCGCGCGGCAGCGGCCCACAGCGCCAGAGCAACGACGGCGAACGCGGCGGTGATCCCGGACGACAGCGCGCCATGCCCGCTCGTCACCGCCGCATGCAGCGCGAGCGGCCATGCGCAGCCCAGCACGACGAGGCCTCGGCGCGCCCAAGCCTGCATCCGGAGGTGCCCCGCTCTACTTGCCGCGATGTCCGGCAATGTAGCCCGCCAGGCTGCGCAGTGACGAGAACGTCCTGCCATTGCCGGGATCGTCGGCGCGCAACGTACAGCCGTATTGCTGGGACACGGCGAGCGCGATCTCGAGCATGTCGATCGAATCGAGCCCCAGCCCTTCGTTGAACAGCGGAGCGTCGCGATCGATGTCGTCAGGCGCGACGTCGAGGTTGAGCACCGTCACGACGAGGCGGGCCAACTCGTCTTCGAACGCGGCGTCGGAGCCACCCGGCGACATTGCGGGTGACGCGGCGTTCACGGCAACCCGTGCCGACAGCACGCCGGCGGCTGTACCGTTCTTCGCGGCGATTGGATTGGACCACGCGGACCACCCGGACGGCGCACGGGCAATTCCGCCAACGCAACGCGCGAACGCGCCCTCAGGTGCCGATCAGGTTCGATTTGATCGCCCGGTCCAGGTTTTCGACCCAACCGTTGAATTCTTGTGGATCGTTTTCCCGTTGTAATCCAGATTGACGCTGTCCTTGTACTTGATGCTGTACACCTTGGTGTCGTAATCGATGTCGACGACGGCCCTGTGCGTACGCAGCGCCAGCACGCCCTCGACCTTGCCGGGGCTCCTCGGCTCCATCGTCCAGCCAAGGCCATTGCCCGCCTTGGGGATCGCCGCTTCGACCGTCTGCATCGTCGCGGGCTGGATCGTCGTCACCGGTGCGGCTACGACATTGCTCACCGGCGCCGTCCTACATCCGCCGGCACCGAGCATCGCGAACAGCAGGATCAACGGCAACGTGCGGCGCAGCATGCGGATTCCTCCAGTTGACGCGGGGCGCCGAGCGGTCCCGGCATGCGCACAAGACCCTGACGATCTTACAGTAAATCGCCATGCCGAAGGCCGCACGGCGTATGCTCGCCGACGCGCCGTCCCATGCGCCTTTCAGGGAGGGAAGACATGAACAAGCGCTTCTGGATCGCCGTGGTCGTCCTGTTCATCGTGTCGATGGGTCTCGGATTCCTGGTCCACGGTTACCTGTTGTTCGACGACTATGCAAAGCTCCCGAACCTGATGCGCACGCAGCAGGACCAGGCGGGCTATTTCGGATGGATGCTGCTCGCGCACGTGCTGCTCGCCGCCGGCTTTGTGTGGATCTACCAGCACGGGCACGAGCCGGCAAAGCCGTGGCTCGGGCAAGGTCTGCGCTTCGGCATCGCGGTCGCGATCCTTACGTGCATTCCGACCTATTTGATCTACTACGCGGTAGAGCCGATCCCCTCGACGCTGGTGGTCAAGCAAATCGTGTTCGACACGATCGCGACACTGTTGTTGGGCGTCGTCGTCGCCTGGCTGTACCGCAACCGGACGCGCTGACTGGGCTACTTCTTGGGCTCGGCCAGCTGGCCGTAGACGACGCGCGCGGCGGCGAGCAACTGGCCGCGGTCGACCCTGCCCACGATCGCGTACGCGCAGTCGTCGTCGATCCAGTAGAAGACGCCGACGCCGTTCTCGACCGCGTAACGGAATGCCGTCTCCTCGTTACCCGGTGGGAGCTTGCGCCACTGCAGCGTCAGCCGCTGCCGGTCGGCGTTCTCGTACATCAATAGCGCCGCCGGCTTTTCGTTGCCCGCGACCAGGCGTCCTCCGACGAGCTGGAAGCCCATCGACGACAGGTCCGGCGCGTGTGCCGGTTGTCCGACCCGCTTGGTGAGCCAGTTGACGAGGCTCTGCGCCTCGCTGGCCTGGACTTCGACCGGGCGCCGCGCGTCGGCCGCGTAGATCACATGCGCGAACACCGCCTGCCGCGCGAACGTCGTCGGCGTTCCGCCGCGCTCGAGCAGCACATCCCGCGCGAACCAGCCAAGCGCCACGCCGACGACCAGGCTCGCCGCCGCGGCCAGTGCCGGCCACCAGCGGCGGCTCCGCACGTTCGCCGGCTGCGTCGCAGCCGCGAGCAGCCGCGACGGGATCGCCTCGTTCAGCCACGGGTCGAGCATGTCGTGCAGCCCGGCGTTCTGCGCACGATAGTCGGCCACGCGTTGCGCGAGCGCGGCGTCGCGCGCGAGCGCCTCCTCGACGGCGGCGAGGCGCTCGCGGGCGAGCCGGCCATCCACGTAGGCGTGGAGGTCGGCGTCGGAGATGGGCAGTGCGTTCATGCCATTACTTGATGACCTTGAGCGCCGACGGCGGCTCGTCCACCATCCGGCGCAGCTTGTCGCGGGCGCGCGATAATCGCGACATCACCGTTCCAATGGGGATCGCGAGCACTTCGGCGATCTCCTCGTAGCGCAGTTCCTCGACCGCCGCCAGCAGCAACACCTCGCGCTGCTCGCTGGGAAGCCGCCCCACCTGCTGCATCATTTCCATCAGCTCCACCCGCGCGTACTGCGTCGCGCGCACCGACAGCTGCCACGACTCTCCGCCGGACTCGTCTCCGTCGAGTGACACATTGCGCGCATCGCGCCGCGCCAGTGCCCGCTGGTTGACGAACACGTTGTGCATGATCGTGAACAGCCACGCGCGAAGGTCGCTTCCCGCCCGCCACAGCTCCCGCTTTTCCCAGGCTCGCGCCAGCGTGTCCTGCACGAGGTCGTCCGCGCGCGATGGCTCGCCGGTCAGCACACGGGCATAGCGGCGCAGCCGAGGAATCGCGGCCACCAGCTCGGGATGCGGCAGGGCGGCAGGCATTTAAAAAAAACGGCGCGAACGTCCAGGGAGGTTGGGCGGCCGTTGGCGGCGGCCCACGTTCGCGCCGTGCGCGGCGCACAGGCGCCGCGAGCTTGTCAGTCCTTGGCGGTGTGCCAGACGCTGTTGACGTTGTCGCCCGTCTTGTCGCCGGGCTTCGCATCTTTCGACCACGTGTACAGCGGCTTGCCTTTGTACGCCCATTGTTTCGCGCCGTCGTCGCGGGTCACGACCGACCAGTCGCCGGACGCCTTGGCGTCGGCACCCGCCGTCAGCGGCGGCCAGTTCGTCGCGCACGGACCGTTGCAGGCGCTCTTGCCGCCGGCATCGCGGTCGAACGTGTACAACGTCATGCCCTTGTCGTCGGTCCATGTGCCGTCGGCAGCCTTTTTCGCGGGCCCCGTCTGCGCCTGCGCCGCGAAAGTGGCGACCAGCGCGAGCGCGGCAAGCCAGCGGAACGTCCTGATGTTCATTGCCAATCTCCAATGGGTCGGTTACCGGCATGAACACGCGTCGAACCTCCATTATTCCTTCGCGGAGGCAGGAGCGGAAGAGCGGCCCGCGATTCAGCTGCCGGCCGGTGCATTGTGCTGCCGGACGGGTCGCCCGGTGCCGGCCAGTTGTCTACAACAGCACAAGTGTCGCCAGCCCCAGGAAAATGAAAAATCCGCCCGAATCGGTCACGGCGGTGATCATCACCGACGACCCGACGGCCGGGTCACGGCCGAAACGCAGCATCGTCATCGGGATCAGCACGCCCATCAGCGCCGCCAGCAGCAGGTTGAGCGTCATCGCCCCCACCATGACGAGGCCGAGCGCAACATCCTTGTACAGCAGCATCGCGACCAGGCCCATCACGCTGCCCCAGATCAGCCCGTTGATCAGCGACACCGTGAGCTCCTTGCGGATCAGCGCCTTCGCATGCTCCCGCGTCACCTGCCCGAGCGCGACCGCACGAACGATCATCGTCGTCGTCTGGTTGCCGGAATTCCCGCCGATGCCGGCGACGATCGGCATCAGCGCCGCGAGCGCGACCAGCTTCTCGATCGAGCCTTCGAACACGCCGATCACCCGCGACGCGACGAACGCCGTGACCAGGTTGATCGCCAGCCACGCCCAGCGGTTGCGGAACGATTTCCAAACCGACGCGAAGACGTCCTCTTCCTCGCGCAGGCCGGCCTGCGCCAGCACTTCCTCCTGGCCGCGCTCTTTCACGAAGTCGAGCACCTCGTCGACGGTCACGCGCCCGACCAGCTTGTCGTTGGTGTCGACGACCGGCGCTGAAACGAGGTCGTAGCGCTCGAACGCGCTCGCGGCGACATCGGCCTTCTCGTGCTGCAGCAGCTTGACCGGCGGCGGCCGCATCACGCTCTCGACGACCGTCTCCGGATCGTTGACGATCAGCGTGTTCAGCGGCAGCACACCGAGAAGCTTTTCGCCGCGATCGACGACGAACAGCTGGTCGGTCTGCGACGGCAGTTCGTCGAAGCGGCGCAGATAGCGGAGCACGACCTCGAGCGTGATGTCGGGCCGGACCTGCAGGTCCTCGAAGTCCATCAGTGCGCCGACCATGTCGTCGTCGAAGGACATCGCCGCGCGCAGCTGCTCGCGCTCTTCGACCGGCAGGCTCTGGAACACATCGTCCATCACCTCCTGCGGCAGGTCGGGCGCCAGCTCGGCGATATCGTCGGCGTCGAGGGTCTCGGTGGCGGCCACCAGCTCGTCGGTGTCCATCGACGAGATCAGCGACTCGCGGACGGCGTCCGAGACTTCGATCAGGATTTCGCCGTCGCGATCGGCCTTGACCAGGTCCCAGATATAGAGCCGCTCGTCGAGCGGCAACGCCTCGAGGATGTACGCGACGTCGGCCGAATGCAGCTGGTCCAGATGCCGCTGGAGGATCGCCTTGTTCTGCTTGGTAACCAGCGTCTCGACGAGCTCGCTGCGGCCGCTGTCGGGAACGTTGGCGGCTTGCTCGTGAACCAGGCCTTCTACGAGCCGGTTCTTGCGCAGCAGCGCAGTGATGTCGGCGAGCGCATCCTGCACGCGCTCGCGCGGCGCGGTCTGGCCAGCCGGCTTTTCGTCGACGATCTCGGGCATGGGCAGACGGGAATCAAGGGCTACGCTGGTTTCGAAGGAGTCCGGATTTTAAACGGGAAACGCGACCACAGTTTCGGAATGTGGGATCAGGTGGCTTTGCGAACGAAAAAGCACTCTGGACCCACGCTCCATCTTTTCGCTACGGGATCGCCGCCCCCGGCATCCGCGCAAGTATCGTTGCCACGCGTCCCGAGAGGTACGCCGACTGCGGGTTGCGCTCGAACCGGCGCGGGCTCGGGGCCATCGCCGCCAGTCGCGCCGCCTGTTCCTGCGACAGCTGTGCTGCGGTCGTGCCGAAGTAGTGCCGGGCCGCCGCCTCGGCTCCGAACACGCCGTTGCCCCACTCGATGACGTTGAGGTACAGCTCGAGGATCCGCTGCTTCGGCAGCAATGCTTCCAACATCACGCTGACGATCGCCTCCTCGCCCTTGCGCAAGTAGCTCTTGGCCGGCGAGAGGAACAGGTTCTTCGCGAGCTGCTGCGTGATCGTCGAGCCGCCGGCGACGACGCGGCCACTCTTGAGGTTCTTTTCGCGAGCGTTGTCGATACCTTCCCAGTCGAAGCCCGCGTGCTCGAGGAACTTGGCATCCTCGGCAGCAATCATCGCGCGTTTCAGGTGGTTGGAGATGCGCGCGTACGGAACCCATTGGTACTTGATCTGCGCGCCCGGTTTCGTTTCGCGAAGCTCGGCAAGCCGCTGCGCCATGAACGCCGTCTGGCGAGGCGCCTCGAAGCGGTACCAGACGATGTTGGCGGCGAACCACAATTGGACGAGCACGAACAGAGCGGCGAGCGCCGCGAGCAGCATGGTGATCCACCACGCGGCGGACCGCGATCGCAGCGCCATCGACGTCAGCCCGGCGCGCGCAGCAGCGCGAACACCGATCTGGTATCGGGCCGCACCCCGCGCCAGAGGAAAAAGCTCTCGGCCGCCTGCTCGATCAGCATGCCGAGCCCGTCTGCCGTTCGCGTCGCGTGCTGTTCGCGCGCCCAGCGGACGAAGGGCGTGGCGACGTCGGCGTACACCAGGTCGTACGCGAACGCGCCTGGACGGAACAAGCCGCCGGGCCACGGCAGCACGACGTCGCCGGCGAGTCCCGCGCTCGTCGCGTTGATAACGACGTCGAATGCCTGCCCCGCCAGGTCTTGCGGCGCAACGGCAGCGACCGCTCCGCGCGGAGCGAACTGCCGTGCCAGCGCATCGCCCTTGGCCACCGTGCGGTTGCTGATCGTCACCGAACGCACACCTTCCGCGAGCAGCGGCACCAGGATTCCGCGCGCGGCGCCGCCGGCGCCGAGCACGAGGACGTCGCGCCCGCCCAGCGCGACCCCCAGGTTGACGGTGAGGTCGCGGACCAGGCCTGCGCCGTCGGTGTTGTCCGCGTACCACCCATCGTCGGTCCGCTTCAGCGTATTGCACGCACCGGCGGCGCGCGCGCGGTCGCTCGCGTCGCGCGCGACGGCAAACGCCTCCAGCTTGAACGGCACGGTGACGTTGAGCCCACGGCCACCGCCGTGCACAAACGCTTCGACGGTCGCGGCGAACCCGTCGAGCGGCGCCGGCAGCCGGTCGTACACGATGTCCTCGCCGGTCGCGGCGGCGAACGCCGTGTGGATTGCCGGCGATTTCGAGTGTGCGACGGGATTGCCGATGACGGCGTAGCGGTCGGGCATTGGAGAGGCTGGGGACTAGAGGCTAGAGACGAGGGGATAGTGGCCGGCGAGGCACGTCGCGACGTCGAGCCTCGACAACCTAAACCTGCAATTGGGGTTCGGAACCGCGAGATTACCAAGGCCTGAACGAATCCAGTCCCTGGCCTCTGGCCTCTAGCTTCTGGCCTCCGCCTATTGGCTCACCAACTCATCGCCTTTGGTGAACGTCCAGGTCCGCGTGATATGCAGGATGTCGGTGTCGCGGCGAACATCGCTGGGGAACGCCGAGAACGGTCCCGACATCTCGACGATCTTCACTGCGGCGGCATCGAGCACCTTGTGACCGGAGCTGCGGTTGATCTCGATGTTCTCGACGCTGCCGTCGGATTTGATCGACACGGTGAGCAGCAGGCTTCCATAGAGCTTCTGCGATCGCGCCGCTTCCGGATAGTTGAGGTTGCCGACGCGCTCGATCTTGAGCCGCCAGTCTTCGACGTAGCGCGCGAAGCGGTACTCCTCGGCGCGAGCGCCGACGAAGCGCCGTTTCGGGCGCTTCTGGTAGGCGTCCATGTCCTTGGCGATCTGCGCCTCGAGTCGCATCGCCTCCAGCGTTCGCTGCATCAGCTCGTTGGCGGTCGGGGCTTCGGTCGCCTCGGGAACGTCGGCGGGTTTCGGCTGCGCCGGTGCCACCGGACTGGACTTGAGCTGCGTGAGCAGTTCCTTCGTCTGCCGCTCGAGGGAGTCGACGCGGTTGGTGGCGACGGTGATCTCGTTGGTCGGACTGTCCTTGGGCAGGACGGGGAACGGCGATTTTGCCCGCCGGTTGGCATCGGTATTGCCACCCCCATCGAGGTTCGCCTGCGCCAGGATGTCGGCCTTCGTCGGCTTGTCCTTGGTCTTGGCGTTGACCAGCGCGACTTCGAGCGGAGGACCTTTGTCGGCGATCCGCTTCAGCACGACCGGGCTGAAATGAATCGCCAGCACCGCAAGATGGATCGCCAGCGAAATGGAGAATGCCCACACCAGCAGCCGGTCGTGCCGCGGGCCAATGAGCGCTTCGCGCGGAATCCGCGCCGGCGGCAGCGCGCCCGCGGGCGCGATCCGCGCCGTGGGGCGCGGGTGGGCGGCCGGCGTCTCTGGCGGAATTGACGCGGGCGCGGGCGACGAGGCCGGCCTGGGGGCTGGTGACGGCGCCGCCTTCAACGTGGGCTTCGGCGTTGCTTTCGGCGCGGGCTTCGCAACAGGCTTCGCGGCTGCCTTGGGCCCGGCCGCGGGGGTGGACTTCGCCGAGACCGCGCGCTTGACCGGCCCGGCGGCCGCGGGCGGGCTGACCACCTTCGCGACCCGCCGGGGCGCTTTCGGCGGCACCGCTTCCGGCCCGGGCGCGGGGTCGGGAGCCGGTGCGGCGGGCGGCTTGGGTTGGGCGGGTCGGCGCGGCAAGCGAGTGATCGAATGGGAATCGAGATCGCCATTGTATGCAAGCCGCATGCCGACGTCATGGCCTCCGGACGCTCATTCTTCTTCCGTCCCCGCGTACCGGCATTCGACGGTCGCGGCCAACAGGTCGACCCGGCCAACGGCAAGCCGCACGCGGGTCTCGGGGGCGAGAGTCGGCAGGTCAGGCAGGCGCTGCCAGAGCGGGATCTGTTCGAATCGCACCAGACCGTCGCGGACCACCACGGCGGTGGTTTCGAAAACGCCTTGCTGCAACAACCAGCGCAGGCACCAGTAATGCTCCATCCGGTCCTGGAAATCCGCGTATTGCGCGTACGTCGCTTCAAAGTCGGCAAGCGCGGCAAACAACTCGGCGTCGTTGTCGCCGTAGGGCCACCGGTCGCCGGCGAGTGCGGCGAGCAGCTGGCGCTGGTTGACGAGGTCGCAGTAGCGCCGCAGCGGGGAGCTCGCCCACAGGTAGTGCGTAAGGCCGAGACCCTGGTGCTCGCCGGGCCGCACGCTCATCTTGACCTTGCCCATCGACTGGACGCGATACAGGCCGGTGCCGCCGGCGTCGGCGAGCAGCCGTCCCCACGTGTTGTTTACGTGGATCATCGATTCGGCCACTAGCTTGTCGAGCGGCGATCCGCGCGGCCGCGGGACGATGGCGACACGGCCCGCCTCGAGGCCAGGGGAGTTCACCGCCCAATCGACGACGAAATTGAAATCGATCCGCGCGATATCGGCCTTCCCGCGCGCCGCCGACAATTTCTGCGCGAGCTTCCACAGTGCGCGCAACTCGGCCGTCCATGGCGGGTCGGTTGGCGACGGCAGCTCATTGGCGAACGTCTCCGTCAGTTCGTCGAGCCGCAGGTTCGCGACGACGGGCACGCGATTGACCCGGGTTTCGTGCCGCAGCGGTGTTCCGTCGGGCGCGGTTTCGATATACAACGACAACGCGGGCCGGTCCGCACCGGCCGCCAGCGTGAAAGCGTCGATCGCATCGTCGGGCAGCATCGTGATCTTGCGCCCCGGCATGTAGACGGTCGACAGCC
>Ga0070668_100002308_pt1 | contig 14055 bp, 13 predicted proteins | sample KBSS43metaG_FD_64661 | JGI IMG/M metagenome (GOLD analysis project Ga0070668, IMG submission 64661) | Switchgrass rhizosphere microbial communities from Kellogg Biological Station, Michigan, USA - KBS S4-3 metaG | ecosystem: Host-associated > Plants > Roots > Rhizosphere > Soil ... | reverse complement strand
TGCGGACGGCCACATCGTCAAATTGCAGGTCCGCGTGCATGAATGCCGTTCAGGATGCATCACGGGAGCTGCTCTCGAGGGCGCGATGGCGACTGCTCGAATCCGCATGGCGTGCACGATCCTGATCCGGGACGGAACAGATCGCGCGCTTATACCTCGTACGCCGACTCCCCATGTGCGCTGATGTCGAGGCCTTCGCGTTCAGCTTCGTGGCCCACGCGCAACCCGAACAGGCGCTTGGCTGCGAAGAAGGCGAGCAGCGCGACCAGCATCGACCATCCGATCGTGATGCCGACGCCAAGCAATTGGACGCCGAGCCGCGCGAGCAGGTCGTAATCGGCCGGACCGCTACCGCCCAACACCGGCGACGTGAACACGCCGGTGAGCACGGCACCGACGATGCCGCAGACGCCATGGATGCCGAACACGTCCAACGAATCGTCCGCCCGCAATCGATGCTTCAAGGCGTTGACGCCCCAGAAGCCGGCGAGACCGCCTGCGGCACCGATCACCATCGCGCCGCCGACGCCGACGCTGCCGCAGGCGGGCGTGATCGCCACCAGACCGGAGATCGCGCCCGATGCGGCGCCGAGCATCGAGGCGCGCTTGCGCAGGCGCGCCTCGATCGCGCTCCACGCCAGCACCGCCGCGGCGGCCGCGATCAAGGTATTGAGGAACGCGAGCGCGGCGACGCCGCTGGCTTCCAGCGCGGAGCCGGCATTGAAGCCGAACCAGCCGACCCACAACAGCGCCGCGCCGGTGAAGGTCAGCGGCAGGCTGTGCGGCGACAGGCGTTCGCGGCCGAAGCCGATGCGCGGCCCGAGCATGTACGCACCGACGAGACCGGCGACGCCGGCGTTGATGTGCACGACCGTGCCGCCGGCGAAATCCAGCGCGCCGCGCGTGAACAGGAAACCATTCGACGCCCACACCATATGCGCCAGCGGCAGGTAGGCAAACGTGAACCACAACGCCGTGAACACCAGCAATGCGGCGAAGCGCGCGCGCTCGACGATGGCGCCGACCACCAGCGCGCAGCTGATCGCGGCGAAAGCGCCTTGGAAAGCGACGAAGACCAGTTCGGGAATCTGCACGCCTGCCGTGAACGTATCGACGGCCGACGCGCTGCCGACGCCGGAGAGAAACAGCTTGCCGATGCCGCCGATGACCGCGTTGCCGCCCGCGAACGCCAGGCTGTAGCCGTAGGCGACCCACAGCAGCAAGGCCAGCGAAGTCACCACCAATACCTGGGTCAGCACCGAAAGGATGTTCTTCGCGCGCACCAACCCGCCGTAGAACAGCGCCAGGCCGGGCACGATCATCAACATCACCAGCGCGGTCGCCACCAGCATCCAGGCGGTGTCGCCTTTGTCGATGGTGGATGCGGGGGCCGCGACGGCGTCGCTGGCATGCGCCAAAGTCAACGCCGCGACCGCGGTGATCCATGACAACAGCATTCGCTTGCCCATGGCATCGGATTCCCGTCGTTCGTCGAATTGCGGGATGTCGCCCCTCCCCCTGCGAAGGCAGAGGAGGTCGGGAGGGGGTGCAGTCCGATCGCGGGATACCACGCAACCCCTCCCCAGCCCTCCCCTGCCTTCGCAGGGGAGGGAGTCGAACCGACTAGATCGCGTAATACATCTGGTACTCGAGCGGATGCGTCGCGGCGCGGAACGCGGTGACTTCCTTCATCTTCAAGCCGATGTAGGCATCGATGAAGTCGTCGGTCATCACGCCGCCGGCCTTGAGGAACTCGCGATCGGCGTCGAGCGCTTCCAGCGCCTGGTCGAGCGAATGGCACACGGTCGGAATGCCCTTCTCTTCTTCCGGCGGCAGGTCGTATAGGTCCTTGTCGCTCGGGCTGCCCGGATCGATCTGGTTCTTGATGCCGTCCAGGCCCGCCATCATCAGCGCGGCAAAGATCAGATAGCCGGAATTCATCGGATCCGGGAAACGGATCTCGATGCGGCGCGCCTTCGGATTGGCGACGTAGGGAATGCGGCACGACGCGGAGCGGTTGCGCGCCGAATACGCCAGCATCACCGGCGCTTCGAAGCCCGGCACCAGGCGCTTGTAGGAATTGGTCGTGGAGTTGGCGAACGCGTTGATCGCGCGCGCGTGCTTGAAGATGCCGCCGATGTACCACAATGCCATCTGCGACAGGCCGCCGTAGCCGTCGCCGGAGAACAGGTTCACGCCGCCCTTGGCCAGCGACTGGTGCACGTGCATGCCGCTGCCGTTGTCGCCGACGATGGGCTTGGGCATGAACGTCGCGGTCTTGCCGTTGCGGAAGGCGACGTTCTTGATGATGTACTTCATCGTCAGCAGCTCGTCGGCCTTCTTGGTCAGCGAGTTGAACTTGGTGCCGATCTCGCACTGGCCGGCGTTGGCGACTTCATGGTGGTGCACTTCGACCTCGATGCCGACTGCTTCGAGGGTCTTGCACATCTCGGCGCGGATGTCGTGCAGCGAGTCCAGCGGCGCGACCGGGAAGTAGCCGCCCTTGACGCCCGGACGATAGCCGCTGTTGCCGCCTTCGTATTCCTTGGCCGAGTTCCAGTGCGCTTCTTCCGAATCGATGTGGAAGAAGGTGTGGCCCATCTCGTTGGCGTAGCGCACCGAATCGAAGATGAAGAACTCCGGCTCCGGGCCGAAGAACGCCTGTTCGGCGATGCCGCTGGCCTTGAGATAGGCCTCGGCGCGCTTGGCGACGCCGCGCGGGTCGCGCGAGTAGGACTGCATCGTCGCCGGATCCAGGATGTCGCAGGTCAGCACCAGCGTCGGATCGGCGGTGAACGGATCCAGGAACGCGGTGGACGGATCCGGCAACAGCACCATGTCGGATTCGTTGATGCCTTTCCAGCCGCTGATCGACGAGCCGTCGAACATCTTGCCGTCCTCGAACAGGCCGGGCTCGATGATCGATTTCGGAAACGTCACGTGGTGCTGCACGCCGCGCATGTCGGCGAAGCGCAGGTCGACGAACTCGACCTTGTGATCTTTCATGAGTTTTTCGACGTGCTCGATAGACATGGGACTAACTCCGGAATGGGCGAAGAAAAAAGGGCGAATGCAGCGCCGCTGGCAAATAACAGAGCAAGCCACGTGCCAATTCCGGTTGGTCGCAAGTCATTGATTATCCGGCTAAGTCCTTCGCGGTCGAAGTCATTCTGCACCATGCAGGTGCTTATAATTTGAGATATGGGCAATGTTGGTGCATCAGTCGATTCCGCTATGCTCCTCCGTCGTTGCGCGACGTCGGCGATCTTGGCTTCGTCATTCCCGCGAAAGCGGGAATCCTGCGGCTTTCGTGCAGATCGCGCCCATTGCATGGAAAGTCACTGGATTCCCGCTTTCGCGGGAATGACGAGCAAGAGCAAGACAGCCGGCGCTGACAAGGACCCCGCTGCACCCTTCCCTCTTACCGACCTGCCCATGACCGATCTCCTGGCCGCCCTCCTTCTCGGCATCATCGAAGGCATCACCGAATTCCTGCCGATCTCCAGCACCGGCCACCTGCTGATCGCCGAGCGCTGGCTGGGGCATCGCTCCGACTTGTTCAACATCGCCATCCAGGCCGGCGCGATCCTCGCGGTGGTGCTGATCTACCGGCAGCGGTTGTGGCAGCTCGCCGACAGCTTCCTGCACCCGGCCGCCGCCAAGGCGGTCCATGGCCAGCCGCCCCGCGACTACGCGCTGAAGCTTGCCGCCGCGTTCGTCGTCACCGCGATCGGCGGGCTGCTGGTGAAAGCCCTGGGCTGGGCGTTGTCGGCGGAGATCGCGCCGATCGCGTGGGCGCTGGTGCTGGGCGGCGCGTGGATGCTGCTCGCCGAACACTTCGCGGCCAAGCGCGCGGCCGCGCTGGGCGAGCGCAGCGAGATCACATGGACGATCGCGGTCCTGGTCGGCGTCGCGCAGGTGGTGGCCGGCGTGTTCCCCGGCACGTCGCGCTCGGCCGCGACGATCTTCGTTGCATTGCTGTTGGGCACGACCAGCCGCGCGGCGGCCACCGAATTCGCCTTCCTGGTCGGCATCCCGACGATGTTCGCGGCGACCGCCTACGAACTGATGCACGTGCTCGGCAGCGGCCAGGCCGCGCACGAGGACTGGAATGCGTTGGCGATCGCTTTCGTGGCCTCGGCACTGACGGCGTTCGCGGCGGTGAAATGGTTGCTGCGCTACATCCAGAGCCACCGTTTCACCGCATTCGCGATCTATCGCATCGCATTGGGCGCTGCGTTGCTGCTGTTGCTGCCCGCGATGGCCTGACGCGCCGCGCGCTCGCTCAGCCGCCGACCTTCGGATGCAGCGTGTAGGTGCCGTGCGTCGCCGCTTCGCCCAGCACGTGGCCGTGCATCGCACGGAACGCATCGGCGGCAGTGAAGGCACCCTGCAAACCGAGCGTGCCGACATCCAGCGCGAATACGCGGAAGAAATAGCGATGCAGGTGCAGATCGTTCGCCGGCGGATAGGGGCCGTCGTAACCGAAGTAGTCGCCGGCCATGTCGGCATCTCCGGCGAACCAGCCGGTGTAATCGTTCACGCCCTGGTACGAGCCGACAGGCCCTTCGGGGTCGGTCTTGCCGCGCTTGGTCACGCCGTCGCTGCACGCGCCGGCCGCGATCTCGCGCACGTCGGCGGGCACGTCGACCATCACCCAATGCACGAAAGCGGCGCGCGGATGATCGAGCGGGATCTCGACGCCTGCCTTGCCCACCAGAGAAGGATCGGTCGGCGCATCGGTGTCGATGCACAGCAGCGCGAACGATTGGGCGCCGCTCGGGACGTCGTCCCACTGCAGGTGCGGATTGCGGTTGCCGCCGAAGCCATCGGCCGCACCCATCGCGAATTCGGCCGGGATCGGCTTGCCGTGTTCGAAACTATGGCTGCGGATGCGCATCGCGTGCTCCTGTCGGTCAGGCGTCGGGATAGCCCAGGCGTCGTGCCACGTTGGCCAGCAGCGCGAAGGGTTCCGCCAGGGCCCCGGCGTATTCGCGCCAGTGTCCGGCGGGGAAGCGCGGCTGCCCGAGAACGCCGGGCGGCGGCGGCGGAATGGGTGTTTGCAACGCCTCGCCCAGGACTTTTGCCAGCGCGTCGCCGTCGTCGACGATGTCGTCGAGCCGCAGCAGGTGGTGCGCGAACAACGCCTGTTCGTGCAACAGCGCGATCTGGTTGAGCTGGATCGCCAACCAGCCTGCCGCCGCTTTCGGCGAGGCGACGCGAAATTGCGCGGGCGTGCCGAATGCGAGCCAATCCAGCAGCATGTCGCGCGGATCGCGCAGCGCGATCAGCAAATCGGCCTGCGGCAGGTGCGCGCGCAGCACCGTCAGCAGCGCGTTGTCCCACCACAGCAGCCAGTCGACCACCTCGCCGTTGGACACGCCACGCAGCGGAAGGTTGTCGCGCCAATCCTGCGCGACGGCCTCGGCCTCGAGTTCTCCCGAGCCCATCTTGGCCACGGTGAAATAGTTCTGCAGGAGATCGCCGGGCGGATTTGCGCCAAAGCGATCGCCGCGGAACGCCCGCACGCCCAGGCTCAGCACGTCCGCAAGCCGCTCGACGCCGGAGCCCGGCATGCCGACCAGGAACGCGACCGCAGGCGCTTCAGCGGTCGCGTCGCCGAGTTCTGGCCAGCTGCTGCGCGGCAGACCCGGCTCCGGGAGCGGAAGCCGATGCGCCGCGATTTCGGCGTGCAGCTCGCTCCACGTGGTCACGGCCTGCTCGCGCATGCCGGCACGGTCCTGGGCGATTCCAAGCCAGTTGCGCAGCAAGTATTTGCCGTCCTCGGCCTGCGATTCGGCCAGCAAGGCCTCGATGTGCGCCACCGCCGAGCGCGGGTCCCGCTGCAACAGGAGGTTGACGATCTGCGTCTCGGCGGCGACATGGCCCGGCTGCAGTTCGACGACTCGGCGGGCGACCGTCTCGACGCCATCGCTGTCTCCGCGCATCGCGAGGAGGGCCATCTTGGTTTCGAGGGCGGGCAGGCCGTCGGGCACGGCGGCGAGCCAGCGGTCGGCCACGGCGAGCGCGGCGTCGCCTTCGATCGGTTCCAGCATGAGTCGGGTGCGCCACAAGTCGATGACCTGCGGCGATGTCGCCAGCGCGGCGTCGAGCGCGTCGCGCGCATCGTCGCGATCGCCGGTGCGTTGCCAGACCTCGACGAGCGCGGCGAGCGTGCGCGGATCGGCCGGCCATGCGGTCAATGCGTTGCGCAGCAACGGCAATGCGCGATCATGGCGGCCGGCCTGCAATTCCAATTCGCCCGCGAAGCGCTGCACGGCCGGCGTGGCGGTTTCGGCAGCGGCAAGCAGCGGCGCCAACTCTTCGGCGCCATCGGCATGGCGACCCTGCCTGCGCAACAGGTCTGCGAGCAGCATGCGCAGGCCGCTGGCATGCGGCGCCTTCTCCAGCACGCCCCGGAACGCCTGTTCGGCGAACGCGACGTGCCCTTCTTTCAGGTAGGCGAATCCGAGCGCAAAACGCACCTGCGCGTCGTCGGGTGCGAGCTCCGCCGCCTTCGTCAGCAGCGGCAGCGCCTGGTCGGCATGGCCGCGGCGCGACGCCGCGGAACCTTCGATCATCATCGTCCAAGGGTGATCGGGCGCGATGCGCGCGGCGAGGCGGCCGATGCGCTCGGCTTCGTCGATCTCGCCGCGCCCCAGCGCGAGCTGCGCCTGCATGACGTAGGCGCCGAACTGGTTGGGATCGAGCTGCACGCTTTGCGCGAGCGCTGACTGCGCCGCCGCGACGTCCTGTTCGCCCAGCAGGTAGCCGGCGCGCAGGAAATGCAGGTCGGCATCTTCCGGCGCCAGCGCAATGGCCAGGTCGACGCTGGCGAGCGCGCTCTCGCGGTCGCCGCTCGCCTGCAATGCCATCGCCAGCAGGCGATGCGCGTTCGCCTCGGTCGGTTCGGCGTTCACCCCTTCGCGGGCAAGCGCCAGCGCCTCGTCGTGGGCACCGCGTCGCAGTGCGTCGAGAATCTGTTCTTGCATGGAATCGGGCAACCTCGTGGCATGACGCCTGGGCCGGACATTGTAGCGGCTGCCTAGGGGCTGGCCGTTGCCATGTCCAGGCGATCGGCGACCCATTGCTCGGCGAAGCCCTGCAGGCGCACGCCCTGCAGGAAGCCGCAATGTCCGCCCCAGCGCGCGATCTCCAGCGTCGTGCTGGCCGGCAGCGACAACGCATGGAAATCGCTGACCGGGATCACCGGGTCGTCGGCCGCCATCAGGATGTCGGCGGGCATGGTCAGGCTCATGAGGCGGTCGCCAGCGATGGAGTAACCGTCGAAGTAGTTGTCGAGGGTGCCGAAATCGGTATGGCGCTCCACCATCCACTGCGTCAGGCCGCGCATGTCGAGCGCCAGCGTGCGATCGTCGAAATCGTGCTGCTCGGGAAACAACGCGCGCTTGCGCAGCAGCGAACTGCGCCACTTGTGCTCGAAATAGCGCTGGTACAACGGCATCCCCTGCTCCATCCGCTCCATGGTCACGGCCGGATCGATGACCGGGCACACGGCGGCGACGCGCGCCAGCGGCAGGCCGGCTTCCGGCGCCCGCAGACCCAATCGCAGCGCGAAGTTGCCGCCCAGCGAATAACCCGCGGCCACCATGGGTTTGCCGTCGTCGCGAGGAAACCGGCGGTCGATGTCGAGCGCCGCGTGCATCACTTCGCCGATGCGGTTGGAATGGAACAACGCCTCGTTGAGGTGATGGGTGTCGCCGTGGTCGCGGAAGTTGAGGCGGAACACCTCGAAACCACGCTGCAGCAAGGCCGCCGCGGTCAGGCGCATGTAGCTCGATTCCGCGCTGCCTTCCCATCCGTGCAACAGCAAGGCCAGGCCACGCGACGCGACGCCCGGCATCGCGCTGTGCACGCCGCGCAGACGCACGCCGTCGCCGCCGTCGATGTCGTGCGGCGTGGTCACCGCGCCCGAGGCCTGCATCGCCAGCGCGCCGCGCCGGCGTCGCATCGGGCTCGTGCCGAGGACGGACTGCACGTGGGGGTTGCGCAGCCATCGCGGCGGAACGTATTCGCTTTCGCGCAGTGTCACGTCGGTTGCAATGCCGTGGCGATGCGCTCGCGCGCGATCTCGGCGATGCGCCGACGGCCTTCGGCGTCGCCCGGTTCGATCGGCGGCAGGAAGACCACGTCGGTCTCGCGCGATGGCTCGCCGAGCAGGCGCAGGAAGTTGGCGAAGAAGCTCTCGCCCGGCTGGAACGCGACGATGGTCTGCGCCGATCCGTGGCGACCGTAGCGCAACGCCACCGGCTGCACCGGCACGCCGGCTTCCACCGCGGCGAGAAAGATGCGGGCATGGAACGGACCAAGCTCGCGGCCGTCGCGCGTGCGGCCTTCGGGAAACACGCCGACCGAGCGCCCGCCGCGCAATCGCGCCAGCATTTCGTGCAGCACGCCGCCCAGCGATTCCTGGTTGCCGCGCTGGTGGAAGATGGTCTCGCCGCGCATCGCCAGCCAGCCGACCAGCGGCCATTGCGATATCTCGCGCTTGGCGACGAAACCCATCATGCGCTGGCTGTGCAGCACGACGATGTCGACCCAGCTCACATGGTTGGCGACGAACAACGTGGCGCCGGCCACCGGCGTGCCGATGCGGCGCAAGCGGAAACCGAACACGCGCATCAGTCCGGCCGACCAGGCGCGGATCAGGCGATGGTCGAGGGGCTCGCCGCCGGCCACGCGCACGCCCGCAGTGAGCGGCGTGATCAGCAGCAGCACCAGCGGCAGGTCGACCAGCAGATGCCACAGCAGCAGGGGCACGCGGTACAGATAGCGAAAGCCACGCGCGAGCGCATCGCCGGCAGGCGACGCGACCGCGCCGGCGGGGGGCGGCGGCAGAGTCATGCGATCACGATAGCAGCGCGAATCGAGGATCGGGAATCTGAAACGGCGATTGCCCCTACGCGCGTCCGCGGACCACCGCCAGCGTCAGTCGCGACACGCAGGCCAGGCGCCCGGTTTCGTCCTCGATGCGGATTTCCCAGACCTGCGTGCTGCGTCCGACATGCAGCGACCGTGCGGTGCCGGTGACGATACCGCTGCGTACTGCGGCGAGGTGGTTGGCATTGATCTCGATGCCGACGCAGATCTCGCCTTCGGGCAGGCACAGCAAACCGGCGCTGCTGCCGAGGGTTTCGGCCAGCAAGACCGAAGCGCCGCCATGCAGCAGGCCGAAAGGCTGGTGGGTGCGCGCGTCGACCGGCATGGTGGCACGCAGGTAATCGGCGCCGAGTTCCGTGAAGACGATGCCGAGCGGCTCCATCGCGGTGTTGCGCGACATGGCATTGAGATCGGCGAGGGTGGTGCTGCGACGAAAAAGCGCGCCTTGCGCGCGCCCCGGATCGGTAGACATCTGCTCAGGCCTGGGCGGTCAGGTGCCCAGCATAGCCGAGCCTTATTCCTGTTCTGCGGCCGGCGATGCGCGGGAAGGTCGCATCACGCCGGCCGCAGGCCGCAGGCGGTGTTTCTGGAACTATGGCTTGAACTCGGATACCGCGGACTCATGGACGACGCGCTCATGCGCAACGTCTCATGCACAACGGAAGCGCGGCTGGGCCCAATCGCTGGTGTAGCGCTTGCCGCTGGCGTAGCCGCTGCTGCTGCCGTAGCCGACGCCGAAATCGCGTTCGCGATGGGTACGGCGGGCCTGCGTGATCGGCTGTACGTTCTGGGTGGCCGGGGCGGCTTCGCGGCGGTCGTTGTTGTTGGTCTGCATGGTCATGACGTTCTCCTGGGGGTGGGGTGTGCTTGTGACTTGGTGTGTTGGTAGACTACAACACCTAATCGATTTCGCCATATGCCAAAAGTCACCCCACTGAAGATCTAGTCTGAAAGCGGGCGGCACAGGCCGGTTACCCCAAGAGATGCCCGCCCGCCCCCCGGGGTTGCAGGGTTTTGGCATGACTGATGGCAGGGGATGCCGCAAGCGCCTGTTTTTCAAGGCGTAGGGCGGGTCTTGACCCGCGTCTGCCCAGTATCCAGGGCCGTTTCTAGCGCCGGGATGTCAATGGGCGGAGGCCAAAACAAAGAAAAAAAGCCGCGGGTCGAGACCCGCCCTACAGGATCGGGGCCAGGCCGGCGCCGAAGGCGGTGAAGATCCGTGTCAGCAGGCTTTTCAGGCCCAGGCTGACCTCGGGGAAATCGCCGACCGGCGCATAACACGCGCGAAACCGCACGTCGTCCGGCGGCAACGGCATCGGGCAATCGGGGCCCGGCCGGAACTCGTAGCTGGTGGCATAGCGCACCGGCCACAGGTCGAAGATCGGCAGTTGTTCGGACACCTTGGCCAATGAGTATTCCAGCCCCGAAAACACCGGCGGCTTGTCGCGCCGCGCGATCGTCCATGCATTCGCCGGCGAGGTGTCGCGGCGGATGCTCGCGGCCAGGGCGCGCGCGAACGCCGCGTCCTCGACGACCACCGCGCTCTCGGTGTTGTAGCTGTCGCCGCGCGGATCGAAGTTGTGGGTGCCGATCACGCCGACGCGCTCGTCGATCACCATCGACTTCGCATGCAGTCCGATGCGCACGCCGACGCGCTTGAGCGGCACGGGTTCGTTCGCGGAGAACCCGGAATAGCGCAGCGCCGAATACTCCCGCGCCAGCGGCCTGGTGTCTTCGCGCGGCGGCTCGTCGCCGATATTCACCGAGCCGTCCTCGTTCCAGGAGATGCCCGTCACGCCCGTCGCATCGACGTCGATCGGCGCGTCTTCTGGAAATGGTTTGAACTCATGGATCTCGAAGCCGAAGTCGCGCAGGTAACGGCGCTTGTACTTGTACGACAGCGCGTACGTGATGAAGGAATCGGTCGAAGCCAGGCTGTTGGTCGAGATGACCACGCGCGGCCGGTCCTTTCGGCCGCGCAGGTCGCGGAACATCTGCTGCGCAGGCTTCGACAGCACCAGATACGGCGTCTGCAGCAGGACTTCGTCCTGTGCCGATTCGACCAGCTCGCGCAGGCCCGAGGTCAGCGGCGCGACGCCTTCGTACGAACGGCGGTGCTTCTGCGGCGGATCGGCGATGAAGGTCACCTTGCCCACCGGCAGCGCCATGGCCGTCAGTCGTTCGTCCACGAGCTGCGCGTCGTCGGCATCGCGCGACATCGCCTGCACGCGTTGCGGCAACTGGAAATCGGGATGCGGCAATACAGGCACGCCCTCATGCAGCAACCGGCTTCCGACATCGGACAGCTGCGCGAGCGGCGTGCTGCGGCGCGCATTCCAGAACGCCTCGAAGTTCGATGCCATTTCCTTCGACACCGGCCCGGCGACCAGCACGTCGCGATCGCGGAAGTTGTATTCGCTGTTCCAGTCGTAATAGTCGTTCTGATAGTTGCGGCCGCCGGCGATGCCGACGATGCCGTCGACCAGGATCAGCTTGCTGTGCATGCGCTGGTTCAACCGGCGCCAGCAACACGCCGCCGCCAGCACGTATTGCGGATAATTGATGTACGCGCGATTGAGCACCGGGTTGTAGATGCGCATCTCGAAGTTGGCGTGCGCGCCGGCCAGCGCGGCCAGCGTTTCGACGTGCTTGAGCGCGGCGAGCTGGTCGACCAGCACGCGCACGCGAACGCCGCGGCGCGCGGCGGCAAGCAGTTCGTCGAGGACCAGGTGGCCGGCATCGTCCTCGTCGAAGATGTAGGTCTGCAGGTCGATGCTGCGGCTTGCCGACCGGATCAGGTTGACGCGCGCCAGCAAGGCGTCCTGGCCGTAATCGAGGATCAGCGCGTAGTGATGCGGCGCGCCCGCGGCGCTCTCGGCGTAGGCGCGCGTGCCGAGCTCGCGCAGCGACGAGGGCCGGGCGCAGGCGTTGGCGGCGCTGCAATCGATCACGCTCGAACGCGCTGCGACGGCGATGCCGGTCGCGCGCTCGCGCTGCGACGTCGACAGCGTGGTGCAGGCCGCGCACGACAACGCCAGCAGCAGCGCGACGAGCTGGCGCGCGATGCGACCCTTGTCCGCGCGACTTGTATCGGCTCGGCAGCCGGCGTCGCTCACCCGCCGAGGTCTCCCTGCACCCGCACGCGCAGCGAGAAGCGCACCCGATTCGATAGCGCGAAGCCCCAGCGATCGACGCCGTAGTCGTCGCGACGGATGGTGCCGGCCGCAACCACGTCGCAATCGACCGCGGGTCGATCGCACGCCGAAGGATTGAGGGTGAACACTTCGCGCTGCTGGCGGCCGCGAATCGTCAGTTCGCCGGCCAGCGGCCCGCCGCTGCGCATCAGGGCCGCAGGATAGGCATCGGAGACGAACACGACGCTGCCGTAGCTGTCGGCGTCGAAGAATCCCGGTCCGCGCGTCAGGCGCGTATAGACGGGATTGCCGACGATCTCGACATCGCGCGTCGACAGCCGCAGCCGCACCTGATGGCTGCCGTCGGCCAGCGTCCTGATTTCGCCGTCATAACGCGGGAAGCGGCCGTGCAGCGTCTGCCCCCAGCGCGTCTTGAGGGTGAATCCGATCGCCGATGCCGCCGGATCGATGTTGGCCGCCGGCGCCGCCGCGGAAAGCACGACGCCCAGCAGGCAAGTGAAGACGCCAACGCCGACGAGACGCCGGCTCACGGCCACCAGAAGGCGGACAGGGTCGCGATGCCCGGTTCGATCGCGGCGTCCGCCGGTAGTCGCAGCACCGCGATGCCGCCCGGCGGCATGCCGCGGAAATCGCCGGACTGTCCGCTATGCATCAGTGCGGCAAGGTGCTCGAGTCCGGGGTTGTGTCCGACCAGCAACAGGCGCTCGGCGTCGCGATGCCCGTCGAGGATTTCCGCCAGCGTGCCGGCCGAGGCGTCGTAGATGGCGTCGTCGAAACGTTCATCGACATCGGATTGGTCGGGAAAGCTGGCCAGCGCCGCCGCCAGCGTCTGGCGCGTCCGTACGGAAGGCGAGCACAGCGTGCGATCGGGCACCAACCCCTGCGCGGCCAACCAGCGACCCGCGGCCTCGGCCTCGGCCCGACCCTCGGGCGACAAGGGCCGGTCGCCGTCGGATTGTCCCGACGCGACGGGTTCGGCATGGGCATGGCGCAGCAGGATCAGTTCACGCATTCAATTCAGCCTGTTCGGAAGGAGCTGGAGTGTTCGGCTCAGGATTTGTTCGACCACTTCAACAAGGACTGCCAGTCGCCCTGATGGTCGCGGACCTGGGCCGACTGGTAGTCGAACAGGCTCTTGCCCAGCCCGACCAGCATCACGTAGGCCTGGCTGTCGCGCAGTTGCGCGACCACCGGATAAGGCCAGGCCTTCAACAGGTCGAGCGACTGCTGCGAGGCATTGGTCCAGGGCTTGAGCTTGTTGCCGACCAGCCCTACGCGCAGCTGGCCACGGCGCACGCGCGGATGCTTGGCCAGCGTGTTCAGGAAAGGCACGGTGGCTTCGATGTCCAGCGTCGACGGCAGGACCGGGACGACCACGACGTCGGCACGCTCGAGAAACGCTTCGAGATCCTCGCTCATCGCGCCGGCCGGCGCATCGATGACGACGCGCTGCGCGTCGTCGGGAATGGCCTTCAGTGCGGTCTTGTGGCGGGTGCCGTCGATGGGCAGCACCGCGCTGGGCAGGCCGGCCCGACGTTCGGCCCAGCGCGTCGCGGATCCCTGGGGGTCTGCATCCAGCAACACCGTGCGTCGTCCGTCGAGCGCCGACTGCGCCGCGAGATGCGTGGCGATCGTGGTCTTGCCCACGCCGCCCTTGGAACTGGCCACCAGGATCGTCTTCATCCCATGCTCCGCCACGAGGAAGCGGCAGCTTAGCACCGGTCCCGACCGCGTCGCGTCGCCGCCGGCGGGCCGGTTACCTTGCGGCAGCGCTGGCATGCAGCCTCGTCAAGCGGCCGATCGCGGCCTACCCGGCGCCCAGCCACCACCCCGTGATCGCATGCCGCGGCTCGCCCGCCCACGGCACGACCAGCGTGACCTGATGGCGCTGCGGCACCCGGAACAGGCTCAGCGTATTCCAGCGCGGGCTCAGGGTGTCGCGCACCGCGCCATCGCCATCGAGGAATTGCAGCTGCCCGCCCCACTCCGGCCGCCACGC
>Ga0070668_100002307_pt1 | contig 14064 bp, 13 predicted proteins | sample KBSS43metaG_FD_64661 | JGI IMG/M metagenome (GOLD analysis project Ga0070668, IMG submission 64661) | Switchgrass rhizosphere microbial communities from Kellogg Biological Station, Michigan, USA - KBS S4-3 metaG | ecosystem: Host-associated > Plants > Roots > Rhizosphere > Soil ... | reverse complement strand
ACGCGTGCGCTGTGCCTGACCGAGGCGCGCCGTACAGTCCGGCGTCACGCCATGCAGGTGGACGATCCCGACGCCGCTGCCGCGCATCCAGCGCGCGAGCGCCTCGTCGTCGCGGGGCGTGAAAAAGCGCCGGGCCGCGACATCTTCGATGACATCGAGTCCGGCGCTGGCGTGCCAGATCCAGTGGCGACCCTGCGCCGTGGCCGCCAGGTCGCGAATATAGCGATCGGTGCCTCCGCCTTCGGCCGCGGTGATGTGCAGGATCGCATCGGGCGCGGCCATCAGCGCCGCGTGAACAACACGTCAAACACCGGATGGCCGAGCTTCATCCCGCGCGTCTCGAACTTGGTCTTCGGGCGCCACACCGGGCGCGCAGAGAATCCGGAGGCGGCATTCACCAGCAACGGCTCGGTGGCACAGTTGGCGAGAATCTCATTGGCGTACTCTTCCCAGTCGGTCGCTGCGTGCAGATACCCGCCCGCGGCAAGACGCTCGGCCAGCGCGCGCACGATCGGCGGCTTGAGCAGCCGTCGCTTATGGTGCCGCTTTTTCGGCCACGGGTCGGGGAAGTACACGTGGATGCCGGCCAGCGAGCCGAGTGCAATCATCGTGGCGACGACGTCGACCGCATCGTGCTGGATCACGCGAACATTGGTCAGCCCCAGCGCGTCGACGCGCCGGAGCAGGCTCCCGACACCGGGGCTGTGGACCTCGACGCCGACGAAGTCGACGGCCGGGTGTGCCCGCGCCACCTCCGCCGTCGTTTCGCCCATGCCGAAACCGATCTCGAGCACGACCGGCGCCCGGCGCCCGAAGACGCGCTCGAAATCGATCGGCGCCGGCGCGTACGCGATGCCGTAGTGCGGCAGCAGCGTCGTGATCGCACGCTGCTGCGCCGGCGACATCCGTCCCTGGCGCAGGACGAAGCTGCGAATCGGGCGCCGCGGACCGGGCGGCGACGCGTCGTCGAGGCGGGCGGTCATCCTGCGTCGCCTACCGCGGATCGAGGCGCCGCCAGTCCGCTGCGGTGAGCGAACGCTCCAGCGTGCGCGCCTCGCCGCCGGCATCCTTGTACTGGATGACGAGCGTCGTCGCGTCCTTCCACTTCGCCGTGGCATCGGTCCATTGCTCGCGCGGCTGCCACGCGAGTTCGCGCGTCACGCCGTCCCGCTGCACCCGCCACACGGCGACCTCGTTCTCGCACGATGTCGCGCAAAAATCGGCGGTCGCGATTCGCTGGCGATCGGGAGCGAGCGTTGGCTCGGAAGGCAGCACGACACGCCGACCCGACGTGCGTTGGAGCAGCAGGAAACCAGCGCGATCGCCTTCGGTCGTGTACAGCACGACGGCATTGATCGGGTCGAGCGTGTCCCAGAGGCTGTACGACTTGCCTCCGCGCAGGTCCTCGACATCGGAGAACGTCGTCGTGCCGCTGGGAAACAACGTGACTTTCAGGTTGAGCCCATCACGCGTCGCGAGGCCGGGCAGCCGCTTCAATTGCTGCGCCTCGACCAGCCGGCCGCAGTGCGACGCGTCCTCGGCATTCGCGCACCACTCGGCGAGCTCCTGTGGCGTCGGCGGAACGGCGAAGGCGAGCATTGCATGTGCGAACAGCGCCGGCGCCAGCCACGCGCCGCGCATGCGTGCGGCGACCATCACGAAATCAGGCCGGACGTCGGCGAGCTCGGGCTCGCCGCGTAGAACTTGCGCGGCATCCGGCCGGCGAGGAACGCATCACGTCCCGCTTCGACAGCGAGCTTCATGGCCCGCGCCATGCGCACCGGATCGGCGGCTTGTGCGATCGCGGTGTTCATCAATACGCCGGCGCAGCCCAACTCCATCGCGATCGCCGCGTCGGACGCAGTGCCGACGCCGGCGTCGACCAGCACCGGTACCTTGGCCTGGTCGAGGATCAATCGCAGGTTCCAGGGATTGAGGATCCCCATCCCCGAACCGATCAGCGACGCCAGCGGCATGATCGCAACACAGCCGATCTGTTCCAGCTCGCGGGCAACGATCGGATCATCGGACGTGTAGACCATCAGCTCGAAGCCCTCGGCCACCAGCGTTTCCGCCGCCTTCAGCGTCTGCCGGACGTCCGGGTACAGCGAATCCTTGTCGCCGAGCACTTCGAGTTTTGCCAGCCGATGCCCGTCGAGCAGCTCACGGGCGAGGCGCAGCGTGCGCACGGCGTCGTCGGCCGTATAACAGCCTGCGCTGTTCGGCAGGTAGGTAAATTCGCTCGGCGGCAACGCGTCGAGCAACGAGGGTGCAGTCGGGTCCTGCCCGATGTTCGTGCGCCGGATCGCCACCGTGACGATGTCGGCGCCGGACGCGACGATCGCTTCGCGCGTCTGCGCGAAGTCCCGGTACTTGCCGGTACCCACCAACAGCCGCGACCGGTAGGCGCGGCCGGCGATGACCAGCGACTCGGACAGCGCGGTGCGATCGTCAGGGGCGTTCATGGCGGGATTTTACTCCGCCGGGACCGCTAGCCGCCGCCAACGGCACCCACGATTTCCAGCCGGTCGCCGTCTGCAACCTCGGTCTCGGCGTAACGGCTCTTCGGCACGATCGCGCCGTTTTTCTCGACGGCGATTCGCTTGCCCTCGAGCTTCAGTTCGCGCACCAGATCGGCAATGGTGGCCGGAGGCGGATCGAAGTGGCGACGTGCGCCATTGATCGAAACGTTCATTCTCGCGGGCTGGCAGTGGTCAACGGCACATCGGCGGGCTGCGCTGTCCGAGGACCGGCGCGACGATATTCATCAGCTTGACACTGTCGCGCGTGGCGGAGCCCCACTTGCCGGGCGGCGCCAGCAGCGGGCTCGAGTACAGCGGCGAGCGCTTGGCGCGCAATTCGTCCCCGACCACTTCGACCGTGACGCGCGTGCCGCTCGGATTGTTGAACCCGAACCCGAAGTTCTTGGTCTGCGGCACGAAATTCAGTACCAGCGGCTCGCCGCCGTTGACGGCGGTATCTTGGCCCGCCTCGCGCTGATGGTCGGTGCCCAGGATGTGTCCGAGCTCGTGCAGCAGCGAAAAGTGCTGCTCGACGCAGGCATTCTTCAGGACCGCATAGCCGTAGTAGCCGGTGCCGGCAGGGATGCCGCGGGCCGGGTCGCGCGCCTCCAGCTCGTCGAGAGACGCCGCCAACTGGCTCTCGGTTCCAAAGGTGCCATGCGGCTTCCAACTCATGCCGCAGATGCCCTGGACCGGCGCTCCGGCTACGGCCGGTCCGCCGAAGCTCCCGACGAGGACCAGAAGATTTGCGGGGCCGGGTTTCTGGCTGGGCGCGGCCGAATCCTTGCCTGCCTTTCCCCACCAGCAATGCAGGCCGGCCGCATGCGTGCTCGAGGCGGGCATCAGCTTGTTCATCGCCGACGATACGTTGTTGCCCGGAGGCTCGTTCAACTCGAACGCCTTGACGGCAACGACCTGGAGTTCGGCGTCGACACCGCTCTCCGCCAGTGCGGCATTGACCTTCGCGGCCTGGATTTCGGCGTAGTTGATCAGCAGCTGATCGAGCGACGCCTGTCCCGGCAATCCCTGGCTCGGATCCTCGCTGCGCACTTCCTCTGCGCCTTCGCGGGTGAACGCAAATGCCGTACGCAATACGACGTTCTTTCCGTTCTTCGTCAGTCGGCCCGGTTCCAGCAGGGGCTTGGCTGCGTTGAACGTGACCGCCGGCCGGGACCCGGATTCCGAGGTTCCGTCCTGTGCGCCCTTGGCCGGCGTGCCTTTGCCGCCCGGCACGCCGGGGATGCCCTTCACGTTCGGAGTCAGGGCCGCCGTTCGGCCGTGATCGGGCGGCAGGCCGCGCGTATCGACTGTATAGAGCGAGAACGTATCCGGCGCCATCGTGCGCACGCGGATGATCCGGCCCGGCATGTCGACATCGATGCGCAACGAACGATCATCCCAGGCGACGATCGCCGGCGCATCGAGAATGTCGTCTCCAGCGCCGACGGTCACCTTGCCCTGCCAGATCCGCAGCCGCGGCGCGAGCCTCGAGGGCCTCGCGCGGTCGCCGGTCGCCACGATCCTGCCGATTTCCGGCGACGTTATCGTCAGGCGTGACGGACCCGGAGCAAGCAGCGCATCGATCCGTGCCGCGTCGAAGCGCCCGCTCATCCCCGGAATGCGCACGAGGACGGCCTTGCCGGCGCTCACATACTGCGTTTTCTCCAGTTTCCGGTAGCGTCCAAGCGCGGTGGGCCAGTCCTTCTGCAGTTCTGCGACACCCGACCCCGCAAACGTCAACGATACGTCGCGCTGGGCGAACGCGGGCGCGCCCGCGAGAAGGCCGACGAGCGCGACGCAGAATGCCGCGCCATGCGCGGCGCACCGGCCGCGGCGGACGCGCGTATGCTTCACGAAAATTCCAGGGCCTAGCTTACTTTTTTCTTGTTGACCGTATCGTCCTTTGCGGGCCGGACCCTGCCTTCCATGTGCGAACGGTTCTTCGTAAAGGCAACCACGATCGGCTTCGCGAAATCGCGCGGTATCGAGGCGGCGAATCCGAGCTTCGATACCGACAATACGACGACGGTGTCGGTCACCTGGACCTTGACCAGCGAGGCCTTCTTGGGCTTCTTCGCCGACTTTGCGGCTTTCTTCGCCTTCTTCACCGGCTTGGCGGCTTTCTTCGATTTCGCGGGCATGGGGAAGCTCCTTCCGCTGGAAATGCGGCACGTATCCGCACGGAAATGGGATGTAGCACAACTGTTCGTACTCGGCAAATATCGGTTGGCCGCGTTCGCGTTCGCGATCGCCGCCGCGTCGGCCGTGGCGCCACTCTCCGCGGCGGTGGCGGCGATGCCCGACGCGCGAGCGGCCGGCGGCCGGCTCTGCGCCACGCGCGACGGCGCGCCGCCCCGCGCGACGCTGCTGGTCAGCGACACGGGCATCGCGCAACCTGCGCGCCCACTGGCGATCGAAATTGCCGATGCACTTTGGGTTGCGGTTGACCGGCAAGGCGCCGATGGCGTTTTCGTGCTGCGTGGCGAGGCAGGCGGCGTCGCCGGGAACCTGACACGGACCGGGGATTCCTGGACCGCGACGATCTCGCTCGACGATGCGGACTGCCGACTGGTCGCGTCCAGTTTCGAGTGGCGGCGCGACGGCAACCAGATACGCGCGTCTCGTGAACAGGACGTCTCCGTGGCGCTGCGCGCGACGGCGCAATTGCGCAATGCAGTGGATCTGCGCGCTCGCGACGACGTGGAAGGGGCGCGCAACGCGTTCGCGGACCTGGATCCCCGGAAGATGTCGTCGCCGGCGCTCGCGCTGCGCATTCTGCTCGAACAGGAGCAACACGCGATCGAACGCGAGGAATACGACCGCGCCTCGGGAATGGCTGAAGCGGCGCGATTGCTCGTTGCCGGCAACCAGACACTTCCGCCCGGTCTCGTCCTGTATTTCAGGCATGTCGACGCGCGCATCCGGTATCCGGTCGGCGACGATGCAAGCCTGCTCGTCGAGCGCACGACGCTGGCGGGCGAGATGGAACCGCTGCTCGGATTGGGTCACGACGATGTGCTGGCGAACGCCATCGAATGGTCGGTCGTCGAATCGTCGATCCGGTTGCGAGACGCGCAAACCCGTCTCGCTGGAACGTTCGCGGAGGTTGTTTCCCGGCACAGGCCCGTCGAGCCGCTGCGGCGGCGTGCGATCTCGATGCGAGCGGCGCTTCTGGTCGAAACCGACGACCCGACGGCGGCGATCGAGCTGCTGCGCAACGAACACGACGCGCTTACGAAGTCGACCAGTGCGCGCGGCCTCGCCCTTGCACAAGTCCTGCGGCGATGGGGTCACGCATCCGTCGCCGCGCAGCGCCCGCTCGACGCACTGCCGCTGCTGCGCGAGGCGACGATGATGTACGAGCCGATGCTGGGGCCGGACAACGGGCTGACGCTCGACTCGCGCGACTTGTACGCACTCGCGCTGGCGAGGCTGGGACGCTACGGCGAAGCGATCGCCATCCAGCGCGGGCTCGTCGATGCATACGCGGCGCGGTTGTCGGCCACCGATCCGCTGCTGGCCAACACCCAGCACAACCTTGCCGTCTGGCTCATACGACAAGGCCGTCCGCGGGAGGCGCTGCCGATACTGACAAAACTGCTGGAAGAACAGTCCGCCGGTGGCGATGCCGACCGTCCTGTGGAGGCGTGGATCGAGATCGGAGCCGCGCGTGCCGCGCTCGGCGACGGCGCGGCTGCGTGCATCGCGGCGCGCGAGGCCGTGTCGTGGGCCGGCAAGCCGGCAGTATCCGACGAGTCGCGCCAGAACGCGCGCTTTGCCGACGCGCTTTGCACCGCGCGCGGCGGACGCTTCGACGAATCGATCGCCGTGCTCGAAACGGTCCTGGCCGCCCGATCGGCGCGCAATGGGAGCACCAGCCGCAATGCGCTCAACACCCGCGCCGCGCTGGCGCGCGTTTATCTCGACGCTGGCCGGGCGAATGACGCGCGGCGCGAACTCGAGGCGCTGGCGACGGCGACGGAAATCCTCCGCGAGCGCGAGATGCCGGACAGCGCACTCGGTCGCACCGGGTTCTCCGCCTACACGGAGAGTACGCCGACGCGTGCCGGCATACGCGACCTCGCCTTTATCGACGCTCGAGAAGGGCGCGTACGCGACGCCATCGCACGCGCGGAATCGGCTCGCGCACGCAGCGTGACTGATGCGTTCGGGTGGCGTGTTGCATTGGCGGCGATGTCGCAGCGCGACCAGGTGCGCGCAGTGGCGCTGGCGGCGCAGCAACGCTCGCTCGACGCCCGGATCGCGCTATTGCCTGCAGCGGCGCGCGAGCGCGTGGCACTGGAGTCTGAACGCAGCGCTCTCGCTGTGCAGGTCGCGGCGCTCCGCGCACGAGCGGCCGCGTCGACTGCGCCGGTCGCCGACTTCGAGCAATGGCGCAAGGCGCTGCCACAAGGTGCGGCGTTCCTCGGCGTCCAGACCGTACATGGGGGTGCGTGGGCTTTCGTCTTGCGCCGCGATCGCCCGGCGGCAATCGTCATGCTTCCGTCCGCAGCGGCGCTGGTGCCGGCGTTGTCGGCGTTGCGCATCGCATGGTCGGAACCGTCCGCGCCCCTGGCAAGGATCTGGAAGCGTTCCGACGGCACGTTCGTCAATGCGCTGGTTGCTCCGGATGCGGGTGCCACAGAAATCCCGGCAGGGGAACTCGCTGCCGCGATATCGCGGGCGTTTGTCGCTCCACTTGCGGCGCACCTCGCCGGTACTACGCGAATCGTGATCGCCGCCGATGGGGCTGCGGCCGGATTGGCGTGGGACGCGCTGGAGCTGGACGGCGCGCCACTTGCGTCGCGATTCGAGATTTCGCGTGCGCCATCGCTGACCGCAGCGATGACGGGGCAGCGCCCGGCGGAACGGCGTTCGCCTCAACGCCGCTACGACCTCATTGTCATCGGCGCGCCGCCGTACGATCTCGCGCGGCCCGCGGCCGACGACGGGACGCCCATGGGGGGGCGCCAGTGGGCACCGCTGCCCGGCGCCGCCGCCGAGATTGCGACGGTGGCGGCCGCCTATCCGCCGTTGCGCCGCCGCATTGTTGCCGGCGCCGAGGCGACCAAGGCGCGCTTCGACACGATGGCGCGCGCGGGCGAGTTCGCAAACGCCGGCGTCGTGCATGTCGCGGCGCACGGCTACCTCGACCCCGATCAGCCGCAGTGGTCGTCGCTTGTCCTGGGTGACGGCCGCGGCGGCGCTGCGTATGTCACCGCCGCGGAATTGGCGACCTACGAGCTCGGCGCGGACCTCGTCGTGCTGTCGGCGTGCGAGACGGCGCTCGGCAAGGACGTCGCCGGCGAGGGCCTGTTCGGGCTTCCGTACGCGTTGTCGGTCGCCGGCGCACGCGCGACGCTGCTGACGTTGTGGCCGGTGTCCGACGACAGCGCCGGGACATTCATGACGCGCTTCCACGCGAAGCTTGCCCGCGGCATCGCACCGGTCGTCGCCTTGACGCAGACCAAGCGGGAGTTCATGCGGATCGCGAAATACAGCGCGCCCTTTCACTGGGCGCCGTACGTGCTGATTGGCGGCTAGCGCCGATCCGTGCCGTCATCGCGGCTTGGTCACGTGCGGTAGCGCCGCAGCGCCTCGCGCAGGAACTCGAGCTGGCGCTCGAAGCGAGTACAGGCGTCGCAGGTCATCAGGTGGAGCGTGAGCCGCCATCGGCGAAAGGACGACAACGGACGGTCCTGCGCCTGCGAAAGCAGGCGCGTCGCATCCTTGCACGACAGGATGTGTCCGATGGCGCGAAGCAGCATGGTGACGATCGTTGCGGACGCTCAGCGGGCGCGCGCGCCACCCTCGAACCAGTTCTGCTCGAGACATTGGCGCAGCGCCATCCGGGCGCGGTACAGGATGACCCACAGGTTATTCGCGGTAATCGCCAATTCCTTACAGATTTCGTCGGACTCGAGCTCCATGACCTCGCGCATCATGAAGACCCGCGCCGTGTTCGGCGGCAGCTTTTCCAGGCAGAACTCCATGATGTCGAAGAACTGCCGGCGGTTCAGCGCGCCTTCGGGGTCGCCCCACTCGGCCGGCGGGGTTTCCCAGCCGCCGTTCCGTTTGAACAGCGGGTCGAACTCGTCGAGGTCGATCTCCTCGTCGAACGCGGCGGCCGACACCGGTTCGCGCTGCTTGCGGCGAATCGCGTCGACGATCTTGTGCTTGAGGATCCCGGTGAGCCACGTCTTGAGGCTCGACTTGCCACTGAATCCGGACTGGCCGGTGAGCGCTGCGAGCAGCGTCTCCTGCACGCAATCTTCGGCCAGATCGCGATCGCGAAGCTGCAGTTGCGCGATGCGCAGCAGGTAGCCGCGGTGCGATTCGGTTTCCTTCGCGAATTGGGCGGCATCCATGCGGCGTCGAGGCAGCCCCGCCGCATATCAGCGGAAGGGGGCTGTCCGGAAGTCTAATGCATACACATCCCGGGCCGCGGAGATTCGCCGACGGAACGGGCGCGCCGACGGTGTCTCGCTCCGGGATACGCGGGAAGAGAAGCCCGCGGTCTGCAGCGCGAGCAGGCTCTGCCCGACGAGCCTACGACCCACGCCGTCACTCAACGGTAATCTTGCCGTCGGTGATGATCTTCTGCGATCGTGCCATGTCGTCGCGCTGGAATTTGACGAAGTCGTCGATGCTGCCCGGCGTGAGCAGCAAGCCTTGCGGCGTGAACTTCTCGCGCAAATCGGAAGCGAGTGCCTTGTTGACCTCGGCGTTCAAGCGCGCCCGGATATCTTCAGGCAGCTTCGCCGGGCCCCAAAGACCGTACCAGCTATAGAACTCGAAGCCGGGAATCGTCTCGGCGACGGTGGGGACGTCGGGCAGGTTCGGCGTGCGCGTCGCCGATGTCACGGCCACAACGCGAAGCTGTCCCGCCTTGTGGTACTGCAGCGATCCAAGGACGGGATCGATGAAACCATCGATCCGGCCGCCGAGCAGGTCCTGGAACGCGGGTGCCGTTCCCTTGTACGGAACGACCGTGTATTCGACCCCGCCCGTGTGAATCAACAACTCGGTTGCGAGGTGCCCTGCCGATCCGATCGAGCCCACCGCGAACGTCGCCTTCCCGCGCTTGTCCTTCGCGTACGCAAGCAGCGACTTGATGTCGGTGATCGGCAAGTCCTTTGCGATCGCGACCGACAACGGCGCTTTTGCCACCAGCGCGACGGGCGTGAAGTCCTGGACGACCGTGTACGGGACCTGCTTCATCGTCATCGGCGCGGTCACGAACGTCGATGCGTTGAACAACAGCGTGTACCCGTCGGCCGGCGCTTTCGCGACGGCGTCGGCGCCGATGATGCCGTTGCCGCCCGGGCGATTCTCGACGACGAACGTCTGGCCCATCTGATCGCCGAGCTTCTGCGCCACCGCACGGCCGAGCGTGTCGAGCGTGCCGCCTGGCGGAAACGGAATGATGACGCGCACCGTCCGGTTCGGATACGCCTGGCCAAACGCACTCGTCATGGCGAGTGCCGCAAGGACGGCAACCAGCACACGCAACCAGCTTTGTCGCTTCATGGCTTCCTCCAAGTGCGGTTGTGCCGGCGAAAACGCTGTCTTCGCACCGACCGCAAAGCAATTGTGGCGGATCGCCAGCCCCCGACGGGGCCCTTCGGCCGCCTTGCATCGAAAAAAGGCCTCGCGGTTGAACGCAAGGCCTTGATGGATCTGGTAGCGAGCGAGGGACTCGAACCCCCGACCAAAGGATTATGATTCCTCTGCTCTAACCAGCTGAGCTAGCTCGCCGAAGCCCTCAATTATAGCGTAACCGGCGGCACCGCCCTTCGCGCGCGACCCCTCTTCGTCCGTCGCCCGCAGCCCGTCGTTCGTCATTCGAATCGGAGTCTTGGTCGCGCGCCGGTAGTCGTGCACGCGGTCGAGTGTCTACAGTGATCCTACTGAATTTCTGCGACGGTGATAGCTCTCCGGGGTCATGTACGACGCGAGTGAAACAAGCCGAGCGTCGACTCGATTCCCGATCTTCGTCAGGCTCCGAACGGAATCCCGCAACGGCGATTTCCCGTTCCGAGAAGATTCCCTGGCGCTCACGCCGCCACGATTTCCTCCCCCGCCCCGCGCAGCAGCGGGGCTTTTTTTGGAGCGCTTAGAAGTGAGTGCCCACTGCCAGCCGAGTGAAAGCCTGCGTTGACTCGGTACCCGCTATCCGAGCTTCTTCTGCAGATAGCGAATGACCGGACCGATCAGCGGCAGCGTTGCGTAAAGCTCCTCGGCCGCGTCCCAGTAGTCGCGGTGGTACTCGATGCGCCCGGAACGATCGAAGCGCAGGTGTGACGAGCCATGGATCGTCCGCACCCGCGCCGGCTGCAGCTTGCGGATTCGATACGTCATGTTCCAGACGAGGAACGCGCCGCGTTCATCGGCAATCGTGTCGGCCACGATGAAGCGCGGCTCGATCAGGTGCTCGAACATAGCGGCATAGACGCACTGGATCGCGGGCAAGCCGCGCACGTCGTTGAAGGGATCGCGAAACGAGGCGTCCGGCGCGTAGATCGCGCCGAGGTCGGCGACTGCCGGCGCGCTCAGGGTCTCGAAGAACGCGCATACACGTTGTGCCGCTGCGCGAGGATCGACGGTGCCCATGTCGAGGCCCGCGCTCACAGCCCGGTCGCCTTGCGAATCGCCGCGAAATACCACCGGTACGGCAGGAGGCGCAGCAGCTTCAACTGTCGCGAGAACGCGCGTGGGAAATGGATTTCGAACGCGCCGCGCTCGAGGCCCGCGACGATCTCCCGGGCGGCCTCTTCGGCGGTGATCAGGTAGGGCATCTTGAACTCGTTGCGGTCGGTCAGCGGCGTTTTCACGAACCCGGGATTGATCAGGTAGACGCCGATGTTCTTAGGGTGCAGGTCGAGATACAGCGTCTCCGTGAAATTGATCACCGCCGCTTTCGACGCGCCGTAGATCAGCGCCTTCGGCAATCCGCTGTAACCCGCGACCGACGCGACGATGCCGAGCGCGCCGCGCCCCTGTGCGAGCAGCGCAGGGACCACGGCCGCCGTGGTGTTCACGACCGCGTGCAGGTTGACTTCGAACAGCGCCCGCGCATCGGCCTCGTTCAACTCCCAGGCGCGGACTTCATGATGGGTCCCGGCGACGATCAACACCAGGTCGCACCCACCCCACTCGGCGCGTACACGGTCCCAGGCGGCAGCGACCTGCGCACTGTCGGTAAAGTCGAGCGGAAGGATCAGCGCGCGAGCGCCGGCAGCCGACGCGCCGGCCACCGCGGCGAGCTTGTCGGCCTTCCGCGCCGACAGGGCGACGCGCGCACCGGCCGCGAGCAGGCGCGCGGCCGTGGCCGCGCCGATACCCGTGGACGCGCCGATCACCCACACGCGGGCCGCGGACCAGGGAGGAAGCCTGGGATTGAGTGGGGTCAACGCAGCGCCCGATCAACGCTCGCGGAACGACGGCGCTACCTCGCCGACGTTGCATCCGAATTTTGACCTTGCCGTCCGATTGAGCATCATCATCTCGTCGATCAGGCTTCCGTCGTCCGTGTCCGCGTTGCGGACCCGCAATGTTCCTCCAGCGTACCGCGGTCGCGATCGCCGCGCGCGTCGAACCGCTTCCCCACCTGGTCACAACGGTACTGCAACATCGCTCGGCCATCGATCGTGCCGTGGTTCGTCGGACGACGGTTCGCGTTCATCGTCGGCTCCACAGGCGGTCGAACCAGAACAGCGCGGTCGCCGCACAGAGCTTCAGCACCGACGGAACGGCGGCGTAGGTGATCGCCAACGCGGTCAGCGCACCGGACCCGCGTGCGCCCGGCGTGTAGCCGAGCACGGCTATCAGTGGCAGACCAATGCCGGCAGCCAGCGCGAGATTGAGCTTGGTGGCCAGCGTCCACAGCCCGAAGTACGAGCCGGTCGCATGCATGCGACCGCCGCGACCGATCACGTCGGCGAGCAGAGATGGCGGCAGCGCGAGGTCGGCGCCGAGCGCGGCGCCCGAGATCGCGCAGATCACGGCGAAGGGGATGATGTCGCCAGGGCCGAGCCGCGCCGCCCACACGAACGCGACGACGGCGGTCAGCATGCCGGCGTGCCACGCGCGTACCTTGCCGATGCGCGCCGATACGCGGACCCACAACGGCATTCCGGCCGCGCCCGCCATGAAATACAGCGCGAGGAACAAGCCCTGCCGGCCCTCCGCCTGCAGCACGTCGGCGACGAAGAACAGGATCAGCGTAGCCGGGATCGCGGAAGCGATGCCGTTCAGCATGAACACGACGAGCAAGCGCCGGAACAGCGGGTCGCCGAGTGCTTCGGCGATGCCGGAGAACAGTGTCCGGTCCGCGGGCGCCTCGCCACGCCGTGCCGCCGGCGCGAAGGTGACGGTGAATGCGGCGCATGCCAGTACAACGACGGCGAACGCGAGGGCTGCGCGCGGCAGACCGGCCGTTTCTCCTCCTCCGCCACCCAGCAGGCCCGGCGCTACGCTGGCGACGACGACGCCGGCCAGCGCGAGCCCTTCGCGGACGGCGGTGATACGGGTCCGCTCGACCGGGTCGGACGATAGCTCGGCCCCCCACGCGTTGTGGTTGATCGTCGCCAGCGAAAAGGCGACGTAGACCACTGCCAGCGCGGAACCGAGCCAGACGAGCAGGGGCCCTTCCGCGGTGACCGGCGGCATGAACAGCGCCACGATGCCGACGGCCAGCGCCGGTGCCGCCGCGGCGAGCAACGTCTTTCGCGCCGGACCACGATCGCTCCACGCACCGAGCAGCGGATCGATCACGGCGTCGACGAGCCGCAGCACGAGCAGCAGCACGCCCAGCGCGGTGAGGCCGACGCCGAGGTGCTCGCCGTAGAATTTCGGCAGATGCACATACAGCGGCAGCGCAGCCATCGCCAGCGGCATCCCGAATGCACCGTACGCAACCAGCGCCAGCGCGGGGAGCCGTGGCACGGGTTCGCGGGCAGCGGCGGACGTCACATCACTCGCCAAGCAGGCGCTTGCGAAAATCCGGGCGCGAGGTCCCTGGATCGAGCCATATACCGAAGAATGCCGGCGCGAAATCCGGATCCTCCACTTCGCCGATCGGCGCACCGTTGAGAAAGAACTGCGCGCCGATGCCGGGTACGTTGAGCCCGGTGATCCGGTCGCCTTCGACCACGTTGGGGAAGATCCGCTTCATCGCCGCGCCCCAGCGCACGCGCTGCTCGGCGGTCCCGTAGCCGAGTTTCGCGATTTCGTCGACGCTGCGCTCCGCGAGCGCCGCGCCTTTCAGCGAACGACGATAGTGCAGGTCGAGCGCGAAGGGACGGCTCAATGAGTAGCCGCGCGCCGGGCTCCAGTAGAAACCTTCGTAGATCGACAATCCGAGAAAGCTCATCTCGGCGCCGCCCACCATCTTCACTTGTGGCAATGCCGCTGCGACGTTAGGCGGCAGTGACGGCGCCATCCGGGCATCGCTGGCAGCGACGGCGCCGGCAGCGAGCGCGATCAGCGCAATGGCGCCGGCTCGCGCGAAATCACGTGCGGACGAACGTGTATTGCCCGA
>Ga0070668_100002305_pt1 | contig 14069 bp, 6 predicted proteins | sample KBSS43metaG_FD_64661 | JGI IMG/M metagenome (GOLD analysis project Ga0070668, IMG submission 64661) | Switchgrass rhizosphere microbial communities from Kellogg Biological Station, Michigan, USA - KBS S4-3 metaG | ecosystem: Host-associated > Plants > Roots > Rhizosphere > Soil ... | reverse complement strand
CACGTCCGCGAGCTGGCGCCGGCTACCCTGGAGGACCGCGACGCCGAGCTGGCCGAGCTGAACGCGTTCTGCTTCGGCGCCGAGCCCTATGTGTGGTGGCAGGGCGAGCCGTGGTCGGGCAAGACGGCGCTGCTCGCGAAATTCGTGCTCGAGCCGCCGGACGGCGTCGACATGCTGCACTTCTTCGTCCGGGCGGGCCAGTCCTACTGGAACGACAGCACCTCGTTCGAGTTGACCCTGCACTCCCAGCTGACGACGTATCTGGAGGCCACTGCCTCCGGCGTACGGGACCCGGCGCTCCTGCATCTGGAACGGGCCGAGCTCATGCGGCGCGCACTCGATCAGGCGCTGGCCAACGGGCGGCGGATGGTGCTGGTGGTCGACGGCATCGACGAGGACCAGAGTCGCAACCGGGCCACGCTGCTGCCGAGCATCCTCACGCTGCTGCCGGCCGAGCCGCATCCGGCGCTGCGCGTGGTCCTCGCCGGTCGCCGCCAGTTCGACCTGCCGGTCGACGTCACCGATCATCCGGCTCTGACCTGCCGGGTGCGCCGGCTGGCCGGCTCGGCCCGGGCCGCGCGGTTGTACCGGGAGGCGCGGCTGGAGCTCGACACGCTGCTGCGCAGCGATTCTCTCGCGCAGGACGTGCTCGGCTTCGCCGTCGCGTCGGAGGGCGGCATCAGCATCGGCGAGGTCGCCGAGCTGACCGAGAGAACCGCCCATATCGTACGCGAAACCGTTGTGAACGTCGGCGGCCGGACGCTCGTGGTGACGCGGTTCCCGGACGGCGGCACCGGCTTCGTCTTCAGCCACGAGTCACTGCGGGAACAAGCCAGCGAGGCCCTGGGCAGCGCGATGATCGGTCGCTACCGAGCCCGGATCGACCGATGGTCGGCGGGCTACGGTGCCCGCCACTGGCCGGCGGACACCCCGTTCTTCCTCCTCGCCCGGTACGGCAAGCTGCTCGCCGACAACGGCGAGACCACCCCGCTGACCGGCCTCGCGCTCGACCGCGACCGGCATGCCCGGATGCGGCTGCGCCTCGGCGGCGACGGGCCGGCGCTGGACGAGATCGTCGCCGCCCAGGCCTGCTGGACCAGGGAGAAGGAGCCCGATCTCGCCGGTGCCGCCCGGCTGGCGAAGCTGCGCTGGGAGCTGACCGCACCCAACTTGCACATGCCGCCGTCGCTGCCGGCCGTGTGGGCGTTGCTCGGGTCGCCGGAACGGGCCTTCGCCCTGGTCGGCGCGCTCGAGCCGAGCCCGCAGCGCACCGACCTGCAGCAGTCGATCGTCTCCGCGCTGCTGGCCGTGCACCGCTTCGACGTGGCGTCCTTCATGGCGGTGCAGATGGCGGATCCGGAACGTGGCGAGGCGCTGCTGGCGGTGGCCGTCGAAACTCTCGAACAGGGCCACCCGGAGGAGGCCGACGAACTCGTCGGGTTCGCGCTCGACAAGTGCGCGAACGGCATCGACGTACTCCTGGGATACGCCCGGGTGCGGGGCTTCGCGTTCGCGCGCTCGGTCCCGGATCCGGCGCTGCGCGACGCCGCACTGTTCGAAGTCGTCGGCGCGCTGGCCCAGGAAGGCCGGATGAACGAGGCCGAAGGGGCGATCGCCGCCATCGGCGACGAGGGCGCCCGCGCGTTCGCCCGGATGGCCGTCGCCGACGCCGGCGGCCGTCCGCTGAGCGCGCCGGACGAGCGGCTGCTCTTGGCGCTGGCCGACGATGAGCCCCAGGTCAACGAGAACGTGTCGGCGACGCTGGCTCGGTGCTCCGCCCGCGCCGGCCGGTACGGCGAAGCCGAGAACATGCTCCTGCGCCTGAACGACCCGCCGGCCGGCGCCCGACCGGTCCTCGAGATCTATGTCGGCGATCGGGCCTTCGACCAGGCGGTGGACCTGGGCACCCGGCTGGACATGCTCACCACGGTCTGCGACCTCGTGGCCGCCGCCGGTGAGCCCACCAAAGCCGTAAAGATCGCCATGAACCTGCCCGCGGTCGCCCGGGTGCGCACGATCGCCATGATCGGAGCGGACATGGTGGCCGCCGGCGACCACGGTGGCCGCGACCTGATCAAGCTGGCCGACGACCTTGCCGCCCAGGCGGGGCCGAAGGCGTACGTCCCGCTCGCGATCGCCGTGGCCCGCACGGGCGACGGCGCCATGATCCAGCGCCGCCTCCGCCTGGTGCCGAAGGACCGGCTGATCTCGGTGGTCCACGCCATCGCCCGCGGCGGGTGGGAGGACGCCACCAGGTACGGCATCGATCTGCTTGACGACCCGGTCGAGCAGGCCGAGGCCGCCCTCACCCTGGGCGAGACCGTCGTCGGGCAGGACCGGCCACAGGCGGCTCGGCGGGCGGCGCTGTTCGCCGCGAGCCGGCGGCTGACCGGCACCGAGTTCGATGTGGACGAGCCGGACTTCGACCCCGACGAGGCCGACCCGTTCGACCTCAACCAGGCCGGCGAGATCCTCGCCCGCGCCGCCCGGATCCTCGCGTGCGCCGGAGACCTCGACGAGGCCGCCCGGGTCGCGGCGATGGCAGAGACCTCGTCGCGGGCGACGACCGATCCCGACAGTGCGAACGCGAACTTGGCGCTCGTCGCGGTCACCCGCGCTGAGCTGGGCGACTTCGCCGAGGCGGAGAAGCTGGCCCGGCGGATCGGCGACGACGAGACTCGCGGTGACGTCCTGGGCGGCATCGCGGTCCTGGCCGCACCGAAGGGCGACGAGTCGGCGGCGCGGTTGGCCGAGGAACTGCAGGGTGACGTGTTGCCGGAGGCCACCCGTATCTTCGCCGCTGACCGCGAAACCCTCGCACTGGCCACCCGCACAGCGAGCCGGGCGATCGAGCCCGACGAACGCGCCGCCGCTCTGGCATCGGTCGCCGAGGGCTATCGGAAGGCGGGCGACGACGGCTTCGCCGACGAGCTGATCGACGCGGCGGTGGCCATGCTCCCGCCGGCCGTGCATGTCCAGCTCGCCCAGACCGCGGCCGAGCTGGCGGCGTCGGCGGTCGCGATACGCCGGATCCAAAAGGTCGCGGTGCTCGAGCGGCGGCTGCCACTGCCCTGGCAGCGGGCCGTCTTCCACGCCGAGCTGGCGGCGCGCGCCATCGACAACGACGTGTTCACTCCGGTGACCAGGGCCGGCCACGCACGGACCGCCGGCGACATCGCCGGCTCGCTGACCCACCCGTGGGAGGCGTGCATGGTCTACAGCCGGCTGATTACGGCGTGGGCCGCCATCGGCGATCCGACCATGGTCGCCCGGATGGCCGAGGCAGCCCTGGACGTGGCCCGGTCCGACGGCGACGACTCCGCGTTCATGCTGCCCGAGCCGCTCGTGCTGGGCATCGACGCGTACCTTCGGCTTGGCCTGCCCGACCAGGCCGAGCGGCTGGCGTTCGAGGACCCCGAACCGGCGTCCGGCGTGCAGGCCTATCTCGCCCAGCGGCTGGCCGAGTCCGGTCACCTCGACGCCGCACTGCGGGTTGCCGGCGCGATCGCCCTGGACGATCCGTCCCGCGACCGCTGGAACGTCCTGGCCCGAGGTGCGTCCGACGACCGCGACGACGCGCTGGCCGGCGTCGTCGCCGTCATGGCGAAGGAGGGCGGACGCCCGGAAAACGCGCTGAAGATCGTCGATCGGATCGCCAGCCCGTCGAGCAGGGCTCAGGCCCTGACCGACCTGGCGATCGGCTTGGCCCACGGCAACCGGCCGATCCGGGCGCGGCAGATACTGGCGGCGGCCTTCGCGGCGGGCGAGTGGGCGGTCCCGCTGCACGGACTGGTCGAGGTGGCGCCCGACATCGCGCGAGCCGTGATCAGCCGGCCGGACTCTTGAGCCGGACTGGTCCGTTGCCGTTCCCGGAGCAAGTCGCCAGTCGGGATTAGCTCGTGCACTCTTTTCAAATCCATTCTAGACCGATGGCCTAATAGTGAACGGACACGGCCGCCGCGCATAGGCAATTTCGCCGCAGCCGCCGATGGATTCTACCCAGGACGCCGACAGATCCACACTTGGCCGAACGTGCAATGCATTGGAAGCGATAAGTCCTCTGTATTCTGCGTGGCGACCCACCTACTGTGACCTTGAGGTCGGTTCCAAGATCGGTCATTGCGACGGGACGATCCGGGAGCGTGGTGATGGCGCAGCGCGCGGAGCAGGTCGTCCAAGTCAGCATGGACGCCGTCCGGCGCCGTCGAGGATCCGGATATCTGGTCACCGCCGGCCTCGTGATCACCGCTCGCCACCTGGTCGACGGCCTCGACGACCCGGGCGGGCTGCGGGTCACCCGGCTGACGGGCGGTCACCTCACCGTCTCCGAGATCATCCGGCCGGGCGACGAGGCGCTCGACGTCGCGCTGCTTCGCGTGCTCCGGGACGAGTCCGACGAGACGTCCACGATCGCGGTCATGGACGTCGACGAGCCGGTCGAGGTGCTCACCACCGGCTTCCCGAGGGTGCAGCGCGAAGGCGAGGATCGCAGGCCGGAGAGGGTACGGGGGATGAGCGCGCCGCTGTCCGGTCCCCGGGACGTCATTTCGGTCGACGTGACGTCATCCGTGCCGATCGCCGAGTCCGGCTGGTCCGGCTTCTCCGGCGCGGCGCTCTTCACGGTGGGCGGTGCGATGGTGGGGGTGATCGTGACCGATCATCGCGGATTCGGCGGGCGCCGGCTCGAAGCGGTGCCGGTGAGCCGGCTCCTGTCCGACCCGCGACTGCGTCCCGCCCTGCCGCACGACTGGCAGAGTGATGCCCGGCAATACCTCAGCAACCTGCTCGCCTTCCGGATGGGTTCCAACCAGACGATCCGGGTTCGCAGCTTCGCGCCGATGATGACGGCCGCGCTTCGGGAGAGCCTGGTCACCTCCTGGATTCGGCCGCTTCGAGCGGAGTACCAGATAGTCCCGTTCATCGGCCGGCACGAGGCACTCGCTGACCTGTCCGGATGGCTGGCCGACCCCGGGGCCCGGGTCAGCTTCGCGGTGGTCGCCGGCCCGGCCGGCAGCGGGAAGAGCCGCACGGCCGCGGAGCTGTGCCGGCGCGCCATCGCCGACGGCTGGGTTGCCGGCCCGACCGAGACCGGCAGCGAGCCGGCCGGCGCCGACCTCGCGAACCTGCGCATGCCCGTGCTGCTGGTGCAGGACTACATGGACAACCACGCGGAGCGTGCGGCGGAGTTCATCGAGTCCGCGATGGTCACCGACCGCAAGGAGCCGGTTCGGATCCTGTTCCTCGCCCGCTCCGCGGAGCGGTTCATCAAGCGGCTCCGGGCCGCCATGAAGCTGAACCTGCTGAAGCCGGCGCTGGTCGTGCGGCTGCAGGCGCACGAGCTCACCGAGGCCGAACGGGCCGAGCACTACGTGGTGGCGTCGACTGCGTTCGCCGCCCTGCGCGGCGTCGAACGTCCGACCGTCTATCGGGCACTGGCCGCGTTCCCGACGCCGCTGCTGGTGCACGCGCAGGCGCTGGTCGATCTGAAGGACAGGTCGGACGAGGACGGTACGGCGGACCCTGACGCCCGGGCGAACGAGCTGCTCGACCAGCTGCTGTCCCGCGAGGACGAGAAGGTCTGGGAGCCGGCCCTGGCCAGGTTCACCGACAACCCGGACACCAGAGAAGACTGCTTCGCGATCGCCACCGTGGTGGACGCGTCGTCGGCCGACGACGCGGGGCGGCTGCTGACACTCGCCCACGGCTTGACGTCACGGCCCGACGTGGCCACCGGCATCGCCGAGCGGATGGCGGAGTTGTACGCCGACGAGGGCTTCCTGCCGCCCGTGCAACCCGACCTGCTCGGTGAGCGGCTGGTCGAGCGCCGCCTGCTGGACAGCCGCAAGGTCGACAAGCTGTTGGTCGTGGCGGACGCCCCGGCGCAGCGCTCCCGGATGCTGGAGATCCTGCTGCGCATGTGCGGGTCGCCCTATCCGACGGCCCGGGGCAAGGCCACGGCGGCGCTCGAGCGGATCCTCGCCGAACATCTCACCGCCCTGGTCAAGCAGGCAATCGCCCTCGACGCGACCGTGCCCGATCTGGTGGCCGGCGCGCTGCCGGATCGGCTCGCCGCAGCATTGTCGCTGGTCCAGGTGCCGGTTGCGGCGGCCGAGGCGGCGCGGGAGGAGTTCCCGCTCGGCAGCCGGATGCAGGCGCTGGCGGCGGCGGTGTACGAGCAGGCCGCGCACCACGCCGAGCAGAAGCAGGATCAGGACACGCTGATCGACCTGCTGCAGAAGGCGACGTTGGCGCGACTGCATGCGGGCCAGCCCGACGCCGCCCTGCCGCTCTCGGCACGGATGATGGGCTTCGCGGCCCGGCTGCCCACGGCGAGCAGCCACCAGCAGCTCGGCAAGATCTTCGCCTCCCAGTCACTGGTCCGGGTCTCCATCGGCAACGTCGAGGGTGCCCTCGAATCAGCGCAACGGGCGGTGCAGGTCCTCGAGGACGCCACGCGCGAGGCCGCGGATCCGTACCGCTTCGCCGTGCCCCTCGCCGAGTCGCGCAACATCATGGCTCAGGTGCTCATCGCCACGGGAGAGCCCTTCCAGGCGATGGAGTTGCTCGCCGTCACGATCAGTGGCATCGACCGGCTGCCGAAAGCGACCGCCCTGGCGGTGCTGACGCTTCGGGCGGTCCTGTCGATGATGATGGAGGACGTGCCGGAGGCACAACGGGCCGCAACCCGGGCCCGGGAGTTGAGCGAGCCCGGCACGGAGTACTACGCCATTCACACCGCGCTCCTCGCCACCGTGCACGCCACTCAGGGCAACGGGCCGGCCGCGCTCCAGCTCGCCGCTGAGGCGGTCGACGCGGTGGACGCACTGCCGAACCAGCGGGCCGAGCAGGTCCTGTTGCAGAGCGCCACGGTCCGCTATCTCGCCGCCACCGGGTTCGCTGAATATGACGAGGCCGCTGCCCTGCACTACATCGGCGAGGCGCTCGAACGCATGCAGCAACTCTACGAAGAGGTGCCCGAGCTCTACGGCTCCATCTACGTGCTGTATCGCTTCACCTGGGCCAGCCTTCAACCGGAAGAGGGCGCGGTACGCGAAGTCTCGGTTCTCGCCGACATCGTCGACGAACTCTTCCAGCAGCGGCCCGGCGCCAACTGGGGGATGCTGTTGCCCGCGGCCTCGGCGCAGGCCGCCGTGCTCATCGACGCCGGGCGTCCCGGCGACGCGATCGAGATTTTCGACGAGACCATCGCCAAGGTGCGCCGGATCGAAGCGCCCACCCGCGCAGCCGTCATCGCCGATCTGCTCATTCAGAAGGCTCAGCTGATGATCGAACACCTGGAGGAGGGCCGCGCGGCAATCAGCTCGGCCACCGAGGCTCGCCAAACCTATGAGGGCCTGGCCGCCGAACAGCCCGAGCGTTTCCTCACCGAACTGGTCGGCGCCGAAATGGTGGAGATGGTGGCGTATTGCCTTTCCGACCAGGACGACGACGCCGTACGCGCGGCCGGGGAGGCGGTCCGGTACGCCGGACACCTCGTCGCCCTGACGGCCGCCGAAGCGAGCCGGCGGGTGCGCTCGCAGGTGCTGGCCGCGCGGGGCAGGCTCTTCCGTGAGTTGGACCGGCCCGCCGAAGCGCTGGCGGACCTCCGCCAGGCCCGCGCCGATCTGCTCGACGTCCATCCGATCGCCGACGACGAGGATGAGATGACCACGTTGAACCACGACATCCTCGAGTTGGAAGAGGCACTCGGTGACACGCTGCCGGCGCTGGAGGCGGCAGGGGCGGACTCGCCCCGCGCCGACCCGCCCGCGCGTGCGGAGGCGTGGGCCGTGGATCAGCAAGTGCCCGCCGACCTCAGGGCTCCCGTGCGGGTGAAGGAATTCGAGGTGGCACGGGCCGACGCCGGATCAGGCGCCAACGGGCAGCCGAAGGTCGTCGTCGCCATCGACTTCGGCACGAACGGGAGCGGCTTCGCGTGGACGCTGATCAGCCCCGAGAACGACGACCCGCGTAACCGGCAGATCCTGCACAAGGGAAACTGGCCCAAGGCTCCGGATCGCGCGGTCAAGGACCTGTCCGCGGTGGTCGTCGACGAGCACAACAAACCAGTGGCCTGGGGTTACGAGGCCCACGAAATGTGGTGGACGAACTCCCCGTACCGACGGCGCGAGGACCACCTGCACGGCTACGCCTACGCGTTCAAGATGGCGCTGAGCACCCGCCCGACGAACCGTGACGTCACACGTACCGACGGAATCGTCGACCTGCGCAGGGACAATCTCGTGCGCCGGTTCATCGTCTCGACGCTGGAGCGGATGCGGAAGTACGCATTGGCGGACGTGACGAGGACGACGGGACTGACCCCATCGGACATCAAGTGGTGTCTCACGGTGCCGGCGATCTGGTCCGACGCGCAGAAGCAGGTCATGCGGGACGCGGCCGAGGAAGCCGGGCTCGGCTCCGGCAAACAGCTGACGATCGCCATCGAGCCGGAAGCCGCAGCGGTGTACTGCGTGCTGGACGCCGGCAAGATGAACGCGGACAGGTCCTGGCGTACCGGTGACGATCAGCGGTTCATGATAGTTGACTGCGGCGGCGGCACCATCGACATCTCCGCCTTCACCTTCACCGTCGACAGCGGCCGGCTCCGGCTTGCCGAGATCGGTGGCGGCAGCCTCGGGGCGGCCCTCGGCTCCCAATACATCAACCAGGCCTTCCGCCAGAAACTGTTGCGAGAACGGCTGGCACCCGACGTGTTCGACTGGCTGGAACGCGATCACGGCGATCTGCTCAATGTGGTGGAGAACCGCTGGGAGCAAGCGAAGCAGTACGTGGGAGTCGCCACCGGCGAGGACGGGCGTCCGGTGGTGTCCGGGGATACGACGATCGATATTCCCCCGGACCTGTGGAAGTTGCTCCCGAAGCCGGTACGCAAACGGCTGACCGAAGAAGCCGACGACGACCTGCGTACCCTGCTGATCTCGTACCAGCAGGTGCAGGCATTGTTCGACGCGGTCGTCGATCCCATCGTCGGGCTGGTCCGCCGCGCCTTCGACGAGCTGAGCCAGCAGGTCGAGGGCAAGCCGGTCACGGTCCTGATGGTCGGCGGGTTCTCGGTCAGTGACTATCTGCACGCCCGGATCCGCCACGCGCTCAAGGGCCGCGCCACCGTGGCCCGGCCGACCGAGCCGCGCGAGGCTGTCCTCCACGGCGCGGTCCATTTCTGCTACGACCCGGGCCTCATCACCGAACGCCGGGCGCGGCTGACCTACGGATTCCAGATGGCGCTGCGATTCGAGGAAGGAACCGAGGACAACCGGCACGACCTCATGTGGGGGCCGGACGGTCAGAAGCTGATCCGGGACCGGTTCCTCGTCGCCGTCCACCGCTCGGCCCCGGTCCAACGCGACTACGTGTGGAAAAAGGAACTCACCCCGTCATCGGCCCAGACGCCCAAACTTCAGGTCACGTTCGTCGCCACCCTTGACCCCAACCCGCGATATGTCACCGAGGCCGGCGTCGTGGAACTCGGTCAAATCACCATCGACATCAGTCATAGCGTCGGGCGGCCGCCGGCCAGCCGCAAAGTCGCCCTCGAGATGGAGTTTGGCGACACCATCATCACCGCCACGGCGACCGATCTCGACACCGGCGCCACATTCCGGCTCGAGATGCCGGTCGAGAACCCGGATCACGCCGAGGCCCTCGGGCTGGTCTGAGAAGAACGTAGGAGGAACTCGTGTTCCGTTGGTTCCGCGCTATCGCGGCCGTTGCCGACACCCGCGACCAACTGCTCGCGCTGCAGAGCCCGGCCGTACCCGAAACGCCCGCCATCGACGCTGCCGACAACGCCGACCGGGACAAGGAGGTGGCGGAGCTGCGGGCCGAGGTGGCGAACCTGCGCACCCGTATCGTTGCGCTCTCCGGCGGCTCGGACGAGGACGACCTGGTACACGACAACCTCGCCAAGCTCTACCACAGCCTGGTCACCCAGCAGCTGCGCCAAGTGGCCAAACTGCGGTGGGCTCGGGTCCGGGACGCCAGCTCGCGTACCGAAGGCCCGGTGGCACAAGCTCGAATGGTCCGGGAGTTGGTTCGGCTCGTCGTCGCCGAACACGCCGACGAGCAGGACCTCGCCGACTGGCTGCGCCGGGACGGGAACGATCTGACTGATCCGGAGCGTCGCGCGGTCGAAGGAGCGTGCGGCCAGGCCCGCCACCTGACCGCCGGAATTGCCGGCACGGCGAGGCAGGCCGCGTTCGCTGAGGACGTCCCGCGCGGCGAGCCGCTCGCCCCGGGCGCCGGCAAGCCATGGGCAAGCTGCGAGCCCGAGGGTACGGTGTCCTTCGTGGTCGCCCCGGCCTACCTGTTCCGTGGCCGAGTCCTGGCCGAATGTCTGGTATTCACCGAGTCCAAGTCCGAACCCGCCTGAGCCGGGGTCCCCGTCTTGGCATCATCCTGCTCCCCGATGGAGCCGGTTCGGAACGGTGGCCAGTTTTCGTTCGATGCGGGCGCTGATGGTGTGGCCGACCCGGGTCAGCGCCAGCTCGTGCTTCGGGGCGCAGAGGAAATAGCGGTAAGGGAGGCCGGTGAAGCGCAGTCGCTCGATCAGCCGGGTCTCGATGGAGCCTCGTTCCTTGCCAGGCGGTCCCGCGGGGTACAGCTCGCGGGTACCGCTGGTGACGCCGCGGATCGCCCAGTACGGCAGCAGGGCCGTGCCGCGCAGGGCCCGGGTTACCGGCTTGAGCACCGGCCGGCGGAGGAACTCGCCATACCCCACCTGGAGAAGATCGTCACGCCGTAATTATGCGAGACTGCGCTTACCAGCCCGAGAAAACCTCGTCACCCTCCACAGTGCCGTCGACCTGCGGTCTGACGATGTTGAGCGCAGCCAGAGTCAGTTCGACGCCGTGAGTGCAGTTACAGCCCGATCCGGTTCCGGGCCCCATTTCGCGTGAGTACTATTCGTCCTCGGCGATCGCGTCGTCGATCCAGTCCTTGATGTTGTCCACGCGGGCGCTGTTCTCCTGTAGGGAGTGCGGGCAGGACGGGCCGTTGCTGACCACGGAGACCAGCTTCGGCGAGCGCCAGCGCTGCTCGACGAAGAAAGGGCCGCCTGAGTCGTACGGGCACGGCGTGGTGTCGGGCGCCGGGGCGAAGCCCTTGACCCCGATGACGGCGTCGTTGACGTTGAGGACGGTCAGCTGGCCGGTGCGCAGCTTGGTCTCCTGCACCGGGTTGGTGCTGGTGACCGAGCCGTACCCGGTGAGCCGGAGCAGGTCTCCGGGCTTCGGCGGGGTGTCCGAAATCTTCAGCGGCTTGATCCCGCGGACCGGTGACGCCAGCTTCGCGATGGACACGTCGGCGGCGGGCGCCTGCCGTACCGCGACAACCTCGAGGGCGTACCCCTTGCCGGTGCCGTTGACGTCGGCCTTGCCGATCGTGGCCACGGTCGAGTCTGCGACCGGGCGCTCCACCCGGACTCCGTTCGCGTCCCGGAAGCAGTGCCCGGCGGTGATGATCCACTGCCGGGCGATCAGCGCGCCGGAGCAGCCGCTGTTGCGCTTGCCGCCGGCGGCGGTCGGGATACCGGTCATCACCAGCCGTACCGAGAACCGGTACGTGCCCTCGGGCACCAGTTCACCGTTGGCGATGGCGTTGGCCGTGCCCATCCCGGCGATGGCGAACGCGGCAGACGTCGCCATGACGAGAACTCCGCTCACCGCTGCGGTCACTGTGCGTCGTCGCACGATTGTGGCCCTCCCCCCGGAGAATCAACTGACGCGGCTCACCATAGACCCACATCGCTACTTCGACCATTCGCGTGGTGACGCCCGCAGTTCGGGCAATGAACCGCACCAAGAGGTCTCGCACACCACGACGAGCCCAACCCATCCGGCGGCTCCCGTTTCACGCTCGAGGTTTGCGGAATCGCAACCTGCCGAGTGACCATGTCAATCACCGGCGCCCGCGCCCAGGCTGTCGCGGTGGACAGAGGTCCACACGAGACGGTATTGTCCCGCTGCCGTCGCGCCGGATGCTCGCCAGATTGGGTTCCTTGAGGGCTTGCCTCGGCGAGCCGGCGTGCGACCCGCCATCGGAAATACCCCAGGCCAACAGGATCGCCCCGAGCGTTCCGAGTGCAAACGCCGATATGAGGAGCGCATCCAGCAGCCTGCCCCAAGATGCCTGCTGGGCCTCCACATCGTCCCACGGCGGCTGAGGCTCCAGGAACACCGGCTGCCGCGTGTCGAGAGCGGCGACCACTCGATGACTCCTACACGCCACGACCAGGCAAAGTTCGGAAAAAATGGTGGGTTCTGTGGTCGTTAGCGGCGTCGGAGATTTGAGCCTGTTGCAGGCTGCGACGCCGAGCGGGTGCCTGGTGACGAGAAAGTGCTCTTTCTCGGTCACGAGGGGGGAGCATTCACATATCCCTGGTCGGTCTTCGGGTGACCTGTCTTCCGCGTGGCGCGGCCGGGTGCGTTGTTGTTCGACTATCTATGCGTCTTTCAAGGCGTCCCGAGGCGGGCCACTCATGCCGCCGACCAGGGCGTCCACCACTCGACGCGGCTGGTTTCGTCGCTTGTCGCGAGTTCGCCTGCTCGGATGCGGGCGAGGAACACGAGCGCGATGATCCCCGGGGCATGTTTTATAGACGCCGGTTAGCCGGACGGGCTCGACTGCGAGCCGCGGCGCCGTCCGTGTGGAGTGGCAGCTCTACGAGTTGGGCAACGGCCAGTTCGAGCGGGTCGCGTCCGCTGGCGTGGTGTAAGAGGCGGCCAGCGGACGCGACCAAGAACCCACACCCCTGACTTGATCCATGAGGTGTGGGAAATCTCGGGTTCGGTTGTCTGCCGCGGTTGCCGAGGAGTGGTGGGTGGCTAGCCCGGCAGCAGAGCCCGGAGGAGCAAAATCGCGACGAAGAGCACGATGAAGGCGAGGTCGACTCCGACGCCGCCCATCCGCAGCGGGGGGATCAACCGCCGGACTGGCGCGAGGATCGGCTCGGTCACCGCATAGACCCCCGTGGTCAGCCGGGATCGCACCGAGCCGGCCGTGGACGGGCCGGCGAGCACCACGCTCCAGTCCAGCAACGCCCGGACCACCAGCAACAGCTGCACCAGCAGCAGCACCAGATCGATCAGGCCGAACACAGCGCCCATGAAATGCCTCCGTAACGCGGGGATGCTGACCGCTCTACTGTGCGTCGCATTTCTGTGTGGAAGCTGAGCGGAGATCTGTCGTGAGCACGTCAGTCGCGGCGAACTGGTATTCGCTGCCCTGATCATCGCGTCTTGTCGGGGAGTGCGCGCTCAGACCACCAAGACATCTAGCCGAAGGGGCCACCATGGCCAACAACTGGGACGCGAGGATCAAACTGCTCTACCCGGCGGACGAGGGTACGTTCTTCTCCGCCGACACCGTCAAGCACAACTCCCCGTTCGTCGTCGTCGCCAACGTCGAGGTGGGCCAGGACCTGCACGGCGTCACCGACGACCACACGCTTCTCGTCTGGGTGCGAAACCTGTCCCGGTCGACGACGATCGCGAACGGTACGTTCGCCGAGAAGCTGCCGCCGGCCCGGGACGAGTTCCGCGCCGAGCTGCGCGTGCCGATCCCGGCGGGTTGGGGCACCAAGGCCGCCCCGGGCGACGTACTTGAGGTCGTCGCCAGCTACAACGTCCAGGCCGGCATCCACACCGATGACTCGCTGGCCACCAGCGAGATGTTCCAGGTAACCAAGGACTGATCGAACGAGCCGCGGGCGGTGGCGGCCGCCCGCAGCCCCGAGCGGCAATCCCGGCTTCTCGCCGTCCAGCAGGGCGGGAAGCCGGCTCGCGCGGCCGGCGTCCGGATCGAGGGAAGGATGGCCGGCTCGCGCAGCCACCAGCGCGCCTCGCGAGGTCGCACTGAGCCTGCAGCCACCTCACCGAGCAGCAACACGACGAGGACGGCAGCCGCCGCCGATCCAACCTGCAGTCCACCGGCATCGTCGACGGCGGCAGGAGGGGCCCGGGCGCACCCGGGCAGGCCGGGGTAGCCGCCGTCCGCGCCCCGGCGACACCGCCGACAGCCGACCGAGGCGATTGTGCCTGCGCGACCTC
>Ga0070668_100002303_pt1 | contig 14077 bp, 13 predicted proteins | sample KBSS43metaG_FD_64661 | JGI IMG/M metagenome (GOLD analysis project Ga0070668, IMG submission 64661) | Switchgrass rhizosphere microbial communities from Kellogg Biological Station, Michigan, USA - KBS S4-3 metaG | ecosystem: Host-associated > Plants > Roots > Rhizosphere > Soil ... | reverse complement strand
TCTTCCGCGGTGCGGGTCACCTGCATGGCGCCGGCACTGGCATCCTTGGCCCGCTGCGCATTGCGCAACACGGTCGAAGCCAGTTGCTCCATGGCGGCCGATGTCTCTTCGATTGTCGCCGCCTGCTTGGTCGTGCGCTCGCTGAGGTCGTTGGCGCCTGAGAGGATTTCGCCCGTGGCTGTCTTCAGTGAGCCGGAAGTGTGGCGCATCTGGCCCACCACTTCGGTCAGCTTGTCGGCCACCGCATTGATGTCGTCCTTGAGCGTGGCGAAAGCGCCTTCATAGTGCCCTTCCATCCGCTGGGTCAGGTCGGTATTGGCCATGGCACCCAGCACGTCGCCGATCTCGCTGACGCTGCGATTGAAGGTCGACACCAGATTGTTGATCCCGCGTGCGAGCGTGTTGAGCTCCGGGTCTGGGAATTCCACGGTGACCTGCCGGCTGAAATCGCCAGCCACTGCCGCATCAACCACCTGGCCAAAGGCAGACTGCAGCTCGCTCATCATCTTCTGGCGATTGTCCTGCTCGGCAATGATGCGCGCCGCCTCCGCCTCGGTCATCTGACTGACGCGCAGCCCGTTCTGGCGGAATACTTCCACGGCGCGGGCCATGCCGCCGACTTCATTGCCGATCTCCGTATAGGGCACATGGGTGTCGAAATTGCCCTCGGCAATCGCCTCCATCGAGCCGGCCAGTTTCGGAATCGGACGGGTGATGACGCGCGATAGCAGCAGGCCTACCAGACCCAGCACCACGACAACACCTCCACCCACCATCAGGATAAGACCGAGCACTCCATTAGCCGAAGCTTCGATAGCCGCCATGGGCGTGCCGACAAAGATCGCGCCCATCACTTCGCCGCTCATCTTCTCGATCGGCTGAAGGGCGGCAAAATAGCTGACCCCATTGACGGTCATCTGCCCCATGTAGGCATTGCCTGCCATCAGCGTCACATAAACTGGGCTGGTCGGCTCGATGGCAAGGTCCGCAACGCGCGTACCATCGGCAGCCTCCAGGCTGGTGGTCTTGCCCATCATCACTTGGGTCTGGGCATCCAGCACATAGATAGTTGCGTCCTGGCGAGTGACGCGCGTCACCGAGTCGATGATCTCGGTGTCATAGAATGGGGGAACAGCCCAGCTCTGGAAGGCATCCATCGTGCCCTCCGGCGTCCAGTTCAGCACCGAACCTGAAATCCGGCGTTCGAGGATCGTTGCTGCTACGGCCAGATTGGTCTCCTGCTGCAGCTTGCTGTCCTCCATCGAGCTGGCATGCAGGTTCATGTAGATCGCGCCCGAGACGGCGGCGATCGAGCCGATAATGGAAATCAGGACCAGCGCCGCGATGGTCGTGGTCATACGGATATTGCCGATGATGGCAGCAAGTCTGTGCATCAAAAGTCCCCCAGAGGATCGTCGCGACACGCCCGGCGCAGCATGACCGACCCTGCCCAAATTACGCCGGACCGGTTAACCGATCCTTGTTTCACTCATGTTCCGAAGTTTATCGCCATCACTCGTGCAGGATCGCGCGGCGAGCCCAAGCGCGCCGAAGACAGACTTCGGTCCTGTCCAGAATTTGAATAGCCATAGTTCCCCCAAAGCCTCCGCTATCGCTGGCATGCCGCTCCCGTGGCACGATTTCGCGCTCGCGCGCGCCCTGCGATAGACCTCCCCGGCCGCCGGCCTCCACCGACGCCATAAAACTATCGAGTGCGGATTAATTACTCCTTACGCAGGTAATTGAGCGCAAACAAAAAGACCTCCCGCTGGGAGGCCTTGTTTCATCGCTCTATGTGGGCGCCTAGCTCAGCGCACCGATCACAGCCTCGATGCGCTTTTTCATCGTCATCGCGTCGAACGGTTTGATGATGTAGTTGTTCACGCCAAAGGAAATGGCTTCCTTGACCTGTTCCTTGTCCGAGCGGCCTGTCGCCATGATAAAGGGCATGGCCTGGGTGCGCGGATGCTTGCGGATCACCTTGAGCAGGGTCAGCCCGTCAATATCGTCCATGTTCCAGTCGGAAATGATCAGGTCGACATTGGTCTTTTCGAGCTTGCCCAGGGCATCGCGGCCACTCTTGGCCTCGATGATGTCTTTAAATCCGAGCTGGGTCAGAATGTACTTGGCGATACCGCGCATCGACTGCTGGTCGTCGACAATGAGCACACTCACAGCGCTGGCTTTTGGCATTTCGTATTCAACCTTCTTTGCGCCGGGCTCGCGGCCCATACTTGCCTGAAAACACTAGGCAAGAAGCGTTACAAATCTATCAACCGGCCTGCCGGTATTGTTGAGTTGGCCGGTTTTGCTAGGCGGCCGACTTGAGCCGGGTGAGGGCATTGGCGAGGCGGCCGGCAATCGCTTCCACCGGTGCCTGCTCGATCACCGCGCCTTCTTCGAAGGCCACGCGCGGCATGCCATAGACCAGCGCCGAAGCCTGGCTCTGGCCAACGGTATAGGCACCCGCATCGCGCATCATCTTGAGCCCGCGCGCGCCGTCACGCCCCATGCCGGTGAGGATCGCCCCGACCGCCATGGTCCCGACGGACTTGGCCACCGATTCAAACAGCACGTCGACGCTGGGGCGATGTCCGCTTTCCAGCTCGTCATGGGTCAACCGCGTCTTGAGCTGGCCCGAGGTCCGCTCGACGCGCAGGTGGTAGTCGCCCTTGGCCACATAGGCATGACCCTGCTGCAGCACCATGCGATCTTCCGCCTCGACCACCGTGAGGCCGCAGACCTCGTCAAGGCGGGCGGCGAAGCGCTGCGTGAATCCGGGTGGCATATGCTGGGCGATGACGATTGGCGGACAGTCGACCGGCATCTGGGTCAACACCGTGCGGATAGCTTCGACACCACCCGTCGACGCCCCGATGGCAATCAATGCACCGGTCGGCGCGGCAGCGGTCTTGAGCGCCACCTTGGGCGCCTCGGCCTTGCCGACGGCTCGGCCGCGCACGTCCGACTTGGCGGCGGCGCGGATCTTGTCGCGAAGATTGGCGCCAAAAGCGTCGAGTCCGCCTTCGAACTCCGCGCTGGGCTTGGCGACGAAATCCACCGCACCCAGCTCGAGTGCCAGCAGTGTTTCGCTCGCGCCCTTCTTGGTCAGGGTCGAGACCATCACCACCGGCGTCGGTCGGAGACGCATCAGTTTGTCGAGGAATTGCAGCCCGTTCATATTGGGCATTTCAATATCCAGCGTCACCACATCGGGGTTGAGCTGCTTGATCTTCTCGCGCGCATCCATCGGATCCACGGCCGTACCCACGACCTGGATATCGCCGTCACGCGCCAGCATGCGCGACAGCACCTCACGGATCAGCGCCGAATCGTCGACGACCAGGACCTTGATGCTCATGCCGCTTCTCGTTTGTTCATTTTCAGTTTGGATTGATAAATCGTCTTGCCCACGAGGCGGAAACCTTCGCCGCCCGAGCCCAGGTTTTCGGAATGACCGATATAAAGGAAGCCTTCCGGCGCCAGGAGCTTGCCCAGCCGCCCGAACACTTCGCCCTGGGTCGGCTTGTCGAAATAGATCGCCACGTTTCGGCAGAAGATGGCGTCGAACGGCCCCTTCATCGGCCAGTTCTGGCCAATCAGGTTCAGCGGCTTGAACGAGACCAGTTCGCGCGCGGCCATGGGCACGCGGATCGTGCCATCCCCCCCCTTGTCGAGCCGCCGCGCGCGCTCGGTGCTGAGCCCGTTGAGCTCGTTTTCCGGATAAGTGCCGGTCGAAGCCTTGGCGATTACTGCCGTATCGATGTCGGTGGCAAGAATCTTGAAATCCCAGCGCTTGAGCTCGGGAAAGGCTGCCAGCAGGTCCATGCCGATCGTATAGGGCTCCTGCCCCGTCGAACAGCCGGCCGACCAGATGCGCAGCCGCTGACCGCGCGGCTTTTCCGCCATCAACGCAGCAACATGGCTGCGCAGATGATCGAAATGATGGTCCTCGCGGTAAAAGCGCGTGAGATTGGTGGTCAGCGCATTGACGAAGTCTTGCCCGTCGCTGGCGCTGCCATTGCGTTCCAGATAGTCGATATAGGCATCAAAGCTGGGCAGGCCGAGCGCCCGCACGATCTTGGATAGGCGCGATACCACCAATGTCCGCTTTGCATCGCTGAGCGAAATGCCGGCGACCGTATAGACCCGGCCCTTGATCCGCTCGAACTCGCGATTGCTGAGGGAGATTTCTCCCTGATCCATGCTTTATACCCCAATTCACCCCGTCCGGAGCGAAGATGGGGCGTCAGGCACGCCGCCGCGAAAGCGGGGAGCTCACTGGCTCCGCGGTCTCGCTGAACGACGCCATCCGTCCAGTGAGACGCCTCAGCGCCACTTCACCTTCGTCCAGTGTCGAGACAACCGTATCGGTTTCATTGCTTAGATTGCGTAAATGCCCGCCAAGGCCCGCAATCATTTTTTGCAGTGACTGCGCTTCTATTTTGCCTGTTTCCGACTGGGCACGCCCGCGCTGAACAACCATGCGGATGTCTTTTGCCGAGCGATTGGTGATTTGGGCCAGCTGGCGCACTTCATCGGCCACCACCGCAAAGCCGGCGCCCTTTTCACCTGCCCGCGCCGCTTCCACCGCGGCATTGAGTGCCAGGAGGTTGGTGCGGAACGAAACATCCTCGATAGCCTGCACCATCTTGTCGATTTCGCCGGTCATGGTGTCGATATCGCCCACCAGGGCATGATTGCGCCGTGCTGCCATGTCGAGCTCGCCGGTCAGGTCCTGCACGGCCTGCCCAATCACGCGGACCTGCCTGAGCCGACCCGTGCCATCGGCCAGCGCCTTGCCGGTTGCCTGCATGTCGCCGGCATTCTCTCCGCCAACCGACCGGAAACGCGCTGCCCGCTGCTCGAAGCTCTCCAGAAGTCCGCCGACCGTCGCCAGCTTCTTTTCAAGACTTTCGCGCAGATTGCGCTCGTCATCGGTCTGCTCCACCATGGCACGGCGATAGTCTTCGAGCCGCAGCGCCAGATCGCCCAGCGGTCCGGTCAGCGCATCGGGCAATTCGCCCGTTCCCGTGGCCACCGCTTCCAATTGGCGCAAGCTATCGTCCAGCGCCGTAATGCCCTTGTTGAGCGAGGCTAGTACCGGCTGTGCCGCAACGGCCTTGCTCTCGAAGCGGAAGCCTGTCTGCCCGCCCGAAAGCGCAGCAGAGAAGGCATCGAGATCGTCTTCCTCAATATAAAGCCCCGTCGGCTTGAGCTCGAGCAGGTTCCAGCCACCACCAAGGTTTCGACGCACCATGACAAAGCGCGCGCCGCCGAGTACCACCAGCGATTCTTCAGGCGCGCCGCCGCCGGCGCTGAGATAGCCCGTGCCGAACAGCGCATCGAGCGTTGCCCCTTCCACTGCGCCAATGGCAAGGCGGGTTACGCCGATGCTCGCAGAGATGATCTGGCCTTCGCTATCCACCACAAGCGCGGGCTGCTGCAGGCCCGCGATGGCACTCTTGAGTTGATGCGTCTTCTCCAGCCGCCGGCTCATCCGCGCAATGATCGCATCAATGGTGATCGTCTCGTCGGCACGTTCGCTGAGCCCGACCGTCATCGCCAGACGGGACAGCACGCGATAGCTTTCCCTGCTGCGTCTGGCAGCCAGCACCAGCGTCACCGCAAAGGCTGCAACGAGCAGGATGCCGAGCCCCGTCAACCAGATGGCTCCAGGCCCCAAAATGGGCAGAAGTGCCCCCGCCAGCACCAGGGCGCCGAGCCAGGGTAGAGCTGCAATGAACGCGAGACGCGTATGGGGCATGAAAGCGCCGGTTTCCGCAGGTCAGCTAACGGGTTGTACTGGACTCCAGTTCTAAACGAACATGGTTAACCAAACCTATAAACCACTGGTACAGCGAAAGACTTCGCTAAGTCTGATTGTCATGCCGTGAAAAATCGTCCCCTTCTGGCACGATACTATTCAAAAACGGCACGCAGCGTGAAAACGCAGAACGCCCCGATGCGGTTTGGCATCGAGGCGTTGCTGAATAGATCGACGAAACCTGCCTAGAACAGTTCGATATCGTCCACGGGCGCTGGCACCACGACGCGACGCGTGGCAAAGGCAACTTCCTCGCGCGCCACATTGGCCCCCACATCACTGTCGAGACGCTTGACGAAGGCGCGGCCCGAATGCGGCTTGAACAGCACGCGGCGGGCAAAGGTGCCGCCGAGGTCCTCGCTCATCGCCACATAGCCTTCATCGACGAGAAACTGCCGCAGGAATTCGATATTCTTGCGGCCCACATCATCCAGCGCAGAATTGATCTTGCCGCCACCGAACACCTTGATCTCGAGATTGCCCTTCTTGCCCGTTCCCTTGGTCAGGACCTTGTTGATCAACTGTTCCATGGCGAAGGCGCCGTAACGGGCCGATGCCCCATAGCGGTCCTTGGCGGAGCCGGACTGCTCTGCAAGAAGGAAATGGTTCATCCCACCTACATTGGCAACGCGATCGCGCACACAGGCAGAAATGCAGGAGCCGAGGACCGTGGAATAGGTCAGGTCGACATCGCCCGAGACATGGCAATCGCCCTGATGGACCGTCGTGACCACCCCTCTGTCGAATTCGGGTGGTAGTGAATTCTGCAGTCCCATTTAGCCTATGCAACCCTGATATGCCGGTTTCCCAATACTAGACCGGGACGTGTTACCAATTGCTAACCACGCTGTCAGAGCATCTGCCGGGCCGCTCTAGCGGCAAGAACACCTTTAGGATTAGTCCGATAGAGTGCGCCGAAATAGCCTGGGAATAGAATACGAATGTCACTGCAGAAACTCGCGAGAGAACTCGATGAGACCGCGCGCCAGACGGCGGCGATGCTCGAAGGCATCACCGAAGCGCTCCAGCTTCTTGCTGAAAAGAACCTGAGCAAGGACCCCACCGTCCGCGAAGCCGTTCAGATGATCATCACCTCGCTTCAGGGCCAGGATCGCATCGAACAGCGTTGCCACAACATGGCTCTGGCCGTTCGCCAGTTCGCGCTCTTGCCCGCATCGGCCCCCGACAGCGTCTACGACGAAATCTGGTCGAGCCTGACACTGGACGAATTGCGCGTTCCCTCTCTCTCGGGAATTGCCGCTCATCCAAGTCACGGCGACGTCGACCTGTTCTAGGATCGCCTGCAAGTCAGTCCGTTCGCTGGCGCCATTTGGCGCCGTTTTTATTTGCGGGATTGGAATCTAATTCACGACAAATACTATCGTGCCGCCGCGCCACGAACGCAGGCCTCGATATTGTTGCCATCGGGGTCAAGTACGAAGGCGCCGTAATAGTCTCCCGCGCCCTCTCGTGGTCCCGGCTTGCCATGATCCTTGCCGCCGGCTTCGAGTGCTGCGCGGAAGAATTCGTCAACCGAGGCCTTGCTCTCAGCCGTGAAGGCCACATGCATCTGGTTGATGCCCGCCCTTGATCCCTCGACCCAATAACTTGGCCGCAAGGTCCCGATCCACAGATAGGGATATTGGTTCATTCCCTTTCCAAGCAGGAACGACCCCTCGCTGTTGTCGACAGTCGCGAGTCCCAGCGCCTTGGCGATGGCATCATAGAACCGGCGCGCCTTGGCGAGGTCGGTGACAACAATTCCGCTATGGTCGAGCATCTGACTTCCTCCGATCTTCTCGATCAAGTCGCGCCAGCCCAAACCGTTCCCGCCAAACAAAAAGGGCGCCCACACGGGACGCCCTTCGCAATCAGATATCTTGGGAGACTAGCCGTCGAGCTTCGCGCCGCTGACAACGGCATGCAGGTCGATCAGGCCCACCATGCGGCTTTCATGAGTCACGATGCCGTTGAGCAGTTCGGTATCGATCGAATTGCCTTCGGGCACATTGTGGATGTCGTCCTTGGATACGGTCAGGATGTCGCTGACCGCATCGACCAGGATACCGACCCATTTGTCGCCAACGCTCATCACCACCACGACATGGTTCTTGGTGGGCGAAGTCTGGCCGTCGCCGAAACGGGCGCGCAGGTCAAAGATCGGCACGATCGTGCCGCGCAGGTTGATCACGCCGCGCACGAATTCGCGGGTATTGGGGAGCGGGGTCGCACCATTCCAGGCACGGATCTCGCGCACGGTGGTGATCTCCACGCCATAGGTCTGCTCGCCGATCGAAAAGGCGATCAACTGCAGTGAATTCTGGGCGGCGATGGCGGACTTGTCGGCCATGTCGTCGCGCAATCCGAGCGCTTCCATTCTTTGCCTTTCTGCCGTCCTTCTGGCCGGCTACGCATTACTCAGGCCGCAGGGCGGCACGCTTCTCCGCGGCGGATTATGCCGCAGACTTATGAACGATACTTGTCTTGAGACCCTGCACATCGACGATCAATGCAACATTGCCGTCGCCCAGGATCGTGCCGCCGGCAATCCCGTCCACCCGCTCGAAGTTCTCTTCGAGCGATTTGATCACGACCTGCTGCTGGCCGATGATGTCATCGACGATCAGCGCCACCTTTGCAGAACCTTCCGCCTCGCACAGCACGACGAAACGATTGTCCGCTTCGGTCTGGGTCTGCATGTCGAAGCGCTGCGCCAGGTCGATGACCTGCACATATTCGCCGCGCACCTGAAGCACCTGGCCACCACTCGGCACCCGCTCGAAGGCTGCGCGCGAACACTGGATGGTTTCGACGATCGAGGACAGCGGCACGACGTAGGGCGATTCACCGACCTTCACCAGCATGACGTCAAGCACAGCCAGCGTCAGTGGCAGGCGCAAAGTCATGCGCGTGCCCCTGCCGGTGGACGAGCGGACATGCACCGAGCCGCCGATCTTCTTGATATTGGACAGCACCACGTCCATGCCGACGCCGCGGCCGGAGAGATCGCTGACTTCCGAAGCAGTCGAGAAGCCCGGCGCAAAGATCAACTGGTCGATCTGCTCATCGGTCGGATTGGTCTCGGGGGCTACAATGCCCTTGTCGCGCGCCACCTGCAGCACGCGCTCGCGATTGATCCCGGCGCCATCATCTTCGACGATGATCAGGATATTGCCACCAGCCTGTTCGGCCGAGAGGCGGATCGTGCCCGTGTCGGACTTGCCCTTGGCCAGGCGCTTTTCCGTGCTCTCGATGCCATGGTCGGCCGAATTGCGGATCATGTGGGTCAGCGGATCGCTGAGCTGCTCGATGATCGTCTTGTCGATCTCGGTATTTTCACCGATCGTCTCGAGCTTGATCTTCTTGCCGGTCTTGCTGGCCAGTTCGCGCACCAGGCGCGGCATGCGGCTGAAGACGGATTTGACCGGCTGGGCGCGAATTGCCATCACCGAATCCTGTAGGCCCCGCGTCGTCTGTGCCAGGACTTCAAGGCCACGCACCAGCTCGGTATAGCGGGCGCGCAGGGTCTCATCCATCTGCTGGGTCAGCATGGACTGGGTGATGACCAGCTCGCCCACCATGTTGACCACGCGGTCGACCTTGTCGAGATCGACACGGATCGACTGCACGCCAACATTGGCCTTGCCGCCATGATCCTCGCCGTCGCTGCTCGCAGCTGGCGCTGCCGCTTTGGGCGGCGCGACCGGCTTTGGCTTGGCAACCGGCGTTGGCGCAATCGATGCGGCCAGTTCGGCAAAGCTCAGGCCTGGCGCCTCTTCAAACGTGTCATCCTCGACAGCCTCGGCCGGGACAACCGGCGCCGGCACCGAAACCGGCTCGGCCGCAGGCGCGGCGATCACATCGGTGTCGAGCTTGAAGTCGAGCAGGTCGGAGACCTCGTCATCGGCCAGAGCCAGGAGGTCCGACGGATCAGGCTCGGCAGCCGCCAGCGGCTTGGCCGGCGCAGCCTGCTTGGCCGTCGGCAGGACAAACCCGGCCCCCGCCTGGGCAATGCCGATGTCGCAATCGCCATCGACGAATTCGAAGACTTCCCGGATTTGCGCTTCAGTCAGCGTTTCCGAAACCAGCGTGATTTCCCAGGAGCAATAAACCGCAAAGGGCTCGAACTCGGCCAGCGAGGGCATCTCGGTCATAACCGGACGCACCTGCATTTCACCCAGCGCCGCCAGTTCGCGGAACAGCAGCAGAGGATCATTGGCGCGGGCATACAGCGCGGTGTGCGGCGTGAAGTGGATTTCCCACTGGCCCGCAACAGCCTCCATGGGCGGCGCATCGAATGCGTCATCAGCATCGTCAAGATCAAGACTGTCGAGGTCAAAGCCGTCGGCCGCATCTTCGGCGCCGCCGAGATTGACCATGACCGGGGTGAATTCGAGATCGAATTCTTCCATCGGCTCGCCGCCTGCGTCATCGTCGGCGCGATCGCCCCGCGCCAGCGCGTCGAAGCGTTCCTTTTCTTCCTGACCATAGTCGGTCGGCAAGGCCTCGCCGGTCTGGGCAGCCTTCACATAGTCGGCAACGATGTCATTGGCGCGGATGCAAAGCGTCACCACGTCATCGCTCATCTCGACCCGGCCATCGCGCACATAGTCGAGCAGCGTCTCATAGGCATGGGCAAAGCCCACCAGCGCCGAAAAGCCGAAGGCTCCGGCGCCGCCCTTGACCGAATGGATGGCACGGAACACCGCATTGAGACGATCGGCGTCCCGTTCACCTGCCTCGATAGCCGCAAACTGCTCTTCCATTTCGGTGAGCAGTTCCGAACATTCGTCGAAATAGGTGGCTTTGAAGTCGTCGAGATCGCTCATGCAAACACGCAAAACCCTTCTGGGTCAGTACAACTATAGAAAACTCAATGCACGACGCGGTGGATAACCGAGATCAGCTTTTCGGGGTCGAAGGGCTTGACGATCCAGCCGGTGCCGCCGGCGGCCTTGCCCTGGTCGCGCTTGTCCTGGCTGGTTTCCGTGGTCAGGATCAGGATCGGCAGGCTCTGGTGGTTGCCCGTCGCCCGCACATGCTTGATGAACTCGATACCGTCCATCACCGGCATGTTGATGTCGGTGATCACCACATCCACCTGCTGGCTCTTGAGCACGTCGAGCCCCTGCTGGCCGTCTTCGGCCTGCAACACTTCGAAGCCCGCGTTGCTCAGCGTATGGTGCAGCATGGCGAGGATCGTCCTCGAATCATCCACCGTTAGTACGCGCAAACTCGTCATCCTCTCATCATCCCCGCAAACTGGGCGTCCAGACCCAGCCGGCCGATCGCAGACGTCATCGCTGCGCTCGGCTGCTCTATGGCAAATTCGAAATTGTTCTTTCGGGCGGTTTCGGCCGCGCTGATCAGCATGAACAGCGCATTGGTTGAAACGCGCTCCACGGCATCTGCCGTCACGCTGACTGGGCCTTCCTCGATCGCGTCGATCAGGCCGTCGCGAATGGCGTCCAGCGAATCGAGATCGACGATCGCCGGCAAAGCGACAGTTGTTTTGGCCGAGCTGACCATTTGCAATGCATGCCCCAAGGAGTTTTCTCCGGTCGCCAGTCTCCACGGGAACGGTTTAAGAAGTGCTAACCCTGTTGAACCGGCTCAATACTTCTCTCCGTTCCTGCAGCGGAAACATTGTCGCAGTTGCCGGCAAACAAGTTCGTGCGGAGCCTGTGCCCTCTTGCGGTGAGACCCGTGCCGGGGTTACCCCAAGCGCAAACAAGGATCGGACTGCGCCCATGACCACTTCCATCGCCCTGACCGGCATCGCCCGCGACCTGGCTGCCCGCGCCGATGCCGGCAAGCCGATCCGGGTCGGTGTCATCGGCTCTGGCGAGATGGGCACCGATCTCGTGACGCAGATGTCGCTGATGAAGGGCGTGGAAATGGCGGCCATCGCCACCCGCCGCCCGCATACCGCGCTGGACGCCATCAAGATCGCCTATGGCGATGACAGCATGGGCCGCGAGGCCGAAAGCCCGTCCCAGGCCGAGGCCGCCATTGCCGACGGCAAGATCGCCATCACCTCGGCCGAGACCCTGGTCACCACCGGCAATATCGATGTCGTTATCGACGCTACCGGCAAGCCCGGCGTCGCCGCCGACTATGACCTCACCGCCATGGAGCATGGCAAGCATGTGGTGATGATGAATGTCGAGGCCGACGTCACCATCGGCCCCTATCTCAAGGCCCAGGCCGACCGGCTCGGCGTCGTCTATTCGGTGGGTGCTGGCGACGAGCCTTCATCCTGCATGGAACTGATCGAATTTGTCTCCGCGCTGGGCCTGCCCATCGTCGCCGCCGGCAAGGGCAAGAACAATCCGCTCAGGCATGATGCGGTCCCCGACGACTATCGCGAGGAAGCCACCCGCCGGAACATGAACCCGCGCATGCTGGTGGAATTCGTCGATGGCAGCAAGACCGCCGTCGAGATGTGCGCCATCGCCAATGCCACTGGTCTGACGCCCGACATCCCGGGCATGCACGGTCCCAAGGCCGATCGCGACGACATGGCCAAGGTGTTGATCCCGAAAGAAGACGGAGGCATCCTCAGCAGGATGGGCGTCGTCGATTACACCATCGGCAAGGGCGTAGCGCCGGGCGTCTTCGTTATCGTCAAGGCAGAGCACCCCCGCATCATCGAGCGCATGGACGATCTGCACATCGGCCATGGACCCTATTACAGCTTCTTCCGCCCCTACCACCTGACGAGCCTCGAAGTGCCGCTGACCGCCGCGCGCATCATGCTCTATGGCAAGCCCGACATGGTGCCCCTGCCCCGACCGGTGGCCGAAGTCTGCGCCGTCGCCAAGCGCGATCTTTTGCCCGGCGAAGCGCTCGATGCCATCGGCGAAACCTGCTATCGCTCCTATGCCATGGCCGTCACAGACAGCCGCGTCGCCGGCGCCGTCCCCGTTGGCCTGCTCGAAGGGGGCAAGGTCACCGCTCCGATCAAAAAGGGCGAACTGCTGACAACGGCCAATAGCCAGCCAGACACCTCCACCCGCCTCTTCGCCCTGCGTCAGGAACAGGACAGAATGCTTGGCCTCTAGAGGTCGATTTCTTGCCTGAGCGGCAACGGATAGCGCCGCTTGGGCGGTAGCCGGTGCAACACGATGCCCAGGACCACCAGAGTCAGGCACGCCATGAACAGCACGGCAAACAGCGTTACTGCCTCCACCGGTCCCGGATAGACCAGCAACGGCACGGCCGCCGCCGGCGGATGCGTGACCCGCAGCACCAGCATGACCAGCATGGTCAGCCCCACGCAGATCGTTGCCACCCACCATGGCTCCGGCCCGAACAGCAGGGCACCCGTGGCGACCACTGTCCCGATCAGATAGCCGGCAAAGATATTGATCGGCTGGGCGCCCGCGCTTTCCGGCTGGCCAAAGATCAGCATGGCCGTTGGTCCCAGAGGCGCCAGCAATAGCGGAAGTCCTGTCGCGGCCGCCAATCCACCGATCACCGTCACGCCGGCAGCCGTGGCCGATGCTGACTTGGCATGCACGCGCCAATCCTTGCGGGGTTCGTGACGCGTGAGGAAGCGGGCAATAAGATGGTGCATAAAGGTCGGTCCGATGAGGCGGCGATCTATAGTCCCGCTCATGCCGGCTGAAAAGCCAAAATGCCGCAGGTCTATTTCCTGCCACATTCTCCCTTTGCTTATGCGTTTGTTTTCAATGCCATGTTCTTTTATCCCGGAGCCATAATGCATTACGCCCTCGTCCTGGCGACCCTCGCCGTGCTGTCACCCCTGCCCGCCCTGGCACAGGACAAGAGCCATACCAAGCCCCCCAAATTGCCCGAGACCTGCCAGGAACTATCCGGGGAATTGAGCAACACGCTGGAACTGAGCCCGCAGAGCGTGGTGGAAGAGACCGGGAGCGGCTGCACCATCTCCAATTTCCATGTCTCCTTCGGTGTCATGGACCGCTTCCATGTCGAGAAGGCCACCCTGACTGCATCCGATCTCTTTGGCAGCTTTGCCGAGCAACGCCTGCCCGAAGAACTCGACCTCCAGCTCGATCAGGTCATCATGGCGCCCGACACCGGCAGCCCCCAGACGGACTATATGATCGAGGCCATGAACGAGCCGATGGACATCCATCTTGCCTATCGCTGGGATCGCGAGGAGCAGACCGTTGAACTGGCTGATTTCAGCGTTTCGGCCCGGGGCATCGGCGGCGTTCGATTTGGTGGCCGCTTCTCCGACCTTGAACTGGATCCGGCAAAACT
>Ga0070668_100002302_pt1 | contig 14079 bp, 13 predicted proteins | sample KBSS43metaG_FD_64661 | JGI IMG/M metagenome (GOLD analysis project Ga0070668, IMG submission 64661) | Switchgrass rhizosphere microbial communities from Kellogg Biological Station, Michigan, USA - KBS S4-3 metaG | ecosystem: Host-associated > Plants > Roots > Rhizosphere > Soil ... | reverse complement strand
CAGCAGCTTGAGCGGAATCGGGGCCTTGCGCCCACCGCTGCGGGAGTGGTCGACACTCGACTTCGGCTTGTCACGTTCCCGAGCCAGCGCGGGCTCGCCGTAGCCCTGGACGCACTCCGGGTCGGGCCCGTCGAGCGGCAGACCGGTGAAGAACTTCGCCGCCATGCAGCCGCCGCGGCATCCGTCGTAGTGATTGCAACTCGCGCACGCGCCCGCCGACTGCGGCTCGCGCAGTTCGCGGAACAGCTCTGAGTGCTTCCAGACGGTGTCGAAGCCGCCGTCGCGCAAGATGTTTCCGGCCAGGAATTTGTCGTGGATGGCGAACGGGCAGGCGTAGACGTCGCCGATGGGGTCGATGAGACACACCACGCGGCCGGCGCCGCAGAGGTTCAGGCCCGCCAGCGCGCCCGGCTCGCCGAGTCCCGACAGGTGGAAGAACGAGTCGCCGGTGAGCACGCGCTCGCCGTGTGCCACCAGCCAGTCGTACAGCTGGACCTGCTGCGCCGGGGTCGGGTGGAGTTCGTCCCAGACGTCGGCGCCGCGACCGGACGGCCGCAGCCGCGTGATGCGCAGCGTGGCCCCGTACTGGTCCGCGAGGGCCTTGAAGTCGTCGAGTTGGTCGACGTTGTGGCGCGTCACCACGACGGAGATCTTGGCGTCCTTGAAGCCCGCCGCGGCGAGGTTCTCCAAGGCGCGGATCGCCATCGCGAACGAGCCGGGTCCGCGGACCTCGTCGTTCACTTCAGCGGTGGCACCGTCCAGCGAGATCTGGACGTCGACGTAGTCGCTGGCGGCCAGCTTCGCGGCCACCTCCGGTGTGATGCGTACGCCGTTGGTCGAGAACTTGACGCCGACGTGATGCGCCGTGGCGTAGTCGACGAGCTCCCAGAAGTCCGGGCGCACAGTCGGTTCTCCACCGCCGATGTTCACGTAGAACACCTGCATGCGCTCGAGCTCGTCGATGATGTCCATGCACTGGCGCGTGGTGAGCTCACGCGGGTCGCGCTTGCCCGACGAGGACAGGCAGTGCACGCAGGACAGGTTGCAGGCGTAGGTGAGCTCCCACGTCAGGCAGATGGGGGCGTCGAGGCCGCGCTCGAACTGGTCGATCAGCTTCGGGACGGGCTGCATTGTCGTCATTGCTCTTCCTCCGGAACCAGCATCTTGGACGTGACGAGCACGCTCAGCGCGTGCAGGTAGGGCGCCTGCCGATCGTCCTCGACTCCGGCCGCACGCAGTGCGGAACGAGCGTCGGGGTGGTCACCCAACGAGTTGACCACCTCGACGATCGTCGTGTTCTTCAGGAACGAAAGTTTGCGGGTGCCAAAGTGATACAGCAGCGCACCGAACGACTCGGGCCGCACCGCCACCTGGGGGTGCAGCTTCCAGCCGCGATCGGGATCGAATGCCGGGGTCTCCATCACGGCACCCTTGGCGGGCGCCGTCACCGTCAGTAGACCCCGCACATGCCGTCGATCGAGACCTCTTCGACGAGGGTCTCGGTGACGAGCTCTTCTTGGGCTGCACCTTGCGTGCCGGCTTGCTGATCCTGCTCCATGTGGTCCACCTTCCGGGTCGTGGGTCTGTACAAATGTGATCGAGATGGCAAGAATATGGCATCGAGTGCCGAAATGGAAGGGCGGATGTGATGGCAGCGGAGTCGGCCCGCGTGGGACGGCGCCGCTCCACGACACAGGACCACATCACCGCCGTCGCACTCGACCTGTTCGCCAGTCGCGGCTTCGACGACGTCAGCGTCGACGACGTCGCGCACGCGGCGGGTATTGCGAGGCGGACGCTGTTCCGGTACTACCCGACGAAGAACGCCATCCCGTGGGGCGACTTCGACGCCCACCTCGACCTGATGCGCGACCTGCTCGACGAGGTGCCCCCAGATGTACCCGTCGGCGTCGCATTACGCTCGGTGTTGTTGGCGTTCAACAGCTTCGACGTAGCCGAGACGGCACGGCATCGCCAGCGCATGCGCGTGATCCTGGAGACGGCCGCGTTGCAGGCGCACTCCATGACGATGTACGCCGGCTGGCGCGCCGTCGTCGCCGCGTTCGTGGCCCGCAGGCTCGGGGTCGATCCGACCGACCTGGTTCCCCAGACGACCGCCTGGACCATGCTCGGCGTCGCGCTTTCGGCGTACGAGCACTGGCTGGCCGACGAGTCGGTGTCGCTGGCGCAGTCGCTCGGCGACGCGTACGACACGGTCAGCACGGGCCTGGCCGAGCTCGACCGAAAATAATTCGCAATCGGGCGTCGGAGTTCCGCCCTCGATGACGACGATAGGGGTGTGAGCACTACGTCGGACTCCCAGGACGCGCCTCGCGCGCTGCTGGACATGTACGACGAGGCGCTGCCATCGGTGTATGGGTACTTCGTGCGCAGGTGCGCCGACCGGGCCACCGCGGAGGACCTGACGTCGGAAACGTTCCTGGCGGCGATGGATGCCGCGCGCAGATGGGGCGAGCGAAGCGACGGGGGACCCGACGTGTTTCCGCCGCCGATGACGCTGCCCTGGCTGATCGGGGTCGCGCGGCACAAGCTCGCCGATCACTACCGCCGTCGCCACGACCGACTCACCGTGCCAATGGCCGAACTACCGGAGCCCGTCGAGCCGGCCGACCACTGGGAAGCCGAGCTCGACCGCATCGTCGCCGAGAGCGTGCTGGCCAGATTGGCCGAGCAGCACCGCACCGTACTGGCGTTGCGCTATCTCGATGACTGCTCGGTGGGTGAGTGCGCCGAGTTGATCGGCCGGACCGTGCACGCCACCGAAGCGCTGCTGGTGCGCGCACGTCGCGCATTCAAGAACGAGTACCCGGAAGGAGCGACGTCATGACACGGCACAACGATCACGACCCACTGTCCGTGTTGCGCGGCAGCGACCTCCCGGTGGCTCCTGATCCCGAGTTCGCGGCGCGCCTGCGTTCGCGGCTGGAATCTGCACTGTCCCTGCCGAATCGAACCGAAGGAGTTGTCATGAGCGGCACCGATACCGTCATCGCCGAACTGAACGAGCCCACCGCTGCCGAGGTCGCGCCATCGGTGCCCCGCAGCGCGGCCGTGCCATACCTCACGGTGAGCCACGCGGCCGACGCGATCGCCTGGTACGTCGACGCGCTCGGGGCGGTGGTCGTCGGGGAGCCATTCATGATGGACGACGGCCGCGTGGGCCACGCCGAGTTGGCCCTCGCGGGCGGCACGTTCTACCTCGCCGACGAGTACCCGGAGATTGGGCTGAAAGCGCCTGTTCCACAAGCTGTCTCGGTGAGTCTCATGGTGAACGTCACCGACACCGACGCTGCGCTGGAACGGGCCAGGAGCGCCGGTGCCCACGTCCAGAGCGAGGCGTACGAGAACTACGGCGCACGCACCGCCGCCATCGTCGATCCCTTCGGCCACCGCTGGATGCTCAGCGGCCCGATGACCGGCGCGGCCACCCAGATCCAGCACGGCGACCTCGGCTACGTCTCGGTGTGGACGCCCGACGCCGACCGCGCCGCGGCGTTCTATGGCCACGTGCTCGGGTGGACGTACGACCCGGCCAGTCACCAGGTCACCAACACCAGCCAGCGCATCGGGTTGTACTCGGTGCCCGGCCGGCCGACGCTGTTCTGCTGCTACGCCGTCACCGACCTCGCGGGTGCGCGACAGTCGATCCTCGACGGCGGCGGCCAGGTCGATGACGTCCAGCAGTTCGACTTCGGTGAGGTGCTCGGCGCGACGGATCCCTCGGGTGCGGCGTTCGCGGTGTACCAGCCGCAGCCCGGCGATTCCCGTCCCGAGCTCAACGGCGCTGGGCCCGGCGAGCTTTCGTACCTCACCTACGAGGTCGCGGACTCTTCGGCGTTCCGGGCCTTCTACAGTCGGGTGCTGTTCTGGACGTTCGAGCCAGGCCGCATCGACGACGGCTGGGGCGTCAAGGGCGCGCATCCGATGTCGGGCGCCGCGGGCGGCAGTGACCAACCCGCCGCAGTGCCGATGTGGACGGTGACCGACATCGAGGCGGCGGTGGACCGCGTGCGCGCGGCGGGTGGCGTCGTCATCGAGGAGCCGTCGCAGCAGTCCTACGGACGCTCGGCACTGTGCACCGACGACCAGGGCAGCCGCTTCTACCTCGGCGAGCTCTAGCCCCCTTGCGATTTCGGCGTGTTCAGCGGCGGTCAGCACGGCGGTCAGCGCCGCTGAACACGCCGAAATCGCTCAGGGAGTGGGGAGCACGTCGGCGATGGGGGCGCCGTTGGCGATCTTGGAGCGCGCCTTCATCACCTTGCCTGGCATGCCGCCACCGACGACGCCGACGACGACGCCGTCGCGCTCGTAGTAGGCCAGGAACTTGCGGCCGTCGTCCTCGACGACGTGCACGACGTCGTTGGCCTCTGGCTCACCGAGGCACTGGATCTTGACGTCGTACTGGTCGCTCCAGAAGTACGGCACCACGACGGCCGACGGCGCGTCGACGCCGAGCATAGCGGGCACGATGACACGGGCCTGCTCGGCGACGTTGCTCCAATGCTCAACGCGCACTTGGTGTCCCGCGACGTCTTGCCAAGACGCTACATCGCCGATGGCCCACACGTTAGGCGCGGACGTACGGCCCGCCGCATCGCACACCACGCCGTTGTCGACCTCGACTCCGCTACCGTCCAGCCAGCCGGTCGATGGCCGTGAGCCGATGCCGACCACCACCAGGTCGGCGTCCAGCTCGGTCCCGTCGGACAGCGTGACCTTCTCCACGTGCTCGGTACCCGTCACGCCGGACACGCCAACGCCGCAGCGCACGTCGACACCCTCGGCGCTGTGCAGCCTGGCCACCAGCGCGCCGATCTGCTCCCCGAGCACCGACGCCAGCGGCGTGGGCTGCGGCTCGACCAACGTCACGGCGACGCCGAGCTTGCGCAGGCTGGCGGCGACCTCGCAACCGATGAAGCCCGCGCCGATGACGACGGCGTGCGACGCCTCGCCCGCGTGCTGCCGCATGGCCAGGCTCTCGTCGAAGGTGCGCAGCATGCGGATGCCCTCGAGGTCCGGCAGCGACGGAATGCGCTTGGGCACCAGGCCCGTCGCGATCACGAGCTCGTCGTAGCCGATCACCTCGCCGTCGGCCAGCGTCACGGTCTGTGCGGCCGTGTCCAAGCCCGTCGCGCCTGCGCCCAGCCGCACGGTGATGTCGTTCTCCTCGTAGAACTCGGCGGGCTTGAGGGCGACGTCGTCCGTTTCGGCGCGCAGCACTTCCTTGGATAGCGGCGGCCGGTCGTACGGCAGGTGGTCCTCGTCGCTGATGATCGTGATCGCGCCCGCGTATTCGGCGCGACGCAGCTGCTCGGCGGTACGCGCGGCCGCCAATCCGCCGCCGACGATGACGATGCCCCCACTAGTAGTCACGTCGGCTTTCTTACACGATGGCCTCGGCCAAGGGTCCGCCACCCTGCAGTTGACTGCTAGCCCCGCATCCGATCGATGATGTTGGTGAGCACCACGATGCTCTCGCTGCGCTCGACGTCGGCCGCCGACCGGATGCGCTCCAGCGCCTCCTCGAGGTGGCGCATATCGCGGGCGAGGACGTGCAGCATCGCGTCCGCGGTTCCAGTGACGGTGGCCGCGCTGACCACTTCCGGGATGTCGATCCACGCCTTGCGCAGCTCGTCGGGCGCGACGGTTCCGTGGCGGAACACCTGCACGTAAGCCTCGGTGTTCCAGCCGAGCGCGTTGCGGTCGATGACGGTGGTGAAGCCCCGGATGACGCCACTGTCGAGCATGCGGTCGACCCGGCGTTTGACCGCTGGGGCGGACAGGTTCACGCGCTGCCCGATCTCGGCGAAGGTGGCCCTGGCGTGCTCTGCCAGCTCGGCCAGAATCCGCTCGTCGGTCTCGTCCAACCGGTCCATGTCACACTCCCGTCGAATCTGACGCAAGAAATCGCCGCAATTCCGCCCCTTGCACAATAGACCATGGCTAGACACGCAATAAGTGGTGATTGCTTGCGTGAACGCCACTCCATATCGTTGATTCATGACGATTTCAGATCTCACCGCTAGCGCGGTGCCGGCCAGCCCGGAATTTGATGTCGCCGCAACGACGCCGCGATCCCGTTCAGCTCGACTCCGCCACTACGCCATGACCGCTCCCGCGCACTTCACCGTCGAGTACGCGATCAACCCGTGGATGGACACGTCCACCCCCGTCGACACCGCCGTCGCCGTTCGCCAGTGGGAGCAGCTGCTGGATGTGTACCGATCGCTTGGCCACACCGTCGAGCTCGTCGAGCCCGTCGCCGGACTGCCCGACATGGTGTACGCCGCCAACGGTGGACTGATCGTCGACGGCAAGGCCGTCGTCGCCCGCTTCGCCTACCCGCAACGGGCAGGCGAGGCAATCGCCTACGCGGAGTGGATGATCGACCACGGCTTCGACCCGCTGCACACCAAGCACGTCAACGAGGGCCAGGGCGACCTGTTGGTGATCGGCTCAACGGTGTTGGCCGGCTATGGCTTTCGCACCGAACTCAGCGCACACGACGAAGTCGCCAAGCTGCTCGGGATGCCGGTGGTGAGCCTCGAGTTGGTCGATCCGCGCTTCTATCACCTCGACACCGCGTTGGCGGTACTCGACGACGACACCGTCGCCTACTACCCGCCTGCGTTCAGCGCCGACGCCCGCGCGCGGCTGCAGCAGCTCTTCCCCGACGCCATCGAGGTCGCCACCGCCGACGCCTACGTGCTCGGGCTCAACGCCGTGTCCGACGGTATGCACGTCGTGCTCCCCGCGGCGGCCGCCGGCTTTGCCAAGCAGTTGACCGAGGCCGGTTTCGAACCGATCGGGGTCGACCTGTCCGAGCTGCTCAAGGGCGGCGGATCCGTCAAATGCTGCACGCTGGAGGTGTATAGGTGACCATTCTGGATAGCGTGACGGCTCCTTCGGGCTCAGCAGTCGGGTCGGCCACTGCGGCGGCCATCGCGGTGGACGACCGCTTCGCCGCGCACAACTACTCCCCGCTGCCGGTCGTCGCGGCGTCCGCCGAAGGCGTCTGGATCACCGACGTCGAGGGCCGCCGCTACCTGGACTGCCTTGCCGCCTACTCGGCGGTGAACTTCGGGCATCGCAATCCGGAGATCGCCGCGACGGCGCACGCGCAACTCGACACCGTCACGCTGGTGAGCCGCGCCTTCCACTCCGACCGACTCGGTCCGTTCTGTGCCGCACTGGCGGCGCTGTGCGGCAAGGACATGGTGCTGCCGATGAACAGCGGCGCCGAGGCCGTCGAGAGTGGGCTGAAGGTCGCCCGCAAGTGGGGCACCGACGTCAAGGGCGTGCCCGAGGGCCAGTCCAATATCGTCGTGGCGCGCAACAACTTCCACGGTCGCACCACCACGATCATCAGCTTCTCCGACGACGAGACCGCACGCCGCGGCTTCGGTCCCTACACCCCGGGCTTCCGCTCGGTGCCATTCGGGGACGCCGACGCCGTGGCGGCGGCCATCGACGAGCACACCGTCGCCGTGCTGCTCGAACCCATCCAGGGTGAGGCGGGCGTCATCGTCCCGCCCGACGACTTCCTCCCCCACGTTCGCGCACTGTGCACCGAGCGCAACGTGCTTATGATCGCCGACGAGATCCAGTCCGGGCTTGCGCGCACGGGCCGGACGTTCGCCTGCGAGCACTGGGGCGTCGTGCCCGACGTCTATCTGCTCGGCAAGGCCCTAGGCGGCGGCGTAGTCCCGCTGTCGGCAGTGGTGGCCAACCGCGACGTGCTCGGGGTCCTGCACCCCGGTGAGCACGGCTCGACGTTCGGCGGCAATCCGTTGGCCGCCGCCATCGGGACCACCGTCGTCGCGATGCTGCAACGCGGCGAATACCAAACCCGTTCAACGGAACTCGGTCGTCACCTGCACGCCCGACTGGGCGAGCTGGTCGGGCGCGGGGTGCTCGCGGTTCGCGGCCTCGGCCTCTGGGCGGGTGTCGAGATCGACCCGAGCATCGGCTCAGGAAAGGAGCTCAGCTTGCGGTTGGCAGAGCGCGGTGTTCTCGTTAAGGACACCCACGGTTCCACCCTGCGTTTTGCCCCACCGATCGTCATCACCAAGGAGGAGATCGATTGGGCGATGGACCAGTTCACCGACGTACTGGCCGAATAGCTACCTAAGGGCTCACTGGGCCCACCGACTGCAGCACCAGTTTCACAGATTGGTAACCAAACCGCACGTCACTGCAGCCGCTGCGGGCGTAGCGTGACCGGCCGGAACGTTGTCGCTGAACACCTCATTGTCACACGTAGAAACCAGGAAGGGCACCATGAGTCTACCGAACGGTCTCGGTCGTCCGCCGCTGCTGCAGCAACTGTCGCGGCGCAAGCCCGTGGTGATGCAACAAACCGTGCATCAGGGCGAAGAGTTGGAACGCTCGTTGTCGACATTCCAGCTGATGATGTTCGGTGTCGGCGCCACAGTGGGTACCGGCATCTTCTTCGTGCTCAGCGAGGCGATTCCCAAAGCCGGTGGAGCGGTACTTATTTCATTTGCCATTGCGGCACTTGCAGCTGGGCTGTCGGCATTGTGCTACGCCGAACTGTCCTCGGCCGTGCCGGTGAGCGGTTCCACGTATTCATACACTTACCATGCCCTCGGCGAGGGGCCCGCGGTGTTCATCGCGGCCTGCGTACTGCTGGAATACGCCGTAGCGGTATCCGCAGTAGCCGTGGGGTGGAGCTCGTACTTCAACGAGCTGTTGCACAACACCATTGGCATCGAAATCCCCCACGCGTTGCGCGAAACCTTCGTGCCCTTCTGCGATCCGAACAACGGATGGGCGTGCGAGAGCACCAACGGCGGAATCATCAACCTGCCCGCCATTCTGTTGATCTTGATGTGCATGTTCCTGCTGCTCCGTGGCGCCTCCGAATCCGCCACCGTCAACGCCATCATGGTGTTGATCAAGCTGGGCGTGCTGGTCTTGTTCTGCGTCATCGGTTTCAGTGCCTTCCAAGCCGACCACTTCAACAACTTCTTCGCCCAGGCCGCCGGTATCAGTGCCGCGGCGGGAACCATCTTCTTCTCCTTCATCGGTCTTGACGCCGTGGCCACCGCAGGTGAAGAAGTGAAGAACCCGCAAAAAGCGTTGCCGCGAGCCATCATTGGCGCCCTGATCATCGTGACCACGATCTACATCCTGGTGGCGGCGGCCGGTTTGGCCGCCAAACCGGTGGAATACTTCAGTTCCGCAGAGGCCGGCGAGGCTGGCCTGTCTCGAATCCTGCAGGACGTCACCGGCAGCACCGTGTGGCCGACCATCCTGGCCGCGGGCGCGGTGATCTCCATTTTCTCGGTGACCCTGGTGACTCTTTACGGCCAGACCCGCATCTTGTTCTCGGTGTCCCGAGATGGCTTGATCCCGAGGAGATTCGAAGCGGTCAATCCCCGGACAATGACACCGACGTTCAACACCGTCGTGGTGTCGATAGTGGTGGCCGGCATTGCGGGATTCGTGCCCTCGAGCTACCTCTGGGACACGGTGTCGATCGGGACGTTGATGGCCTTTACGGCCGTCGCCATCGCCATCATGGTGATGCGGCGCACGCACCCCGAACTGGACCGACCGTTCAAGGTTCCGCTGTATCCGACGACGTGGTCGCGGCCGGTGGCCATCACGTCTTCGATCGTCGTGTCGCTAGCGGTCATCGGTGCCATGTGGATGTGGGGCGGCTATGCCGAGGACGGGACGCGCGGACTGCTGTGGACGGTGCTGCTCACGGCGATTGCGCTGGCGTGCGCCTTCCTGTTCGGCGCTGCGTTCGTACCGATCTTGACTGTTCTGGTCTGCCTCTACGTGCTGTCCGGGCTGAGCCCGATCACCTGGATCATCTTCGGCGTATGGGTGGTGGTGGTATTCGCCTACTACTTCGGGTACGGCCTGCGTAATGCGACATTGAATCACTACACCTCCCTGGAAGAAATCGCCGAACCCATCCCCGTTTCTAAGAAGGCGGACGAATGACCTACCTAGTGGGCTACAGCTCGCACAAGGACGACACCTGCGCGATCTCCCTGGCCTGCGAGTTGGCTCGGACCACCGGGATACCGGTTCACGCACTCACCGTGGTTCCCCGCGGTTGGCTACCGGTGGCCGGAAGCGCCACCGACGGCGAGTTTCGCGCCTGGGCTGCGGCCAGCGGCGAGGAGAGCGCCAACGAGGCGCTGGCGCTGCTTACCGAACAAGGCATTGAGAATCCCACGGCGACCTGGGTGACGGGCCGCTCGGTCCCCGCTGTCATGGTGGAGCAGGCCGAAGAACTGGGCGCACAGATGATCGTCGTCGGCTCCGGTCTCGACGGTGCAGTTCATCGTGTCCGCCTGACCTCCAAAACCACCCGCTTGATGCATTCCTCGCACGTTCCGGTTGCGGTCGCGCCCCGCGGCTATCGGTCCGAACCGGGCTCCAAGTTCAATCGGGTCACCTTGGCGTTCCGCGACGACAACACCGCCTGGCAATTGCTGGATCGAGTTGCCGACATTTGCAAGGAGTCCTCGCTGGCATTGCGCCTCATGACTGTCGTCATAAGGCACCGTGTCATGGTGACTTCACCGGTCCGCGCCGATGAGGACTTGGTCTTCGATAGGGCGATCACCCAGGCTGAGGAGGCCCAGGCCGAGGCGGTAGCGCACTTGAGGGAACTCAACGTCGACGCCGACACTGTCATCGCCAAGGGCGGTTCCTGGTCCGACGCCGTGGATCGAGTTGCATGGTCCGCCGGCGATGTCTTGGCGGTCGGCTCGTCGTCCACCAAGGTGCTCGCGCACGTGTTCCTGGGATCTAGCGCCACCAAGATCGTGCAGAGTTCACCAGTGCCCGTGATCGTCGTACCGTAGTCGGTTCAAGTCGGCTTCCATGATCCGGACCTCGACGCCGTAGCCGGCCCGTTGCATACGAACGGCAACACGGTCGGTGAGGTCATGTCGTGAACGAACCCAGCGGGGTGTGTCTGCGATACGCCGTTCGCTCTGCGCTTGGGCCGTCAGTACTTGGCGGTGCCGCGGTCCACCGCGATCTGTGAACCGGATATCGTCGCCGACCCGTCGCTTGCCAGCCAGGCCACCACGTCCGAAACCTCTTCTGGGGTCATGAATTCCTGCAGCCCCTTCTTGCCCGCGTGATTGACCGGCTTGTACGGCATCGGGGCGAAGCTGTGCAGGAAGCTCGGCCACTTTCCGAATACGTCCATCATGGCTTCCTTCTCGACCATCGGCGTGTCGATCGAGTACGGGTGAATCGAGTTGACCCGAATCCCGAACTCCCCGACCTCGATTGCCAGCGCATTGGTGATCGCGACGAGGCCATGCTTGGACGCCGAGTAGTGCCCGTTGCCCGGGGTGGCCTTGGTGCCTGCCGACGAGCTGACGATGATGATCGATCCGCCGTTGCCCGCTTCGATCATCGCGGGGACGGCGGCGCGAATGGTGCGCCACGTGCCGTTGAGGTTGACGTCGATGACGCTGTCCCACTGCTCTTCTGACATCTCGAACATCCGGCCCCAGCTGAGGATGCCTGCGTTGGCCACCACGACGTCGAGCCGGCCGAACTGTTCGACGCCGTCGGCCACCACCTGCTGCTGGGCGGCGAGGTCGCGGATGTCGACCTCGCGGGCCAGTACCTTGCGCCCGGTGGCCTCGACCAGTCGCACCGTTTCCGCCAGGTCTTCCAGCGTGGGCATCGGATAGGTGACGGTGTCCGTGACGGGGCCGCAGATGTCGATGGCGATGATGTCGGCGCCGTCGGCGGCCAGCCGTACCGCGTGTGCACGACCCTGACCGCGCGCGGCTCCGGTGATGAAGGCCACCCGTCCCTCGAGCGATCCGTTGCCTGCCGCCATTGCCAGTCCTTTCGTCAACCAGGGCCCAGGCTAGCAGCCGAACTGGAACGTGTTCTAGAAACCTCGTCGCCCGCCGAGGTGGTTCAGCAAGAACGTACGCAACAGCCGCGCAGTCAGATCCGGCTGCTCTTCGGGGAGAAAGTGGCCGCAGGATAGGGATCGCCCCTCGACGTTGGTGGCCCAGCGCTTCCAGATGGCGATCGGGTCATACCACGCGTCGACAGCGCCTTGCTGACTCCACAACACCTGCGCGGGGACCCGAACCTTCCGGTGTTGGTCACGATCGGCCATGTCGTCGGCACGGTCCACAGTGGCTGCGGCGCGGTACTGCCGACAGATGGTGGCCACGCGCTCTGGATCGTGGAACTGTTGCCGATACGAGGTGCGGACCTCAGTCTCGAAGGTGTGGTGCGGTGCTGCCCACCCATCGAGCATGTGGTCGACGAAGAAGTCCGGTGCACCGTGGATCAGAGTCTCAGGAATCGGGGCCTGAGCCGCCAGGAATGACCACACCCAAAAGCCCAGTGCGAATTCGGCATTCGCACGAGCGAACGCCTCAGCGGTAGGCACGATATCCAACACGCTCAAAGCGGTGATGGTGTTGGGGTGATCTAGCGCCATGCGGTAAGCGCACCGCGCCCCACGATCATGGCCGACGACGGCGAAGCGGTCATAGCCAAGCGCGGCCATCGCCTCGCGCTGTTCTCGGGCGAGTTCTCTCATTCCGTGTTGACGAGGGTCTTCACCCCCCACACAGCCGCTGCTGCCGTAGCCCCGCAGGTCGGTGGCAACGACCGTGAAATCGTGAGCCAGCTGCGGAGCCACGAAGCGCCACATCAGATGCGTTTGAGGTATCCCGTGCAACAAAAGCACCGCAGGCCCATCACCAGCCCGAACGCCGTGGATCGTCGCACCTGAGGTTTCGCAGTCAAATCTGTCAAAGCCGGCAAACACAGAACCTCCCAGCGGTGGACGAAGCCGCCAAGAGACTTAGGCGTGGCGTCCGGCACGCCAGACAGGCCCCTCGAACTCTACCTACAATTAGCCCCGACGTCCCACGCGCCAATCGACGTCATGACCCGCAACAGCTAGTAGTCGACCGCATCGCGGATGATCGGGCAGGTCATGCAGTGTCCCCCGCCGCGGCCGCGCCCCAGTTCGGCGCCGACGATGGTGATGACCTCGATACCGGCCTTGCGCAGCAGCGAATTGGTGTGGGTGTTGCGGTCGTAGGCGAACACCACGCCCGGCTCCACGGCGACGAGGTTGTTGCCGCTGTCCCACTGCTGGCGCTCCGAATCGTATTCATTGCCACCAGTTTCGACGATCCGAAGCTTGTCCAGGTCAAGTGCGGCCGCCACCACCTCGACGAACGACTTGGTCTCCTCGACGACCTCGACGCCGGGCGCGCGATCGCTTGGCAGCAAGGTGAACGTCTGAACCGCGTTGATGATTTCCGGGTAGAGCGTCACCACGTCGCGATCGGCGAAGGTGAAGACCGTGTCGAGGTGCATCGCCGCGCGAAGTTTGGGCATCCCCGCGACGATCACCTTCTCCGCGGCGCCCTCGGCGAACAGCCTGGCAGCGACCTGAGTGATGGCCTGCCGCGACGTGCGTTCGCTCATCCCGATGAGGACGACGCCGTTGCCCGGTACCAGGACGTCGCCGCCCTCGATGGTAGCCAGCCCCCAGGACTCCTCTGGATCGCCCCACCACACCTTCGATCCCACGTAGTCGGGGTGGTACTCGTAGATCGCCTTCATCAGGAGCGTCTCGTCGTGACGGGCGGGCCAGTACAGCGGGTTGAGCGTCACCCCGCCGTAGATCCAGCAGGTGGTGTCCCGGGTGTAGAGGGTGTTCGGTAGCGGTGGCATCAGGTATTCGGTGACGCCGCGGGCCTCGCGCGCCAGCGCCCGGTACGACGACCTGAGTTCATTGGGCAGGTCGCGCACCGACATTCCACCGATCAGCAGCTCGGTGAGCCTGCGCGGTTCCAGCGAATCCAGGAAGGCGCGCGTGTCGTCGACGAGCCCAAGACCGACTTCATTGGCCACGATCTTGCGGTCCAACAGCCAGTCCTTGGCCTCGGGCATCGCCATGGTGTCGGCCAGTACGTCGTGCAGTTCCACGACGTCGACCCCGCGGTCGCGCATCTTGTCCATGAAGTCGAAGTGGTCGCGTCGCGCGTTCTGCACCCACAACACGTC
>Ga0070668_100002297_pt1 | contig 14091 bp, 11 predicted proteins | sample KBSS43metaG_FD_64661 | JGI IMG/M metagenome (GOLD analysis project Ga0070668, IMG submission 64661) | Switchgrass rhizosphere microbial communities from Kellogg Biological Station, Michigan, USA - KBS S4-3 metaG | ecosystem: Host-associated > Plants > Roots > Rhizosphere > Soil ... | reverse complement strand
ACTCGTGCCGCAGCGCCTCGATCGGGTCGAGGCGCGCCGCGCGGCGCGCGGGCATCACGCCGAACACGAGGCCGATCCCGACCGAGACCGCCACGGCGATCAACGTCTGCAGGAGCGGCGCGTCCGCCGGCACGTTCATCAGCATCGTCACGCCGCGCCCCGCGGCGAGCCCGAACGCGATCCCGAGCAGGCCGCCGATCCCGGTGAGCGTGGACGCTTCGATGAGGAACTGCACGAGGATGTCGCGACGCGTGGCGCCGAGTGCCTTGCGGATCCCGATCTCACGCGTGCGCGCGGTGACCGAGACCATCATGATCGCCATCACGCCGATGCCGCCGACCATCAGTGCCACCGACGCCAGCACGAGCATCACGAGGAAGAAGACGTCCGTGATGGACATGAAGACGTTGAGAATCTGATCCTGACTCAGAAGATCGAACGTGTTCTTGTCGGCCGGCCGCAGCCGGCGCATCTCGCGCAGGACGATCGTCACGGCATCCTCGGCGTCGGCGACGGTGACGCCCGCTCGCGGCTTGACGACGATGAACAGCGCGTTCGTCTTGTCGATGTTGTAGGCGTGCCAGGTGAACTGGAACGGCATGATCGCGCCGATCTCCTGGCCCGGTGGCGCGAAGATGTTCTCGGGCTCCTGGTAGAGGCCGATCACCTGCAGCGGACGTCCACCGATCTGGACGGTCTTCTCCAGCGGCGCGACACGGCCGAATACCTGTCGCGCGTGCCGCTCCTGCAGCACGACGACCGGTGCACCGCTCCGGAGCTCGCTCTGGGTGAACCACCGCCCGGCGACCAGCTCGCCGCCGAAGACATCCTGATATCGATCGTCGGCGCCGTACGCGATCACGTCGCGGGTGCGCGTGCCGTTGTAGCTGATGCGCGCCTGGATCTGCGACCAGATACCGGCGTAATCGACCTGCGGGAGCCGTGCGATGCGCTCGGCCTCCTCGGCGCGCAGGTCGGGGCGAATGCGCACGTACGCCGGCAGCTGATCGGGATTGATCGGGGTGCTGCTGAACACCTTCATCACGTAGAACGTCGTGGGGCCGGCGATGCTGATCGTCGTGAGGATCTGGTCGCGGATCCCCTTCACGATCGTCGCCATCGTCATCACCGTGGCGACGCCGATCACCACGCCGAGGATCGTGAGACTCGAGCGCAGCTTGTTCGTGCGCAGCGCGTCGAGCGCGATGCCCAGGTTCTCGCGGAGCTGATCGGCCGACAGGTGGCGCATCATTCGGCGCGGAGCGCGGTGATCGGATCGAGGCGCGAGGCACGCCGCGCCGGATAGACGCCGAACAGCACGCCGACCCCGGCTCCGAGGAGCACGGCGAGGGTGACCGACCACCACGAGATGCGCGCGGGGAGGGGAGATGCCAGACTCACCAACGTGGCGAACGCCCAGCCGCACAGCACGCCGAGCACCCCGCCGGCGAGCGAGAGCGCGATCGCCTCGGCGAGGAACTGCCGCTCGATGTCACGCGCGCGTGCCCCGACCGCCTTGCGAATGCCGATCTCGCGCGTGCGCTCCGTCACGACCATCAGCATGATGTTCATGATGACAATCCCGCCGACGACGACGCCGATCGCCACGACCGCCGGCACGACCGAGAACAGCACCGCGGTGAGGCTCTTCCAGAAGCTCACCAGCGCGTCGGCGGTCTCGACGCTGAAGTTGCTCTCCTGTCCGGGCCGCAGGTGCCGCGCGAGGCGCATCGTCTCCTCGGCGCGCGCCATGCCGTCGGCGATCCCCGCGGCATCACCCATCTTGACGGAAATCGCCGTGGTGCTGCGGCGGCCATAGATCATCTCGTAGCGCGAGAGCGGGACGAGCGCGATCGCGTCGAACGACTGACCGAGCACGCGTCCCTTCGAGGCGAGAACCCCGATGACCTCGAACCGCTCGCCGCCGAGCCTGACTTCCTCGCCCACCGGTTCGGTGCCCTCGAACAACTTGTCCGCCACCTCGAGCCCCAGCACCACCACGGCGCGCCGCTGCGTCTCGTCGAGCTCGGTGAGTGGTCGCCCCTTGATGGTGCGGTAGTCCTGCACTTCCTGGTACGGCGGCGTGATGCCGCGGATCGTCACGTCGCCCACGGCGCGGGCGTGCCACTGGACGTCGGACAGCGGCGTCGGAAAGCCGGACGACAGCGCCACGGCGCGCGCATCGGGCAGCGCGGCACGCAGCGCCTCGTATTCGGCGCGAGTGATCACGGGTCGGCGCGAGACGCGCTTCCATGCCTCGTCGTCGAAGAAGCCGATCTGGATCGGCACGCGTCGCACCTGGAACGCGTTGCTCCCGATGAGCGAGTTCGCGACGTTCTCCTTCACGTACGCGTTCATCCCCTGGATGACGGCCACGACGGCGACGAGGAAGGCGACCGACACGATGATGCCGAGGAGCGTGAAGAAGCTCCGCAGCTTGTTGGCGCGGATCTCGGCGAGCGCGGTGAAGAGGACGTCGAGCGGGAGCATGAGCCGACGTGAGGGAGAAGGCGAATGTGGAGCGCGGCTCGACGGGTGGCAACGCGGTACCGAGTGCGACGCGGTCGCCTGGTCGATAGCTTTCGAGCATGAGCGCAGAGCGTCCTTCCGCCGCCAGAATGATCGTTCGCGCCCTCCTGCGCCGATGCCCGAACTGCGGCTCGCGGGGGATCTTTGCGGGCTACACGACGCTGAAGGAGCGTTGCCCGCGGTGCGGACTGCGGCTGCATCGAGGTGAGAACGACTATTTCATCGGCGCGTACCTGCTCAACCTCGTCGCCGTCGAGCTGCTCTTCGCGCTCCTGCTGGCAGTGGTGTTCATCACGACCTACCCGAACACCCCGTGGGCACTGCTGCAATGGGGAGGGCTAGTGCTGATCGTCGCCGGCGCCGTGCTCTGCTATCCCCTCTCGAAGGCCGTCTGGCTGGCGGCCGACCTGATCTTCCGCCCGGTCTCGGAGAAGGAGCTGGCGTGGCACCGACGGGATGGTACGCTCGACGAGCGGGAGGAGCTACCGCATTTGTAGGGCACGGCGCCTGCGGCGCGCGTGAGTCGGTGAGTTAGTGAGTTGGCGGGTTGGTCGAACGGCCTCGGGGAGGCATCTCTCCCGAGGCCATTTCCGTTTTTCGCAGGCGCAAGTGCAGATCCCTCGACTCGCTGTGCTCGCTCGGGATGACAGCGCCGTTCCTCATCTCCGCATCCCCTCATTCCCGCGCTCACCGTCCCAGCCAGTACGCCGCCTTGATCAGGAACACGTTCTCGGGCCGTGCTGCGAACAGGTTCCTGTAATCGCGCGTGGCGGCGAAGGTGCCGACGTCGCGGTCGGTCTGGTCGCGGCCCTGCGTCCAGACGACGAACAGCGTCGAGCCGGGACGATACTCCCAGCGCGCGACGACGCTGGAGTGAAAGCTCTTCTCGTTGAAGTCGGCGTCGGGCGTCGGGCCGGCGTAGGGACGGAAGCGTGCATCGTAGGCGCGTGCGCGCGGCGCGGCGAGCTCGCGCACGTCGGTGAAATGGCCGGCGGTGACGAAGGGCTCGGCGTACAGCTGCAGCGACAGCGTCGGGCGGATCGTGAGATCCATGCGGCCGGTGAAGCTCAGCAGGTCCTGGTGCAGGCGTCCGAAGAGATAGTGCGTCGTGTCTGCGCCGATCTCGCCGACGTTGGCGATCCACTGCGTGTTGTCGCGGTTGTACTGATACCGCGTGCCGAGCTCGATGCCGACGCGCGACGACGGATGGACGATCACGTACGGGCGCACGCGCCAGAGCAGCGAGCGTCCCTCATCGGCGGTGGTGTAGATCGCCGCGACTTGTGGGGATATAGTCCGTTTGGGGTCAGCGGCGACGTTCACCAGCGTGTTGTAGCTCGGCGAGAGCCTGAGCGCGGGGCCGCCGCGGGCGCAGCGATCACAGTACACCGTGCCCGCGTTGTCGACCCACGAGTCCACGCTGAAGTACGCACCGCTCTTCAGGCTGCCGCTCGCGTACGCCTCGTACAACGCGCCCGTCGGAAGGCCGGCCGTCGTGAAGTGATGCTGGCCGTAGAACTCGAGCGACGCGTTCCGCCACGGACCGATCGTCTTCGACGGGATGAACCGCACGTTCGTGTTCACGATCTGCTCGTCGGCGCGGGAGAGAAAGCCGAAGTCGTTGGTCTCGTAGCCCGGCGTGGTACGCTGATACGACGCAGTGGCGCGCACCAATCCCGCGACCTTCTTCGCGATCACTCGGAAGGATGTCCCGTCGAGCGACGTGAGCGTCGTGTCGACGGCGAGCGCGTCGTCCGGGCGCTGGTACTCGTGCACCGATGAGCGCTGCGTGCGCGTCATCGCGGACGCCGAGCCCCGCACGTCGCTCATGGCGACCGATCCACTGAGCTCGTAGCGGCCTTCGCCGAAGCGATGCCGTCCGTCCACGCCGGCCGCATACGCGTCGCGCCGCAGATACGGCGACTCGCCGAGCCCGAGCGCGCGATCGACCACGGTGGCCATCACGCCGATCGAGCTCTCGCCGCCGCGCATGTCGCGCGTCGCTCGCGCGAGGCCGTATGTCGTCCGTGGCTCGATCGTCGTACCGCCGGCGGTGACCTGATCGGTGACGGCAGTGAGCACGCCGAGTGAGGTACTGCCCGCGACACGACCGGTGAGCTTCCCCGCGCCGAGGATGCGCGATGCGCCCGGGATGTCGACGCCATCGGGGGCGAGGCCGGCGAGCTGCGGATTGCGCCCGATGCGCCGCGAGTAGAAGAGCTGCTCCGGATCCGCGCCGAACTGGAAGATGGACATCCCCTCGAGGAAGAAGGGGCGCCGCTCCTCGAAGAAGGTCTCGAACGCGGTGAGGTTGAGCTGGGCCGGATCCGCCTCGACCTGGCCGAAGTCGGGGTTGATCGTGCCGTCGAGCGTGAGGTTCGAGGTCAGTCCGTACTTGAGGTCTGCGCCCATCGTGCCTTGCTGCGAGCGGCGAATGTCCTCGCCGCGCACCGCGCCGATGTTTCGCACGAGCATGTAAGGCGCGATCTCGAGCCGCTTTGGCGAGCCGAGTCCGGCGAAGCCGCCGACGTCGCCGAACTGGGACACGAGCGCGTTGCGCGAGCGGCGCAGCAGCGGCCAGCTCACGCGCTCGTTCCGGCGCGTCAGCTCGCGGATGATCATCACGCCGAAGGTGTGCGACTCAGCGGGCGGGTACCGGAGCTGGCTGAGCGGGATGCGGAACTCCGCCGTCCATCCGATCGAGTCGATGCGCGTCGCGACGTCCCACACGGCGTCCCACGAGACGTCTTCCTGGCCGTCGTCGTACGCGTAGTAGTCGCGCTTCACGCCCGCCGGATTCACGGCGAACTCGTAGCCCGTGCGGCGGTCGTGATAGGAGTCGATCATCACCTTGATCTGATCCGACGCGGTCCGCACGTCGCGGCGGCTGAGCAGCGAGCGAATGCTGTCGGGATGCGGGTCGAAGGCGCGCACAAGCACGTAAAGGTTCGCGGCGTCGTAGGCGATGCGCGCCTCGGTGCGCATCGAGGCCTCTGCTCCTTCGACCGGATCGAACTGCTGGAATCCATCGATCGGTGCGCTCGCGCTCCACACGGCGTCGTCGTCACGTCCGTCTATGACAGGGGCGCGCTCGGCGCGCGAGGCCGTCGCGAGCGCGCGTGCGGGTGCAGAGGTCGATGGCAACGCGCCGGTTTCGGCGCCGGCGGCTGATTGCGCACTGAGCGACACGCTTGGCAGCAGCGCGGAACACGCAGCAGGGCCGACGACGAGAAGGCACGTCCACGAGAACTGGCGTGCTAATTTTTTAGCACTCGCGAGCATACGGCGCGGGCGGGAGAGACGCATGGCGATCACTCGGCGGTGAGGAGTTAGTGCTTGGTGAGCGCTTCGAGCGCGTTGCGCATGTCGGTCGACGAGGGGATCCCCTGCACCGCGCGCAGGTACGCTTCGCGCAGCGCGGGCGTGCGGATCGCGCCACGCTCGGCGAGGGAAATGAGCACGTTGGAGCGGTCGGTGGACGACGCCACCGTGGTGTCAGCGACGATGATCGCGAGCGCGACCTCGTTCGACTTCACGGCGAAGGGGATGACGTCATCGAGCACGTTCGCCTTGTCGGTCGACGAAGGGATCGTGACGAGCGTCTTGAAGAACGCGTCGCGCAACGCGGCGTCGTTGCGGCCGAGATAGCGCGGCGCGAGTGCGCTCACGAGGTTCGCCTTGTCGGTGCTGCTCGGGACGGTCGCGGCAACGCGCATGACGGCGAGGAGCTGGTCGCGATCGTCGGTCTGGCCGAAGGCTTCCAGCACCGCAGCGCGATCGGTGCTGCTCGCCACCTTCGCGATCGCGGTCTCCAGCGCGGAGCCCGCGACGCCGGTGCGCGACTGGGCCGCCGCTTTGGAGAGCACCTCGCGCAGATCACTCGAGCTGGCGACGTCGCCGCCCGCCTGCACCACGACCTGCTCGAGCTCCGCCGCGGGGAGGCGCTGCGCCAACAGCACCTCGTAGTGGCTGCGCTTCGCACTGGAGCTTCTCAGTGCCGCGATGTGCCGCAGCACGGCGCCCGTGCCGCCTTCGGCGCGCCAGCGTGCGACGCGCGGCTCCACGTTGATCGATGCTTCGGCGAGGATCCCAGGAAGGAGGCCGGCGAGCCAGCGCTGTGCGGCAGCGTCGAATGGCGCGTCCACACCATTGAGACGGAACTGGATGCTGAGCGCATCGGCACTCCCCGTCGCGGCCGGTCTGATCGTGACCGAGCGATCGCTTCCGGAATCATGCTCTCGGAGCGCGACTATGCCACCCGACGACAGCGACGCAATCCGATCCTCGGCCGGCGATGTGGTGAACCGACCCCGAATGATGGCCTGGGTACAGTGGCCGTGATTGTTGTTCAGCACACGAAGCGTGTGCGTGTCGTTGTCGTCCACGTTGTCGTGCATCGAGAACGTGGAGTTGTCGGGCTGGAGCTGGTCGCAGCTTGGCTCGCCGCCAGGGCCCGTGATCAACTCCGTGACGCCGCCGGCGCTCGCCACGCGTGCCCGTCCGGTGTCCATCGCCGCCAACTTTCGGCCGAGCGTGGTGCGCGCGCTATCGACGTGCTGGAGGCTGTGGCCGAGTGGTCCGTCGCTGGCGGCTTTCCAGGTGGAATCGGCGATCCTGATGTTCTGACCCTGACTCGCGGAGCTCTGAGCGCGACTCTGGCTCGCGCTGCGGCTCGCGCTCGCCGAATCGGAGTGGGTCACGCTGGCCGACGACTGCGGCGTCTGGCGAATGGGCTGTAGTGCCGCGAGCGGCACGACGAGAAGCAGAGTGGCGAACGCGCTCATGAGCGTGCGACCTCGATTCAGGGGATGACGGTCGAGCACGGGGTCGAGAATGGAGAGCATGCGCCCCTCGAACTCGGAGCGGCGGGCCATGGCCAGCGCGGCGAAGGCGGGCTGCGCGTTCCGGTGGGCCGGCGTGCCGAGCGACTGCACCATCGAGAGCAGGTCGGCGGCGTAGGTGGAGGGCTGCGTCCCATGGCGCAGGACGTAGTCGTCGCACGCGTGCTCGCGCTCGAGCTGGAGGCGGCGGTTGGCGATCCAGACGAGCGGATCGAACCAGAACAGGGCGAGGGCGACCTGGCCGAGGAGCTGGGTCAGCGCATCGAGCCGCTTCACGTGCGCCATCTCGTGCACGAGCACGTAGCGTCGGCGCTCCTCCGTCCACTCGTCGGCGTCTTCGGGGAGGAGGACGATCGGGTAGACGATCCCCCAGGTGACGGGGACGCCGAGGCGGTCGCCGCGGAGGAGGATGAGGGGCCGCTGGATACGCAGCGTGGTGGCGAGGCGCTGGGCGAGTGAGAGCCAGCCGCCGTCGTCGATGCGTGCGCCGCGCCGCGCAAGGCGCGCGACGATCAACGTCCCCAGCGCGAGTCGCAGGAGGACGAAGACGGCGCCGAGTGCCCAGACGATGACGAGCACCGTGCGGAGCGACGGGAGCGTCGCGGTCGACGACACGGGGGACGACGTGGCGGGCGCTGTCGCAGTCGGGGCGGTGGTGGCGGGGGCTGGTGCCGCGGAAGGCGAGACGATGGAGCGCTCGTCGTTTCGAACGGCGGGCGCCGGCATCACCCCATCGCGCGTGGATGACGCCACCTTCGGCGATACGTCGCGAGACTGATCGACTGGCGTCACGATGCTGGCTTCAGGCACCAGCGAGCGAAGCGGCTCCGGGACCGGGACTTTCCAGCGCGGACCCCACAGCGCGAGCACGACGAGGAGGAGCTGCACGGCGATCGCGCCGGTCCAGATCGCGTGGCGCACCGCGGCGGGGCGTCGGTGCAGGAGCGAGGTAAGAACGAGCGCGACGAGCAGGACGACCGCGCCGCGGGCGGCGGCGCCGAGGAGGATGGCGACGACGTCCGTCATGGTCAGCGCCCCTCCTTCTTGGCGGCGTCGATGAGTCGCGACATCCGGTCGAGCTCTCCCTCGCTCATCTTCTCGCCCTTGATCGCGAGCAGCGCGGCGACCGCCTGCTCGGCCGAGTTGTCGAAGAACGTCTTGAGGAGATGGGAGAGTGCCGTCTGGCGTGCCGTGTCGCGGCGCGCGACGGGGAGGTAGACGTAAGCGCGTCCCTCCTCCTCGTGGCGCACGTGCCCCTTCTGCTCGAGGATGCGGAGGAGGGCGCGCACGGCGGAGTAGCTCGGCGCGTCGGGGAGCCCGTCCAACACCTCGGCTGCGGTCGCACGGCCGACGCGGAAGAGCAGGTCCATGATCTGTCTCTCTCGGCGGCTCAGGTCGCGGCTGTCGTCGCTCACGTCGTCATTCTCCGAAGGGGAGGGTCGGGGCTGGGCTGGGGGCGCGGGGGGGCTCGTGTGCTAGGAAATTAGCATGTGCTAGAATTTTAGCAATAGCGAGTTTTTTGCGCTCTGCCCCGGCTCCCGACGCACCCTGCGGCGGGCGAGATTCCGTCGATGACGCTCCCCGACCTCTCGCTCGCCGTCCACGTCGACTATCCCGCCTGGGTGGCGGACGTCGTCGCGTGGGAGACCCGCTACCGGACCGACGAGGAACGGATGCGCCTGGCGATCGCGCTGTCGCGCGAGAACGTGGAGCACGGGACGGGAGGCCCGTTCGGCGCGGCGATCTTCGAGCGCGAGTCGGGGCGTCTCGTCGCCGTGGGGATGAACAGCGTGGTGCGGCTGCACAACTGCACGCTGCACGGCGAGATGGTGGCATTCATGATGGCGCAGCGGCGTCTTGGCTCGTTCACCCTGAACGCGCCGCACCTCCCCGCGCACGAGCTGGTGACGTCGTGCGAGCCGTGCGCGATGTGCCTGGGGGCGACGCTGTGGAGCGGCGTGCGGCGGCTGGTGTTCGGCGCGACGCGCGACGACGCGGCGAAGCTCGAGTTCGACGAGGGACCGGTGTTCCCGGAGTCGTACAAGTATCTCGAGGCGCGCGGGATCGAGATCGTGCGCGGGATGCTGCACGACGAGGCCGCGGCGGTGCTGGAGCGGTACCGCGCGCTGAACGGGGCGATTTATAACGGGTGAGTTGGTGAATTGGTGAGGTGGTGAATTGGCTGGTGAATCAGTGAACTGAACGGCTCCGGCAACAACCAGCCTGGAGGCCGCACATTGAGGCTCCACGCTGGTTGAGTGGCTGGTGCAGTTCAATGCACCATTTCACCAGCCACTTCACCACTTCACTACCTCACCAATTCACCAGTCGCCGAGCCCACGGCGAGACGGGGCGACGCGCCGTGCGTCTGTAGTCTGACCACACCGCTATGATTTCCCCCCACGACTCAGCCGGAAGGAGAGACAGTGCGGCGCGCGCCGTGCTCGTCGGAGTGCGCGCGGCGTGGCGTACGCCGTCGATCATCGCGCACGATCTCGCTGCGATGCTCGCGCCACCCGCGGCGGCGGTGGCAGGCGAGCGGGCGAGCATGGCGGTGCACATCGCGCATCGTGCGCTCGGCGTGCTGGCACGCGTGCGCCCAACGCGGTGGCACGCGACCTGTCTCCATCGCAGCGTGGCGGAGTGTGTCGCGCTCCGCGCGTACGGCCTGCCTGCGCGCGTGGTGATCGGCGTCGGCAACGGCGCCGCATCCGCTTCGACGATCGCCCACGCATGGGTGGAGTGCGAGGGAGTGCACTGCCGCTCGACGCGCGGCGCGGCCGAGCTCGAGATGCTCACGCCGACGCGCGCGTGACGCCGGCGCACGGGCGCTCGGCGCACTCGCTCCTCACTGACGACGCGCTCGTCGTGCGCGCCGACGCCGCGCTCACGGAGCTCGTGGCGTCGTGGCTGCCGCTGCACGCCGCTCCACCGCGCCAGCGCGAGCCGCGCGCGACGATCGATGTCGTCGCCTACGAACCGGGTCTGACCCCACCGGGTCTGTCCCCATCGGGTCAGACCCCGGTCGGTGCCACGCCGCTGCTCCGGTTCGGCGGAGTACAGATTCACGCGTTCGACGGCGACGTGTTGCAACTAGCGGGGACGTCCACCGTCCGTGGGCGGATCGATCTCGGTGGGCGGTGCGCGACGATCTCGGTTCCGACAGCCTCGTCCGATCCATCGCTCGCGTTCGACGTCTACTCGATGCTCACGCTATCAGCCGCGTTTCTCGTCGGGCGGCTCGGCGGGGCGCTCGTGCACGCCGGCGGTGTGGTGGACCCCGAGGGACGGGCGTGGCTGCTCGTGGGGGACACGCACGCCGGCAAGACGACGACGTGCGTGTCGCTCGTGGCGGCGGGTGGCTGGCGCTTTCTCGCCGACGACCAGGTGGTACTGCGCCTCGGACACGACGGCGCGCTCGTCGCGGAAGGTTGGCCTCGACGCGCGCATCTCGACGAAGGATTCGGCGACGCCGTCGTGACGGGCACGCGCGGCACGGTGGATCTCCGCACGTCATGGGGCGACCGATGGATGCCGCGTGCACCGTTCGGTGGCGCGCTCCTCCCCGAAGTGAACACCGACCAACCCACCTCGCTCACGGTCGCCGCGGACGCGGCGTCGTTCACTGCGCTCGTGCGTCAGTCGCCGTGGCTGATGGCCGATCGCACGATCGCGGGCGACGTGATGGCGCTGCTCCGCGACGCGGCGTCGCATCCCGCGTTCTCACTCTCGCTCGGCCGCGACAGCTACGCGCGCGGCGACGTGCTGGCCGAGTGTCTCGCGCCGGCACGGGCGGCGAGCGCGCCGCGTTAGCGGCGCGATTCGGTCACTCCACCGGTCGCGCGACGAGCCGGCGCGCGGTGAGATCGTCGAGCAACGCGTCCACCGCGCTCGCGGCGTCCGATGCGGAAACGTCGAAGGCGTCGGTCAGACGACGGATCGCGCCATCGCGCCCCTCACCTTCCTCGAGCGCGCGATACACGACCGCGGCCGACTCGTTGAGGCGATAGTAGCGCTTGGCGGACAGGTCGAGCAGAACGGCCTCGTCGCCGAGATGTGCCGCGAGGACTTCGGAGGGGATGGTCACGCGAAACTCAGTGAGTTGGTGAGTTGGTGAGTTGGTGAGTTGGCTCAACGGCGGCAGGTGCCCACGGACTGCCTGCGTGCTCACTCAGCCAGCGCAGCTTTCCATTGGCGCGCGCGCAGCGCATGCATGGGAAGCGCTCGGCGAGTGCGTCGGAGCGCGGGGCGCTCGCCTCGATCAATCGGTCGACGTGTGCGTGAAACGCGGCGAGCGCATCGGCGAGCGGCGTGACGTGGAGATCGGTCACGACCTCGGCGTCGTTGAAGCCGTAGTCGCTGAGCTGGCAGCAGCTCACGAGCCGCCCCCACGCGTCGACGAAGAGGCGCGTGCGTGCCTTCGTGGTGCACGGCCGCTCGGCGCCATCGAAGGGAAATCCGTAGTCACGCACGATGCGCACGTGCGCACGCCCTTCGGCGGCGAGTGCGTCGATCGCGTCGCGCACGTCGTCCCACTCCTCGAGCGCGAGGTCGCTGTCCCGCATCACGCTCGCCGCGACCGGCTGCGGAAGGATGTAGTGCAGCTCGTGCGCGCCGATTGATTCGGCAATGTCAGCTGCTTCACGCAGCTGACCTCGCGTGCGCGAGTCGATGACGAGCGACAGGTGCGTCGGGATGCCGCGACTCGTCAGCACGCCGGAGGCGAGCAGCACGCGGTGAAAGCTGCCACGTCCGCGCTCGGCGTCGTGCACCTCGGCCGTCGCGCCGGAGAGGCTCAGTCGCACGGCGGAGGGCGTGTGACGATCGAGATGTTTCAGCGCACGCGTGAGGTGCCATCCGTTGCTGACGAAGCGGTACGGATGCCCGTGCTCGGCCAGCAGGTCGACGACGCGGCCGAACTCCGGATGCAGGAGTGGCTCGCCACCAGTGAAGCTCACAGAGTGTGGGCCGAACAGCACGCGCGACTGCTCGAGGATCGATGCAAGCAGATCCACGGAGAGGCTCTGCACCGTGGTGACGTCGTCACGGATGCAGTGCGGACAGCGCAGGTTGCAGTGCTGCGTGAGCGCGAAGCCTATCTCCATGCGGGTAGGTGCAGATCCCTCGACTTCGCTCGGGATGACTCGGGCGTCAGCGCGTGCCGTGAACCACCCTGTTGTTCTGGAAGGCGGCGTCGGCGCCCACCACCCAGACGTCGGTCCGGCTGCTGCCCCAGACTCCCACGTAGGAGTCGGCGGGGTTCCGGTATCTCACCCAGTTCGTCCCGTTGAAGTGCCAGATGCTGCCGGCGCGGTTCACGAGGTACACGTCGGAGGTCGACGTGCCCCAGATCCCGCCGACGTCGGTGTTGCCAACCAGAATCGGCGCGCTCCAGGAGGTGCCGTTCCAGTGCACCACGTTGCCACCCGTGCCGCCGATCCAGACGTCCGATGGGGAGGTACCCCAGATCGCGCGGACGCCACTGATGCCTGCGCTGACCGTGCTCCACGACGTGCCGTTCCAGTGATAGACGTTCGCCTCGCCGATGTACACGTCGCTCGACGACGAGCCCCAGATCGCCGCACAGTCCTCGGTGCCGAGCGGGTTGCTGGCGACGTTGGTGAAGGACCCACCAGTCGAGTGCACGAGCGTGCCGGTCTTCCCGCACGCATACACGTCAGTCGCCGAGCTGCCCCAGATGGCGAGGAGCGCGCCGGACGCGGAGGTGGTGACGTCGGACCAGCTGGTGCCGTTCCAGCGTTGCGTCTTCGTGCTGCCCACGGCGTAGACGTCGCTCGATGCGCTGCCCCACAACGCGACCATGTCGACCGACTCGGCGCCCGCATACGAGCTCCAGCTCGAGCCGTTCCAGTGCTGGAGCACGTTCGCGCCGGCAATGCCCGAGATCCAGATATCGCTCGCCGACGCGCCCCATATCGAGTTGATGTTCTCCGTCGCGCCGGCCTGCGCCACCGTGCTCGGCGTCCAGAGCAGCACGCCGCCCTCGTCGGGGAGCTGCGTCGTGACGTACACCTGGAAGGTGAAGCTCGACGCGCCGTTCAGGTTGAACTGCCAGTTCTTGCTCGACGACACTTCGCCGCTGGCGAGGATGCCGTCCGCGCCGAGTGCGGTGCTGGAGTATTGGAAGTACGGCTGGTTGCTCGCGGTGAACGTCCCCGACCCGTCTGCGTTGGCGACGGTGACGCCGTTGTTCGGCATCGTGTAGAAGAACACACGCACCCCGTTGGGATTCGCCGTCGTGCCGTCGGCCGTTGCCCACGGCTGCCCGGTGAGGTTCTGCACGGTGACGTCGCCGGTGAGCGAGGTCGTGCCGGTCGTGATGACGTTGGTGCTCGCCAGCGTCGTGTAGGTGTTCTGACCACCGATGATGAGATCCGCCGATGCACCGGAGAGGCTCGGGCCTGTGGGCGCGCAGCTGATGCGCTTCGCCACGACGTCGGCCTTACAGGTGAGCTGCGCGAGGAGCGCACGCGGCGTGGGCGTCGCCTGCGGGCGTTCGGTCGGCAGAATGGACTCCGAGCAGGCGGCGAGTGTGGCCGCGGAGAGGATCAGGGCGCTGAGACGTTTCCGCATGGCGAGTCTGGACGGGGTCGAAGAGGAGAGGGGACGCAATGCGACTCCACTCGGCGCTCAGGGGAAGATCGAGCCGCCGTCGACCGGCGGGCCGATGGTCGTCTGCAGCGTGAGATTCTCCAGACGC
>Ga0070668_100002296_pt1 | contig 14100 bp, 14 predicted proteins | sample KBSS43metaG_FD_64661 | JGI IMG/M metagenome (GOLD analysis project Ga0070668, IMG submission 64661) | Switchgrass rhizosphere microbial communities from Kellogg Biological Station, Michigan, USA - KBS S4-3 metaG | ecosystem: Host-associated > Plants > Roots > Rhizosphere > Soil ... | reverse complement strand
GATCCGCCGCGAGCGCCGCCGCTGCCCCCGCGCGCGCCGCCGCTGCCCCCGCCGTCGCCGCCGGGCGCGCCCGCCCCGCGACATCCCGAGCTCACCGGTCTGGGGCTTGCGCCCGCGGCGTTCACGCCGGCGAAACGCGGGCCTGCGATCGTCAGCGGGGGAAGGTCGGGGGCGAGCCTGCGCTTCCGGCTGTCGAGAGCGGCACGTGTGAGATTCCGCGTCTGGGGCTGGGGCGGCGGTCAGGTGAAGGCGCTCGGACGCATCTGGCCGAGTGCCGTCCGCGGGCGCTTCCAAGTGCGCGGGCGGCGCGGCCTCAACCGGATGCGCTTCACCGGGCGGCTGCGAGGACGGCCGCTTCCAGCCGGCGCCTACATCCTCGAAGCGGTGGCATTCGATCGCGCCGGCCGGATGTCCGCGCCCTCCGCGGTCAGGTTCAGGATCGCGCGCACCCGGGGCTAGAGCTCGCCCACGTCGGCGCCGCCTGGCGCGAAGGTGACGCGCCTGACCTCGACGTCGGGCGCCTCCCCCTTCAGTCGCTCCATGACGCCGCCGGTCTGCTCCCAGTGACACCAGAACAGGACCGTCGGGCCGGCCCCCGAGATCGTCGCCCCGACCGCGCCCAGCTCCTGCGCGCGGTCCACGAGCTCCATCGAGCGCGGGTAGAGCTCGCGCCGGCGCGGCTGGTGCACCAGGTCGCGGAGCCCGAGGCCGATGAGGCTGAAGTCGTCCTTGGCGAGCCCGAGCACCAGCAGCGCCGCGTGCCCGACGTTGTGCACCGCCTCGTCGAGCGGCAGCTCCGCCGGCATCGCGGCGCGCGCCGCGGCGGTCGGCACCTCGTGGCTCGGGATGGCGAGCACGCCCTCGAGCCCGGGCGCGGGGTCGAAGCGCACCGGCGCCTCACCTGCGCCCGGGCAGATCACGAAGCCGCCGTGGAGCGCCGCCGCGACGTTGTCCGGATGCCCCTCGAGCTCGGCGGCGAGCTCGAACAGCGGCGCGTCGAGCTCGTACATGTGGTCGGCGGCGGCCAGCCCCGCGACGATCGCGGCCGCGCTCGAGCCGAGGCCCGCGGCGACTGGGATCTCCGAGCGGATCTGGAACGTCACGCCGTCGGCGGGACGGAGCCGCTCGAAGGCGCGCACGCACAGGTTCGAGCGGTCCGTCGGGAGGCCGGGCAGATCCGAGTGCACGAAGAACTCGCCGGTCTCCTCCACCTCGAGCTCGAGCTGGAGCGAGAGCGCGGCGGCGAGCACGTCGTAGCCCGGGCCGAGGTTCGCCGACGACGCCGGCACTCGCACGAGCCGATGGCGCCTCATCCGAGTACCGCTCGCTCGACGCTCTCGATATCAGGCTCGCATGGCACGACGCTCGCCGCGCGGTTCATCGCAGTCTGAGGGTCCTTGAGGCCATGGCCTGTGAGCACGCAGACGACGCGACCCTCGGCGCCGTTCTTCAGGAGCCCGGCGACGGACGCCGCGGAGGCCGGCTCGCAAAACACGCCCTCGCGGGCGCCGAGGAGCGAGTAGGCCTCGAGGATCTCGGCGTCGGAGACCGCCCGCACCTCGCCGCGCGAGGCGGTGAACACGTTCATCGCGTCCTCCCACCGTGCCGGGTTCCCGATCCGGATCGCCGACGCCACCGTCTCCGGGTGCTCGACCGGAGCGCCGTTCACGAGCGGCGCCGCCCCCTCCGCCTGGTAGCCGTGCATCTGCGGCGCGGCGCCGTACTCCTGGAAGCCCTTCCACCACGACGTCACGTTGCCCGCGTTGCCGACCGGGATGCAGAGCACGTCGGGCGCCTCGCCGAGCTCGTCGCAGACCTCGAAGGCGCCCGTCTTCTGCCCCTCGATCCGGAAGTCGTTGACCGAGTTCACGAGTGCGATCGGGTGCCTGTCCGCCAGCTCGCGGACGAGCGCCAGCGCCTCGTCGAAGTTGCCGCGCAGAGCGATCACGCGCGCGCCGTGCATGAGCGCCTGGGCCAGCTTGCCGGTCGCGATCTTCCCCTCGGGCACGATCACGGCGCCGCGCAGGCCGGCGCGGGCGGCGTAGGCGGCGGCGCTCGCGGCGGTGTTGCCGGTGGAGGCGCAGATCACCGCCTCCGCCCCCTCCCGGACGGCCGCGCTCACGGCCACAGTCATCCCGCGGTCCTTGAACGACCCGGTCGGGTTCGCGCCCTCGAGCTTCAGCCACACGTCTGCGCCCGTGAGCTCGGAGAGATGCGGCGCTGGGATGAGCGGGGTGTCGCCCTCGCCCATCGTCACGAGCGGCTCGACGGGCAGGCGCTCCCGGTAGCGCCAGAGGCTCAGAACGTCTCCTCGATGACCCGGATCACGCGCGGTGGCTCGCGGACGAAGTCGAGCCGTGAGATCAGGTCGACCGCCGCGCGGAACTTGGACTCGAGCACGGGGTGCATGACCATCACGAGGCGCGCCTCGCCGCCCAGCCCCTTCTGCACGACGGACTTCACCGAGACGCCCTGGAGGCCCAGGATCTCCGCCACCTGCGCGAGCACCCCGGGGCGGTCGTCGACCTCCAGGTGGAGGTAGAACGAGAACTCGGTGTCCGTGATGAGCGGGATGTCCACCGCTGGCGGCACGAGCGAGGGCGGGGGAATCATCGCCGAGATCACGTCGCCGAGCACGGCGCTCGCCGTCTGAATCCCGCCCGCGCCGGGCCCCGACAGCGTGATCTCCGTGATCGCCGGAGACTCGATCGTGACCGCGTTGAAGGCGCCGCCCACCGAAGCGAGCGGGTGGTCCGCGTACAGGAACGCCGGGTAGACGTGGACCGCGACGCCGCTGTCTATTCGCTCGGCCGACCCGATCAGCTTCAGGGACAGGTCGAGCTCCTTCGCGTACTCGATGTCGTCGGCCGTGAGCCGCTCGATCCCCTCGTAGCTCACCTGGTCGAGCCCGACGGCCGCGTTGAATGCGAGCCGCGCGAGGATCGCCATCTTCGCCGCGGCGTCCTTGCCGGTCACGTCCTCGGTCGGGTCGGCCTCGGCGTAGCCCAGCCGCTGGGCCTCCGCGAGCGCCTCCTCGTAGCTCGCGCCCGTGCGCGCCATCTCGCTGAGGATGTAGTTGGTGGTGCCGTTGACGATCCCGTGCACGCGCTCGATGTGCGCGGCGGCGAGGGTCTCCGACATCACGCGGATCGCGGGGACCACGCCGGCCACGGCGCCCTCGAAGCGGAGCTGGACGCCGCCGCGCCGGGCGGCGTCGAACACCTCCTCGCCGTGCTGCGAGAGCAGCTGCTTGTTGGCGGTCACCACGTGACGGCCCGAGTCGAGCGCGCGGAGGACGTACTCCCGCGTGGGGTCGATGCCGCCCATGAGCTCGACCACGAGGTCGCTCCGCTCGAGGATGTCGTCGAAGTCGCCCCGGCTGCGGGTGAGGACGCCGGAGACCTCGGGGCGGCGGCCTACCTCGGACTCGATCGCGTCCGTGCGATCGTCCAGCAGCTCTGCGAAGGCACGGCCGACCGTGCCGTGGCCCAGGAGGCCGATGCGGAAGGGCTCAGCTGTCACGGAGGGTCAGATCTTCGTGGGTCTCGCGGCGGACCACCACGCGGGCGTCGCCGTCCCTGCAGAAGATCACCGGCGGCCGCGGCACGGCGTTGTAGTTGTTGGCCATCGCGTGCGAGTAGGCGCCGGTGGCCGGAATCACGAGCACGTCGCCGACGCGCGGGTCCTTCAGCTCGACGTCTCGCACCAGCACGTCGCCGGACTCGCAGTGCATGCCGGCGATCGTGAAGACCTCACCGCCGCCGAAGCGGTCGGCGATCTGGGCCTCGTAGCGGGCGCCGTACAGCATCGGGCGCAGGTTGTCGGACATGCCGCCGTCGACCGACACGTAGGTGCGCACGCCGGGGATGCGCTTGATGGTGCCCACGGTGTAGATCGTCACGCCGGCGTTCCCCACCAGCGCCCGCCCGGGCTCGCACAGCACCGTGACGTTCTCGGGCGCATGCCTGAGGAGCGCGTCCACGTACTCCTCGACCTGAGGCGGCTTGTCCTCGGCGGTGTACGCGATGCCGAGCCCGCCGCCGAGGTTCAGGAGCGGCCAATCCCCCATCCCTCCGAGCAGCTCGCCGAGCTTCTCGAAGACGTCCACGTCCAGTATCTGCGAGCCGATGTGGGCGTGGAGGCCGCAGAGCTCGAGCCCCGCGTCGGCGCAGGCCTCGACGGCCCGTTCGACCTCCCCCATCTGGAAGCCGAACTTGGAATCGACCTGGCCGGTCTGGATGAACTCGTGCGTCGTCGGCTCGATCCCCGGCGTCACTCGCAGCAGGACGCGCTGCCCGCGGCCCCGGAGCCGCTCGATCTCGTCGAACGAGTCCACGACGATGTGCCCGAGCCCGCTCTCGATCGCGTACTCGAGCTCCGCCGGCGACTTGTTGTTCCCGTGCATGTAGAGGCGCTTCGGGTCCATCCCGGCGGCGAGCGCCAGGTGCAGCTCACCGCCCGAGGCCACGTCCGCCGACAGCCCCTCTTCCGCGAACAGCCGGTAGGCCGCGGTGCAGGGAAAGGCCTTGCTGGCATAGATGACCTCGAAGTGCTCGGTGCGGGCGCGAAAGGCCTCGACGAAGCTGCGCGCGCGGGCGCGCATGTCGTGCTCCGCGTAGACGTATGCAGGGGTCCCGAACTCGGCCGCGAGCTCGACCACGTCGCACCCGCCCACCTCGAGACGGCCGCGCTCATTCAGGCGCGAGCCGAGTGGATACACATGCGAGAGCGCCACCGCCGACATGGTCGAGCGGCGATTATGAAGGACGGAGTGAGGCACCCGACCCCCATATCGCCCGAGCTCGGCACGCACGACGGGCTCGCCTACGCGCTGTTCATGCCCGAACGCGAGCCGGACGTGGGCGTCGTGATCCTGCACGGCGCGGGCTCCGCCAAGGAGAGCCACTTCGACTTCGCTCGCGGCTGCCGGGCGGACGGCATGGCGGCGCTGGCCTTCGACGCGCGCGGCCACGGGCGCTCCGAGGGCCGCTTCGGGCCGGGCGCCTTCGACGACGCGCTCGCGATGGCAGGCCTGCTGGGGTCATATGCGCCGCGGGTCGGCGTCCGAGGCTCGAGCATGGGCGGCTTCCAGGCGATCCACACGGCGGCGCAGGCGCGGGAGCAGGGCAACCCGCTGTGCGCCGTGGTGGCCATCTGCCCGGCACCGGCGGCGGGGCTGCTCCGCTTCCTCCGCTCGGAGCGCAGGGTCGAGTTCGACTGCGACACCGAGGCGTGCGAGCCCTGGCTCGAGTCGCTCGACACGTTCGAGGCGGCCGGCCGACTGGGCCCCGACACCGCGCTGCTCCTGATGCACGCGCGCGGCGACGAGCAGGTGCCCTACACGGTGAGCGAGCAGGTCTACGAGGCCGCCGTCGAGCCGAAGCGCCTGCTGATCGTGCCGGGCGGGCACCATCGGTCGGTGCAGCACGACGAGGAGCTGCAGGCCGTCGCCCGCAAGTTCATCCGCGACGCGGCTCGCCGGCTCTAGGGCAGCAGGCCGGGCGCCACGTCGCGGTCGACGGCGTTCCCCACGTCGTGCTTCACGTGTCCGAGGGCTGGGCCGAGGCTGTCCCAGTGCCCGACGACGCGGCCGGGGTCCTTGTCGGGTGCACTGTCCTTGCCGGGTGCTCGGTCCTTGCCGGGTGCCGCCTCCCTGCTTGGTGCCGGCTTCGTGCTGGGTGCCGGGGCCCCGCCATGGCCGGGCGGTGGGCCTGCACCTCGCTTCGCCCGCCCGCGCGGCCCGTCCGCCCCGGCGCCGCCACCGTCCTCGGACGCATCTCTGACCGGGGCCCCGCCGCCCAGGCTGCCGGGCGTACGCGCCTGGACTCCGCCGTGCCCGTGCTCCGCGCGCGTGCGTGGGTAGCGTCCTGTCTCAGGAGAGCGCGCGGTGCCCGGCGCGCCCTCCACCGCCGCCGGCGGCCGTGCCACCGGCACGCGCGTCCCGGTCGCGGGAGCCGGATGGACGTCGGGGCGCTTGTGGCCCCGGTGTGCTCCCGCCGAACGGGCGCCCTTGCCGACGACGACCCGGTCGAGCGGTGCCCGCTGGCCTCCCACGTCTGGCGCTCCGTCGAAGGCCACGAGACCCGTGCCGACGGCGAGCAGAACCAGCACAGATCCGATCACGATGCCGGTCATGCCGAGTCCGGCGAGGTAGGACTTCGTAGTCGTCATGGGCCAGGGCGCTCCGTCGGGGGGAACCAGTGTGGGCAGAAACAGTTCCCCATGGGAACCCCTCGAAACCGGCTCTGGACGAGTGTTCGGGCCGTTTTGAGAATCATTCTCGTTAGACTCGCCCGGTGCCGTCGCCCCTGGACCTGGCGGATCTCCCCTTCCTTCGAGAGGCGCTGGTCGAGCTCCTGCTGCTTGCGATCACCGGTGGCGTGCTCGGCACCTGGGTGGTGCTCCGCCGGCTCGCCTTCTTCTCGCACGCGGCGGGCTCGGCCACCTTCCCCGGGCTGGTGGTGGCGGATGCCTCGGGGATCAGTCCCATCCTGGCCGGTATGGCCGTGGCGCTCGGCTACGCCGGCGGAGTGCAGCGCACCGGACGGGGCGGGCGCGAGCACGGCGAGGGCACCGCGCTGTTGCTGGTGGCCCTGCTGGCGATCGGCGTGATCCTGGCCAGCGACGTGTTCGAGTCCGGCGCCGCCGTCGACCGGCTGCTGTTCGGCACGATCCTCGGGCTCGGGGGCGCAGACCTCGCCGTCTCCGCTGCGGTCGCCGCGATCGCGACCGTCGCCGCGGTCGCGCTCGGCCGAACCTGGTCGGCAGTGGGCTTCGACCCCGACGGGGCCGAGGCACTCGGCCTCCCAGCGGGCCGCGCCGACATGCTGCTGCTCGGCCTGGTCGCCGTGGCCGCGGTAGCCGCCATCCCGGCGGTTGGCGCACTGCTCGTGACCGCGGTGTACGTGCTCCCGGCAGCAGCGGCGCGCATGCTCACGGGCAGCGTCCGCGGACTGGTCGCGTGCGCGCTCGCGCTCGCGCTCGCAGAGGGCGCGACGGGCCTGTACCTCGCCTACTGGCTCGACGTACCGCCCGGCCCGCCCGTGGCGGTGCTCGGCGCACTTGTCTGCCTGGTCGCCACCGTCCTGACGCGGCCGTCCACGGTATGAGCGGCGCCGCCGTCGCGGTCGAGGGCGCGGCGGCCGCGTACGACGGCGCGCCCGTCCTCACGGACGTGTCCTTCAGCGTCGCTCCGGGCCAGTCGGTCTGCGTCCTCGGGCCGAACGGCGGCGGGAAGACCACCCTCTTCCGGCTGCTCCTCGGCGAACTGGAGCCGGTCACCGGCACGCTGGAGCTGAGTGGCCGCCCGGCGTACGTCGCACAGACCGAGCGCACCAGGCTCGACTTCCCGGTCACGGCGCTCGACGTGGCAGTCATGGGCACGCTCGCGCGCGGGCGCTGGTGGCTGCCGCCGAGCAAATCCGACCGCGGCGCGGCGCGTCGCGCGCTGGAGCGGGTCGGGCTCGGCGAGCTGGCGAGCGTGCGCTTCGGGGAGCTCTCCGGCGGGCAGCGCCAGCGCGCGCTCCTGGCCCGCGCGCTCGTCCAGGACGCCCGGGTGCTGCTGCTCGACGAGCCGCTGTCGGGCGTGGATCCCGCGAGCGCGGCGCTGATCACGGCCCTGTTCCGGGAGCTGGGTGCCGAGGGCCGCACCCTGCTCGTAGCGAGCCACGACGTCGAGAGCGCGCGCTCGTTCGACCTGGTGCTCTGCCTCAACGGGCGCCAGGTGGCGTTCGGCCCACCCGCCGCGACGCTCGACCGGACGACGCTCCAGGCCACCTACGGACACGAGCTGATCGTGCTCGAGGGAGGCGGGGGCGCCGTCACGATCCACCACCACGAGCACGGACACGAGCACTGATCGTGGAGGCGATCGACTTCATACTCGACCCGCTCCGCTCCGGCATCGACCGCCGCGCCCTGCTCGAGCTCGCGATGGTCGGCTCGCTGTGCGGAGCGCTCGGGTTCTGGGTCGTCACGGAGCGCCTCACCTACGCCGCAGAGTCGCTCGCGCACGGGCTCCTCCCCGGCCTCGTGCTTGCCGCGCTCGCGGGAACGCCGCTGCTTCTCGGTGCGGCCGGCGGCGCGCTGGCGGCGGCCGGGCTGATCGCGTACGCATCCCGGGACGCGCGCGTGGGACCCGACGCCGGCACCGCCGTCGCCGTAACCGGGCTCGTGGGGCTCGGCGCCCTGCTGGCGCTCGCCCCCGACGCCCCTCAGCGCCTGCAGGAGCTCCTCTTCGGCGACCCGCTCGGCGTCACGGACGGCGACCTGCTGGCCGGGGCCGCGCTACTCGTCCTCGGCGGCGTCGCTCTCGCCGCCCTACACCGTCCGTTCGCCGCGCTCGCGTTCGATGCCGGCGGCGCTGCGGCGGCCGGCCTCCGTCCCGGGCTCCTGCGGCTGGCGCTCCTGGTCCTACTGGCCGCCGCCGTGGCCGTGGCGGTCCAGGGCCTCGGCGCCCTGCTCGTGCTCGCCGTGCTGGTCGCGCCGCCGGTTGCGGTGCGCGCCCACGCCCGCACGCCCGCGCGCGCGATGCTCGCCGGAGCAGCCGTCGCGGCCGGCGCTGCACTCGTCGGCATCGAGGTGTCCTTCCACGCAAAGAGCGCGGCCGGCGCCTCCGTGGCGCTCGCGCTCTGCGCCGCCGCCGCGCTCGGCGGCGCGCTCAGGCCGTCGCTGTTCGCGGCACGCGGTGGCGCACGGCCACGATCGCCGCGCCGAGCCCCAGCATCGCCAGGGAGATGAGCTGCGGCTGCGTAAGCCCGGCCACGACTTCCTCGTTGCGCCTGATGAACTCGACGAGGAAGCGCTCGATCCCCGCGAACATCAGGTAGAGCCCGAACAGCACTCCGGGCGCGAAGCGATCCCGTAGCCGCCACAGCACCGCGGCGACGACGCCCATCGCGAGCGTCTCGTAGACGGGCGTAGGGTGAACCGTGTCAGTGGTCGGGACCGTCCCGTCCGGGTACGACATCGCCCACGGCAGGTTGGAGTGGATGCCGTAGTCGCCGTCGCCGGAGAGCTGACAGCCGATCCGGCCGATGGCGTAGCCGATCGCGAGGGGCACGGATGCCGTGTCGAACAGCTGCCAGCCGAGGAAGCCGCGCCAGTGCGCCCACAGGGTCACGCCGAGCGCGCCGCCCACGAACCCGCCGAACCAGACGAGCCCGGAGCCCGAGAAGATGTTCCCGAGCAGGTCGTGGTTGACCTTGGACCAGTTCTGGATGACGTAGTCGAGGCGCGAGCCCACCAGGCCGCCGATCAGCGCGGCGAACACCATCTCGTAGGTCCAGTCCACCGGCTTGCCGAGCTCGCGGAAGCGCCGGCCGATGAGCAAGCCCGCGACCAGGAAGCCCGCCGCGAAGCAGATGCCGAAGGTCTTGAGGTCCAGCGGGCCGATGTGAATCTCCGGCTGCATCGAGGGCGAAAGCTAGCGAGCGCCACCGCGCGTCCCTACCATGGGGGACGTGCGGAGAGCCGTGCTGGTGACTTTCCTCTGTGCGGCTCCGCTCCTCGCAGGACCCGCGCAGGCCTCGACAGGGATCCTCGATCGTGAGGCCCTGCGCGAAGTGCTTCGCAGCCGCGTCCACTCGGCGCGGTCGCGTGCGATCCCGCTCCCGCTGTCCGGCGCCCCGGTGGCGTCCGCCTCCTCTTCCTCAGGCGAGCTCGCGCGGATCGCGCGCTCGGAGGCGCCCGTGCGACTCCTCGTCGGCGTGCGCGCGCACTCGGACCTTCGCGCCGTCGCGGCCGAGCTGCGCGATCTGGGCGCCCAGCCGGAGGCCTTCGGCCTGATCGGCGTGCTCGCCGCGCGCGCGCCCTCGGGCGCTGCGGCCGTGGCCGCGCTCCGGGACGACCCGCGCGTGGCCTACATCGAGCGCGACCCGACGCTGCGCGCGGCGGCCGACGAGTTCGACAGCGTTGACCCCTCGACGGGCATCAAGTTCACCTGGGCGTACGACGCCGTCCACGCAGGCGAGGCGATCGCGGCGGTTGGCGGCGGCTCCTCCCGGACCGTGGCGGTGCTCGACACCGGCGTGGACGTGCACCACCCGGACCTCGCCGGGAAGGTCCAGCGGACGTTCGACACCTCCTCCGGGTCCTCGGACGTGACCGACTTCGTGGGCCACGGCACCTTCGTCACCGGGCTGATCGCGGCGATCGACGGGAACGGGCTGGGCGGCAAGGGCGTGGCCGGCACCACGAAGGTGATCGCGATCCGCGCCTCCACGAACGGCAGCTTCGCGCTCTCGGACCTGATCCGCGGCATCGACTTCTCGATCCGTCGCGGCGCCTCGGTGATCAACATGAGCCTCGCCGGCCAGGGCTTCACCCAGTCGCACGCGCGCGCACTCGAGGTGGCCTTCCTCAACGACGTGCTGCCCGTCGCCGCATCCGGCAACAACGCCGAGAACGGCAACCCGCTCGAGTTCCCCGCCGCCGCCGTGGGCGGCCGCCAGGGGAGCCGCGGAATCGGGCTGTCGGTGGCGGCGACGAAGCCGGACGGCGGCGTGGCCTCCTTCTCGAACCACAACCCGTTCGTGAGCCTCGCCGCGCCGGGCGCGAGCGCCACCGACTGCAGGTTCGGCGTCTTCTCGACGCTCCCGGCCACGACCGTGCCGCCGTGGAACCAGGGCGGCTGCCCGCTGCTCTTCACGGGCGGCTCGGACGGCCACTACGCATACGGCGAGGGCACGAGCTTCGCCTCACCGATCGTCTCCGGGCTCGCCGCGATCGCATGGCAGGCACAGCCGCGGCTCGCGTCCGAGCAGGTGGCGGACGTGCTCGTGCGCTCGGCGGCCGGCGCGGGCTGGAACGAGTTCACCGGGTCCGGCATCGTCGACGGCAAGGCTGCCGTCGACGTCGCCCGCGTCTACGACGTGCTGAGCCCTCGCGCCCGCGCGCGGGCGCGCCGGCGCGGCAACCGTGTCCGAGTGACGGTGGCGCGCTCGAGGGACCGCACCCTGCCGGGCGACGAGCTCGCGGGCCGCGTGACCTACGGGCTGCTGATCTCGCGCGACGGCGGCAACAACTTCAGCGTCCTGACAAGCCGCCGCCGGCGGCCCTTCTCGCGCAGGGTGAAGATCCGCGGTTCGAGGGGCAACCTCATCGTCAGCACCGCCTGCGACGGCAACGGCAACTGCGGCATCAAGCGGGTAGGGCCCTTCCGCCGCCGCTAGCCGCCGGGCCGCGTTCGGCTACAGGTAGCCCATCGGGTCGACCGGCGACCCGTTGATGCGCACCTCGAAGTGGAGGTGCGGGCCGAAGCAGTGGCCGGTGCAGTCGCTGTAGCCGATCACCTGACCCTGGCTGACCGACGCCCCGTTCGAGGTCGCGAAGCTCGACTGGTGCGCGTAGCAGGTGGACATGCTCGCCGTGTGCTGGATGCAGGTGTAGTTGCCGTAGCCGCCGACCCAGCCCATGAGGACGACGCGCCCCGAGTCGGCCGCGTGGATCGCCGTGCCCGACGGCACCGCGATGTCGATGCCTGCATGGAGCCGGCCCCAGCGCATCCCGAACGGCGACACCACCGGGCCGTTCACCGGCCAGATCAGCGCGCCGCTGCCGTGCCTGATCGGTCCGTCGAAGGTCTGGCCGGCGCCCTGGAGCGCGGCCTGGACGCGCGCCTGCTCCTTCTCGAGCGCGGCGAGGTCCCCCTCGAGCGCCACGCGGCTCTCGCGCACCTGGGCGAGCGCGCCGCGCTTGTCGGCGCGCGCCGATGCGAGCTGGTCGCGGGAGCCGACAAGCTTGTTCTCGACGGCCGCGATCTGGTCGCGCTGGTAAAGGATGCGCTCGGCGGTGAGCTGCTCCTGCTCCTCGAGGTCCGCGAGCTGCACGGCCTGGTCCTTCGCCTTGTCGCGCAGCCCGCGCACGCGGTCGGTGATCTCACGGTCCTGGTCCGAGATCCGCTTCAGGAACTCGGCACGCTCGAGCAGGTCGCCGAAGCCGTTCGAATCGAGGATCACGGTCAGGGCGTCGGGGGCGTCAGATTTGTAGATCTCGACCAGGCGCCGCGCCAGCACCTGGCGCGCGGTGGCGAGCTCGTCCCGCAGCCTCGCCAGGCGGTCGCGCGCCGCCTCGAGCCTGTTCCGGACCTCGAGGAGCTTCTCCTTCTGCCGGTCGAGGTCGGTCTGCACCCGCGACAGCTGCCGCTGGGTCGCCGAGATCTCGGCCTGGATCGCGTCGATGCGCGTGTTGAAGCCCTGGATGGTCGTGCTGAGCACGCCCTCCTTCGCCTTGTGCTTAGCGATCTGGTCGCGCTTCTTTTCGATGCGCGAGGAGAGCGGTGCAGACAGGCCCGGGAGGGGGAGCACGAGAAATGCCAGCACGGCAAGGGCGATTGGAAGGAGAAAGCTCTTCTTCATTACGGCTCGAGCACAACCGGGTTCCCCACGTTTACCTGCGTTATGCAGGGGATTTCTGCGCTCGCGACGGCCGCACTCTAGCAAGCGGCATCGCGGGGGCAACCCGGTTTCCTCCCACTGCAAGACACCGCCCAGGGTTCACTAATCTTGTAGGCATGGCGCAGCAGAAAGCCGTTTTCCCCCGTGACAAGGGCCTGACCAGTCGGATGGTCCTGACCCTTTTCCTGCTCGGACTCCTCTACGTGGTCTTCATCGTGGTGCTGCTCTCGGCGGGTGCCGGGCTCATCACCGTCGTGGTCGTGATGGGCGCGCTGTCACTCGCCCAGCTGTTCCTGTCGGACAAGCTCGCGCTGTCAGCGATGGGAGCCAAGGTCGTATCGCCGCAGGAGGCCCCGGGGCTTCACGCGATGATCGAGAAGCTCTGCATCCAGGCTGACCTGCCGAAGCCGCGCATCGCGGTGGCCGACACCGACGTCCCGAACGCCTTTGCGATCGGCCGCAGCCCCAAGAGCGCAACCGTCTGCGCCACCACGGGGATCATGCGCACGCTCACGCCCACCGAGCTGGAGGGCGTGATGGCGCACGAGCTCTCGCACGTGAAGCACCGCGACGTGCTGATCATGACCATCGCGAGCTTCTTCGCGAGCCTCGCGGCGATCATCACGCAGTTCGGCTTCTTCTTCGGGGGCGACAGCGACGACAACCCCAGCTTCATCATCGTGCTGCTCGTGTCGTTCGCCGTCTACATCATCTCGTTCTTCCTGATGATGGCCCTGTCGCGCTACCGCGAGTTCGGGGCCGATCGCGGCGCCGCGATCATCACCGGCCGCCCGAGCGCCCTCTCGGCGGCTCTCGTGAAGATCACTCAGGCGATGCAGCAGGTGCCGACGCACGACCTGCGCGAGGCCGAGCGGATGAACGCCTTCTTCATCATCCCTACGAGCGTGAAGAAGGCTGCGGCGACGCTGTTCTCGACGCACCCCCCGGTGGAGAAGAGGATCGAGGCGCTCCAGCGGCTCGAGACGCAGCTCCAGGGCACCGCGGCCGCCGCGTAGCCGGTGGGCTTCCTGGACGCCCTTCTGGGGTCGAGAGGGAAGGTCAAGGGCGCTGCGCCCGACCGGCTGTTCGCGATGACGACGGCCAACATCACGATGGAGACCGGCCTGGGCCTGAAGAGCCGCCGGCGCGCGGGCGTCGTCTTTCAGCCCATCGCCACCGCCGACTTCAGGCAGATCGTGGAGGAGACGAACGAGCTCCTGGCCGGGACCGCCGAGGAGACGGGCACGAAGGTCAGGACGCACGACGACGAGTACGAGTACCGCTGGCTGATCCTGGAGGACCCGGACTTCGACGACCTCGTGGTGGCGATGAACACGGTGTCCGTCGAGCTCCAGGGCGCCGGCTACGGAGACCGCCTGCTGGCCTCGGTCTTCGCCTACGAGGACGAGAACGGCAAGCCGGTCTACTTCATCTACAACTTCAAGCGCGGCAAGTACTACCCCTTCGTGCCCGCGCCCGGCGACAACGCCCGCAACACCGAGGAGGAGCTGCGGATCAAGGCCCAGCTCGCGCGCGACCTGCCCTGGGAAGAGGACATGGCGCGCTGGTTCCCGCTCTGGGACATCCCGCTCTAGCTAGCGGTTATCGCCGGAGCGCCTGCCAGTCCTGCGTCTCAGCCTGGCCGCCGCGCACGAGGAGTCGCCTGCCCGTCCCGTCGGGCCGCTCCACCAGCAGATCCGTGAAA
>Ga0070668_100002291_pt1 | contig 14119 bp, 13 predicted proteins | sample KBSS43metaG_FD_64661 | JGI IMG/M metagenome (GOLD analysis project Ga0070668, IMG submission 64661) | Switchgrass rhizosphere microbial communities from Kellogg Biological Station, Michigan, USA - KBS S4-3 metaG | ecosystem: Host-associated > Plants > Roots > Rhizosphere > Soil ... | reverse complement strand
ACAAGAACGTGAGCGAGCAGACCAGGCTCAAGGCCCGGTCGGGGCGATAGCCGAGCTCGGCTATCGCCCCGACCGGGCCTTGAGCCTGGTCTGCTCGCTCACGTTCTTGTGCTCGTTGAGCACCCGGGAGACGGTCTGGTGCGACACCCCCGCGAGCCGGGCCACATCCATCATGCCCGGCGGCCGTCCTCGCTTCACGATCACCCGCACCCCGCATCCGCCTGTTGCGGGCAGGATAACCCCTCACCGGATGCCGCCTGCGAGCAGTTGATAGGCCGCGTTCCAGCGGAGCTCCCGGCGCACCCCCGAGGCGGAGCTGTTTGCGCCGATCATCACCAATTCGGTGCGGGTCAGCTCGGCGAATTCCTCGATCGTCGCGGCGTCCAGGGCGGTGGTGAGCACGGTGTGGTGCGGGCCGCCCGCGGTCAGCCAGCACTCGGCCGAGGTGGGCAGGTCGGGGTCGGGCTCCCAGACGGCGTGGGCGACCGGCAGCGCGGTCAGCTCGGCGTCCGGCGGCACCACCGTGATCGTGTTGCCGACCAGCCGGAACCGGTCGCCGACGTCGCAGATGCCCAGCACGACGCCGGGCCCGGGGGCGGCGGTGAACTTGAGCCGGACCGGATCCTCCCGGTCGCCGATGCCGAGCGGGTGGATCTCCAGGCTGGCCGGGCCGCCGGCGATCGACGGGCACACCTCGAGCATGTGCGCGCCGAGGATCCGCTGCGGGCCGGGGCCCAGGTGATAGGTGTAGTCCTCCATGAACGAGGTGCCGCCGGTCAGCCCGTACGCCGCGGCCTTGAGCGAGGCGAGCAGCATCGACGTCTTCCAGTCGCCCTCGCCGCCGAACCCGAACCCGTCGGCCATCAGCCGCTGCACCGCGAGGCCGGGCAGTTGCCGCAGGCCGCCGAGATCCTGGAAGTTCGTGGTGAACGCGCCGAAGCCGCCGGCCATCAGGAACTCGCGCAGGCCGGCCTCGATCCGGGCCCCGTACCGCAGGTCGGCCCGCCGGTCGCCGCCGGCCCGCAGCTCGGGGGCCACGTCGTAGACGTCGTCGTACTCGGCGACCAGGTCGTCGATCGCCGCCTCCGGGACGTCGTCGACGACGGTGACCAGGTCGTTCACCCCGTACGTGTTGACCGAGGCACCGAAGTGCCGCTCGGCCTCCACCTTGTCGCCCTCGGTCACCGCGACGTCGCGCATGTTGTCGCCGAAGCGGGCCAGCCGCAGCCCGCGCATGGTGGCGATGGCGATCGCGGCGCGCGCCCACGAGGCGACCCGGTGGGCGGTGCGCGGATCGGCGGCGTGCCCGGCCACCGTGGTACGCGGCACCCCGAGCCGGCTCTGCACGTACCCGAACTCGCGGTCGCCGTGCGCGGCCTGGTTGAGGTTCATGAAGTCCATGTCGATGGTCGACCACGGCAGCGACTGGTTCGCCTGGGTGTGCAGGTGCAGCAGCGGCTTGCGGAGCGCCTCCAGGCCGCCGATCCACATCTTGGCCGGCGAGAACGTGTGCATCCAGGCGATCACCCCGACGCAGTGGTCGTCGGCGTTCGCGGCGACCATCGTGGCCCGGATGCCGGCCGAGTCGGTCAGCACCGGGCGCCACACGATCCGCAGCGGCACCTCGTCCGCTCCGTCCAGCCGCGCGACCACCTCCTGCGACTGGGCGGCGACCTGGGCGAGGGTGTCCTCGCCGTACAGGCCCTGGCTGCCGGTCAGGAACCAGATCTCGCGACCGTCGAAGGGATTCATCTCCGTTGCGCCTCCGGAAGGTTGCCGTAGTAGGCGCCGGGGCCGTGCTTGCGGCTGTAGTGCCGGTGGATCAGGTGCTCGGGCGGCGTCGCGGCCGGGTTGAGCGTGAGGGTGCGCAGCGCGATGCCGGCGACCGCCTCGCAGACGATCGCGGTCTCCAGCGACTTCATCGCGGTGGGACCCCAGGTGAACGGGCCGTGGCTGGCCACGAGCGCGGCCGGCACCGAGTCGGGGTCGCCGGCCAGCAGGTCGACGATCACCACCCCGGTGTTGCGTTCGTACTCGGTCTTGCACTCGTCCTCGGTGAGGTCGCGGGTGACCCGCACCGGGCCGTTGAAGGTGTCGGCGTGCGTCGTGCCGAGCACCGGGATGTCCCGGCGGGCCTGGGCGAACGCGACCGCGTCGGTGGAGTGCGTGTGGGTGATCCCGCCGATCGACGGGAACGCCTGGTAGAGCAGGCGGTGGGTCTCGCTGTCCACGGACGGCTTGAGGTGGCCGCCGACCACCCGGCCGGTCTCCAGGTCGACCGTGACCAGCGACTCCTCGGTCAGCTGGTCGTACGGCACGCCGGACGGCTTGATCACGTAGACGCCCGCCTCGCGGTCGACGCCGCTGACGTTGCCCCACGTCAGGGTCGCCAGGCCGGCGACCGGGATGCGGAGGTTGGCCGCCAGGACCTCTTGCGCCAGGGTCATCGAACTGCCTTTCGCCGGATGCGGCGCAGCCGCCACATCACATCGTTGCCGGGCCGGCCGACATAGTCGACCGGCGTTCCGCTTTCCTTGCCGGTCATCGGCTTTCCTTGCCGGTCATCGGCTTTCCTTGCCGGTCATCGGCTTTCCTTGCCGGTCATCGGCTTTCCTTGCCGGTCACCGGATGGCCTCCGCCACCGGCGCCGGGGCGGCGGCGACCGTGTCGCGGGCGATGAGCGCGGGTTCGACCAGGGCCGACTCGGCCGAGCGGGTGCCGGAATCGAGCTGGTCCAGCAGCATGCGCAGCGCCTGCCGGCCGACCTCGGCGAACTCCTGCCGCACGGTGGTCAGCCCGGGGTGGAAGTAGCCGGCCTCGGGCACGTCGTCGAAGCCGACCAGGCTGACGTCCTCGGGGATGCGCCGGCCGTGCTCGGCCATCGCCCGCATCACGCCGAGCGCGACGTGGTCGTTGGCCGCGAAGACCGCGGTGCAGTCGGGGATCCGGGCCAGCATCCGGCCGCACTGGTAGCCGGAGGCGGCCGACCAGCCGGCCCGCGGCATCGGCGGGGCGGGCACCCCGGCCTCCTCCAGCGCGGCGCGCCAGCCCGCCTCCCGGGCCCGGCTGCCGTGCCACTGCTCCGGCCCGGCCACGTGCCAGACGGTGCGGTGCCCGCGGGCCAGCAGGTGCCGGGTGGCGATCAGGCCGCCGGCGAACTGGTCGACCGAGACGTTCGCGGTGCGCCACTCGGGCATGCCGTCCACCGTCACGATCGGCACCCCCTCGGGCACCAGTTGCATGGCCTCGGCGGCGGCGTCCACCGGGGCGATGAAGACCAGCCCGGCGGCGCCCTGCTGGACCAGCCGCTCGACGATCCGCCGGGACGCCGCGGTGGCGTCGTAGCCGGCCACGTGCCCGACGGTGAGCGACAGGTCCGCGCCGAGCGCGGCCTCGCCGATCGCCTGCACCATGCTGGACGGCCCGAACAGGGTGGTGTTCTGGGCGACCACGCCGACCACGTTGGAGCGGCCGGTGGCCAGCACGCGGGCCGACAGGTTGCGGCGGTAGCCGAGCTCGGCGATGGCGGCGAGCACCCGGGTGCGGGTGGTCGCCGAGACGTGCGGATGGCCGTTGAGCACGCGGGAGACGGTCTGGTGGGAGACGCCGGCGCGGGCGGCGACGTCGGACATCACCGGCCCGCGGTGGGGGGCGGCCGGGCCGCTCATCTGCCGTCCGCCGCGACGGAGGTGGTGCGACGCATGGGCATCGTCCTTCGGGGGTGGGGTGCGGGCGGTGCGCGCGGCGGGCAAGGTCGAGTGCGCGGGGCGAAAATTGTGAACGCAAACATGCGCTGCCGCGCGCGGGCTGTCAAGGGCCATCCCAGGCCCCGTTATCTGTTCGTGATATTGTATCGCCAGGTGGTTTGACGTGGCTAGAGCCATTGCTGGCAGTGTTGCTGGAGATGGCGGCCGATGTCGCGAGTGTATCGGCTCCGTTCCGGCCCGATGACCCAGGGCAGCGATCGATGGCCACCGATGTGAACGATCTCAGGAGCGGCTTCCGCGGTCGGCCGGATCCAGGACGCGGCCGGAATCGCCCCCTGTTCATCGATCCCGCGCGATACGGTAACGGCGTGCCGGCGTCGGTGTTCGTCAGCTACTCGCGGAGCGATCGGGCTTACGTCGAGCGGCTCGCCGCGCATCTGGCCGCCGACGGCGTCCCGGTCTGGTATGACGCGGACCTGTCGGCCGGCGACCGGTTCGGTACGGTCATCCAGACCCAGATCGAGGAGTGCGCCGCCGTGGTGGCCGTGCGCACCCCGGCCGCCGTCGCCTCGGTCTGGGCCGACCGCGAGCTGTCCTATGCCGACGCCCGCCGCAAACCGCTGCTGCCCCTGCTGCTGCGGCCCTGCGAGCAGCACGTCCTGCTGGCCGGCCTGCACCACGAGGACGTCACCGGCGACCGGATGCCGAGCCCCTCGTTCACCACCCGGCTGCGCGCGCTGGTCGCCGCCGAGACGTTCGGCGGTGTGCTGGACCGCGTCCAGGTCAGCGTCGCCCGCCTGGTCGCCGAGGGGCTCGCCGACGCCGAGATCGCCCACCGGCTGGGCCTGTCCGAGCGCACCATCGTCTTTCACCGCACCCGCGTCTTCGCCAAGCTCGGCATCGCCAACCGGCGCGAACTGCTCCACCTCCTGGCCGGTCGCGACGGCCGGTCCGGCAACCACGCGGGCGAGCACGACCAGGAGAGCGGAGACCCGGACAGCAAAGGCGAGCAGTGACTCCGTCGCCGGGCGGCCGCGACGGCGGGCCGCCGAGGGAATCCGGGGCCGGTTCAGGCCTTGCGCACCTCGACCGGGGTGACCAGCACGCGGTCGCGGCCGACCGTCCGGACCGGCCCGGTGAGCGTCACGGTGCCGCGGCACGGCAGATCCGCCGCGGACGTGCCGACCTGGATCTCGATCTCGCCCGGCTCGACGATCTGGGTCAGGTCGCGCCCGGTGAAGGCGGTGCGGTCGGTGTGCACGGTGAACCGGACGTCCTTGGCCTCGCCCGCCTCCAGCGGCACCCGGGCGAACCCGGCGAGCTGCCGCACCGGCCGGGTCACCTGGGCCAGCACGTCGCGCAGGTAGAGCTGCACCACCTCGTCGCCGCCCCGGCCGCCGGTGTTGCGCACCCGGACGGTCACCGAGAACTCGCCGTCGGTCGGCACCTCGGCGGCGCTGATCCGCAGGTCGTCCAGCGCGAAGGTGGTGTAGGACGCGCCGTGCCCGAAGGCGAACAGCGGGGTCGGGTCGAGGTTGCTCACCCCGCTGTTCTCGGCGCCGAGCACGGGCTGCAGGTAGGTGCCGGGCTGCCCGCCCGGGTGCCGGGGAATCTGCACCGGGAGCTTGGCGCCGGGCTGCACCCGGCCGGAGAGCACCCCGGCGATCGCCGCGCCGCCCTCCTCGCCCGGCATGAAGGCCTGCACCAGGCCGGCGGCGCGCCCGTGGATGCCGCCCAGCGCGTACGGCCGGCCGGAGACGACCACGACCACCACCGGGGTGCCGGTCGCCAGCAGCTCGTCGAGCAGGTCGGCCTGCACGCCTGGCAGGCGCAGGTCCTCGGCGTCGCAGCCCTCGCCGGAGGTGCCGTGCCCGAAGAGCCCGGCGAGATCGCCGACCATCGCGACGCACACGTCCGCGTCGCGGGCGGCCGCGACGGCGGCGGCGAAGCCGGACCGGTCGTCGCCCACCACCGGGCAGCCCGGCTCGTGCACGATCCGTGTGCCGGGCAGCTCCGCGCGCAGCGCGTCGACCGCGGTGGGCACCTCGACGCCGAGCCCCACGCCGGGGTACCGGGGCAGCACGTGGTTGGGGAAGGCGTAACAGCCCATGAAGGTCCGCGGGTCGGCGGCGGCCGGGCCGACCACCGCGACGGTGGCCGCCGCCGGGCCGAGCGGCAGTGCCGTGCCGGCGTCGAGCAGCACGATCGACCGCTCGGCCAGCTCCCGGGCCAGGGCCCGGTTGGCCGGGGAGTCGAGGTCGGCCTCGGCGGCGCCGGCGACCGAGGCCTCCGGGCTCCAGTCCGGGTCGAGCAGGCCCAGCTCGACCTTGTGGGTGAGCAGCCGCGCGGCGGCCCGGTCGATGAGTTCCTCGGAGACCCGGCCGAGCAGCCCGGGGCCGAAGCCGAGGGTGTCCGGCAGCTCGACGTCGATGCCGGCGGTGAGCGCCTGCGCCCCGGCGTCGCCGGTGTCCGCGGCGACCCGGTGCATAGTGGCCAGGAACGGCACCGCCCAGTAGTCGGAGACGACCGTGCCGGTGAAGCCCCACCGGTCGCGCAGCACCTCGGTGAGCAGCCACCGGTCGGCGGCCGCGGGCACGCCGTCGACGTCCGAGTAGGAGTTCATCACCGAGCCGGCTGCCGCCTCGCGTACGGCGGTCTCGAAGCTCGGCAGGATGATGTCGATCAGCTCGCGCCGGCCCATCGGGACCGGGCCGTGGTTGCGGGCGCCGCGCGCGGCCGAGTAACCGGCGAAGTGCTTGAGGGTGGCGATCACGCCGGCGCTCTGCAGGCCGCGGACATATCCGGCGCCGAGCGTCGCCACCAGGTACGGGTCCTCGCCGATGGTCTCCTCGACCCGGCCCCAGCGGTAATCGCGCACGACGTCGAGCACGGGGGAGAGGCCCTGGTGCACGCCGAGCGCGGCCATGTCGCGGCCGATCGCGGCGGCCATCCGCTCGATCAGGCCGGGGTCGAAGGTGGCGCCCCAGGCGATCGCGGCGGGATAGACGGTGGCGCCGAAGGTGGTGAAGCCGGTCAGGCACTCCTCGTGGACCAGTGCCGGGATGCCGAGCCGGGAGTTGGCCAGCACCACCCGCTGCTGGCGGACCAGCTCGGCGGCGCCCTCGGCGGCGGTGAGCGGCACACTCCCGTACACCCGGGTGAGGTGGCCGAGACCGGCGCGGCTCGCCTCGGCGAGCGGAACGGTCCCGGAGGCCGCGAAGACGTCCTGCATGGGCGCGACGTTCAGCGTCTCCTCCGGGTCGGGGGCCTGCTCGCCGGTCTCCTGCATGTCGTTGCCCACCCAGCGGCTGCCGAGCTGGGCGAGTTTCTCCTCGATCGTCATCCGGGCGAGCAGCTCCGCCACCCGCTCGGCGACCGGAAGCGCCGGGTCCCGCCATGGCTGGTCGGCCTGTTGTGTGGTCACGGGGCGCTCCTCAGATGTTCCGAAACTTTCAGTGTTTGCACAGCGTGTTTTTCCGGTGCGGCGCGGCCCTCATCCGCCCGCGCGATGGCGTCCACTCTTGCGCTGGGAGCGCGACCAGGGCAAGACCCTTGACATGATCAAGCCGAAACCCTACGTTAACGAAACCTCACGTTAACTTGCGGTCGGACCACGAAAGTTACGGTTCTGTGACCTGGCCGACCATTGACCACGACGTTCCACGCGCCGCGGACGGACGCGGCATTCGAGTACGGAGTCCAGCGTGATCAATAGGAACCTCTCCCGGCGGAATTTCCTAGGCCTGACCGCCGGCGCGGCCGGTGCGGCGGCCCTCGCGGCCTGTGGCAAGTCGGGGCCGACCGACAAGTCCGGCGACAAGACCGGCGGCGGTAGCGGCGCCGGTGTGGCCACCTACTGGTCGCTGAGCGGTGAGCCGGGCGAGCCGATCCGGCAGGCCGCGGTCAAGCGGTTCAACGACGCCAACCCGAACAGCAAGATCACGCCGACGTTCTTCGCGAACGACGCGTACAAGCAGAAGATCAAGACGGCCCTCGGCGCGAACCAGGCCCCGACGATGATCTGGGGCTGGGGCGGCGGCGGCCTCAAGTCGTATGTCGAGGGCAACCAGGTCGAGGACCTGACCGACTTCTTCGCCCAGAACGCGGCGGTGAAGGACAAGATCTTCCCGTCCTCGTTCGGTGCCGCGACGGTGAACGGCAAGATCTACGCGTGTCCGATCGAGACGGTGCAGCCGATCGTGCTGTACTACAACAAGAAGGTCTTCGAGAGGGTCGGCGTGCAGCCCCCGCAGTCGTGGGGCGAGATCATGGCGCTGGTGCCCAAGTTCAACGCGCAGAAGATCGCGCCCTTCTCGCTGGCCGGCCAGTCCCGCTGGACCAACATGATGTGGCTGGAGTTCCTGCTCGACCGCACGGCCGGCTCCGAGGTGTTCGACGCGGTGTTCGCGGGGGAGAAGAACGCCTGGTCCAACCCCGCGGTGCTGGACATGCTCACCAAGATCCAGGATCTCGTGAAGGCGAACGGTTTCTCCAAGGGCTTCTCGTCGATCGCCGCCGACAACAACTCCGACCAGGCCCTGCTCTACACGGGCAAGGCCGCGATGATGCTGCACGGCTCCTGGTCGTACGGTATTCAGAAGGCCGACGGCGGCAACTTCGTCAAGAGCGGTGCGCTGGGGTACATGAACTTCCCGCCGGTCGAGGGCGGCAAGGGCGACCCGACGAACACCGTCGGCAACCCGGGGCAGTACCTGTCGATCTCCTCCAAGGCGACTCCCGAGGCCAAGGAAGCCGCGAAGAAGTTCATGTCGACCACGCTCGTGGACGACGAGGAGGTCAAGGGCTGGATCAAGTCGGGTGGTGTGCCGATCATCAAGGGCTCCGACGCCCAGCTGTCCTCGTCGCCGGATGCGGATTTCTTGAAGTTCGTGTACGACACGTCGTCCAAGGCCAAGGTCTTCGCCCAGTCGTGGGACCAGGCGCTGAGCCCGACCGCGGCCGAGACGCTCCTCGACAACATCGCCAAGCTGTTCCAGCTGCAGACCACGCCGCAGAAGTGGGTCGACAGCATGAACGGGGTCATCGGTAAATGACCACGCTCGCTCCGCCCGTCGCCCGGGTGAAGGAGTCCACCACATCCAGCGGCGGGCGGAGCGGCTCCGTCGTGTGGATGGCGCTGCCCGCGTTCCTGATGTTCATCGCGTTCGCCATCATCCCGCTGCTCGGCGTGGTCGCGCTGAGCTTCACCACCTGGGACGGCATCAGCGACACGATCGAACCGTCCGGCCTGACCAGCTGGAAGGCGACGTTCACCGACCCCGGGCTGCCGCACGCGATCTGGGTGACCTTCCTGATCATGGCGTTGTCCTGGCTCGTGCAGACCCCGATCTCCATCCTGATCGGGGTCTTCATCGCCGCGCACAAGCGGTACCGCGGGGTCCTGGCCATCCTCTACTTCATCCCGCTGCTGCTCAGCTCGGCGGCCATCTCGATCACGTACAAGGCACTGCTCGACCCGAACTTCGGCGTCGGCGCCGGCATCGGGCTCGACCTGCTCAACCAGGACTGGCTCGGCGACGCGACGCTCGCCATGGGCGTGCTGATCTTCGTGGTGTCCTGGCAGTATGTGCCGTTCCACTCGCTGATCTATCAAGGCGGGGTGCGGCAGATCCCCGTCTCGCTGTATGAGGCCGCGCAGATCGACGGCGCCGGCCGGGTGCGCCAGTTCTTCAGCATCACCCTGCCCCAGCTCAAGTACACGATCATCACGTCGTCGACGCTCATGGTGGTCGGCTCGCTGACCTTCTTCGACCTGATCTTCGTACTCACCGCCGGCGGTCCCGGCGATGCGACCCGGGCGCTCGCCCTGCAGATGTACAAGCAGGGCTTCCAGGCCAACCTGATGGGCCCGGCGAGCGCCATCGCGGTCATCATCGTCGTGGTCGGGCTGTTGCTGGCGATGCTGCTGCGGCGGCTCGGCGGCCGCGCCGACGAGAGCATGCTGGAAGGAGTCTGAGGTGGCGACCATCTCCCCGGAGGCACCGGCTCCCGCCAGCACGCCGGCCCCGGCCGGCAAACGCGCCGGCGGGCTGCTGACCCGGTACAACTGGGCCGGCGGCGGCCTCGGCTGGGCCTGGCTGTTCGTGGTGATGCTGCCGATCTACTGGATCGTCATCACCAGCTTCAAGACCCAGGACAACTACTTCATCACCAACCCGCTCGCCCCGCCCGACGACTTCACCTTCGCGAACTACCGGACGGTGATCGAGTCGGACGTCGCCCGCTACTTCATCAACAGCGTGATCGTCACGACGGGTGCGGTGATCCCGGCCGTCGCGGTCTCGTTCATGGCGGCGTACGCGATCGTCCGCGGCGCGGGCAGCCGGCTGCTCCAGGGCATGAACGCGATCTTCCTGATGGGCTTGGCGATCCCGCTCCAGGCGGTGATCATCCCGGTCTATCTGATCATCATCCGGCTCCAGATGTACGACACCCTCGCGGCGATCATCCTGCCGTCGATCGCGTTCGCCATCCCGCTGTCGGTGCTCGTGCTCGCCAACTTCATCCGCGACGTGCCCAAGGAACTCTTCGAGTCGATGCGGATGGACGGCGCCACCGAGTGGGGCACGCTGTGGCGGCTGGCCTTCCCGCTGACCCGCCCGGCGCTGGTCACGGTCACCATCTACAACGCACTGGGCATCTGGAACGGCTTCCTGCTGCCCCTGGTGCTCACCCAGAGCCCGGAACAACGCACCATCCCGCTCGCGCTCTGGGACTTCCAGGGTCAGTTCCAGGTGGACGTGCCGGCGATTGCCGCGTCGATCACGCTCACCACGCTGCCGATCATCATCTTGTACGCGGTCGGCCGCCGCCAGCTACTCAGCGGCCTCACGGCCGGCTTCGGCAAATAAGGTCGTGCTCTCCCGGATCACCAGCTCTGTCGCCAGCTCGACCCGGGGGGTTTCGATGGGCTCGCCGCGTGACAACCGCAGGACGGTGCGCGCGGCGAGCCCGCCCATGTCCGCCAGCGGCTGGCGCACGGTGGTGAGCGGCGGCGCCGACCAGCGCGCCTCGGGCAGATCGTCGAAGCCGACCACGCTCAGATCATCGGGCACCCGCAGCCCGTGCAGCCGGGCCGCCTCATAGACGCCGAGCGCCATCTGGTCGCTGGACGCGAAGATCGCGGTCGGCGGGTCATCCCGCTCCAGCAGGCGCTGGCCGGCCGCGAAGCCCGACTCGTGCCGGAAATCGCCCGGCTCGATCAGCCGCCGGTCGACCCGCAGGCCCGCCGACTCGAGCGCGGCCCGGTAACCATCCAGCCGGGCCCGGCTGCAGAGCAGGTTGCGCGGACCCTCGACCAGGCCGATCCGGCGGTGGCCCAGGGCGATGAGGTGCTCGGTCGCGCTGCGGCCGCCGGACCAGTTCGTCGCCCCGATCGTCGGCACGTCCGCCGCCGCCCCGCCCGCCGGGTCGATGATCACCATCGGGACGTTGAGCCGGTGCAACTCGGTGCCGACCGGACCGGCCCCGTCGGAGATCACCAGGATCACCCCGTCGGACTGCCGGGACCGCAGATTTTGCAACCACTGCCGGGTCGAGGCGGTGCGCCGATGCACGGCGGAGACGACGGTGCCCACGCCGGCGCCGTGCGTCACCTCCTCGACGCCGCGGATCAACTCGACCGCCCACGGGCTGTCCAGGTCGTGGAAGACCAGATCGATGAGGCCGGCACGCAGCGGCTGCCGAGAGTTACGAGGGCGGTAGTCGTGTTCTCGGAGGAGGTGCTCGATCCGGTCGCGCGTCTCGGGCGACACGTCGGTCCGCCCATTGAGCACCCGGGACACCGTCGGCACGGACACCCCGGCCGCCTCCGCGATGGTCGCGATCGTCACCCGTCGTCCGCCCGCGGCCATCCGACTCTCCTCGTCTCCCCGGAGCACGTCGCGAAACTTTCGACGCCGGGTAGGGAAGTATTGCACATCTACGGCCGGTGACGAGCGGGCGGCTGCTTCTTCGTTGTGTCCCGGTCGTTATTCGGCCGTCGCGGGCGGCCGGTAAGGCCGGAAATCGGGCCGGTGGCTGACCTGCGACTCGATCACATCGGGTAGCCCCGCCTGATCCGGTCGGCAAGAATCGCCGCGTGCCCCGTACCCGGTCTGAGCCGCGGCCCGAGCCTGCGGTCCAGACCGCTCGCCGGCGCCCGCATCTGTTGCTGTTCGCCGCCGCCGCGCTCCTGCTGGCCGGGTTCGGCCTGTGGGGCCGGTTTCCCGACCCCCGCGAGTTCCTCGCCGCGCTGACCGGCGCCTCCCCCGGATGGCTGGCGCTGGCCGCCGCGTTGCAGACGGCGTCGCTGGCCGCGTTCGCCTGGCAGCAGCGGCAGATGTTGCGGGCCCTGGGCGTACGGCTGACGATCGGGTTCGCGATGACCGTGACCCTCGCCCGGACCGCGATCTCCATCTCGCTCCCGGCCGGTTCGGCGGTCTCCGCCGGCTACGCCATCCGCGAGTACCAGCGCGCCGGCGCCACCCGCGAGATCTCCGCGGCCTCGATGATCGTTTCCGGTCTCGCCTCGATCGGCGGCCTCACCCTGCTGTACGCGGCCGGCGGCGCGGCCGTGCTCACCAGCGACCCGGCCCTGCTGCTCAGCCCTCGCCCGCTCACCGTGGTGGCCGTCCTGGCCGTGCTCACCGCCGGGGTCGTGCTGCTCGGCCGCCGGCAGCTCAGCCGGCCGCAACCGGCGGACACCGGGCAGGCCGGGGCGGTCCGCAAGCTCCTGGCGTCGGCCCGCGAGGCCTGGCAGGCGGGTGCCGCGCTGCGGGCCCGGGACTGGGTGGTCGCCGTGCTGACGTTCTCGGTCAACTGGCTCACCGACCTGCTGTGCCTCGCCGCGACCTGCCGGGCCGTCGGCCTGCCGGTGGGCGTCATGACCCTGGCCGGGATCTATCTGGGCGTGCAGATCGTGCGGCAGGTGCCGCTCACCCCCGGCGGTGTCGGCGTCGTCGACACGGCCCTGGTGGCCGGCCTGACCGCGGCGGGCGCCACCGCGGTCACGGCGGCCGCCGCGGTGGTCCTCTACCGCCTGCTTTCCTGCTGGCTGCTGCTCCCGGCCGGCGGCGCCGCGGCCCTCTATCTGCGCCGCACGCGGTCCGGCGCGGCGGCCGGCCACCCGGCCTGATGCCGCATCACCGGGGCAGCTGCACGCGGTCCGGCGCGACCCCCTCGCCGGGCACCAGGCCTGAGGGTGCACCTTCGGGTGGATCTTGCGATCTTGCGGGCGGGCGGTGGGTGGGGCGTGTGAGGTTGCTGTCGAGTCACTGCCGTACTACGGGGGATCGATGTTCACACGGGTGCTGTTGGTTGCCACGGTCGTTCTGGGTGCGGCCGCGCCCGCGCGGGCGGCACCGTCGCCGGTCGCGCCGGTGAAGTACCGCAACTGCACGCTGCTGCGCGCCGACTTCCCGCACGGGGTCGCCCGGCCGAAGGCCCAGGACGTCGTGCGGGGCAGCACAAAGCCGGTGACCACCTTCCTGGTCCACAACAAGCTCTATCTGCTCAACGCCCACCTGGACCGGGACCGCGACGGCGTCGCCTGCGAGCTTCGCTGACCGGTCAGGAGCGTTTGCCCCGGGACTTCTTCCGTATGCCGCCGCGCCGCGGCACGCCGCCCATCAGCTGCCGGGCCTGGCGTTGCCGTTCGCGCACGTTGCGGGTCAGCGGGTGGTCCGGCCCGAGCACCGCGACGAGCCGCGCCAGGGTCACGTCGAGCAGTGTCCGGGCGGGCAGCACCGCGCCCGCCGCGAGCAGCGCCACCGCGACCGCGAAGGCGGACCGCAGGGTGTCCGGGTGGTCCGGCCCGAGCACGGCCGTGCGGCGGGCCAGGATGTCCTGGTGCATCCGCCGGCCCTCGGTGCGGTCGCCGGCGCCGTGCAGGACCGCGGCCAGGCAGTGCGCGGCGGCCAGGGTCTGCGGGTGGTCGTCGCCGAAGACCCGGCGGCAGCGGGTGTGCGCGTCCTCGCACCACCGGCGCGCCTCGTCGTCGCGGCCCAGGGCGGCCAGCGACACGGCCGGCTCCGTCGCGGCGTGCAGGGTGTCCGGGTGGTCGGGGCCCAGGACGCGGCGCGCCCGGGCGACCGCGTCCTCGCCGACGATGAGCGCGGCCGCGGGTTCGCCGAGCAGGTTGAGGCAGCGGGTCAAGCCGAGCGCCGACCGCAGGGTGTCCGGGTGGTCCGGGCCGAGGATCTCCGCCCGCCGGGTCCGGATCGACCGGTGCAGGTCCCGGCCGCGGGCGTAGTCGCCGAGCGCGGCCACCACGGCGGCGTGGTTGCCGAGCGCCCGCAGCGTGTCCGGGTGGTCGTCGCCCAGCACGGCACGGCAACGCGCCGCGGTGTCGGTGGTGACCCCCTCGGCCGCGCGTACCCGGCCGAGCGTCAGCAGGGCGTGGGCTCGCCAGG
>Ga0070668_100002290_pt1 | contig 14120 bp, 10 predicted proteins | sample KBSS43metaG_FD_64661 | JGI IMG/M metagenome (GOLD analysis project Ga0070668, IMG submission 64661) | Switchgrass rhizosphere microbial communities from Kellogg Biological Station, Michigan, USA - KBS S4-3 metaG | ecosystem: Host-associated > Plants > Roots > Rhizosphere > Soil ... | reverse complement strand
TCGCCGATATCGGCGTTCACCGGCAGGACGTAATCGGCCAGGTCGTTGTTCACGATGCGGTTGAAGCGTGGATCGATCTCGCCGATCTCGCGCAGCGCCGCGCCGAAGGCCCAGACGACCCCGCCGCGCACCTGGCTCTCGGCCGTACGGTTGTTGAGGACACGGCCGCAATCGCACAGGCTGACGACACGCGGTACGCGAACCCGGCAGGTCGAGGGCTCAACATGCACTTCGGCGAAATGCGCGATCCAGCTGAACGCCGTGAAATCTGCATATTCGGGCGAGGTCGGCGCGGGTATGCCGGTATTGAGCCGCTGGAATACGTCATCTCCTTGACCAAGTCCCTTATGCGAGACCTCGACCTCAAGGAACGGGCGGCGGGCGCGTGAGAGCGCCGCAGCGACCGGTCCCTTTGCACGGTCTTGGCCAACCAGTGCGACGAGACGCGCGCGCAACTGCTCCGCAGCGGCGCGGGCGGCGGGGGCGGCGCTGGCGCAGCCCCACGAACCGACCGTGATGTGCTGCGGCGCGACACTCGTGTCGCCGAGCGCGATCTCGAGTTTGTCGGGATCAATGTCGAGGACGTTGATGAGCTCGGCCGCGACCGCGCTGCGCATGCCCTGGCCGAATTCATGTCCGGTGATCGCGAGGCGCGAGGTGCCATCGGCATTGACGCGCAGCTTCGCGACCGCCGGTGCCATGACGGCCTTGTAGGCGCCCGCGCCGACGCCATAGCCCACCAGCATGCCGTCGCGCGTGCGCATCGAGCCGGGTTCCGGCTCGCGCTTGTTCCAGCCGAACCGCGCCGCGCCGCGCCGGAGGCACTCGGCCAGGTTCCGAGAGGTGAAGGGCTTGCCGGTGATCGGGTCGTTTTGGGTATCGTTGCGCAAGCGCAGGTCGAGGGGATCAACGCCGAGTTGGTAGGCCAGCTCGTCATAGGCGCATTCAGTGGCGTAGCTGGAGGGATGCTCCTGCGGCGCTCGCTGGTGCGCGGGCGCCTGAACGTCGACGCGCACGCGCTGGTTGGTGGAGCGCCAGTTGGGCGTGGCGTACATGCGGCTGACATGCTCGCCGGCGGCCGCACCGAACTGGTCGAAGCGGCTGTTCTGCTGCTCGATGTCGTACATCACCGCTTCGAACCTGCCCTGCGCGTCGGCGCCAACCTGGACGCGATGACGGCTCATCGGGCGATAGGTGGCGGTGTGGAACAGCTGGCTGCGCGGCATGACGAGTTTGACCGGTCGTTTGAGCAGCATGGCCGCGCGCACGACGAGGGCGGACTGCTGCTGCAGCTGGTTCTTCTGCCCGAAGCCACCGCCGACATAGGGGCAACTGGATTCGAGCGAACTCGGATCCAGGTTGAGCATTCCGGCCAGGCCGAACTTGAAGGCGGCCGAGTTCTGGCTCCCCTCCATGACGATGATCTTACCGTCCGCGAAGGCGGCGGTGGTCGAGATCAGCTCAATAGGGTTGTGATGCTGTTGCGGGTGCAGGTAGCTGGCGTCCAGCTTGTGCGCGGCAACCGCGAAGGCGGCGGGCGCGTCTCCCGCCTGACGATCGACCGCGACCGGATCGCGCTGCGCGCCAGGCTGATCGCGGTTCGAGGCGAAGCTGGTCGGGCGATAGCTGACGGCGACCGCCTCGGCACCTTCGATCGCGGCCTCGAGCGTTTCGGCGACGACGAGCGCAACCGGCTCGCCGCGATGCCGAACCTCGGGCCGCGTCATCGGCTGATAGCCGGGCTTGCCCTCGCCACCGCCGCGCGTCGCTGGAGTCTCACGGATGTCGGTGAAGTCCCGCCAGGTGAAGATGCGAACCACCCCGGGCACACGCGCGGCGGGGTCAACGTCGATCGCGGTGATCTCACCCTTGGCGATCGCCGCCGGAACGGTCATTGCGTGAAGCAGGCCGTCGACAGGCCGGTCGGCGGCGAACATCGCCTTGCCCAGCACTTTTTCACGCGCGTCGATGCGGGGACGGTCCGGATTGCGTTCGATTGGCATCAGGCCTTCCTTTCCGCAGCGATGACGACGGCGTCGGCGATCGTGCGCGCGCCAAGTTCGATCTTGAAGGCGTTGAGCCTGCCCGGTCGCGCGTTGGCGAAGGCGGCGCGGGCGGCGCCGAGCGCGGCTTCGCGTGTGGGTGGCTGGCCCTGGAGCGCCGCCTCCGTTTGGCGCGCGCGCCAGGGGCGGGTGCCGACACCGCCCAGCGCGACATGCGCCGTGGTGATCCGGCCCTTGTCAAGCGTCAGGGCGACGGCGGCCGAGGCGAGGGCGAAGGCATAGGACTCGCGGTCGCGTATCTTGTGATAGGTCGAGCGGGCTCCGGCCGGTGTCTTGGGTACGGCGATTCCGGTGATGATCTCGCCCGGCTGGATCGCGAACTCGCGATGCGGCGTTGATCCCGGCAGAAGGTAGAAGTCGGCGATCGGCACGCTGCGCGCACCGCTTGGGCCTATCAATTCAATCGTCGCATCGAGCGCGGTGAGCGCGACGGGCCAGTCGCCCGCCGAGACGGCGGTGCAGGTCGGGCTGGTGCCGAGCACCGCCTGGCCGCGATCGATCCCGCCAATCGCGGCGCACCCCGAACCGGGTTCGCGCTTGTTGCAGGGGTAGATGCCGCCTGCGCCGTTACGAAAATACGGGCACCGCGTCCGCTGAAGCAGGTTGCCGCCGACGGTCGCCATGTTGCGCAGCTGTTGCGACGCGGCCTTCGACAGGCTTTCTGCGAGGACTGGATAGTCGTGGCGGACGATCTCGTTTTCCGCGACGTCGGCCATCAGCGCGCTCGCTCCGAAAAACAATCGATCGCCGCCCGTGTCGATCCGGTCGGCATGCTCGAGGGAGGAGACGTCGATGAGATGCATCGGCCGTTCGACGCCCAGCTTCATCAGATCGTAGAGTGTCGTGCCGCCGGCGATGTAGCGGGCGTCGGCGCCGGCACGCGTGAAGGCGGCAATCGCCTCCATGGTGGTTCGGGCGCGGAGATAGGTCAACTGCCGCATCGCTCAGCCCTTCCGCATCTTGGCCGACGCCTGCTCGATCGCTGCGACGATCCCGACATAGGCGCCGCAGCGGCAGATGTTTCCGCTCATATATTCACGAATGTCATCCCGCGACGAGGCGTGCCCCTCGCGCACACAGGCTATGGCGGCCATGATCTGTCCGGGCGTGCAGTACCCGCATTGCAGGGCGTCGTGATCGATGAACGCCTGCTGCATCGGATGGAGGGTGTCGCCGTCAGCGATTCCCTCGATCGTGACGATCTCGCGTCCGTCGACCTTGGCAGCCAGGGTCAGGCATGAAGCAACGCGGCGGCCGTCCAGATGCACGGTGCAGGCGCCGCACTGACCGTGATCGCAGCCCTTCTTGGCGCCGGTAAGGCCCAGTCGTTCACGCAGCATGTCGAGCAGGGACGCCCGCGCGTCGATTTCGAGGGAGACGCGCGCGCCATTGATGCGGGCCGCGATCGCGACTGTCGAGCCGCTCTCCTTTCCCGAAGCGGGCGCGATAGCGGTTTCCCTGGCCTGCGTTTCCGGGGCGAGCGCGGCGACGCCTGCAACTGCGCCGGCCTGCAGGGTTTGACGGCGCGTTATGTCGAGCGCCGTCGATTTGGACTGGGTCACAGCAGGCCTCCTCCTTTTCACAGCTCGCGCCCCAAGCGCGTATCGACGGACCAGGCGACCGCACCGTTCATGGAGATCAGCAAAGCGATGAGGCCGAGGATGATGGGGTATTCGATGCCATGATCGATCCAGGGATAGGTGGGTCCGAGCGCAAAGCAGATCGCGGCCATCTGTACGGCGAGCATCGGCGCGAAAAGCCGCGTCGCGAAGCCGACCGCGACGGCGAGCCCGCCCAAGGTCTCGAGCAGCGCGACGAACAATGCCAGTTGCGGCGCAAAGGGGAGGCCCAGCACGTTCTCGATCAGATTGACCGATCCCGCCATCGGGTTCGCCATGGAGCCATGGGCATTGCCGGTAAGCTTTGGAACCCCGTGTGTCACGATCGTGATGCCAAAGCCTATCCGGAGAAGGACGTAGCTGGCCACCCGCCCGCGCACGTAAAACTCGGCGAGAGACGGAAAGAGTAATCGTGGCGCATGCGTCGTCGCGCGGATTGGTGCTTCCAGCATACCCAGCTCCTCGACTTGTTTCATTAGAGACAACAATATCGGTCAGGCGGATCCACTCAAGCAGCGTCGGTTGAATTCACCATTCCACCAGCATCAACAATCGGCGGTTGATGTGCGATGAGGATCGGTGCATCTCCTCGGCATGGATCGCTTCGACACCATGCAGCTGTTCGTCCGGATTGTGGAGCGAGGAAATTTTGCAAGTGCCGCTCGGGATTTGCGACTTCCTCGGGCCACGGTGACACGAGCCATTCAGCAGTTGGAGGCGCACCTGGGCACGCGCCTGCTCGAGCGCACGACCCGGGCCGTTCGGCCAACGGACGATGGCAACGTCTATTATGGCCGGTGCGTCCAGCTTCTCGCCGATTTGGACGAGGTCGAAAGCGGATTTCGGGCATCCGACCCCAAGGGACCGTTATGCGTCGACATGCAGGGGACCCTTGCTCGCTTTTTCGTTCTGCCGGCGCTGCCGGATTTCGTTCGGCAGCATCCGGCTATCGAGATCCGGCTTAGCGAGACGGATCGAATGGTCGATCTCGTCGAGGAAGGCGTGGACTGCGTGCTGCGCGCCGGCGTCCTACCCGATTCTTCGCTCGTCGGACGGAAGGTGGCGGAATCGGAGCAGCTGACATTGGCTAGCGCGGGCTATCTTGAGCGTTTCGGTGTTCCATCGGATCTGGATGATCTCGCCGGGCACCGAATGGTCGCATACGCGGCTTCCGCCTCAGGACAGCCTTACGCGCTTGATTTCGATATGGAGGGGACAGTTCGAGAGGTGCTGTTGCCATTCGATCTCACCGTTCGCGGGGCCGAAATCTACACGGCGGCCGGCGTTGCCGGATTCGGCCTTATCCAGGTTCCGCGCTACCGCGTGCAGCACCAGATCGATTCAGGCGACCTTGTTCCGGTTCTCCATCAGAATCCGCCACCCCCCATGCCAATATCGGTGCTGCATCCCGGTCACCGCAAACTGTCTCCACGCACGGGGGTGTTCGCTGACTGGTTGGCCGCCTTATTCGAGCGGCTTCAGAACGAGGGGAGGCTTTAAGCGGCGCTTCAAGTCCCGCGACATCCAGAGGACAGCCTAGCGGCCGCTTGCTTTCACCGACCAGCGCTTTTCCCGCGCCTGTATCTGATGCTATCTACAAATCAGCGTACCGGACGCAGTCCGCTCCGGTCCCCGACGATAACTGTCTTCGGGTATTAGGGTCGGTCAAGCGCAAGGGGGAGCGATGAGGATCTGAGCCTCTTCGGCAAATTTTCGCACGCACCCCGGCCCGTAGCTGTCGAACTCCTCGAACTTGCGCGCGATGCCGGCATAGCCTTGGTGCGCGCTCGTGTAGGCGCGCAAGGGCAGGCACGCTTCGGCTAGGGCCTCCGGGCCTCCAGGGTAGTTCCGGATGCAGTAGTAGACGTCGTAGGCGTCGTAGGCGTCCTTCTCCTTGTTACGCCCCAGGAGCGCATAGCCTTTCATGGCGAGCAAGGCGGGGATTGAGCAGACGGCGATTTCGACCTTGTTGTTGATGCCGTCGGGCATCGTGCCCTTCATTTCCACGAGCTCGTTGAACAGCAGCGGGAGCTCGCCGCCGGACGCCTTCATGACCGCGAACTCGTCCAGCAGGGGCGGGTCATTCTTCTCGGGCTTGGCATCGCGGGGCATCATAGGCCGCGTCAGGATGATCTCGATCGATGACCATCTTTCTCTGCGCGACACCAACGCCACCGGGTGAGTCAGGGGTAGCGAGGGATTGAGATCGGCAACTCCGTATGGCGTAACTGACGGCGGAGATACCCTAGATTGGGCTTGCTCCGCCGGTTCCCAATCCCGCCTGCTACTGACGCGCTGATGCTTCGTCAGCGCATGTCCGTTGGTCGGTGTTGCGACCACCACCATCCGGCATATAAAGATATCTTTATATCCTTATTGACAGCGATGGGCTGATGGTGTTGAACGACCGCGTCGAGGTTCCCCATCCCAGGCATTGCGATGGGGCTAAGACGGGAAGCCGGTGGCGTCTTTCGGGACAGAATCCGGCGCTGCCCCCGCAACTGTAAGCGGCGAGTGGCGGCTCCATTACGTGTCACTGGGTTCCCGCAAGGAACCTGGGAAGGCCGGAGCCACCGCGTTGACCCGTGAGCCAGGAGACCTGCCTTTCGACGCGATAACGTTCCTCGGACGGGGGTTCCTCCGGTGGATCGCGCTTGACGCGACGGTCCGTAGCTCAAACCCTTTCGGACTCGTTCGCGCCTTGCGCGCTTTCGCCTGACCTTCCGCCCGCAACGCCTGGGTGAGTCATGACGAATAGCGGGTTCACATTCTCGATCAGCAGCATCCCGTTCGACGAGGATTATCGACCTGCAGACCACACACGCATCACAACCAACTTCGCCAATCTCGCGCGAGGGGAAAACCGCCGGGAAAATCTGCGCAACACGCTGGTGATGATCGACCATCGGTTCAACGCACTGATGCCCTGGGACAACCCCAAGGGTGATCGCTACACGCTGAAGTTGAAGATCATCTCGGCCGCGCTCACGCTTGGAGGCGGTGCGGAGGACGAAGCGATCCCGCTGATCGAGATCCTGCACACCACCATCACCGACAGGATCAGCGGCGAGCGCAGCGACGGCATGGTCGGCAACAACTTCTCGTCCTATGTGCGCGATTACGACTTCAACGTCGTTCTGCCCGATCACCTCAGAACCGGGGGTGTCGGCGCGCCGGAGGGTTTTGGCGACCTCCACGGTAACCTGTTCAAGCATTTCCTTGGGTCGAGTGCCTATCGCGACAATTTCCGCAAACGCCCGGTCATTTGCCTGAGCGTATCGAGCAAGGAGCTCTATCACCGGACCGCCAACGGGCACCCGATCCTCGGCGTCGAGTACCGGAACGACGAATTCTCGCCCACCGATCGGTATTTCGCGAAGATGGGCATGAAGGTGCGCTATTTCATGCCGCCCCACAGCGTCGCGCCATTCGCCTTCTACCATATCGGCGATCTGGTCAGCGATTATACGAACCTCGAACTCGCCAGCACGATCGCCACGATGGAGACTTTCCAGAAGATCTATCGTCCGGAGATCTACAACGCCAATTCCGTAGCGGCAGAGCATTATCAACCGAGCTTGAAGTTCCAGGACCATTCACTGACCCGCATCGTCTACGACCGCGACGAGCGCAGCCGCCTCGCCATCGAGCAGGGCAAGTTCGCCGAGGAGCATTTCATCAAGCCGCATGCCGCCGCACTCCAGCGCTGGTCCGCGACCTGCGGCCTCTGATTCCACGCACATCAAGGTATTTGCATCATGACAACATTGTTGCCGACAACGACCGCGGGCAGCCTGCCCAAGCCACGCTGGCTCGCCCAGCCCGAGACGCTGTGGTCGCCCTGGAAGCTGGAAGGCCAAGAGCTGATCGCGGGGAAGCGGGACGCCTTGCGCTTGGCGGTCGACGATCAGCGGCAGGCGGGCATCGACATCCTCGGTGACGGTGAGCAGACCCGTCAGCACTTTGTCACGACGTTCATCGAGCATCTCGACGGTGTCGATTTCGAGAAGCGCGAGACGGTGCGTATCCGCAACCGCTACGACGCCAGCGTGCCGACCGTCATAGGGGCCGTCTCGCGACCGAAGTCGGTCTTCGTCGACGATGCGCGATTCCTGCGCGCGCAGACCGATCAGCCGATCAAGTGGACGCTGCCAGGGCCGATGACGATGATCGATACGCTCTACGACGCGCACTACCGGAGCCGCGAGAAGCTGGCGTGGGAGTTCGCCCGCATCCTCAACGAGGAAGCCCATGAGTTGGAAGCAGCCGGCGTCGATATCATCCAGTTCGACGAGCCCGCCTTCAACGTCTTCTTCGAAGAGGCCAACGATTGGGGTATCGCCACGCTGGAGCGTGCGGCCGAGGGGCTGAAGGCCGAGACCGCAGTCCACATCTGCTACGGCTATGGCATCAAGGCCAACACCGACTGGAAAAAGACGCTTGGCGCCGAATGGCGCCATTATGAGCAGACTTTTCCCAGGCTCCAAAAGTCGACGATCGATATCATCTCGCTGGAATGCCAGAACTCCCGTGTGCCGATGGACCTCATTGAACTGGTCCGCGGCAAGAAGGTGATGGTCGGCGCGATCGACGTTGCCATCGACATGATCGAAACGCCGGAGCAGGTCGCGGACACGCTACGCGATGCGCTCCGCTTCGTCGATCCCGACAAGCTCTACCCAGCCACCAACTGCGGAATGGCGCCGCTGTCGCGTGAGGTCGCGCGAGGCAAACTGAAGGCGCTGGGTGCCGGCGCGGAGATCATCCGCAGGGAACTGGCGGCCTGACGTCGATCGGATGGCGCTCGCCTGGCCGTTCATCGGGAGCCGCGCCCATCTTCCAGCGGGCGCGCACCCGATCGATCACGCCTGCGGCATGGCTTGGGGAATGATCGTCTTCACGATCGAAGCGTCCAGCGCCTCATAGTCGTGAAGGCCGATCACATCGTACAATTCGGCCCGCGTCTGCATCCGCTCGACCATCTTGTGCGTGCCGCCATCGCGCTGGATCGCAGCGTACAGCTCGGCCTGCGCCTTGTTGGCGACGCGCAGGCTCGACACCGGCCAGATCACCATCTTGTACCCCATCGCCTCGAACTCTTCAGCCGTGAAGAACGGGGTCTTGCCAAATTCGGTCATGTTGGCGAGCAGCGGTATGCCCGGCATCGCGGCCGCGAAGGCCTCGAACATCTCGCGACTGGTCAGCCCTTCCGGGAAGATCGCGTCCGCACCCGCCTCGACATAGGCGTGGGCGCGCTCCAACGCAGCATCGAAACCATCGACCCCAACCGCATCGGTGCGCGCGACGATCACCAGATCACGCGCCGCCTTCTTGGCGGCTGCGACCTTGCCCGCCATATCGCTAGTCGGGATCAGGCTCTTGCCGTTCAGATGGCCGCATTTCTTGGGGAGGATCTGATCCTCGAGATGGACCGCACCTGCCCCGGCATCCTCGAACGTCCGCACCATGTGCATCACGTTCAGCGCCTCGCCATAGCCGGTGTCGCCATCGACCAGCAGCGGCAGCTCAGCTGAACGTGCGATCTGGCGGATAAAGAAGGCGACTTCATCCACGGTGATGATGCCGATATCGGGAAGCCCCATCGATGCGGTCATCGCCGCCCCCGACAAGTAGAGCCCGTCGAAGCCCGCATTACGGGCCTGGATCGCGGACTGGCCATTATGGGCGCCCGGCAAGCGGTAGATGCCCGGTCGCGACAGCGCAGCACGGAAGCGCTTGCCCGCGGATTCGGTCGGAAGTTCGGCGGCAACGAGATATGGCAAAGCGAGATACTCCTTCAGGCAACGAGATGGTCGTCGCGCGCGGCAAGCGGCACCCAGACGAGGTCTTCGGGGCCAGTATAGTTGGCGGACGGACGGATGATCTTGTTGTCCTGGCGCTGCTCGATGACATGCGCCGCCCAACCGCTGGTACGCGCGATGACGAACAGCGGCGTGAACATCGCGGTCGGCACGCCCATCAGATTGTAGGAGACAGCCGAAAACCAGTCGAGGTTCGGGAACATCTGCTTTGAATCCCACATCACCCTCTCGATCCGCTCGGCGACGGCGAACTGCCGCTGGGCACCCGCTTCGTCGGCGAGCGCCTTCGCGACCCGCTTGATTACGACGTTACGCGGATCGGCCACGGTATAGACCGGGTGGCCGAAGCCGATCACGACCTCCTTGGCCTCGACGCGGCGACGGATGTCGGCTTCCGCCTCGTCGGGGGTCGCGTACCGCTTCTGGATTTCATGGGCGATTTCGTTCGCGCCACCATGCTTGGGACCGCGCAAAGCGCCGATCGCCCCGGCGATGGCCGAATACATGTCCGAGCCGGTGCCCGCGATGACGCGTGCGGTGAAGGTCGAGGCGTTGAACTCGTGCTCGGCATAGAGAATGAGGGAGGTGTGCATGGCGCGTACGAAGCTGTCGGACGGCGCATGCCCATGCAGCAGATGGAGGAAATGGCCGCCGATGCTGTCGTCGTCGGTCTCCACCTCGATCCGGCGGCCATGGTGCGCGAAATGATACCAGTAGAGCAGGATCGATCCAAGCGAGGCCATCAGCCGGTCGGCGATGTCGCGCGCGTCGGCGATGTTGTGATCGTGCGTTTCGGGCAGGACGCAGCCGAGCGCCGACACGCCCGAGCGCATGACGTCCATTGGATGCGCCGCGGCCGGGATCGCTTCCAGAGCCTCCTTCACCGAGCGCGGCAGGCCGCGCAGGCCACGCAACTTCTTTTTGTAGGACGCGAGTTTCGCCGCAGTCGGCAGCGTACCGTGAATCAGCAGGTGGGCGATTTCCTCGAACTCGCTGGTCTCGGCGAAGTCGAGAATGTCATAGCCGCGATAATGCAGGTCATTGCCGGTACGGCCGACGGTGCATAGCGCGGTATTGCCCGCCGTCACGCCCGACAGCGCGACAGATTTCTTCGGCTTGAAGGTGGGAACGTCGTTCATCGGCTTGGCTTTCCTCTCAGAAACTGTCGGCGGGGACGTGGACATGACCGTCCATCAGCATCCGCGCGCTGCGGCTCATGACCGCCTTGGTGATGATCCATTGGCCGTTCGCTTGGTGCGCTTCGGCACCGACCCGCAGCGCACCGGATGGATGGCCGAAGCGGATCGATGTCCGCACCCCGCCCCCGGCCGCCTTGTTGACCAGCGTTCCCGGCACTGCCGTTGCGGCGGCGATGGCGACGGAGGCCGTGCCCATCATGGCGTGGTGGAGCTTGCCCATCGACAGCGCGCGGACGAGCAGGTCGACCTCGCCGGCCAGCACTTCCCGGCCGCTCGCCGTGCGATGATCGATGGGCGAGGCGACGAAAGCGATGGCCGGCATGCGCGCCGTCTTGACGATCCCCATCGCCTCCGCGCCGGCGGTGCGCAGCGCCTCGAAGCGAACGAGCGCGTCCACGTCGCCATTGATTGCGTCGCGAAGCTCGGCACCGGTGTAACCCAGATCTTCCGCCTGGACAAAGACGGTCGGAATGCCGGCGTTGATGAGAGTCGCCGGGATCATGCCGCCCGGTACGACGTTTTCGTCGACCGTCAGGGTATCGACAAGATGGCCGGTCGGGAACAGCGCGTCCGACGCATCGGCGGGGTCGACGAACTCCAGCACGATCTCCGCAGCCGGAAAGGCAACGCCATCGAGCTCGAAATCACCCGTCTCGACGACCTGTCCCTCCGCGACGGGCACATAGGCGACGATCGTCTTGCCGATGTTCGCCTGCCAGATGCGGACCGTGCAGACGCCGTCGACCGCTCGGGCGGGATCGACGTAGCCGGCCGCAATCGCAAAGGTCCCGACGGCTGTCGACAGGTTCCCGCAATTGCTCGACCAGTCGAGCGTACCGCTGTCGATCGCGATCTGCCCATAGAGGTAATCGACGTCATGGCCCGCCCGCGTCGCCGGTGAGACGATCACGCATTTGGACGTGCTGGAGGTCGCGCCGCCCATGCCGTCGATGTGCGCGCCATACGGGTCGGGGCTGCCCATCACACGGCGGAACAGCCGATCGCGCGCGTCGCCCGGCGTCTGCGCGCGATCGGGCAGGTCCTCAAGCCGGAAGAACACGCCCTTGCTGGTGCCACCACGCATATAGGCAGCCGGGATGCGGACCTGCGGCGTCATGCCGCGGCACTCGAGGCGAGGAAGTCCTGCGCGAAGCGTTGCAGGACACCGCCCGCCTCGTAGATCGACACCTCTTCGGCGGTATCGAGGCGGCACAGCACCGACACCTCCGTCCTCAACCCGTCGGCGCGATGGATGATGAGCTTCAGTTCGGCGCGCGCATCTGGCGTGCCCACCACATCGAAGGTCTCGGTGCCGTTCAGCTTGAGGTTGAGGCGGGTCGAGCCAGCGAGGAACTCCAGCGGCAGCACGCCCATGCCGATGAGGTTGGTGCGATGGATACGCTCGAACCCCTCGGCGACGATCGCCTGGACCCCCGCGAGCCGGACCCCCTTCGCGGCCCAGTCGCGCGACGATCCTTGGCCGTAGTCGGCACCGGCGATGATGATGAGCGGTTGCCGGCGACCGAGATAGGTTTCGATCGCCTCCCACATGCGAACGACGGTGCCGTCCGGCTCAATACGGGCGAAGCTGCCCATCTTCACGGCGCCGTCAACCACCGCCATCTCGTTGACAAGCTGAGGGTTGGCGAAAGTCGCGCGCATCGCCGTCAGGTGGTCGCCGCGATGCGTCGCATAGGAGTTATAGTCCTCCTCAGGCACCCCCATCGCGGTCAGATACTCACCCGCCGCGCTGGTCGGCAGGATCGCGTTTGACGGTGACAGGTGATCGGTGGTGATGTTGTCGGGCAGGATTGCGAGCGGGCGCATCCCCTTGAGCGTGCGCGGACTGGCGGCCAGCGCGCCCAGGCCATCGGTATCCCAATAGGGCGGCCGGCGAATATAGGTCGATTGGATGCGCCAGTCGTAGAGCGGGCCGACCAGCGCACCGCCGTCGCCCGAGCGCGCGAACATCGGCTCGTACACGTCGCGGAACTGCTCCGCCTTCACATGGTCGCGCACGATCGCATCGATCTCGGCATCGCTCGGCCACAGGTCTGCAAGTCGAATATCGCGGCCATCGGGTGCGATCCCAAGCACGTCCTTCTCGATATCGAGCCGGATCGTGCCTGCGATGGCATAGGCGACGACCAGCGGTGGAGAGGCCAGGAACGCCTGCCTGGCGTAGGGGTGGATGCGCCCGTCAAAGTTGCGATTCCCCGACAGAACGGCGGTCGTGTAAAGATCGCGTTCGACGATCTCGCGCTGAATGACCGGATCGAGCGCACCCGACATGCCGTTGCAGGTCGTGCAGGCGAAGCCGACGATACCGAAGCCGAGCTGTTCCAGCTCGCGCAGCAGATCGGCCTCCTCCAAATAGAGTGCGGGTACGCGCGAGCCGGGCGCGAAGCTCGTCTTGACCCAGGGCTTGCGCGTCAGGCCGAGCGCGTTGGCCTTCTGGGCCACCAGCCCTGCCGCGACCACGTTGCGTGGGTTCGAGGTGTTGGTGCAGCTCGTGATCGCCGCAATGATGACTGCACCCTCGGGCATCAGCCCTGCGCGTTCCTGCGCAATGGCACCTTCGAGATCCTTCGCCACGCCGAGGTCGTGGAGCGCAGCGGTCGGCAAACGCCGATGCGGGTTCGAGGGGCCGGCAAGGTTGCGCTCGACGCTGCCCAGGTCGAACGTCAGCACCCGCTCATATTGTGCGGTCGCCAGCGCGTCGCCCCACAGACCCGTCGCTTTCGCATAGGTCTCGACCAGTGCGACCTGTTCGGGCGCGCGGTTTGTGAGCAGCAGATAGTCGAGCGTCTGGCGGTCGATGTAGAACATAGCCGCGGTCGCCCCATATTCCGGACACATGTTGGAGATGGTCGCGCGGTCGCCGATCGACAGGCTGTCGGCACCGGGGCCGAAGAACTCCAGCCAGGCCCCGACGACGCGCTCCTTGCGCAGGAACTCGGTCAGCGCCAGGACGAGGTCGGTCGCGGTGATGCCCTCCGACCGCCCCCCCGTCAGCTTCACGCCGACGATATCGGGAAGTCGCATCATCGACGGACGGCCGAGCATGACGGTTTCCGCTTCGAGGCCACCAACACCCACCGCGATCACGCCCAGCGCGTCGACATGCGGTGTGTGGCTGTCTGTTCCGACGCAGGTATCGGGGAACGCGGCACCGTCCCGCACCTGGATCACCGGCGACATCTTCTCCAGATTGATCTGGTGCATGATGCCGTTGCCCGCCGGCACCACGTCGACATTGTCGAACGCGCGCTTCGCCCATTCGATGAAGTCGAAGCGATCCTCGTTGCGCCGGTCCTCGATCGCCCGGTTCTTGGCGAAGGCGTCAGGGTCGAAGCCGCCATGTTCCACCGCCAGGCTGTGGTCGACGATGAGTTGGGTCGGCACGACGGGATTGAC
>Ga0070668_100002289_pt1 | contig 14123 bp, 15 predicted proteins | sample KBSS43metaG_FD_64661 | JGI IMG/M metagenome (GOLD analysis project Ga0070668, IMG submission 64661) | Switchgrass rhizosphere microbial communities from Kellogg Biological Station, Michigan, USA - KBS S4-3 metaG | ecosystem: Host-associated > Plants > Roots > Rhizosphere > Soil ... | reverse complement strand
TCGGTGGTGCCGCCCATCACCACGAAGTGGGGCTCGTCGGCGATGGACCCGTCGTAGGTGATCCGGTACAGCTCCGGGGATTTGGTCTCCCCGTAGTGCGCCACCTCTGCGACGCAGAGTTCGACCTCGTATGGCTTGGCCTGCTCGGTGAAGATCGTGCCGAGCGTCTGCGCGTACACGTTGGCCAGCTGCCGGCCCGTCACGTCGCGCCGGTCGTATGCGTAGCCGCGGGTGTCGGCGAACTGAATGCCGCCGCGCCGCAGGTTGTCGAACTCGTTGAACCGGCCGACCGCGGCGAAGCCGACCCGGTCGTAGAGCTCGCTGACCTTCTGCAACGAACGAGAGGGGTTCTCCGCGACGAACAGCACGCCACCGGAGTAGGCCATGGCCACGACGCTGCGGCCCCTCGCGATGCCCTTGCGCGCCAGCTCGGAGCGCTCCCGCATCGCCTGTTCGGGCGAGATGAAGTAGGGAAAGCTCATAGCTGCGCCTTCCCGTCATGCGGGCCGGACGTGTCTGCGCGCGAACGACTTTCGATGACGTCGCGGGCGAGCTCCGCAATGCGTGGCTCCCCGATCTCGACGGCACCGTCTGCCTCGATGACCACGGCCGTCGGATAGATGCCCCTGACCAGGTCGGGCCCGCCGGTGGCCGAATCGTCGTCGGCGGCGTCGTACAGGGCCTCGACAGCGACCCGCAAGGCCGAGTCGGCGTCCGACACCCGCGAGTACAACTTCTTCATCGACGACTTCGCGAATATCGAGCCGGAGCCCACCGACTGGTAGCCCTCGTCCTCGAGGTTCCAGCCACCCGCAGCGTCGAACGACACGATTCGCCCCGCTGCCTGCGGGTTGGCGTCGTCGACGTCGTAGCCCACCAGCAGGGGCAGTGCCACGAAGCCCTGCAACGCGGCGCCGAGGTTTCCGCGCACCATGATCGCAAGCCGGTTCACCTTGCCCGCGAAGGTCAGCGGCACGCCCTCGAGCTTCTCGTAGTGTTCGAGCTCGACGGCATACAGCCGGGCGAACTCGACCGCGATCGCGGCCGTGCCCGCGATACCAGTGGCGGTGTAGTCGTCGGCGATGTAGACCTTCTGGACGTCGCGCCCGGCGATCATGTTGCCCTGCGTCGAACGCCGATCACCCGCAATCAGCACCCCGCCGGGGAACTTCAGCGCGACGATCGTGGTGCCGTGCGGCAGGGATGACCCGTCCTTCGAGCCCATCGAATCGCCACTGCCGGTAGGCAACAGGTGCGGCGCCTGCCTGCGCAGGAAGTCAGAGAACGAGGACGTGTCCACCGACGGAGAGAGCGCGCCGGACGCTGAGTAGAGAGGTTGCGGAAAGGCCAGTTGGTCGCGATTCGGCCAGGTCACTGTCCGCCCTTTTGGACATATGCCCGCACGAAGTCCTCGGCGTTCTCCTCGAGCACGTCGTCGATCTCGTCGAGCAGATCGTCGGTGTCCTCGGTCAGCTTCTCGCGACGTTCCTGGCCAGCGGCCGTGCTGCCGGTTACGTCGTCGTCATCGCCGCCGCCACCGCCACGCTTGGTCTGCTCCTGGGCCATCGCTGCCTCCTGCATCTCATCAGCGGACTCACAGGCACCGCCGGTCACCCCACACTACCGGTCAGCGCCCGAATTTCTCTGCGACGCGTCAGGTAGTCAGCTGTTCGACGAGCTCCACGGCGCTGTTCACCGAATCGAGCAACGCCCCCACATGCGCCTTGCTTCCGCGCAGCGGCTCGAGTGTCGGGATGCGCACCAGCGAGTCGCCGCCCAGGTCGAAGATGACCGAATCCCAGCTGGCCGCGGCGATGTCGGCGCCGAATCGGCGCAGGCACTCCCCGCGGAAGTAGGCCCGGGTGTCGGTCGGAGGGCTGTCCACCGCATCGAGCACCTGCTGCTCGGTGACCAGCCGCTTCATCGATCCCCTGGCGACCAGCCGGTTGTACAGTCCCTTGTCCAACCGGACGTCGGAATACTGCAGGTCAACGAGGTGCAGACGCGGCGCCGACCACCCGAGGTTCTCGCGCTGGCGGAAGCCTTCGAGCAGGCGCAGCTTGGCGGGCCAGTCGAGCAGCTCCGCGCACTCCATCGGGTCCCGCTCGAGCAGGTCGAGCACGCCCGCCCAGGTCTCGACGACGTGGGCCGCGCGCGGGTCGGGGTCGCGGCTGTCGACGAGCTTCGCCACCCGATCGAGGTAGATGCGTTGCAACGCAAGGGCGGTCAACTCACGTCCGTCGGCCATGGCCACCGTGGCGCGCAGCGACGGGTCTCGGCTGACGACGTGCACCGCGTGCACCGGGCGGGCCAGCGCCAGGTCGCTGAGGTCGAAGCCCTCCTCGATGAGGTCGAGCACCAGCGCCGTCGCCCCCACCTTCAGATACGTCGACGTCTCGGCGAGGTTGGCGTCGCCGATGATGACGTGCAGGCGCCGGTACTTGTCGGCGTCGGCGTGGGGTTCGTCACGCGTGTTGATGATGCCCCGTTTGAGCGTCGTCTCGAGGCCGACCTCGACCTCGATGTAGTCGGCGCGCTGGGTCAGCTGGAAGCCGGGCTCGTCGCCCGATGGGCCGATTCCCACCCGGCCAGAGCCGGTGATCACCTGGCGCGACACCAGGAACGGCGTCAACCCTGCGATGACCGCCGAGAAGGGGGTCTGCCGCGACATCAGGTAGTTCTCGTGCGACCCGTATGACGCACCCTTGCCGTCGACGTTGTTCTTGTACAGCTGTAGCTTCGCCGCTCCGGGCACGCTGGCGACGTGGCGGGCCGCCGCCTCCATGACCCGCTCCCCCGCCTTGTCCCAGATGACCGCGTCCATCGGATCGGTCACCTCGGGGGCGGCGTACTCCGGATGGGCGTGGTCGACGTAGAGCCGCGCGCCGTTGGTCAGGATCATGTTGGCCGCGCCAACCTCGTCCGCGTCGACCACTGGCGGCGGTCCGGCCGAGCGGCTCAGGTCGAAACCACGCGCGTCGCGCAGCGGCGATTCGACCTCGTAATCCCACCGCGTGCGCTTCGCACGCTGGATCCCGGCGGCCGCGGCGTAGGCCAGCACCGCCTGTGTCGACGTCAAGATCGGGTTCGCGGTTGGATCAGACGGCGAGGAGATGCCGTATTCGACCTCTGTTCCGATGATCCGCTGCATGTCACCAAGACTAGGGGACGCCCGGCAGTAACCTGCGACGGTGCCATCCAGCTGACGTCCGCGCCCAACCGAGAGAGCTCTGCATGATTGACGCGTCGCAACGTCGGGTTGCCGACAGTTGGTTCCTCGCCCGCGGGCTGCCGGCGGTGCTCCGACCGGGAGCACTGGTTCGGCGGCTGTGGCCCCGATCGGCGCCTGCGTTGGCAGCCTTCGCAGTGTTCATGCTCAATTCCGCTCTGGTCGTCCTCGTCACTGGCGAGCACACCATCAACATCGAGGGACAACCGACTCGAACCGAATGGTTCGTCCTGGGGTTGGTCGTCCTGGTGCTACCCATCGCGGCGACGGTCGGCTGGTTGGTTTCACGCATTCGCACGGTGCGCGGCCGTACCGTCGCGGCGGCCGTCGCGGTGGCCATCGCGATCGCCGGCGGCATCATTGGCGGCCCGAGCCCCCGGGTGTTGGTCGATCTGATCTTCGAAGCCATCGTCATCGCGATCATCTTGGCGTTGACCGCATCCGGCGCGGGTTCAATCCTGGCCTGGACCGCACAGACGACGCTGTCGCACCTTGCCGCGGCAGGCTCGCTCATGGTCCGCGCGCTGCCGGTGCTGTTGTTGACCTTCCTGGTCTTCTTCAACTCCCCCGTCTGGCTGATGGCTGCGACGATCTCCCGCGCGCGCTTGTGGCTGGCCCTGTTGTTCCTCGCCCTGCTCGCGGCGCTGTTCGTCGTATCAGTCACGGTCGAGCGGTTCAGACCGATCATGAATGCGCCCGATCCAATCGACGATCGCGGTACGCGCCTTGACGGCACCCCGTTCGAGTCGATGCCGGAACCGGCGGACACTCTTCCCCTGCGCCGCGCGGAGCAGGCGAATGTGATGTTCGTGCTCGCCGTCTCCCAACTCGCGCAGATAGTCGTGGTCGCCGTGGTGACGGCGCTGCTCTTCTTCGTACTCGGCCTGATCCTGCTGTCGCCCGAATTGCTGGCGGCGTGGACGCGCAACGGCTCCAGCGACGGGACGTTCCTGGGCATGACGATCCCAGTGCCGCAGGCGCTGATTCAGATCACGCTGTTCCTCGGCGCGCTGACCTTCATGTACGTCAGTGCCAGAGCCGCAGGCGATGAGGAATATCGCTCGCAGTTCCTCGATCCGCTCGTCGACGACCTGCGGCTCACTTTGGTGGCGCGCAATCGCTACCGCGCCATCGTTTCGGCGCGCTGACCGACCGATGCGGCCTGATTCGCGCACAATGTCAGCCGTGGCCGACATGCGGGAAGTCCACGAGTGGTTCCTCAGCCGTGGACTGCCACTGGTGCTCACCAGACGGGTCCGGTCCCGTGACCTCATCGAGCGCTCGGCACCGATGGTCAGCGCGGTCGGGGCACTCACCGCGGTGACGATGTTGCTTGCCGAGGTCACCGGCGACGCACCGGATTACGGCTACGCGGTACGCCTTGGCATCATCGCCGCGGTCCTGCTGGCCGCGCCGTACGCGCTGTACGCCCTTCATCGCACCGGTACCGCACTCGGCGAAATCGGCAGACGCTCGGCCGCATTCCTTGTGATGGCGATCTTCGTGGTGGTCATGCCGATCACCGCAAGTGGTTGGTCGGGCGCCGCGGCGGCCGAGGCGCCTGTGTTCGTTCTGATCACCATCATCGCAATCTGGTTGACCTACTTGGGTTTCGGCTCGATCGCGTCGTGGGCGTTCCGGTTCGCCTGGGTGCAGTTCGGGGCACTGGGCGCGCTGATGAGCCGCGCACTACCCCTGCTGATGTTGACGCTGTTGGTGTACTTCAGCGGCGAGCTATGGCAATTGGCGGCCCGCATGACGCGTCGAAGACTGTGGGAGGTCATCGGTTTCCTGGCACTCATTGCACTTGTCTTCGTCGTGACGACGATTCGCGACGAGGTGCGTGCGCTGCGCGAGGACCGCGCCGGGGAGACCGATCCGCAGGAACTGCTGGCCGGAACGCCGCTGGCCGGCCGCCTCGACCACGACCCGGTCCAGACGCCCTTGTCGCGCGCCGAGCAGTTCAACGTCGTCGCGGTCATGGTCGTGTCGCAGGCGATCCAGGTGGTGTTCTTTACGACCGGCCTGTTCGCGTTCTTCCTCGCGCTCGGCATCATCGCCATTCCCGACGATGTCGCCGTGCTGTGGTCGGCCGAGGAGTCGTGTTCGGTGGGCCAACCACCCTGCGCCGGAACGTGGTTCGGCATCCACATCCCCATCCCGCAGACGATCGTGCAGACGTCCCTGTTGGTGGCAACCGTGTCCGGCCTCTACTTCACGGTCAGCACCAGCACTGATCCGTTGTACCGACAGAGGTTCTTCGAGCCCCTGATCGCGGACGTCGCGGTGAGCCTCGCTGGCCGCGACGCCTATCTGGAGTTGGAGCGTGCCGACTAGACCCGCCGAGCAGACGCAGGGTACTAGAGGTACTGCCCGAGGTTCGATTCGGTATCGATCGCCCGCGAGGCGCTGGACGACTTGCCGGTGACGAGCGTACGGATGTACACGATCCGCTCACCCTTCTTGCCCGAGATCCTGGCCCAGTCATCGGGATTGGTGGTGTTCGGCAGGTCCTCGTTCTCGGCGAACTCGTCGACGATCGAGTCGAGCAGGTGCTGGATGCGCAGCCCTCGCGAACCGGTCTCCAACACGGCCTTGATCGCATACTTCTTGGCGCGGTCGACGACGTTCTGGATCATCGCCCCGGAGTTGAAGTCCTTGAAGTACATGACTTCCTTGTCCCCGTTGGCGTAGGTGACCTCCAGGAATCGGTTGTCGTCGATCTCGGCGTACATGCGGTCGACGATCTTCTCGATCATGGTCTTGATGCACAGCGCACGGTCTCCACCGAACTCGCCGAGGTCCTCGGCGTGCAACGGCAGGGTCTCGACGAGGTACTTGCTGAAGATGTCTTGTGCGGCTTCGGCATCCGGACGCTCGATCTTGATCTTGACGTCCAGCCGGCCCGGACGCAGGATCGCGGGGTCGATCATGTCCTCGCGGTTGGACGCGCCGATCACGATGACGTTCTCAAGCCCCTCGACACCGTCGATCTCCGAAAGTAGCTGCGGCACAACGGTTGTCTCGACATCGGAGCTGACACCGGTGCCGCGGGTCCGGAAGATGGAGTCCATCTCGTCGAAGAACACGATCACCGGCGTGCCCTCGGACGCCTTCTCCCTGGCGCGCTGGAAGATCAGCCGGATGTGACGCTCGGTCTCGCCGACGAACTTGTTGAGCAGCTCCGGACCCTTGATGTTCAGGAAGTACGACTTGGCCTCGCGCGAGTCCTCACCGCGAATCTCGGCCATCTTCTTGGCGAGCGAGTTGGCGACCGCCTTGGCGATGAGCGTCTTGCCGCAGCCTGGCGGGCCGTACAGGAGCACGCCCTTGGGTGGCCGCAAGGAGTACTCGTAGTAGAGCTCCTTGTGCAGGAAGGGCAGTTCCACCGCGTCGCGGATCTGCTCGATCTGACGGGTGAGGCCACCGATGTCGCTGTAGGCGACGTCGGGCACCTCTTCGAGCACCAGGTCTTCGACCTCGGCCTTGGGGATGCGCTCGAACGCGTATCCGGCCTTGGTGTCCACCAGCAGCGAGTCGCCGGGGCGCAGCTTGCGGGCGCGCTGGTCGTCGTCGAGTTCGTCGGCGACTTCGGCGGGCAGGAACTGAGCGGCCACCAACGGTTCGGCCAACCACACGATGCGTTCCTCGTCGGCGTGCCCGACCACGAGCGCGCGGTGGCCGTCGGCGAGGATCTCGCGCAGCGTGCTGATCTCGCCGACCGATTCGTAGTTGCCGGCCTCGACCACCGTCAGCGCCTCGTTGAGGCGCACGGTCTGGCCCTGCTTGAGTTCGGCGACCTCGATGTTGGGCGAGCAGGTGAGCCGCATCTTGCGACCGGAGGTGAAGACGTCGACGGTGTCGTCCTCGTGAGTCAGCAGCAGCACGCCGTAACCGCTGGGCGGCTGACCCAGCCGGTCGACCTCTTCGCGCAGTGCCAGCAATTGCTGGCGAGCTTCCTTGAGGGTGTCCATCAGCTTCGCGTTGCGGGCCGCGAGCGAGTCGATCCTGGCTTCGAGCTGGTGCACGTCTCGGGCGCTGCGCAATCCGCTGTCGGGCCCGACCGCCTGCTCCAACTGCTCACGCAGTTGGGCGGCCTCACGACGCAGTTCTTCTAGTTCGGCAGCATCATCGCTGGACATGGGAGTGTCACGATCTTCTGGGTAGGCTCCCGAACGCTCTAGCTCACTCATGTTGCGCTCCCTCCCCGCACCGAAAGTTGGTGCAGTAACAACTTCAAAGCTACCGGCGATTCAGTCTTTGTGTGCGGTGTAGCAATTCGACACACCAGGGACACTTGTTAACCTTTGACCTGAGTTGGGCCAATCGAAAGGACAGTCGTGACCGTGAAGACCCTCGTTAAAGGCTTCGTGACCGGAGCCGCAGCCGCTGCTGTGGTCGCAGCTGCAGCGGGTGGTGTGACGTCGATTGCAGCGAGCGGTCCGTCGCAGGCCCCGGCGATTCAGCCCGTGGTTTGGGACGTCCCGATGCCGGAGGCACCCGCTCCCGATCTTCAGGCGCCGCTGGTGCAGACCCTCAATGGACTTGCTGGCGGCGGTTCGTACTCGGGCCCCAAGGGCACCTACATCCAGGGCGGGCTCGGCCGTATCGAATCCCGGTTGGCCGACGGAAAGTACAAGGACGCCGCGGCCAAGGGCTACTTCCCGTTGTCGTTCCTCGTCACCGACATCGACCTCAACGGTGCCGTCGCCACCGCGAACGTGACCGCCACCGCCCCGACCGGGGCCAGCGCGTCGCAGCCCGTGACGTTCATCCAGGGCCCCAGCCCCAGCGGTTGGCAGATCTCGAAGGATTCCGCCTTGGCGCTCCTTTCCTCGGTGGGCTGACCGACTATTGCGTCGTAGCCCGGCAGACGTTCTGAGCGCCGTCACCATCACCTTGGTGGCGGCGCTCGGGCTTTCTGGCTGTGCGTCCGAGGATCGCCCCGCGTCGGTGCCCAGCCCGCGCGCGTCCACCACGACGGGAACCACCGCCTCGCCGACGGCCGCACCATTGCCGGCCCCCGAGTCGCTCACCGACGTGTTGTACCGGCTTGCCGACACTTCGATTCCCGCTGAGCAGAAGCTCGGCTTGGTGCAGTACGCGACCCCCGACGACGCGGCGGCGCTCGGCAACTTCGGGCAGGCGCTGCAGGACGGTGGCTTTCGCCAACTGACCGTGACGGCCACCGACCTGAAGTGGTCGGCCGAGCCGAACAACGTGTTCGCGACTGTGAGCATCGGCACACTGGACGACCCGGCGAGGCGGTTCACGTTCCCGATGGAGTTCAGTCCGATCAGGAACGGCTGGCAGCTCACGCGTCGCACGGCTGATCAGCTGTTGCAATTGGGTTCGGCACCCGCGCCGACGCCGCCGGGCTGAGCCGCGCGAGTCAGGTTCGCTTGCGGCGCGCCGGGGCGGGGGTAACCGTGCCGGGAGCCAGCTTGCGCGCACTGATGAGAAACGCGGTGTGGCCGCGCATCGAGTGCTGCGGACGCACCGCCAACCCAACGACGTCCCATCCGCGTTGCAGCGACTCCCAGGATCGCGGTTCGGTCCAGCACTGCTGTTCGCGCAGCGCCTCGACCGTGCGCGACAGCTGCGTCACCGTGGCGACGTAGACGATGAGCACGCCACCCGCGACGAGCGCGTTCGCCACGGCGTCGAGCACCTCCCACGGCGCCAGCATGTCGAGTACGGCCCGATCGACCTGCTCGCCCTCGTAGTCGGCGACGTCCGCGACGCGTAGGTGCCAGTTGGGCGGGTGCTCGCCGAAGAACGTGACGACGTTGCGGACCGCGTGTTCGGCGTGGTCGGCGCGGACGTCATAGGAGGTCACCGAGCCGGTGGGCCCGACCGCGCGCAGCAGCGAACAGGTCAGGGCTCCGGAGCCGGCGCCGGCCTCGAGCACCTTCGCGCCGGGGAACACGTCGCCCTCGTGCACGATCTGCGCCGCGTCCTTCGGGTAGATCACCTGCGCGCCGCGCGGCATCGAAAGCACGTAGTCGATCAGCAGCGGTCGCAGTACCAGGAACGAGTCGCCGTTGGCGGACTTGACGACGCTTCCCTCGGGCTGGCCGATGATGTCGTCGTGGGCGATCCCGCCGCGATGGGTGTGGTATTCGTCGCCCGCCGCGAGCACCATCGTGTAATGCCGCCCCTTTGGGTCCGTGAGCTGCACACGATCGCCGACGACGAACGGACCGGTGATGGGCACGGACGTCAGCCTGCCAGCCGACGCGCCGCAGCGGGTGCGCGGGGCTGTCGGAGCCGGACCATAGGCTGCAAACGTGTCTGACGAACCGGTAGCGCCCGTACGGCGGCCCGCTTTGTCGCCGTCGCGTGCCAGCGACTTCAAACAGTGCCCGCTGCTCTACCGGTTCCGGGCCATCGACCGGCTGCCGGAGCCGTCGTCCACCGCGCAGGTCCGCGGCTCCGTCGTGCACGGCGCCCTGGAACGGCTCTACGCGCTGCCCGCGGCCAGCCGCGACGCGGATACCGCGGTGACGCTCGTCGACTCGGCGTGGGAGCACGTCGTCGCCGAGCAGCCGGAGCTCGCCTCCGAGTTCGAGCCCGAGCTGCAGAGGCAGCTGCTCGACGAGGCCAGGGCCCTGCTCACCGGTTACTACCGGCTGGAGGACCCCACCCGGTTCGACCCGGAGTCGTGCGAACAGCGGGTCGAGGTCGAGCTGTCCGACGGCACGCTGCTGCGCGGGTTCGTCGACCGCATCGACGTCGCGCCCACCGGTGAGCTCAGGGTGGTCGACTACAAGACCGGCAAGGCGCCGCCGGCAGCGCGCGAACTCGCCGAGGCCAAGGCCATGTTCCAGATGAAGTTCTACGCGGTGGCGCTGCTGCGCTCGCGGGACGTGCTGCCTTCGCGACTGCGGCTGCTATACCTCGCCGACAGCCAGGTGCTGGACTACACCCCCGAGCTCGACGAGCTGCTGCGCTTCGAGAAGACGTTGATGGCCATCTGGCGGGCCATCCAGAATGCAGGGGCCACAGGCGATTTCCGCCCACACCCGTCGCGAATGTGCGATTGGTGTGCACACCACGAGCACTGTCCCGTCTTCGGTGGTACGCCCCCGCCGTATCCCGGTTGGCCGGACCCAGGGAAGTCGGCGGAGTCCGCGGCGTGATCGACTGTCTGTACCGTCGGCTGCCCGCCGAAGGGGACTTCGAGGTCTTCGAGTCCACCGACGGCACCCGCAGCAATTGGGATGCCGAGATTCAGCACGGCTCACCGCCTTTGGCGCTCATGACCAAGGCCATCGAGGAACTCGCCGCCCCGCCGCTGCGGATCGGCCGGCTGACGCTCGACATCCTCGGCGCCATACCCGTTGTGCCGGTGAAGCTTCGGGCGTGGACCGTACGTCCGGGTGCCCGAATCGCGTTGATGTGCGCCGAGCTGACGCCCGTTGGCAGCGAGCGTCCCGTGGCCCGGGTCACCGCGTGGCTACTCGCCACCGGCGACACCGCCGACGTCGCGTCGGACCGCCATCAGCCGCTGCACGAAGGCGAATCGATGCCCAACCCGCACGCCTGGCTGGGCGCCCCGGGATATCTGGAGACGGTGAGTTGGCGCAAGCAGGCCACCGCCGCAGGAGCGTCGGCCGAGGTGTGGCTCAGCCCGCTGGTGCCCCTCGTCGACGACGAACCCGTCACCGCCGTCCAGCGCCTGGCCATGGTGGTCGACTCGGCCAACGGCGTCGGTGCAGCCCTCGACCCCGAGGAGTTCCTGTTCATGAACACCGACACCACGGTCCACCTGCATCGGATTCCGACCGGCACCGACTTCGCGTTGCGGGCCAGGGCCTCGATCGGACCCGACGGCATCGGCGTCACCACCGCCGACCTGTTCGATCGCCGAGGCTTCATCGGCACGTCCGCCCAGACCCTGCTGGTGCTACGACGCTGATCACGAACATGCACTTGCATCTATATAGATCAGATGCAATATTGGGAGCATGGACGTCTTCGAAGCCGTCGCCGAACCCAGCAGACGCACCCTGCTGGATGCCCTTCGGACCGGTGAGCGCACCGCGGGCGAGTTGGTCGCCACCCTCCCCGAGCTGACACAGCCCACGGTGTCGCGACACCTGCGGGTGCTACGCGAGGTAGGGCTCGTCGAGGTCCGCTCCGACGCGCAGCGCCGGATCTACGCGCTGCGGGCCGACGGGCTCGTCGAGATGGACACCTGGATCGACTCGTACCGCCACTTCTGGGCGAATCATCTGGATGCCCTGGAACGGCACATGAAGTCGACGTTCGAGGAGACCCCGTGACCGACCACGACGGACGGCTCGTCGTCGACGGCGATCACGCCATACTCGTCTTCGAGCGCAGGCTGCCCTTCACCGTCGAGCAGGTGTGGGCGGCGATCACCGAACCCGCGCACCGCAACCGCTGGATGGGCCGCACGAAGCTCGACCCCCGCGCGGGCGGCTCCATCGAGACGGTGGCGTCGGGACCACCGCTTCCCCCCGACAGGAAGCGGATGACCGGCCGGATCCTGGTCTGGGAGCCCCCGCACGTCTTCGAACACGAATGGAACCAGCCGACCGTCGAGCCAGGGGTGGTGCGCTACGAACTGCAGCCGGACGGGGCGGGAACGCTGCTGCGCTTCAGCCACCGTGGGCTGAGCGTGCCCAACGCGACCGGATTCCGGTCGGGCACACACGCGTTCCTCGACCGGCTGGAGGCGCTGCTGGCCGGCGAACCATTGCCCAACTGGGCCCAACGCGTCACCGAGCTCAGCGGCGCCGCACCGAGCGAAAGGGAGTTCTCATGACCGACAACGGTTTCGGCGGCCCACCCGCTTTGGCCATTGCGTATCACTCGGGCTTCGGCCACACGGCGGCTCTCGCCGAAGCGGTGGCGGCCGGTGCGCGCGCAGGCGGTGCCGACGTGACGGTGATCGCCGTGAACTCGATGACGGACGCCGACTGGGACGTGCTCGATCGCGTGGACGGCATCGTCCTCGGCAGCGCCACCTACATGGGCAACGTCTCGGCGGGCTTCCAGGCCTTCGCGGAGCAGACGGGCCGCCGTTGCATGAACGGGGCATGGCGGGACAAGGTCGCAGCGGGCTTCACCAACTCCGGCGCCAAGAGCGGTGACAAGCTGGCCGCGCTGATGTCGTTGGCAGTGTTCGCCGCTCAGCACCACATGCACTGGGTAAACCTGGGCCTCGGCGCGGGCGACAACAGCGCCACCGGCGGCGAGCACGACCTGAACAGGCTCGGGTTCTGGCTGGGTGCGGGCGCGCAGACCAATGTCGACGCCAACCCCGACGAGGTGCACCCCGCCGACGTCCGCACGTGTGAGCACCTCGGCCGACGGATGGCGACGGTCACTGGCCAGTTCGTCGCCGGACGCGCTGCGACGCAGGCTAATCCAGCGGTTTCAGCTCTTGCAGCATCGTCGGCACCAGCTCGCTGACCGTGGGATGGATGTGCATGGTCCGCGAGATCGCCGTGTACGGCAACTTCGCGGTCATGACGTCGAGGATGTCCTGAACCACCTCGTCACCGCCGACGCCCAGAATCGACGCTCCGAGGATCTGCTCCGTCTCGGCATCGACGACGACCTTCATGAAGCCCTGCGTCTCACCCTTTTCGACAGCCCGACCGACGCGCGTCATCGGCCGTTTGCCCACCAGTGCCTTGCGCCCCGATGCGCGCACCTCGTTGACCGTCATGCCAGCGCGGCCCAACGGCGGGTCGATGTAGAGCGCGTACGTGGTGACGCGGTCGCTGACCCGCCGCGGGTCGTCGTCGAGCAGGTTGGCGGCGACGATCTCGAAGTCGTTGTACGACGTGTGGGTGAACGCGCCCTTGCCGTTGCAGTCGCCCATCGCCCAGATGTGCTCGGCGGTAGTGCGCAACTGGTCGTCGACGGTGACGAAGCCGCGGGCGTCGGTCTCGACCCCAGCCGCCTCCAGCCCCAAGTCGTCGGTATTGGGGCGCCTGCCCGTCGCGACGAGCAGGTGAGTGCCCGAGATGGGCTCGGCGCCGTCGCGTGGGTACAAGTCGAACCCGTTGTCCCGCTTGACTACCCGCATGTCGGTCGCATCGACGTGGACGTCGATGCCCTCAGCCTCGAGGATCTCCTTGACGGTCGCGGAGACGTCCTCGTCCTCCCGTGCCGTCAGCCGGGGCCCCTTCTCCACGACGCTGACCTTGGCCCCGAACCGCCGGTACATCTGCGCGAACTCCAGCGCGATGTAGCTGCCGCCGACGATCACCAGATGCTCGGGCAGGGTGTCGAGGTCCAAAATGCCTACGTTGGTGAGGAAGTCGACGTCAGCCAGGCCCGGGATGTCGGGCACTACGGCGCGACCACCCACGTTGAGGAAGATCTTTTCGGCCTCCAGTAGCTGGTCGTCGACCCGAACGGTGTGCGGCCCCTCGAAGCGGGCGTGGCCGCGGATCAGGGTGCATCCCGGCATCCCCTCGAGCCAGCCCTCGACCCCGTGGCGGTCGTCGAGCATGACCTTGTCCTTGCGGGACTTGACCTTTGACATGTCGACGGTGACCGAGCCGGTGCCGACCCCGTAGTCGGCTGCCCGCCTGGCCACGTGGGCGGCGTGAGCACTGGCCACCAGGGTCTTGGTGGGGATGCAGCCGTAGTTGACGCACGTCCCGCCGACGAGCTTGCGTTCGATCACGGCAACGGTGTGGCCGGCGTCGGTCAGCCGACCAGCAAGCGGCGGGCCCGCCTGGCCCGCACCGATGATGATCGCGTCGAATCTTGTTGGTTCAGAACCCATCTAGACGACCGTCACCAACGCGACGACGGCGAACCCGCCCAGCACCGCGATCGCGTCCTCACTCAACGCGACCGGCAGGTCGTGTCCTCCGTTTGCCTCGACCAGCCGCTTGCGGGCCTG
>Ga0070668_100002288_pt1 | contig 14127 bp, 7 predicted proteins | sample KBSS43metaG_FD_64661 | JGI IMG/M metagenome (GOLD analysis project Ga0070668, IMG submission 64661) | Switchgrass rhizosphere microbial communities from Kellogg Biological Station, Michigan, USA - KBS S4-3 metaG | ecosystem: Host-associated > Plants > Roots > Rhizosphere > Soil ... | reverse complement strand
CTATTACCAGCTCTTCCGCGGCGCCAGGTCGGCGCATTCCCGCGCTGGACGCGCTGCGCGGACTCGCCATCGCCGCGGTCTGCATGCGCCATTTCGCGCGTGGAGTGCCGCTCGACGACGCGCAAGCCTGGACGCTGGCGGCGTTCAAAATGGGCTGGCTGGGGGTCGATCTCTTTTTCGTCCTCTCGGGGTTCCTCATCACCGGCGTCCTTCTCGACGCGAAGGACCGGCCCGGCTACTTCCGCGACTTCTACGAGCGGCGGGTTAGACGCATCCTCCCCGTGTACGCTGGGACGCTGGCCGTGCTGTTCTGGGTCGTGCCGGCGTTCGGTCCCCGGTGGGCAGCGTGGGTCCACGACGTCGCCGACGCCCAGGGCTGGTTCTGGACCTTCGCGTCGAATATTTGGCTGACGAGCCGCGATGCCTGGCCCCTTTACCACGCTGTGGAGCACTACTGGTCATTGGCCGTCGAGGAGCAGTTCTACCTCGTGTGGCCCCTCGTTGTCCTCGCGCTGTCACCGCGCGCACTCGCCCGCGCTTCGTTCGTTCTCGCCATCGGGGCGTCAGCCGCGCGGGTGGGAGCGCTCGCCGCCGGCGTTTCTCCCATCGCGATTTACGTCCTTTCGCCACTGCGCATGGACGGGCTCGCGCTCGGGGCGGTGCTCGCGGTCTGGCAACGCCACGGTGTGCCGCAGTGGGCGCGCGAATGCGCGCGGCCTCTCGCCGCGGTGGCGGCGGGGACCCTCGCTGTGCTGTTCGCGTCGCTCATGGACCCGACCTACCACCCGGCCAACCAGGCGATCGGTTACACGGCCGCGGCCGTGCTTTTCATGGTGGGCGTGGGAGCGGCGTGGGCTGACCCTAGCGGTCGCTGGGCCCGTTGGCTCGAGAACCGGCGGGCGCTGCAGCGACTCGGGATCTACAGCTACGGCGTGTACGTCTTCCACGTGCCAATCTACGGTGCGCTGGAGCGTGCGGGCCTCGGCGCCGCGAAATGGATCGCGTTGGCCGGGAACGTCTGGGCGGGGCAGCTCGCCTTTATCGCGATCGCCGGCGGTGCGTCTGTGATGCTCGCCGCGCTGAGCTGGCACGGCTTGGAGTCCCGACTGCTGCGGCGACGCGATGGGCCTCCTGCGGCCCGCCCGCCCAGGATTCTGTCGGCGGATGCCGGTACGAGCGGACCGAAGAAGGGTGAAGCGCCTGAAATGGCGGGTGAACCGGGCGGAGGCAGCAGACGTCGCCGACCGGCGCCCGCCGCCTAACGCTGCGACGCCCGCTCCCCGAAGCCTAAATGGCCACCGGCTCATCCGCGCTCCGCTGCGCCGGCAGCGGAACGGAGTGAAGCGCCGGGTCGCCAACGGTTCGCCGAAAGGGAATCTCGATCGTGGCCCGCGTGCCGCCGCCGGGGACGCTCACGAGCTGCAGCCGGCCGCGATCCCCGTAGAGCTGCCGCAGTCGATCCCGCGTGTTCGTTAGGCCGATGCGACCCGTACCGTTGCCCTGGGGCTCATCGCGAACTCCCGGGCCATCGTCCACGATCGACACGTGCAGCATCTCTCCCGAACGATGCGCCTCGAGTGTGATCGCGCCGCCCGACTCGCGCGGCGCGATCGCGTGACGCACCGCGTTCTCGATGAGCGGCTGCAGCACGAACGCCGGCACCGCCGCCTCCCACGTGTCGGGCGCGAGGTCGAACTCCGTCCGCAGCCGCTCGCCGAACCGTACCCGCTCGATCTCGAGGTATTGGCGCACGTAATCGACCTCGTCGGCGAGCGCGACCTCGTCGCGCACCGGCGCCGTGAGCGTCAACCGCAGGAAGTCGCTCACGCGCGCGAGCATGCGCGACGCCTCGTCGTTCCGGCGCTCCGTGACCAACGTCGACACCGCGTTCAACGCATTGAACAGGAAGTGCGGGTTGATCTGATAGCGCAGTGCCTCGAGCTGCGCCTGGTGCGCCGCGGCTTCCGCCTTCAGCGACCGCTCACGCTCCGCCTGCAGCGCCGCGTAGTAGCGAATGCCGATGTAGAGCACGCTCCACGCGAGCATCGTGAACGCGTTGTACACCGCACCGTAGAACGGCCGTATCGGGCCGCGAGGCGCGGGCTCCCGGACGCCTAACGTCAGCGTCACGGGATAGTCGAAGACATTGTCGGCGGCGGTCCAGACCACCGACGCGACGTACGACGCCACCACCGCCACGACCAGCAGCACCAGCAGCGGTGTCCCCCGTCGAATCAGCGGACGATACACGTACCGCAGCCCGAGGCTGATGAGGAATCCCATCACCATCAGCATGCCCTTCGACACCGCCATGTACCGCAGCGGGAACATGCCGACGCGCGACACCGTCATCGCGAGCCCGTACGCCAGCCATCCGGCTGCGTGGAGCAGCCAGAACGACGGGAGAGTGGACGGAGCCGCGCGGGATCCGGGCGCGATCGTCACGGGTCAGTCCCCGGGGTTGCCCGGCAGCAGCGGCTCGAGCATCGGCGCCTCCGCGCCCTTCTCCGTGCATAACGCGAACGTCTTCTCGCCGGAGGAGTACATCGCGACGCCCGCGTGCTGCCCCTTCTTGTCGAGCACGAAGAACCGGATGTTGAAGTTCGGCAGTCCGCGCGCGTTCAACAGGCGCGTCTCGATCGTGTTCGCACGGATGCGCTTGAGCGCTTCCATCCCCGCGTCCTTCGGATGCATGCCCCGCCGCATACTCTCGATGATGAGATACGACGACAGGTTGTACAGGTTCGCCTCACCGCGTCCCGTCGAACCGGCCGCACCGACGTCGTTGTCCACGTACAGGCCGGCGCCGAGGATCGGCGAATCGCCGACGCGGCCGGGGATCTTCCACGCGAGGCCGCTCGTGGTCGTGACGCCGCAGATGTCGCCGTTCGCGTTGATGCCGTTGCAGTTGATGGTGCCCCAGAACGTGCCTTCGGGGATGAGCCCATCCTGCACCATCGACCACCCTGCCTCCACTGCGCGACGCCCGAAGTCACGACGCGACACCGCCGAGAGCTCGGCGTCCCCGGGATCCTTCTCGTGCTTGTCCTTCGGGCGGACGCCACGCTTCGACGGATCGAGCCAGTGCTCCGGATCCATGCGACGACGCCACTCGAGCCACAGCCGGCGCGACTGCTCGGTGTTGAGATCCGCCTCGACCGTGAAGCCCAGGGCGCGCGCGAAGTCCTGCGCACCCTTCCCTGCAAGCAGGTGGTGGTCCGTCTGATCCATCACCGCCTGCGCCACGAGCGATGGCGTCCGCACGCCTTCGATGGCGGCGACCGCACCGGCTCGCCGCCTGGGACCGTGCATACACGAGGCATCGAGTTGCACGACGCCCTCGGCGTTCGGAAGCGCGCCGTAGCCGATGCCTGTCTCCTCGGGATCGAGCTCGGGGATGTTCACGCCGGCGATCAGCGACTCGAGCACGTCCTTCCCCGACGTCATGAGGCGGAACGCGCGCTCGACAGCGCACTCGGTTCCACCATTCCGGAACTGGATGCCGCTGGCGTCGGCAATGACGAGCGGTCGCACGGCAGACGGAATCATCACCTCGGGAACGGCGGCGCGCTCGGGACGCGCGGGGCCTAACGTCTGCGGAGCGGCGACGGCCAGTCCGGCCGCGGCGGTCGTGCGCACGAAGTCGCGGCGATTGATAGGATCTGTGCTCATGGGGTCCCTGAGGGTGGTCGGCCCGGCATTATCGGATACGACGCGCTCGTTCGCCACCGCATCAATCCGTCGTCGCTCATGGGATCCAGCCAAGCCTCTCTGTGACAGGGACTTGTGAGCGCTCGTCCCCGGGATCGGGCCGCTCTTGCGGAATGTCATCCGATGACAATATGATTTTCGGCGACGCAGTCCCTCGATCCCCTGGCCGGGATAATCCTTATGCGACCCGCGTTCGCACGACTCGCGGCGCCGATGCTCGCCGTCCTGCTGTTCGGCTTCGCCGCCTGTACCAACTCACGGTCCTCGACCTCGAAATCCGCGCGGTCGGACAGCAGCCTGATCACCTCGGACCAGATCGTCAAACACCGCTTCGCGAACGCCTACGAAGCCGTGGAAGCGCTGCACTCCAACTGGCTGCTGAACAAGAGCGCCGACAGCTTCAACGCGCCGTCGCAGGTCCGGGTATACGTCGACAACACGTTCCTCGGCCCGGTCGAATCGCTGCGCTCGATCAACCCGAACAACGTCCGCTCGATCCGGCATTTCGACGGGGTCGCCGCCACTGCCCGCTGGGGCATTGACCACGGGGCGGGGGTCATCCTCGTCACGATGCAATAATGAACGCGTGGCGACTCGTCGCGCTGGCCGCATCGCTCACCTGCGTGTGCGTCCCGGCCCTCGTCAACGCCCAGCCCGGCCCGACCGACGACACCTACATCACACCGAGCTCGGGCGTGGGTCGCTTCCCGCTCGCCGTTGGGGGACGGAGTGCGCCGCTGTATCTGAGCGGAGCCGATCATCCGGGCGTCGTGCGTGCTGCGCGCGACCTTCGCACCGACATCGGCCGGGTCTCCGGCGCCGAGCCAGCACTGTCAGTCGACTCCGTGCCTAACGCCGCGTACGCGGTCATCATCGGGACGCTCGGCAAGAGCCCGCTGATCGACCGACTCGTGCGCGATCGCAAGCTCGACGCGAGCGGGCTCGTCGGGAAATGGGAAGCGTTCGTCGTTCAGGTCGTGCCGAAGCCACAGCCGGGCGTCGATCGGGCACTCGTGATAGCAGGCAGTGACAAGCGCGGGACGATCTACGGCATCTACGATGTGTCGTCGCAGATCGGCGTGTCGCCGTGGCACTACTGGGCGGACGTCCCAGTGCGCAGGCAGGCCGCGCTCTACGTCCTCCCCGGCCGCCACACGCAGGGCGAGCCGGCCGTGAAGTACCGCGGCATCTTCATCAACGACGAAGCGCCGGCGCTGTCCGGCTGGACGCGCGAGAGGTTCGGCGGGTTCAACTCGAGATTTTACGAGAAGGTGTTCGAGCTCGTGCTGCGCATGAAGGGCAACTACCTGTGGCCGGCCATGTGGGGCAACGCGTTCGCCGACGACGACACATTGAGCCCGAAGCTCGCCGACGAGTACGGCATCGTCATGGGGACGTCGCACCACGAGCCCCTGACGCGCGCGCAGGCCGAGTGGCGCAAATACGGCAAGGGCGCCTGGAACTACGAGCAGAACGACTCCGTGCTCCGCGAGTTCTGGCGCGGCGGCATCCGTCGCATGGGCACCCGCGAGAACATCGTCACCATCGGGATGCGCGGCGACGGCGACGAGCCGATGACGCAGGGCACGGCGATCTCGCTGCTCGAGCGCATCGTCGCCGATCAGCGGAAGATCATCGCCGAAGAGACGCGGAAGGACCCGAGCCAGACGCCACAGCTGTGGGCCCTCTATAAGGAAGTGCAGGACTACTACGACAAAGGCATGCGCGCCCCCGACGACGTAACACTCCTCTTCGCCGACGACAACTGGGGCAACATCCGCCGTCTTCCCTCGCCCGCCGACCGAGCTCGGCCCGGCGGGTTCGGCGTCTACTATCACTTCGACTACGTCGGCGGTCCACGCAACTACAAGTGGATCAACACGAATCCGATCGCGCGCGTGTGGGAGCAGATGCACCTCGCCTACGAGGCCGGCGCCAACCGCATCTGGATCGTGAACGTCGGCGACATCAAGCCGGTCGAGTTTCCGACGCAGTTCTTCCTCGACTATGCATGGAACCCCGTGCGGTGGCCGGCCGAGCGCCTGCCCGAGTACACGCGGCGCTGGGCGGAGCGGACGTTCGGCGCCGAACACGCGGCCGAGATCGCGGACATCGTCACGACCTACTCGAGGTTCAACAGCCGCCGAAAGCCGGAGCTGCTCGCGCCGGAGACGTACAGCCTAACGAACTACCGCGAGGCGGAGACGGTCGTCGCCGAATACAACGCACTGGCCGCTCGCGCGGAGCGCATCTCCGCGGCGCTGCCAGCGGAGTATCGTGACGCCTTCTATCAGCTCGTGCTGCATCCGGTTCAGGCGAGCGCCAACCTGAACGACCTGTACGCCACCGTCGCGCAGAACCGGCTCTACGCACAGCAGGGGCGCGCCGCCACGAACGAGCTGGCCGACCGTGTGCGTAAACGGTTCGAGCGCGACGCCGAGATCTCGCGGTACTACAACACCGAGCTCGCCGGCGGGAAGTGGAGCCACATGATGGACCAGACGCACATCGGCTACACGTACTGGCAGGAGCCGCCGCGGAACGTGATGCCGCGGGTGGACGTGATTCAGGTGCCGGTTCCCGCCGAGATGGGCGTCGCGTTCGAGGGGCAGGTGCCGTTCGGCGTGCCCGGACAGGGCCCGCCGCCGGGCGGCCCGGTGCGACCACGCGAGCCGGCGCTGCCTGAGTTCGACGCGTATCAGCGGCAGTCGTACTACATCGACGTGTACAACCGCGGGCAGACGCCGTTCGCGTTCACCGCAACGGCGGCGGAGCCGTGGGTCGTGATCTCGCCGGCGAGCGGCACGGTGGAGAAGCAGCAGCGCGTGACGGTCAGCATCGACTGGGACCGCGTGCCTAACGGCGGGCATCGCGTGCCGATCACGCTCGACGGGCCGGGGACCCCCGGCATCGGAACGGGCCCGCGCGTCATTCAGGCGATCGTGAGCAATCCGTCGATTCCGAAGCGCGATGCCGTCACGGGCTTCGTCGAGGGCAACGGCTACGTGTCGATGGAAGCCGAGCACTACAGTCGTGCCGTCGCGGCGGCGCCGATTCGCTGGCAGCGCATCCCCGCCTTCGGCCGGACGCTGTCGGGCGTGACGCCGCTCCCGAGCACGATTGCATCGCAGACACCCGGCGGCAACGGGGCTCGGCTCGAGTACCGCGTGTTCCTGTTCGACACTGGCACCGTGACCGTCAAGACCTATGTCTCGCCGACACTGAACTTCTCCGGCGCGAAGGCGGGCGTTCGTTATGCGGTGTCGATGGACGACGAGGCACCGCAGATGGTGAACATCACGGCGGACAGCTCCAACGCCGGATGGGACAGGTCGGTCGCCGACAACATTCGCATTCTCGCGACGAAGCACCGCGTCGATCGGCCCGGCGATCACGTGCTCAGGTTCTGGCTCGTGGATCCTGGTGTGGTTCTGCAGAAGCTGGTCATCGACGCGGGCGGTGAGCGGCCGAGCTACCTCGCACCACCCGAGAGCTACCGTCGATGAGCAGACGCGTTAGGCTGGAGACTTGGATATGATGGCGCGACTGACCATCCTGGCGTTCGCGCTCACGTCCATCCTGCTCGCCGGCGCCGATCTCGCACCGTCGGCCGCCGAGCTGCGCCCGGCGGGGGTCTTCAGCGACGGCATGGTGGTGCAGCGCGGCGTGCCGGTTCCGGTTTGGGGATGGGCGGCAGCGAACGCCCGGGTGACGGCGTCACTGGGTGGCCAGACCCGTACCGCGACGGCGGATGCGACGGGCGCGTGGCGTGTCGCCTTTCCGGCGATGAAGGCGGGCGGCCCTCACGAGCTCACGGTCGCGACTATCGACGCACGAGTCGTCATTCACGACGTCCTGGTAGGCGATGTGTGGGTCGCTTCGGGTCAGTCGAACATGGAATGGCCGGTGCGGATGTCGGACAGCGCCGACGCGGAGATCGCGCGCGCCAACGACTCGACGATTCGCGAGTTCGCGGTGCCGCACTCCTACTCCGATGCGCCGGAGGCGGACGTCGTTGGCGGCGCCTGGTCGCCTGCCACCCCGCGCAACGTCGGCGCGTTTTCCGGCGTCGCCTACTTCTTCGCGCGCGAGCTGCGGAAGTCGGCGAATGTGCCCATCGGCATCATCCACACGTCGTGGGGCGGCGCGAACATCGAGACGTGGATGAGCCGGCGTGCGCTCGGGATGACGGACAGCGCGTGGAACGCGATCGTCGCACGCGACCGTGCACGAACCGACTCCGTGCGAGCGGCGATTCTGGCGAAGCTCGGCGACCTACCGACGGTGGACCTGGGACTCGTCGAGGGAAAGCCCGTGTGGGCGGACACTTCGCTCTCCGATGACAGCTGGGCGACGATTCAGACGCCTGGACTCTGGGAGAGTGCCGGGTACGACGGCATGGATGGCGTCGCCTGGTACCGCACGTCGTTCACGCTCACGGACGACGAGGCACGGCAGGCGGCTCGACTCTCCCTCGGCCCCATCGATGACTCGGACATCACGTGGGTGAACGGGGTCGAGGTCGGCCGGACGGAGCAGAAGTACGCGGAGCCTCGGGTCTATGCGGTGCCGGCGTCCGCGCTGCGCGCGGGGAAGAACGTGATTGCGGTTCGTGTGGACGACACGGGCGGCGGCGGCGGAATCTACGGCGACCCGGCATCGGTCTACGTCGAGGTTGGCGGCGTCAGGCGTCCACTCGCGGGACCGTGGCGGTTCAAGGTCGGGATGGTGTCGTTCAAGCCGGACGGGCAGCGCATCAACAAGGTGCCCACCATCCTCTACAACCGGATGATCCATCCGCTGCTCGGCTTTCCGATCAAGGGCGTGATCTGGTATCAGGGCGAGTCGAACGCCAACAACATGGAGCAGGCCACGGAGTACCGGCGCCTGTTCTCGACGTTGATCACGAGCTGGCGGAGCGAGTGGCACGGCTCGGGGAGCTTTCCGTTTCTCTGGGTGCAGCTGCCTAACTACGGCACCGTCGACTCCGTCCCGCCCGCGACGAGCACGTGGGCGACGGTGCGCGAGTCGCAGGCCGCCGCGCTCTCATTGCCTAACACCGGCCAGGTCGTCGCGATCGACCTTGGCGGCGCCACTGAGCTGCATCCGCGCAACAAGCAGGCTGTCGGCGCACGGCTCGCGCGCGTAGCCCGCAACGTGGCCTACGGCCAGCACGTCGCGGCCTCCGGACCGACGTATCGCCGACACTCGACTCGCAATGGCCGAGTGATCATCGAATTCGAGAACGTCGGTGGCGGTCTCGTGTCGCGCGCCGGTGATGCTCCGTTGACAGGATTCGCCATTGCGGGCGACGACCATCAGTTCGTCTGGGCGGACGCGAAGGTCGAAAAGAACCGTGTCGTCGTCTGGAGCGATCGCGTTCCGCGGCCGGTCGCGGTTCGGTATCTGTGGACGAACAGCCCCGTCGCGCCTGCACTCTACAATCGCGAGGGGCTGCCTGTAGCGCCGTTCAGGACCGACGCCTGGTAGTTCGGCAAGAACAATGGAACAACGAGACAGGATGGACAGGATGGACAGGATGACTTCGGAACGGACCATGTCGGCGTGAGCATGAGACACTGTCCCTGTGTTGCAGTTTTCATCCTGTTCAATCCTGCCATCCTGTCGTGCTGTTCGGTCGGCAGCCAATGACTCGAAGACCAGAAATTCGGGTCGGGCTGACCCCAATTTCGCTCCTCTCGATCGTGGCACTGCTCGCATGCCACCGTGGCGACGGGGCCGTGCCCAACGCGACGTCCAACCCCCGGTTCGAGTGGTTCGATTACGCTGGAGACGATTCCGTCTACAAGACGGTCCAGGCCGGGCCTAACGACTATCACAACCCGATCATCGCCGGCTTCTATCCCGACCCGACCATCATCCGCGTGGGCAGCGATTTCTATGCTGCCATGTCGAGCTTCGCGTATTTCCCCGGCGTTCCGATCTTCCACAGCAGGGATCTCGTCAACTGGACGCAGATCGGCAACATTCTCGATCGCCCGTCGCAGCTCAACGTCGACAGCGCCGGCGTGTCGCGCGGCATCTTCGCGCCGTCGCTGAGCTATCACGACGGCACGTTCTACATGATCACCACGCTCGTCGATCGTGGCGGCAACTTCTTCGTCACCGCGAAGAATCCGGCCGGCCCGTGGTCCGATCCCGTCTGGCTCTCGGAGATCGACGGTATCGACCCGTCGTTCTTCTTCGACGACGACGGCAAGACCTACATCCTCAACAACGGCCCGCCGGTCGGGACGGCGCTGTACGACGGGCACCGCGCGATCTGGATGCAGGAGTACGACATGGCGGCGCGGAAGCTCGTCGGCCCGCGCTCAGTGATCGTGAACGGGGGCGTCGACCTCGCGAAGAAGCCGATCTGGATCGAGGCGCCCCACATCTTCAAGCGGAACGGCACCTACTATCTCATCTGCGCCGAGGGCGGCACGGCAGATCAGCATTCGGAGGTGGTATTTCGGAGCACCTCGGTGCACGGCCCATACGTTCCGTACAAGGGCAACCCGATCCTCACGCAGCGGCATCTCGATTCCGGCCGCACGTTCCCCGTGGAGACGACAGGGCATGCCGACTTCGTGGACACGCCTGCCGGCGAGTGGTGGGCCGTGTTCCTCGGCACCCGCAACTACGGTCGCGATCTCTGGAATACCGGCCGCGAGACGTTTCTGTTGCCGGTCACCTGGGTGGATGACTGGCCGGTCATGCTCACGGGGAAGACCACGGTTCCGTACACGCATGCGCGACCGAACCTGCCCGCACAGCCGAAAGCATCGGTGCCGCACAGCGGAAATTTCGCATTTCGCGAAGAATTCGACGGCCGCGCCCTCGCACCGTACTGGGTGATGCTGCGCACGCCGCGCGAGCAGTGGGTCGATCTCACGACCACTCCGGGCTCGCTGATCCTGCGTGCGCGACCCGAGTCGCTGAGCGGCGTCGGGCAACCATCGCTGGTGCTGCGGCGGCAGCAGCATGGGTCGGCGTCCGTGTCCACGGCGATGTGGTACGCCCCGGCGCGTGCGGGCGACAAGGCTGGACTCGTCGCGTTTCACAACGGGTCGCACTACTACTTCCTCGGCGTCGTGCACGATGGTACCCGGCCAGTGATACAACTGCTGCGGCGCGCGAGTCGGGACGCGACGGCGGACAGCGTACTCGCGTCGGAGCCGTTGTCCGGGCCGCCGAGCGGACCCGTGTATCTCCGCATTCGAGCACGGGATAAGCACTACGACTTCTTTTACGCGACCGAGCCCGACGTGTGGAAGCCACTGCTGCAGAACGCGGACGGCACCATCCTGAGCACGAAAGTCGCCGGAGGGTTCGTGGGGACGATGTTCGGGATGTACGCCTACGGTGCCACGAGGTAGCGATGGGGATGGACGCGTTCACGCTGCGCAACAGGCATGGGATGACCGTTCGCTTCATCGACTACGGCGGCAGTATCGTGTCGATCGAGGCCCCTGACCGGTCGGGCCGGATGGCCGACGTCGTGCTCGGGTACGACTCGCTCGAGGGGTACGAAGCGGACCGCTCCTACTTCGGCGCCCTGATCGGACGGTACGCAAACCGCATTGCGAAAGGCCGCTTCACGCTCGACGGCCATGCGCACGCGGTGACGGTCAACGACGGTCCCAATCACCTGCACGGCGGTCGGCGCGGCTTTCACAAGGTGCCGTGGAACGTGACGCCGTTCGAGGATGAGGGCGTCCATGGCGCACTGCTGTCGTACACGAGCGTCACCGGCGACGAGGGCTACCCGGGAACGTTGTCGGTGAGCGTGATGATGACGCTCACCGACGACAACGAGCTCGCCTTCGACTACGCGGCGGTGGCGGACGAGCCGACGCCGGTGAATCTGACGCATCACGGGTACTTCAACCTCGCGGGGCACGACGCGGGCGACGTGCGGGCGCACGAGCTGACGATCGTGGCGTCGCAGTATACGCCGGTGGATGCGTCGTTGATTCCGACGGGCGAGCTGCGCGACGTGACTGGCACGGCGTTCGACTTCAGAGCACCGCGGATGATCGGCGCAGCGCTCCGCGGGGATGATCAACAGCTTCGCCTGGCGGGCGGGTTCGATCACAACTTCGTGATCGACCGGGAGGAGGGTGCGGAGCTGGCCCTGGCCGCTCGCCTCCACGACCCGGCGAGTGGCCGGACGCTGGAGATCTACACGACGGAGCCCGGCCTGCAGGTCTACTCCGGCCAGGCGTTAGGCGGTGTGGTCGGCAAGGGCGTCACCTATCCGGTGTTTGCGGGTGTGGCGCTGGAGACGCAGCATTTTCCCGACTCGCCGAATCAGGCGTCCTTTCCGAATACGATTCTCCGGCCCGGCGATGGCTTCACGTCGCGGACGGTTTATCGGTTCTCGGTTTCGTGATGCTGCGGCACTGGGGTCAGACTCGAATTCAATCGGTCGAACGCGGCGGTCGCGACGAACCGATCTCATTGGACGCTGACCCCAACTCCCACGACCATTCATGCGACTTTCGATCGGCCTCCTCCTGACCGTCGCCACGAGTCACGCACTCGCACAGCAGCCGTCATACCGCGATACCAGCCTGTCGTTCGAGCAGCGCGCCGCCGACCTCGTCGCCCGCATGACCCTCGAGGAGAAAGTCCTGCAGATGAAGGACGTCGCGCCCGGCATCGAGCGGCTCGGCGTGCTTCCATACAACTGGTGGAACGAGGCGCTGCACGGGGTCGCCCGGTCGGGGCTCGCCACCGTGTTTCCGCAGGCCATCGGATTCGCGGCGACGTGGGACGACAGCCTCATCTTCCGCATGGCCAGCGTCATCTCCGACGAGGCCCGCGCAAAGCATCACGAGTACGCGCGTAACGGCAGCTTCGGCCGCTATCAGGGCCTCACGTTCTGGTCGCCCAACATCAACATCTTCCGCGATCCCCGTTGGGGCCGCGGGCAGGAGACGTACGGCGAGGACCCGTTCCTCACGGGCCGGCTCGCGGTACAGTTCATCCGCGGTCTGCAGGGCGACGATGCGAAGTACTACAAGACGGTCGCCACCGTGAAGCACTTTGCCGTCCATAGCGGACCCGAGCCCGAGCGTCACACGTTCGACGCCGTCGTCAGCGAGCGCGACCTGCGCGAGACCTATCTGCCGCACTTCGAGGTGGGAATCCGCGAGGCGAAGGCGTACTCGCTGATGTGCGCGTACAATCGCGTCGACGGGAAGGCGGCGTGCGCCAGCGACGCGCTGCTGCAGAACATTCTTCGCGACGAGTGGAAGTTTCCCGGCTTCATCGTCTCCGACTGCGGCGCCATCGACGACATCTATCTTCGGCACAAGGTCGCGCCAACAGCCGCGGCAGCCGCCGCGCTGGCGGTGAAGACCGGAACGGACCTCGACTGCGGCCGAGTGTACCCGAATCTGGTCGACGCGGTGAAGCAGGGCCTCATCACCGAGGCCCAGATCGATACGTCGATCACGCGGCTGTTCCTGGCGCGCTTCAAACTCGGCATGTTCGATCCCCCCGAGGTGGTGCCGTGGGCGCGCACACCGTTCAGCGTCCTCGATCAGCCCGCGCACAAGGCGCTCGCGCGTGACGTCGCCCGGAAGTCGATGGTGCTGCTCAGGAACGAGCGGTCCATCCTGCCGTTGCGGAAGGACCTTCGGACGCTTGCGGTCATCGGGCCTAACGCCGATCAGTGGCACATGCTGCTCGGCAACTATAACGGCATTCCGTCCGACCCAGTCACGCCACTCCGCGGCATTCGCGAGGCGGTCTCGCGTCGCACGCGCGTTCTCTACGCGCGTGGCTCCGACCTCGCCGACGGCTTCCCGCTCCTCGAGACCGTGCCGTCCGCTGCGCTGAGAACGCCGTCAGGCCAGCGTGGCCTTCGCGCCGACTACTTCGCGAATCGCACGCTGGAGGGAACGCCGCTCTTTTCGGCGACCGACACCACCGTCGATGCCGACTGGCACGAGGGTGCACCGCGCCAGAGCATGAACGTGAACGACTTCGGCGTGCGGTGGAGCGGCACCATCCGGCCGCCGGTCACAGGCGCCTACCGGCTCGGTGTCATTGGCACGATGCGAGCCGAGGTGGCGATCGATGACCGTGTGGTGATGCGGACGGACTATGCGCAGCGCGACAATGAGTTCCCCGATCCGCGGCTCGCTCAGAGCGACACCATCCGACTCCAAGCCGGCCGCAGCTATCGCGTACGCATCGATGCGCGCGAGTCGTATGGCGAAGCCCAGCTCGAGCTCGTGTGGGCGCCGCCGACCGCGAGCCTCGAGGGTGACGCCGTGCGCGCGGCGCAACAGGCGGACGCGGTCGTGATGTTCCTCGGCCTGACGGCGCGCCTGGAAGGCGAGGAGATGCCGGTGCAGATCGAGGGGTTTCGTGGCGGCGACCGCACGTCGATCGATCTTCCGG
>Ga0070668_100002284_pt1 | contig 14135 bp, 9 predicted proteins | sample KBSS43metaG_FD_64661 | JGI IMG/M metagenome (GOLD analysis project Ga0070668, IMG submission 64661) | Switchgrass rhizosphere microbial communities from Kellogg Biological Station, Michigan, USA - KBS S4-3 metaG | ecosystem: Host-associated > Plants > Roots > Rhizosphere > Soil ... | reverse complement strand
GTCCGGGTCGACCCCGTCGAGGCTCCGGGCGCGACCCTGCCGGGCCGAGTAGAAGGCGCGGTTCATGTCCACCAGCTGCGGGTCCGAGGGACCGGACTCACTTATGGCATCCAGCCGCGCCACCGATGCGTCGAGCGCAGCGCGGCGTGCCATGATCAGCTCACGGGCACCCTCACCGTCATCCTTGAGGCCAAGCAGGCGAATCAGCGGGGCGAGCGTCAGGCCCTGCAGCACGAGCGTCACCAGGATCACCGCGAAGGAAATGATGACGATGCGGCCCCGGAAGGGGAGGGCCTCGCCGGTGAGCGAGACGGTGGGCACCGCGAGCGCCGCCGCGAGCGTCACGATGCCGCGCATGCCGGTCCACCCGGCGAGAATCATCCATCCGCGAGGGGGCGGTGGCCCCACGCGCTGGCTTGGCAGCACAAGCCGCGCGCCAAACGTCATGAGGGGAAGCCAGGCGAGGCGCACCAGCACCACGGCGGCACAGACGGCGACCGTGGCCAGCGCAATGCTCCTGACGCCTCCAGGGGGCAGGTCCACCGCGAGGCGGGGCCACTCGAGGCCCAGCAGCACGAAGATGAATCCGTTCAGCACGAAGACGAAGAGGCCCCACACCTCGGCACACTGCACGCGAGCAGCGGATGACCCGCTGGTGAGGTAGTGCCGTCGCATCGTGAGGCCGCAGGCGACGCATGACAGCACAGCCGATGCACCGACCTTCTCGCCCAGGATCCACGAGATGTATGCTGCCAGGACGGTGAGTGCCACGTTGCTTACGGCGTCGCGCGTGAGCCGCGAGACGAGGTGAATCGCAAACGCCACGGCAACGCCCACCGTGATGCCGCCAAGCGAGTCGTAGACGAAGTCGTAGAGCGCGGACGAGACCGAGAACTCACCGGACACGCGTGCGGTGACCGCCGCCGTGTAGAGCACGAGCGCGCTGGCATCGTTGAGGAGGCTCTCACCTTCCAGGAGCGCGATGAGCCGGCGCGGAATGCCGAGCCGCCGGAACACGGCGGTCGCGGCGACGGCATCGGTGGAGGAGACCACGGCCCCGAGGATGAAAGCGGATGACCAGGCAATGCCCGGCAGGGTGAGGTGGGCCACCCACGCGACCACCAGTGTCGTGATGACCACGAGACCCACGGCAAGGAGCGCGATCGCGACCGCGCTGCGACGCAGCTGGCGCAAGTCGCTCTCGAATGCCGCGGCCCAGAGCACGGGCGGCAGGAAGATCGTGAAGATCAGGTCCGGGCCGAGTGGTGCCTCGGGCAGGCCGGGAACAAAGCTCAGTGCCAGCCCGCCCAGCACCAGGACGATCGGGTAGGGAACCGGCAGGCGCCGGGCGAAGGCGCCCAGCGTGAGCACAAGCGAGAGAAGCAGCACGACGAGCTGCAGGACGGACTGGGTTTCGCTCATCGACGCTAGAGTTCCATGCCGCCCTGCTCGCGGCGCCATTCGCGGTCGAGCAGGCCATAGACCACGTGATCGGCGAACCGGTCGGTGATCCAGTGGGACTCGCGCCGCACTCCCTCGTTGGTGAAGCCGAGTCGTTCCGCCACGGCCCGGCTCCTGGAGTTCGCGACCCCGCAGATCATCTCGACACGGTGAAGTTTTTCCTGCCGGAGCAGTTGCGCGACGGCGCAGGCCGTGGCCCGGGTGGCCAGGCCGCGCCCGGTGTGCTCCTCGCCGAGCCAGTAGCCGAGCTCGGCGTTGAGGTCGACGCGGTTGACGTAGTGGCAAATAACGCCGCCCGCGAGCGAGTCCTGCTGCCAGATGCCCCAGTGGAAGCCATCGCCCGCCGCCTGTTTCGCCTCGAACCGGGCGATCATCGCGCTCACGTCCGCGTGGTTCCGCACCTTCGCCGACCAGCGCAACCACTTGTCGAGGTGCGCCCGGTTCTGCTCGATGAGCCCGAGCACCGCCGGAGCATCGGCCGCGGCCAGCGGGCGGGCCGTGGCGCCGTCGCCGAGCTGCAGGGATTCCATCACCGCGCGGCCATGGCTAGCGGGCCGGCTCCCGGCTGGCGACACGGAAGAGCAGTGCGCCGAGGAGCACGAAGACGGCGAGGGCCGCGAAATCCTGCCAGCCACCGGTGACGACCTTGCCGATCATGGTCTCGATGCCGGCGCGGTGCGCGAGGTAATCCGCTGCGGGCACGCCGGCCTTGTCGGCGGCGGATGCTAAGAGTGTTGCGAGGCCGGCGACCGCGATGCCCGCGATTGCACCGCCCGCGATGAGTCCGCTCGAAAAGAGCACGCCGGGGCCGGACTCGATATCCGCGATCGACTGGCGCGACGTCCTCATGCGACGCTCCACGAGCCAGCGCACCAGCCCGCCTGCGAACATTGCCGACGACGTGGAGATCGGCAGGTATACGCCGACGGCCACCGGCAGCGACTGCACGCCCATCAACTCGATACCGAGGGTGATGAACACGCCCAGCAGCACCAGGCCCCAGGGCAGCTTCTGGGTGAGGATGCCGTCGGTGACGAGCGCCATGATCGTCGCCTTGGGGGAATCGAGCTTCGTGATCGCGCTGCCGTTCATCTCGTGCACCCGCCCGCCGATGCCGGGATCGACGAGGTACGCGATCTCCTTCGTCGCCGGATCGACGAGATACTTGCCGGGCAGGACACCCTGCGTGGCGATGTTCACCCGGTACACCGACCATGACTTCCCGTCGTGCCGGGCGGTCTCGCCCGTGGTGGTGACCGAGCGCAGGTGTTCGCCTGGCGCGGCGGCCTCGAGCACCACACCGGGGTGCGACTCGGGCACGATCGTCGTATAGGTGTTGTTGAGGAGCGTCAGCGTCCAGCCGATCGCGAGCGCCGACGTGACGGCACCCACCACGATCGCGATCTGCTGCCGACGGGGCGTGGCACCCACCAGGTAGCCGGTCTTGAGGTCCTGGCTGGTGGCGCCGGCATTTCCCGACGCGACGGCGATGACGCCGGCGATGGAAAGGGCAGCCACGCGGTAGTCCACACCGGTCCATCCCAGCAGCAGGAAGATCGTCGTCGTCCCGATGAGCGCGGCGATGGTCATGCCGGAGATCGGGTTGGCGCTGGTGCCGATCTCGCCCGTGATCCGCGAGGAAACCGTCACGAAGAAGAAGCCGAACACGACAATCAGTACGGCGCCGAGCAGGTTGACGCCGATCTGCGGCAGCACGGTGAGCAGCAATGCCAGCGCGATCGAACCCGCGATCGTGACCCAGATCGGGAGGTCGAGGTCAGTGCGCAGGCGGGTGGTCGCCGTGCCAACCGTGCCCTTGAGGTCCTGGAAGCCGGAGCGGAAGGCGCTGACGATGGTCGGGAGCGCGCGGAGCAGTGCGATGATGCCCGCCGACGCCACAGCTCCCGCGCCGATGTAGAAGATGTAATTGGATCGGACCTGGCCCGCGCTCATGTCCTTGATGAGCATCGTGGCGGGGAAGAGCGGCTCCGCCAGGCCCTCCCCGAAGAACTTGATCGCCGGCACCAGCACCAGGTAGGCAAGGGTGCCGCCGGCGAACAGGTAGCCGGCGATGCGGGGCCCTATGATGTAGCCCACGCCGAGCAGTTCGGGCGAAACCTCGGCCGACACCGTACCGCCGTTGAAGAACCCGAAGCTGCGGGTAGCGACCTCCTTCCACATCTTGAGGCCGGCCATCAGGAACTTGTAGACGAAGGCGAGCCCGAAGGCCTGGAACAGCAGCTTCGCCTGCAAACCGCCCTTCTCGCCGGCGATAAGCACCTCGGCGCACGCTGTGCCCTCGGGATACGTTAGGGTCTTATGCTCCTTCACGATGAGCGCGCGCCGGAGCGGGATCATGAGCAGGATGCCGAGAATGCCTCCCACCGCCGCGATGATACCGACCTTGGCGATGCTCAAGTCGTAGCCCATGAGCAGGATCGCCGGGAGCGTGAAGACCACGCCCGCCGCGATCGACTCGCCCGCCGAACCGGTGGTCTGCACGATGTTGTTCTCGAGGATCGTGGAGTGGCCCAGCGTCCGGAAGAAGGCCACGGCCAGCACCGCGATCGGAATGGACGCCGAGACGGTAAGCCCGATCTTGAGCGCCAGGTACACGCTCGAGGCGGCGAAGATCACCCCCAGGATGGCTCCCAGCAGGAGCGCCCGGACGGTGAGCTCGGCCGGATCCTGGGAAGCAGGGACGAAGGGCGTGAACCCGGCGTCATCCTCGCGCTGCGGCGCGATGGTCGGTGGTGCGGCGATGGCCATGAGTCGGTTCTCGGAGGGTGAGGTGGCGCAGGGGCAGCGCGACCCGAAAGCTACGAGTCCGGGGAGGGGCCGTCCAGCGAAGGCAGGCGCAGGAGGAACGCCGTGCCACCGTCGCCGGGTCGCTCCAGAACGAGCGTTCCACCATGGACCTCGGCGATCTGCCGTGCGATCGCGAGGCCAAGGCCGCTGCCCGGTGTCGCCGCATCCACGCGCTCGAAACGCTCGAACACCCGCACCTCAGCGCCCGGCGGAACGCCGGGGCCCCAGTCGCGCACCCGGATCCAGGAGGTGGAGGCGTCGCGGCCGGCGCTGAGCTCGATGCGCGACCCGGGTGCGTGCACGAGGCCGTTGTGCACCAGCGCGAAGATCGCTCGCTCCGCGAGGGCCGGGTTCGCGCGCACGGGCGCCTCGGCAAACTCCCCGAAGGCGAACTCCCTCCCGGCAGCGATGGGCAGGCGCCGCAGGCGACCCACCACGTTGTGGGCGAGGTCGTCGAGGTAGACCGGCTCCCGCGCCGCCATCGCGGCCGCCGTACCCTCGCGTGCAAGGGCGAGCAGGTCGGCCACCAGGCTTCCCAGGCGCGTCGCTTCCTGGGCGATGGCGGCCAGCGCCTCCCCGCGCGCCGACGCATCGTCGTCCGCGGCAAGGGAGGCGTCGGCCGTGCTGCGGATGATGGCGACCGGCGTGCGGAGCTCGTGCGCCGCATCGGCGAGGAACCGCCGCTGCTGCTCCGCAGTCTCCCGGTCGCGCCGGAGCGCGAGGGATCCCTGCTCCAGCAACTCACCGATGGCGCGGGTGAGGCGGCCGATCTCGTCCGCCGTCGTTGCCGGCGGGAGCGCGCTGAAGCTGGTGGCACCGCTCGCGACCTCGCCCGCGATCACGTCCGCCGCACCGGCAAGCCGGCTGATGGGCTGGAGGGCCGACGCCGATGCGAACGCGCCCACGAGTCCGCCGAGCAGCAGGATGAGGGGCAGGCCGACGAGCAGGGAGAGGCGCAGCTGGCGCAGACGCTGCTCCAGCGGCGCCAGCGGCATCGCGATCAGCAGTCGGATACTGTCGGGCAGGGCCTCCTCCACCACCCGGACGCGGCCGCTCGCGAGGGACACGGTCACGGGCCGGGGGGCATGCAGCCGCAGGTCCAGGTCGTCCATGAGCAGCGGTGCCCCGGCGTATGGCAGGGTCGAGGCAATGCGCCGGTGCGACGGGTCCGTCGCCACGATGAGGCGATCAACGAAGACGAGCTCGGTCAACAGGTGCGCGGCGGTCTCGGCCGTGGTGCCGAACTCCCCGCGGTCATGGCTGAAGAGTGCCTGGGCGGACTGGGCAGTCTCGGTGAGCTCACGGTCGAAGTCGGTGCGGTACTCCCGTTCCAGCCACCAGTAGAGTCCCGCTCCCGCCGCCGCCAGCAGGAACGCGAACCCCGCCACGAACAGCAAGGCGAGACGCACGCGGATGCCGCGAAGCGGATACCTCACGACCCCTCCCGGTGGGGATCGAGCGTGTAGCCGGCCCCGCGCACCGTGTGCAGGAGCGCGGGCATGCCGGGAAGGTCGATCTTCTTCCGCAGGCGGGCCACGTAGACGTCGATGACGTTGGACAACGGGTCGTAATTCTCGTCCCAGACGTGCGCGCTGATCTGGGCGCGCCCCAGTACCGTGCCCGCATGTCGCGCCAGGAACTCGAGCAGCGCGTACTCCGTGGTGGTCAGCGGGATCTCGCGGCCACCGCGGCGCGCGCTGCGTGCCGCGGGATCGACGTAGAGGTCGGCGACGGCGAGCTCGGCGGGACGCAGCTCGGGAGCGCGCCGTTCCAGCGCACGAAGTCGCGCGAGCAGTTCCTCCAGCGCGAACGGCTTCACGAGATAGTCGTCGGCGCCGTGATCGAGGCCGCGGACGCGATCGGGGATCGTGTCGCGCGCCGTCAGCATGAGAATCGGCACCCGGCTGCCTGCCTCGCGCAGTTCGCGGGCGAGCATCAGCCCCGAGCCATCCGGCAAGCCGATATCGAGTATCAGGGCGTCATAGGTCTCCAGCGCAAACTTGCGCCGCGCGGCCGCGAGCGTCGGCGCCACATCGACCGCGTGCGCCGCATGCCGCAGTCCCCGGCCGAGCGCGTCCGACAATGCCGCCTCGTCCTCCACCACCAGGATTCGCATGCATCCTCCTTGCCCGGCGCAACGTTGGGCGACTCGCCGCGCGGCGTCAATCGTCAGCATGAGTTCATCGTCAGTTCATCTTCGCGGGCTAGACTCTCCTGCGTCACCCGAACCCGGGATCGCATGCTCGCTTTCGTGATGCTCGGCCTGCTCCAGCAGGCGCCCGACACGCTCCGGCTCGATGCCACCGAGGCGCTGCGCCGTGCCGTGGCCGGGGCGCCGGCGATCCGTGCGGCAGCGGCCCGGGACAGCGCGTCCCAGGCGCTGATCAGCCGCGCGGGATCGTGGCGGAATCCCGTCTTCAGTATCACCGCCGAGAACCTTGGAGCGGAGGTGCAGACCACGGGAAAGAGCGGGCTGGCCGGCATCGAGGGGCAGGCGATCCTCGAGCAGACGCTCACCCTGGGCGGCGACCGGGGCGCCGCGATCGACGAGGCCAAGGCCCGGGCCGGCGCGGCGGGAGCCACGTGGGCCGGAACCGAGGCCGACGTCCGGCTCCAGGCAATCAGCGCGATCGCACTGGCCGAACGGGACGCCGCCAATGCCCGCTTTTCGGCGCAGGAATCGGTGGTGCTGCGTCAGGTCGCCTCCATGATGAGCCGACGCGCGGCCGAAGGACGGAGCAGTGGCGGTGACGCGGCCCTCGCGACCCTCGAGGCGGCGAGCGCGGCCTCGATGGCGGCCCGCCGCGGGGCCCTGGCCGCCGAGAGCCAGGCTGAGCTGGCGCGGGTCGTCGGCGCAGCACCGGGGGAGTACGTCACGGTCGAGACCAGCGGCTGCCCAGTCACGCCTTCGGTGAGCGCACCGGTGCGGCCCGCCGAGCTCGTGCGGTCCGACTTCGACGTGGCCGCGGCGGACGCCGCCGTCGACGTCGCCCGGGCCGCGCGCGTGCCCGACCTGCGGCCATCGGCCGGCCTGCGGCGCACGCAGGGATTCTCCGGCCTGTGGCTCGGCCTGTCCCTCGACATCCCCATCATGCGGTCCGGCTCGGCCGCGGAGCAGGCCGCGCGGTACCAGGCCGACGCCGCCCGCGAGGAGCGTGAGGCACTGGTGCGCCAGGTCGCGGCGCGGGGGGCGGGGGCCGACGCGGCGCTCCGGCAACTGGACCAGGCTTCGGGCGTCTTCGACGCGCAGCTGGTCGGAGACCTGGAGCGCGCCGTTCGCTCGGCCGAGTCGCGGTATGCCGCGGGCGAGGGGACGCTCGTCGAGTTGCTGATTACCCGCCGTGCAAGGCTGCTCCTCCTCACCGAGTACGAGGAGTGGCGGGCGGCCCAGCGTATCGCGCGCGCCCGGGCGGCGCGCCTGAACGGTGTTCCCATCGATGCGGAGATGCTGTGCGACAGCACTGGAAGGCAACTGCAATGACCCGCCGACATGGTCGGAGTGTCCTGGTGACCGCCGCGCTGCTGTCCGCGTGCCGCGGCGCCCCCGAGCGTCCGGCGGAGGAGAAGGTCCCATCCGGCACCATCCTGCTGACGCCCGCCCAGGTGCAGTCGGCCGGCATCCAGGTGGATACGGTGAGGTTCGAGATGATATCGCTGCCGCTCACGGTGCCGGCCACGCTGGAGACCCCGGAGCCACTCTCGGCCCGCGTCGGCTCCATCGTCGAGGGGCGCGTCGACGACGTGCTCGTGCTGCCGGGAGACAAGGTGGCACGCGGTGCGCCGCTCATGCACATCCACTCGCATGAACTCGCCACGGCGGTACGGGACTTCGCCTCCGCAGAGGCGCAGCTTTCCGTGGCGCAGGCCGCATATGACCGGTCGCAGCGCCTGCTGGCGGATGAGGCGGTTCCGCGTGAGGAGGTCGAGCGCCGTCTCGGCGCCCTCGACCAGGCCCGGGCGGAATACGCCCGGAGCCGGGAAGTGGTGGATCACATGAGCCCGTCACCGCAGGGTGACGTGACGGTTCGTGCGACCCGCGCCGGGACCGTTTTCGCGGTCCATGTGCGTGCGGGGACGGTCGTGACGCCGGGCACGCCGCTGGTGGACCTCGGCGACGAGAGCCAGTTGTGGGCAACCGGCTTCGTGCCGGAGCACGCAGCCGTGCTCGTCCGCCCCGGCACGCTGGTGGCCATCACGGTCGACGCGATACCCGACACCATTCCGGGCCGCCTTGTGCGCATGGGCGGCGTGGTGGATTCGCTCCGTCGCGCGGTCGAAGTGCGGGTGTCGCTCGATCGCGTCCCGCCGGGCGTGCGTCCCGGCATGTTCGCCTCGGTGGTGCTGCCGGCGGGCGGCCGTGCCCCGAGGGTCATTCTGCCCGACGCCGCGGTGCAGCGGATGGCCGATGGCGACGTGGTGTTCCTGCAGGAGACCCCGGGGCGCTTCCGGGCGCACCCGGTGCGAGCGATGCCGCTGGATGGCGGCCGCCTGGCGGTGGAGGGCCTGACCCCCGGCGTTCTCGTGGTGACCCGGGGCGCTTACTACCTTCGCGCCGCGCTGCAGGGCGCTCCCGGGGAGGGGTGACCCGATGATCCGTCAACTCGTCACCTTCGCGATCCGCGGGCGCGTCTTTGTCTTCGGGGCGGCCGCGACGCTCCTGGGCCTGGGCCTGTGGGCGCTCAGCACCATCCCGTTCGAGGCGTTTCCCGACATCACCGCCAACAGCGTGAGCATCATCACGGAGGCGCCCGGCCTCGCCGGACAGGAAGTGGAACAGCTCGTCACGTTCCCCATCGAGCGCGCGCTGCTCGGCCTGCCGGACGCGCAAGCGGTGCGCTCTACGACGAAGTTCGGCCTGGTCATCACGCAGGTGGTCTTCCGGGACCGGGTGGATTCCTACTTCGCCCGCCAGCTGGTGTCGCAGCGGCTGGGTGACGTGGCGCGGCAGCTCCCACCGGGGGTGAACCCCGTCCTGGGGCCGATCTCGACCGCGATGGGAGAGGTCTACCAGTACGTGCTCACGTCGACCTCGCCCGAGTCCGACCTCATGGCGCTGAAGACCCTGCAGGACTACACGCTGGCGCCCGCGCTGCGCACGGTCGACGGCGTGGCCGAGGTGAACAGCTGGGGCGGGCGCACCGAGCAGTTCCAGGTCGAATTCGATCCGCGGCGGCTGTCGCAGGCGTCACTGACCCTTGGAGATGTCGAGCGCGCGCTCTCGGGGGACAACAGCAACTTCGGCGGGACCTACACGGAGAATCGCGACGAGCGCTTCATCGTCCACGGCATCGGCCGGCTCACGGGCCTCGCGGACATCGGCCAGGTGAGCGTGGCGACCCGGGACGGTGTTCCCCTCCGGCTGGCCGACCTGGGCGTCGTACGGCGGGGCTCGCTGCCGCGGCAGGGCGCGGTGACCTACAACGCGGGTGGCGAGGTCGTGAGCGGCATGGTCATCATGCGGAAGGGCGCCAACGCCCAGGACGTCATCGCGCGCATCAAGGCGCGGGTGGCGGTCCTCGTGCGCACCCTGCCGCCGGGCGTCCAGCTGGTGCCGTTCTACGACCAGACCGAACTGGTCGGCCGCACCACCCACACCATCCAGAAGAACCTGCTGCTGGGAGGCGCGCTCGTCGTCCTGCTACTGTGGGCTTTTCTTCGCAACATCGCGGCGAGCCTGATCGTGGCCGTCGTCATTCCGTTCTCGATGCTGTGGGCCTTCATCATGATGCGCTGGTTCGGTTTCTCGGCGAACCTCATGAGCCTCGGCGCACTGGACTTCGGGCTCCTCGTCGATGGCTCGGTGGTGATCGTGGAGAACATCATGCGCCGTTCCGGCGATCCCGGCGGGCCGGGCGAGCGCATCCGGAAGGCGACCGTCGAGGTGGGCCGCCCGGTGGTATTCGGCATCGCCATCATCATCGCCGTCTACCTGCCGATCTTCGCGCTCGAGGGCACCGAGCGGAAGATGTTCGTCCCCATGGCGTTCACCGTGGTGGCGGCCATCCTGGGATCCCTCCTGATCGCGCTGACACTGGTTCCTGCACTGGCCCGGATGTTCCTGCAGCGGGCGAAGGAACCGCATTCCCCCCGGTTCGAGCGCTTCCGCGAAGGCTACCGGGCCTTCCTCGCGCGCACCCTTCGCCACCCCAGCCTGATCATCGGCACGCTGGGTGTGCTCTTCCTCGGGGCGATCATCGGCGGGACGCGACTGGGGCGGGAGTTCATGCCCCGCCTCGACGAAGGCAGCGTGCTGGTCCAGTCACGACGCCTGCCGTCGACGGCGCTTGGCCAGGGCATGGACTATTCCGTGGCGATCGAGCGGGCACTCCTGACGCTGCCCGAGGTGAGGAGCGCGGTGAGCAAGCTCGGCCGCCCGGACCTCGCCACGGAGGCCATGGGCACCTACGAATCGGATACCTACGTGGGCCTGCGCGACCGGAACGAGTGGCGACCCGGCGGGAAGGATGCCTTGCTCCGCGCCATGGACAGCGTTCTCAGCGCCATCCCCGGGCTCAGCTTCGCCTTCACCCAGCCGATCCAGATGCGACTCGACGAGGCGGAGACCGGGATCACCACCGATGTAGGCGTGAAGGTGATCGGCTCGGATCCCGATACGCTGGCGATGCTGGCCGGGCGGGTGGAGCGGGTGCTTACGGGTGTGTCCGGCGCCGCCGAAGTGCGAGCGACGGCGGCATCGAGGATCAAGCAGGTGCGCATCACGCTGGATCGCGCGACGATGGCGCGTTACGGCGTGGGCAGCGGTACAGTTGGCGCCGAGGTGGAGCGGGCGCTGGGCGCATCCATCGCCACGGCGGTGGTGGATGGCCCGCGCCGCATCGGCGTCGCGGTGCGGATGCCCGACGCGACCAGCATCGATCCGGCGCTCTTCCGGTTGCTGCCCATTCCCGTGGCGGGCGGGGCAGTGGTTCCCCTCGGCACCCTGGCAAGGGTCGAGCTCGCCGAGTCGCCGGAAGCCTACGCGCACGAAGGCGGGCAGCGGCTGGTCGTGGTGGGCGCCAACATCCGCGGTCGCGATGTGGTGGGTTTCGTGGATGACGCCAGCGCCCAGCTTGGCACCCAGGTGCCGCTGCCAACAGGCTACCGCTACGAATGGGGCGGCCAGTACACGCACCAGCGCACGGCGCTCCAGCGCCTCGCGATCCTGGTTCCCCTCGCCATCCTCGCGATCTACCTGCTCCTCTTCGCTGCCTTCCAGCGGGTACGACAGGCGGCCCTGGTGCTCGCCAACGTGCCCTTTGCACTGGTGGGCGGTGTAGCCGCGCTCTGGATCACCGGGCTTAACCTGAGTCTCTCGGCATCGATCGGGTTCATCGCGCTCTTTGGGATCGCGGTCCTGAACGGCGTCGTGATGGTGAGCTCGATCAACGACCTCCGCGCCCAGGGGACCGATGTCGTCACGGCCACGCTCGATGGGGCGGCCAGTCGTATCCGTCCCGTGCTCATGACCGCGCTGGTCGCTGGCCTCGGCTTCGTGCCGATGGCCATTTCGCACTCGCCGGGCGCGGAGATCCAGCGCCCGCTGGCAACCGTCGTCATCGGCGGGCTGCTGACCTCGACGCTGCTGACCCTGCTGGTGCTGCCGGTCCTGTACGTGACCGTCGAGCGGTACTTCGAGGCGTTCCGCCTCTATCGCCGCCGCGCAACGGGCCTCGCGCCCGTCGCGGCCGGCTCCTGAGGCCTACCAATCGCATGGAGGGATTATGAATTACCCGCACCTGCACCTCATGATCAACCACGTCCCCGTGCTCGGGTCCATCCTGGCGCTCCTGTTGCTGACCTGGGCCCTGGTAACGCGCCGGCGCGACTTCATCCGGCTCAGCCTCTTCGTGACGCTGCTCGCAGGGCTCTCGGTCTACCCCGCCTTCTTCACCGGCGACGAGGCGGACGAGCAGCTCGAGGATGTGCAGGGTTTCGACCACGACGTCGTGGAGGAACACGAGGAGGCGGCCGACTGGGCGCTCTGGATCCTGCTGGGTACGGGGGCCGTGGCTGCCTTGGGACTCTGGGCCAGCCGGAAGGACCGGGAGGTGCCACGCTGGGCCGGCACGGCGGTAATCGTGGGACTCCTGTTCTCGGCGTCGGCGATTGCGCGGACCGCCTGGCTGGGTGGGGAGATCCGTCACCCGGAAACGACGGGGCCGTTGTGGGCGCCGCCGGATGTATCCAAGTCGGTGCTGCTCGATTCAGCCTCCACCCCGCGGCGCGGCGACCGCGACTGAGCTCAGGGCCCGGTCGTGTCTTCCACGACCGTGCCCAGGCTGTCGCTGTCGCCGCCGAGGTGGGCATCATCCATGATGAAACTGTCGGAAGGAATGAGCACGCCGTCGGCGCCGAGGATGCGGAACAGCCGCCACTCGGCCTGGCGAGCGGCCCACGGCCGGGGGCCTTCGTACATGAGGGCAACGAGCAGCACGCCGTTCGGCCGGCCGAGATACCCAACCACGTTGGAGACCTGGGCCAAGGTGCCGGTCTTGGCCCTTACCACGCCGGCTCCCGGCAATCCAGAGGACAGCTTGTGCAGGGTCCCGGACCCGTTGGCAGGGAGCAGCATCGGAAACGTGCGGCCGGCGGGCGTGAGCGGATAGCGCGCCAGGTAGTTGATGAACGCGTGGGGCGTCATGCGATTGTCATAGGAGAGACCGCTGCCGTCCACGAGATGCACCGCCTCGGGCATGCCCGTGATCGATGCCACGTGGGCCGTAAGGCGCGCTGACGCGCTGTCCCCACGGCCGGCGGCCCACTGCAGGAGCAGTTCCGCACCAGGGTTGAGGCTACGCCGGTTCACTTCGCTCGCCACGCTGTCAAAGACCGCCGACTGCACCTCGGCGAGCACGCGGGACGCGTCGCTCGTCATGGCGCGGTTGGTACCGTTCCGGTCCCACGTGATCCCCTCGTCCGCCAAGGCCTGCGCCCACACCGCATCGAGTACCTGCTTCGGGTTGACCATCGTGGCCAGCAGCGTCCGCTGGCGCGACCGCGTGCCGATCGTACCATTGACCACCAGCCGCCCATCAGCACCCTGGCTCAGTGACAGCCGGGTGCGCCGGCCGCTTCGGGTCATGGCGCGCACCGTCACCATCGACGAAAGGCCGCGCGGGGACGCACTGACCATTACGGCGCGCGATCCTGCCTTCGCGCCGGGGCTCACCCCGACCAGCACCACGTTCTCGTGGAACATCAGCGGCCCCACCAGGGGCGCGAAGCTGCGGCCGCGATGCTTGCTGGACCAGACGACGGGGTAGACCGCGTCGGCGGAGCCGGTCTGGCTCGTGAGTTCCAGCGGACCCCGGAGCTGCCTGATTCCGGCGATGCGGAGCTGGGCGGCGAGGTCGCGGAGCATCGGGCCGGTGCCAGGCAGGCGCTCGAGGGTCACGTCGCCATTGAGCTCCATCCACCAGCGTCCCTTCCACTCCCCGGCATCGGAGAGCTGGCCGACCCCGATGATGCGGGTCTCGCGCCGGGAATCACCGCCGACCAGTGAGCGGGCAAAGCCTGTGGTAAGGAGCTTGACGGTGGAGGCGGGGACGAACGGCACGTCGAGGTTGGTCGACCACAGGATCCTGCCCTGCTGGTCCGCCACGGCGACGCCCCACTTGCCGCGCGCGAGCTTGAGGGCCATCGGATACCAGGCCCCGACCTGCTCCTCCACCCAGGACCCGCTCGTCTGGGCCGGGAGGGGCCGCGTCGAGCAGAGGCCGATCAGGAGGAGCAGGCCGAGAAATCGTCTCATCTACTTGAGGAGCACCTTGGCGATGGTCTGCAGCTGCATGTTGCTGCTCCCCTCGTAGATGGTCCCGATCTTGGCGTCGCGATAGAACTTCTCGGCCGGGTACTCCTTCGAGTAG
>Ga0070668_100002282_pt1 | contig 14139 bp, 10 predicted proteins | sample KBSS43metaG_FD_64661 | JGI IMG/M metagenome (GOLD analysis project Ga0070668, IMG submission 64661) | Switchgrass rhizosphere microbial communities from Kellogg Biological Station, Michigan, USA - KBS S4-3 metaG | ecosystem: Host-associated > Plants > Roots > Rhizosphere > Soil ... | reverse complement strand
GGTACTGCCGCAGAAGCATCAGCATGACTTCGTGGTTTGCAGTCGCTAGCGGGTAAGCAAGTGCGCCAAACAGTCGTACGCGATTCCCAGCAATGCATGCCTTCCGGATGAGTGCCATGCCAGGCCGCAGCAACGCAATTCAGAGGATTCATGGTTAACGCATTACGCTGGAGGGTATCCGGCGCAATGCTGCTGCAGCTCGCGGCCGAGCTCTCGTGGCTGTTCGTCGCAGCGATCCTCGCGCTCGCTCTGCACGGCAATTCGACTCGCCCGCTGGGGACGCTGGCGCCGGCGCTCGTGTTCGCCGTCCTGATGGTGTTTCTCAACGGCGCGTTCGGCCTCTATCGCAGGGACCACAAGCTCCGTTTCGGGGAATACGTCACGCGACTGTTTCTCGCGATGCTGATCGGTGCGCCGATCGCATACCTCGTCGCCGCCGTGCTGCCCGGAGGCGACGATTTCCAGAGCACGTTCCGCGAAGCCGTCGTCCTGGCCTTCGGAGGGCTCGTCCTCGTCCGCCAGGTCGTGGTGTGGCATCTGGTCCCGGCCCTGCTGCCGCACCGGGTGCTGGTTCTCGGCACGGGACCTGAAGCGCGAGTCGTCGAAGCCTCGCTGGCTGCGGCCGATCCGCCGGGACTGCAGCTGGTCGGCTTCTATGCGCTGGAGAAGGTGCAGGAATGCGTCGTGTCGCCGCGCAACATCGTCGCCAGTGCCGCACCGCTGGAGGCGACGGTCAGGAACCTCGGAATCAACGAAATCATCGTCGCGGTGCGTGAGCAGCGCGGCGGAGTCCTGCCCTTGCGCGCGCTGCTCGACTGCCGACTCGCCGGCGTCCAGGTCACCGATCTCGCCCGCTTCTTCGAGCGCGTGCACGGGCATATACCCATCGAATCATTGAAGGCGAGCTGGCTCATCTACGGCAACGGATTTCGCCAGGACTGGCTGCGCGGGGTCGTGAAGCGGCTGTTCGACATCGTCGTCGCAGCTGGATTGCTGATCCTCACGCTGCCGATCATCACCGTGACGGCGCTGGTGATCGCGATGGAGAGCGGGCTGCCGATCATCTATCGGCAGGAACGCGTCGGGCTGCGTGGCAAGACGTTCAACCTGCTGAAGTTCCGCAGCATGCGCAAGGACGCCGAACGCCACGGCGAAGCGCGCTGGGCCACCGAGGGCGACCCGCGCGTTACCGCATTCGGACGTTTCCTGCGCCGCACGCGCATGGACGAACTGCCGCAACTGATCAATGTCCTGAACGGCGAAATGAGCTTCGTCGGCCCGCGTCCGGAGCGGCCGGTGTTCGTGGCGATGCTGACCGAGCAGATTCCGTTCTATGCGGTCCGGCAGAGTGTCAAGCCGGGCATCACCGGCTGGGCGCAAGTGCGCTATTCGTATGGCGCGACCGTGGAGCAGTCGGTCAAGAAGCTCGAGTACGACCTCTACTATGTCAAGAATCACTCCCTGTTCCTGGACGTACTGATCCTGCTCGAGACGGTACGCGTCGTGCTTCACGGGGAGGGAGCACGGTAGGTCCGATGCGCGCCGCTTCCGCGGGCTTCGCGGGACCGGCTCGTCGCCGTCGGCGTACCGCGCTCGCCGGGTGTGCGCAGAGCCCGGCCCTGACGCGGGTCAGCGGCCCACAGCGGCCGCCCCGTCCTGACCCCGGTATATTGCTCAACTCGCGCGCACCTACCGACCGACCGTGAACGACAGCGCTCTCGCCGACGCTGCACTTTGGAGCTACGGAGTGGCAGCGGCATGCTTCGTGGCCTTTGCCGTCCGGCTGGCCCTGGGATGGCGCTCGAGCCCACGCGCGCTGCTGCTCGTCGCGGCGACGTTGTGCACGGTGCTTTGGGCGGCGAGCGGCGTAGCGTTCGCGCGCTGGCCGGGCCCTGTGACATGGCTCGCATCGTCGGCGTTCGACGCGGTCCGATATGCGTTCTGGTTCCTGTTCCTCGGCCACCTTTTTACGGGTGAGCGAGAGACCGCCGCGCACGTTGCGCCGGCACCTCTGATACCCAAGTGGGCCGCCGCGATCGTCACGGCCGCGCTGGTCGCGACGGTGATTCTGACGGAAACGCGCCCATTCCTGCCGATCACGGATGCAAACGGCAGGACGCTGGTGTTCGGAATCCATCTCGGGCTCGCCGTCTTCGGACTGATATTCATCGAGCAGGTGATGCGTCGCGCGCATCCGCAAGCGCGCTGGGCGCTGAAGCCCCTGTGCCTCGGACTGGCCGGCGTGTTCGCGTTCGACCTGTTCTTTTACGCGGACGCGATGCTGTTCGGACGGCTCGACGCCAACGTGTGGCTGGCCCGCGGGATCGTGAACGCCCTGGTCATCCCGTTCATCGCGGTCGCCACGGCACGGAACACCGGCTGGACGATCGAGATGCACTTGTCCCGCAGCGCGGTGTTCCATTCGACGGCGGTCCTGGTGTCGGGTGTATTCCTGCTGACCATCGCGGCGGCCGGATATTTCGTCCGCTACGTCGGCGGCGAATGGGGAACCGCATTCCAGATCGCGTTCTCGTTCGCTGCGCTCCTGATCACGGTGCTCGTGGTATCGTCGGGCAGCTTCCGTTCGAAGCTGCGGGTGTTCGTCAGCAAGCATTTCTTCTCGTACCGCTACGACTACCGCGAGGAGTGGCTGCGGTTCACGCGCACGCTGGCGGCGGAGAACTCGCTGCAGGGCGTCCAGGAACACTGCATCGAGGCGTTGGCCGATCTCGTCGAAAGTCCCGGCGGCGTTCTGTGGCTCAAGAACGAGCACGACGTCTTCCGTCCGGCGGCGCGATGGAACATGCCGCCGATCGATGTGGCGGAACCGGCCGACGCACCCCTGGCCGCATTTCTCCAGCGAACGGGCTGGGTGGTCGACCTGGGTGAGTATGCGCAGGCGCCGGATCGGTACCCGGAGCTCGTGTTGCCCGAGTGGCTTTCGTCGGTGCCGGCAGCGTGGCTCGTCGTACCGCTGGTGTCCGGGACGGCGCTGATCGGTTTCGTCGTGCTGGCTACGCCGCGCGCGGCGATCGAAGTCAACTGGGAAGTACTCGACCTGCTGAAGACAGCCAGCCGGCAGGCGGCGAGCTACCTCGGACAGTATCGAGCGACCGAAGCGTTGCTCGAGGCGCGCAAGTTCGACGCGTTCAACCGGATGTCGGCTTTCGTCGTCCACGATCTGAAGAACCTCGTCGCCCAGCTCTCACTGATGTTGAAGAATGCCGAACGTCACAGCGACAACCCCGAATTCCGGCGCGACATGCTGGTCACGGTCGACCACGTGGTCGAGCGGATGAACCACCTGATGCTGCAGTTGCGCACCGGAACGACGCCGGTGGAGAAGCCACAGCTCACCGACCTCGAATGGGTCGTGCGCCGCGTATGCTTGGCGAAGTCCGGACAGCAACGGCCGATTGCACTCGAGCTGACACCCGGCGTGTCGACGATCGGACACGACGAGCGGCTTGACCACGTGATCGGGCACCTCGTCCAGAATGCGCTCGACGCGACGTCCGACGGTGGCGGTGTGACGGTTCGCCTTGCGCGCGAGGGTCCGTCGGCGGTGCTCGAAGTCATCGACACCGGGGTCGGGATGAGCGAGGAGTTCATCCGCGACCGCCTGTTCAAGCCGTTCGAGACCAGCAAGCCGGCCGGCATGGGCATCGGCGTCTATGAGAGTGCGCAGTACGTCGCCGCGCTGGGCGGGCAGATCCACATCGACAGCACGGAGAAGGCGGGCACCCGCGTGCGGGTCGTGCTGCCGGCAGCGGATGGCGTCGCAAGTCCCAACGCAGAACCGGCGGTACCGGCGTGAGCGACGCGCGGCGACCACTGCTCATCGTCGAAGACGATCCCGCGCTGCTGAAGCAGATGCGGTGGGCGTTCGACAAGTACGAGACGATCATCGCCGGCGATCGGGAGTCCGCGATCGCCCAGCTCCGGCGCTTCGAGCCGGCGGTGGTCACGATGGACCTCGGTTTGCCGCCGCGGCCCGACGATCCGACCGAAGGGTTGCGCCTGCTCGACGAAATACAGTCGCTGGCGCCGGACACCAAGGTGATCGTGCTCACCGGGCAGGACGATCGTGCCAACGCCCTGACGGCCATCGGGCTTGGCGCCTACGACTTCTGCACGAAGCCGTTCGAGCCGGAAATACTGACCTGGACGATCGATCGCGCATTTCGCGTCCACGAGCTGCAGGAGGAGAACCGGCGTCTGCAGGCGATGCAGCAGTCGCCGGCGATGTCGGGAATCGTCACCCGCGACCCGGAGATGCTCCGCATCCTGCGCACGATCGAAAAAGTCGCGCCGACATCGGCGACCGTGCTGATCCTCGGCGAATCGGGAACCGGCAAGGAGCTGCTTGCGCGCGCGCTGCACGACCTGTCGCCGCGGCACACCCGGAAGTTCGTTGCGATCAATTGCGCGGCGATTCCCGAGACGCTGCTCGAAAGCGAGCTGTTCGGCTACGAAAAAGGCGCCTACACGGGAGCGGCCAAGCAGACGATCGGAAAGATCGAGACGGCGCACGGCGGCACGCTGTTCCTCGACGAGGTCGGCGACCTGCCGGTGTCGCTACAGGCGAAACTGCTGCGGTTCCTTCAGGAGCGTGTCATCGAGCGCGTCGGTGGGCGCCAGGAGATCGCGGTCGACGTGCGCATCGTGGGGGCGACGCATCAAAGCCTCAAGGATCAGATCACCGCCGGAAAGTTTCGCGAGGATCTCTATTACCGGCTGGCCGAGATCATCGTCGAGATCCCGCCGCTGCGCGCGCGCAAGGGCGATGCAGCGCTGCTGGCCCACGGCTTCGCGCAGCGCTTTGCCGCCGAGCAGCGCAGGGGTGCGATGACGCTGTTGCCCGACGCCGTCAACGCGATAGAAGCGCATCCGTGGTCGGGCAACGTCCGGGAACTCGAGAATGTCATGAAACGCGCGGTCATCATGGCGGAGACGCTGACGATCACCGCCGCCGACATCGGCATTGCGCCCGGCGACGTCGACGATGCCGTTTTCAACCTGCGGCAGGTCAGGGACGACGCCGAGCGCTCGGCCGTCCTGCGCGTCCTCGGGCGCGTCAACGGCAATCTGAGCAAGGCGGCCGAGCTTCTTGGCGTTAGCCGCCCTACGCTCTACGACCTGATGCACCGCCTGGGTCTCAAATGAACATGGAAAAGGTCTGATCATGATCAACGGACGTTTGTACCGCGCCATCGCGGTCGTCATGCTCGTTGCCGCGGTCGCCGCCTGTGGCCGCGGAGACCCCGCGTCGTTCATCGCGTCGGCACGCTCGTACATGGCGAAGTCGGACTACCCCGCCGCCATCATCGAGCTCAAGAACGCGCTGAAGGGGGCGCCGGACAATGCCGAAGCGCGTTTCCTGCTGGCCAAGGCGCTGCTGGAGTCCGGCGATGTGGTCTCCGCGGAAACGGAAGCGCGCAAGGCGCTCGACCTCAAGTATCCGCCGGACGACGCGTATCCGGTGCTCGCGCGTTCGCTGATGCGACAAGGTGAACACAAGAAACTGCTCGCCGACGTGGACGACGGCAAGCTGACGAGCCCCGACGCACGTGCCGAAGTGCTGACCGCTCGCGGTTTTGCCTATCTCAGCCTCGGGCAGAGCAAGGAGGCACTGCAGACGATCGAGCGTGCGCTTGCCGCGCAGCCGAAGAGCGTCAATGCGCGCGTCGCGAGGGCGGTCATCGCGGCCACCCAGGGCGATGCCCAGGGTGCGCTCAAGATCGTCGATGCCGCGCTCGTCGATGCGCCGAGCGACATCGACGGTCTGCTGTTGAAAGCGGATCTCGAAGCGGCGCTGAACAAGAGCGAGGACGCGATCAGGACGCAGGAACGGATCGTCGCGATCAAGCCCGATTCGATGCCTGCGCGGCTGGGACTCATCTCCAACCTGATCAGGCTCGGCCAGCTCGACAAGGCGGCGGAACAGCTCGATGCCCTGAAGAAGATCGCGCCGCGCGATCCTCGCACAATGTACTCCGAGGCGCTGATTGCCTATGTTCGCCGCAACATGCCTGCCGCTCGCGAAGCGATCGAGCGTGTCGTGCAGACCAATCCCGAGCATCTTCCGTCACGCTACCTGTCGGCGCTGATCTACTACCAGCTCGGTTCGTACGCGGCGGCCGAAGACGCGCTGCGCGCGGTGCTCGCGAAAGCGCCGAACAACGACAGTGTCCGCAGAATTCTCGCCGCGACGTACCTTAAGCGCGGTCGTGCGACGCAGGCGCTGGAAACGCTCGAGCCGTCGCTCGCCCGCGTGCCCAACGACGGCGACGTCCTGCGCACGATGGGCGAGATCCACTTTGCCCTCAACAATCTCCCCAAGTCGACCGAGTACTTCGAGCGGGCGAATGCGCTGGACAAGGGCAATACCGCAAGCCGCGTACGGCTGGCGCAGGTCCGCCTCGCCACCGGCGACTCCGGACGGGCGCTGGCGGACCTCGAGAACCTCGCGACGGCCGAGCCCAAACGAAATGAGCCCGACCTCGCGCTGATCAACGCCCACATCTCGCGCCGCGAATACGACAAGGCGCTTGCTGCGGCGACCGCGCTCGAAGCCAAGCAGCCGGCAAGTCCGGTCGGGCCCAACGCCAAGGGCGTCGTCTACATGGTGAAGCGCGACTTCCCCAAGGCGCGCGCCAGCTTCGAACGGGCGCTCGCCATCGAGCCCGAGTACTCGCCCGCGTTGCAAAATCTCGCGCGGGTCGATGTCGCGCAGCGTGACTTCGCCGGGGCACGCAAGCGCTACGAGCAGATGCTGGCGAAGGACCCGAAGAGCGAGACGGCGCTGCTGGCGCTGGCCGAATTGCTCGCGATCAGCAGGGCGCCGCCTGCCGACATCAGGGCGGCGCTGCAGCGGGCGATCGCCGCCAATCCGACGTCGGCGCGCTCGCGGCTCGCGCTCATCAGCTACAACAGTCAGGTGCGCGATTGGCCGGCAGCGATTGCCGCCGCACAGGCTGCGCAAGCCGCATTGCCCGACAATGCGCAAATCGTCGAAATGCTCGGCGCAACGCAGCAACTCGCCGGCGAAACCAACCAAGCGCTCGCGACGCTGCGGAGAGCAGCCGAAATGCAGCCGGAGAATCCGGCGCCGCTGCTGCGCCTCGCCGATGCGCAGATCAAGGCCAAGGATTACGACGGCGCGACGGCAACCCTGCGCAACGCCGTCGCCGTGCGGCCCGACAACTCCGCGCTGTGGACGGTGCTGGCGGGCGTTTACGTCGACGCCGGACGCGCCGACGCGGGAATTGCCGAGGCCCGAAAGATCCAGAGGGAGCGCCCTGATCGCGCAACGGGGTTCGCGCTCGAGGGCGACATCTTCGCGCGCCAGCAGAAGTGGTCCGAGGCGACCGCCGCCTACCGCACGGCGTTCGCTCGCCAGCCGAGCGCCAATGTCGCCGGGCGGTTGCATGGCGTGCTGATCGCTGCGGGCAAGCAGGACGAGGCGAATGCCGTCGTCCAGAAGTGGCTCTCGCAGCACCCGGACGACGTCTTGCTGCGCGCGTATCTCGCGCAACGCAGCCTGATCAGCAAGGACTACCGAGCTGCAGTGCAGCAGCTGCGCCCGGCGGTCCAGATCGAGCCCGACAACGTCGTCCTCCTGAACAACCTGGCTTGGGCGCTGGGCGAACTGAACGATCCCGCGGCCGTCGAGTATGCCGAGCGCGCGTACGCGCTTGGCCCCGGCAGCGCGGCAACCGCCGACACTTACGGCTGGCTGCTGGTCAAGCGCGGCGATGTACCGCGCGGGCTTGAACTGCTCCGCAAAGCCGTGGAGCTTGCGCCCGGCGACGTGGAGATCCGGCTCCACCTGGCGAAGGCGCTGCTCAAGTCGGGCGACAAGGCGGCAGCCCGAAAGGAACTCGACGTCGTCATGAAGCCGGAATCCGCGGCGCCGCTGCGCGCCGAGGCCGGGAAGCTTCTCAAGGAGTTGTGAAATGGCGGACTCGACGACGACTTCGATTCACCGATGACCGGACTCCAACAATACGACGCGCTCCGCGCGCGCAGACTCGACTCATGACCACCAGCTCGACCATCGCAGTCGTCGGACTCGGATACGTCGGCCTTCCGCTCGCCGTCGAGTTCGGCAAGAAGTTCAGGACGATCGGATTCGATCTGTCCGAGCCCAAGATCGCCGCGTATCGCCGAGGCGTCGACCCCACCGGCGAAATATCGGCCGATGAATTCAGGGCCGCCACGATGCTCAACGTCACGACGGACCCGGCGTCGCTCGCGGAGGCGGATTTCATCGTCGTGGCGGTGCCGACGCCGGTCGACATCGCCCATCAGCCGGACTTCGGGCCGCTGCTTGGCGCCAGCGAATCGGTGGGGCGCAACCTGAAACGCGGCGCGACCGTCGTGTTCGAGTCGACCGTCTACCCCGGCGCCACGGAAGAGATCTGCGTGCCGGTGATCGAGAAACACTCGGCGATGCAGTGGAAGCGCGATTTCTTTGTCGGCTACTCGCCGGAGCGGATCAATCCGGGCGACCGCGAGCATTCGCTGACCCGGATCACCAAGGTGGTCTCCGGCGACACGCCGGAAACGCTCGAGAAGGTGGCGGATGTGTATGGGAGCATCATCACCGCCGGCGTCCATCGCGCGAGCTCGATTAAGGTGGCGGAAGCCGCGAAGGTCATCGAGAATACACAGCGCGACCTCAACATCGCGCTGATGAACGAGCTCTCGCTGATCTTCCACAAGATCGGCATCGATACGACGGAAGTGCTCGAGACGGCCGGAACCAAGTGGAACTTCCTCGGTTTCCGGCCGGGGCTGGTGGGCGGGCACTGCATCGGCGTCGATCCGTATTACCTGACGCACAAGGCCGACATGCTCGGCTATCACCCGCAGGTGATCCTGGCCGGCCGGCGGATCAACGACGGCATGGGCAAGTACATCGCCGGCGAGACGGTCAAGCACATGATCCAGGCCGGCCGCAACATCAAGGGAGCGCACGTCAACGTGCTCGGTCTCACCTTCAAGGAAAACGTACCGGACCTCCGCAACTCGCGCGTGATCGACGTCATCCGTGAGCTCGAATCGTTCGGCATCGTCGTCCACGTTCACGATCCGGTCGCCGATCCGGCGGAAGCAATGCACGAGTACGGCGTGCCGTTGGCCGCATGGGATGACCTGCCGCGGGCGGACGCCATCGTGGCCGCGGTTGCGCATCGCGAGTTCAAGGTCCGGTCGATCGACGATATCGTCGCCAAGGTCGCCGCCGACGGGCTCTACGTGGACGTCAAGTGCCAGGCCGACGCGGCGGTGCTGCGCTCGCGCGGCCTCGTCGTCTGGAGACTCTGATGAGTGTTGGTGCCCCTGCCGATGCCTACGTCGCGGCGTGCGCGCAGTTGCGTGCACGACCGTTGCGGTGGCTGGTGACCGGCAGCGCCGGATTCATCGGCTCGCACCTGGTCGAAGCGTTGCTTGAACTCGGGCAGCACGTGGTCAGCCTCGACAACTTTGCAACCGGACATCGTCGCAATCTCGAGGAAGTCCGCGACGCCGTGGGCGCCGACGGCTGGGCGAGACATGCATTTCGCGAGGCCGACATTGTCGATCCGGACGCATGCCGGCGTGCGTGCGAAGGGATCGACATCGTGCTGCACGAAGCGGCGCTGGGGTCGGTCCCACGCTCGATCGCCGACCCGCTGCAAACGCACGCGGCCAACGCGACAGGATTTCTCAACATGCTCGTCGCCGCGCGCGACGCCGGCGTGACGCGCTTCGTCTACGCCGCGTCGAGCTCGACGTACGGCGATCACCCGGGCCTGCCCAAGGTCGAGGACAGCATCGGCCGCCCTTTGTCGCCGTACGCGGTGACCAAGCTCGTCGACGAGCTGTACGCCGATGTCTTCGGCCGCTGCTACGGAATGGCGACGATCGGACTCCGCTATTTCAACGTGTTCGGACGACGGCAGGATCCGGAAGGCGCGTATGCCGCGGTGATCCCGAGATGGGTCGACGCGATGCTGCACGGATCGGCGGTGGTCATTCACGGCGACGGCGAGACGACGCGCGATTTCTGCCATGTCTCGAACGTCGTGCGGGCCAACGTGCTCGCGGCGACGGCGTCGGACCCCGGCGCAACGAACCAGGTCTACAACGTCGCGGTGGGCGGCAGGACGTCGCTTCGCGATCTGCACACGGCACTGCGCGAGCTTCTGCACGAACGGCATCCGGCGCTTGTGATTCCGCCGCCGCGGCACGAGGATTTCCGCCCCGGCGACGTTCGTCACTCGCAGGCGGATATTGGAAAGGCGCGGCGGCTTCTCGGCTACGCGCCGGTTCGCGACATACGATCGGGCCTGCGCGAGGCGCTGCCCTGGTACGAGACGCGGTCGGCGCTGCCCGCCGCCGCGGCATCGGAGGATCGCCATGTTCGGGGCGCGGCGTAGCCGGCGGCGCGGGCAACGGATCCCGTGCCGCGGCCGGTGGCGGCCGGCGCTGTGCGCGCTTGCATGGGTTGCCGGAGCCGCGGTGGCCGAGGACTTCGGCCCCGTCGATTCTCCGTCGCCGCCCGCACTGGTCGCGCAGGCGCGCGCCTTCGAGCACGGGGAGGGCGTACGCAGGGATCTGCCGAAAGCGGCGGAGCTCTATTGCCGCGCCGCCCGCGGCGGCAATACGGACGCGCAGTACAGCCTCGGCTGGATGTATGCGATCGGCCGCGGCGTGACGCGCGACGACGCGATCGCCGGGACGTTGCTCGACCTGGCGGCCGCCGCCGGGCATCCGGACGCGCAGCGCGCGCTCGCGCTGGTCGGCACCGAGCGCGCCAGCGTTCCCGATTGTGTGCCGCCGCCACCGCTGCCGGTCGTCGCGATCGAATTGCTGCCGCCCGCGCCGGCCGGCGAGTCGCCGGATCCATTTGCCGGACTGCCACCAGCGAAGCAGAAGATCGCTCAGGCCGTGGCCAAACTCGCGCCGCGCTATGCGATCGATCTGCGTCTCGCGTTGGCCATCGTCGCCGTCGAATCCAATTTCGAGCCTGGCGCCCGCTCGCCGAAAGACGCCCGGGGACTGATGCAGCTGATTCCGGACACCGCCGCGCGTTTCAGCGTGAAGAATCCGCACGACGTCAACGACAACGTACGCGGCGGGCTTGCCTACCTGCGCTGGCTGCTCGCGTATTATCAGGGGCAGGTTCCATTGGCAGCAGCGGCTTACAACGCCGGGGAAAGGGCGGTCGACCGGTACCGCGGGATCCCTCCGTATCCCGAGACGCGCGACTATGTGCAGCGGGTGCTGCGCCTGTTCGGGAACGCATGGCATCCGTACGACGCGCGCGTCGTGGCGCCGACAGAATTCCTGGTATCCGACGACGACGACCCTTCGTAGAGGCGCACGACATGCACCTGTTCCCTGCGCGCGCGGCGCCGCGCATCGCTGCAGCGGCGGCCGCGCTGGCGACGATGCTGCTGCCGGTTGGCGGAGCGCGCGCGGACAATGCGATCGACACGATCGCACGCGTCAAGGTTTCCGTGGTTGCCGTGGGCACGTACGAGCGCACGCGCACGCCGGCGTTCGAGTTCAAGGGAACCGGATTCGCCGTCGGCGACGGACTGTCGATCATCACCAACGCGCACGTCGTGCCCCGATTGCTCGAGGGCGCGAAGATGGAGACACTCGGTATCGTGATTCCGTTGCCGGGCGGTACGCAGGTCGAATTTCGCGAGGCGAAGCAGGTGGCGACCAGCGCGGACGTGGACCTCGCTTTGCTGCGCATCGGTGGCGCCCCGTTGCCGGCGCTGAAGATCGGGGATTCCGATACGGTCCGGGAAGGGCAGAGCGTGTTGTTCACCGGCTATCCGATCGGCAATACGCTGGGACCCTTCGCGGCGACGCACCGGGGAATGGTGTCCGCGATTTCGCCGATCGCCATTCCCCAGGCCCGCGCCGGCGAGCTCGACCCCAAAGTGATCCGCCGCCTGAGCCTCGGCAGCTTTCCGATCTTCCAGCTCGACGCCGTGGCCTATCCGGGGAACAGCGGCAGCCCGGTGATCGACGTCGATACCGGCGAGGTCATCGGTGTGATCAACATGGTGCTGATCAAGGGAACGAAGGAATCTGTGCTGACGCAGCCGAGCGGCATCACGTACGCCGTTCCGGCCAAGCACCTTCGCTCGCTGCTGCAGCAGTCCCGCTAGGTTGCAGGCCGCCCGCATCGGCCGTTGCCGGGCTCCTGTCGAATCTCTAACCTTCGTCCGCGCGCGCCTTGGCTGACCCCATCTGGCTGAAGGCGATCTTGAAGGCACTGGTGCTGCCGCCGGCGGGGCCGCTGCTGCTGGCCCTTTTCGGTCTCGCGGTCGGCGCGCGGTTTCCGCGCATCGGGAGAACGCTGGCCGCGACAGGAATCCTGGCGCTGCTGGTGCTTTCGATGCCGGTGGTGGCCACGCTTTTGCTGCGCGCCGTCGATTCGTCGCCGCCGCTCGACGCGGCCGAGGCGCGCACGGCGCAGGCGATCATCATCCTGGGCGGGGGAACGCGCCGCAATGCCGCCGAGTACGAGGGCGATACGCTGGGGCGCCTCACGCTGGAGCGCGTGCGCTACGGCGCGCGCGTGGCGCGGACGACTGGGCTTCCGGTGCTGGTCACCGGCGGCTCGGTCTTCGGTGGCGAGACCGAGGCGAAACTGATGCAGGCGGCGCTGACCATGGAGTTCGGCGTCGACGTGCGCTGGGCCGAGGACCGTTCGCGGACGACGCACGAAAACGCCGTCTATTCGTCCCCCATGCTGCTCGCGGCCGGTGTTCGCCGCGTCGTTCTCGTCGCGCACGCATTCGACATGCCGCGCGCGAGCGCCGAGTTCGCCGCCGCCGGCATCACGACGATCGCGGCGCCGACCGGTATTCCCTCGCGCGACCCGCCCGAGCCGCTCGACTACCTTCCCAGCATCGTGGGTCTGGAGCGGAGCTACTACGCGCTCTATGAAATGCTGGCGAACGCCGTGCGCTGGGCGAACGCGGGCCGTTAGGCGGACGATCTCGGCTTTATCGCTTGCCGCGGTTTGCACAGTCGGCACAGGCGAAAAAAAAGGCCACGGATGAACTCGTGGCCCCCTCGATCGTGGAAACGCAGTCCGTTCCCGAAGTCCTACGTGGTTCCGATCACTTGCACCCTATACGCGCTGAATCGTTACGACGTCGCCTTCTGGCCGCGGCGCCGCTTGAGGAAGACCATCATCGCCATCAGCGCCGCGCCGATCAGCAGCAGCGGTGCCGGTTCCGGCACCAGGAGAACGGTCCGCCCCGGCGGGGTGGCCGTGACGAAGTCCTGGTTGCCAACTCTCGTCCAGCTGAAGACGTTCCACAGGCCCTGCGCCGGCGGATTGCCGAGGTTGTTCAACAACGTCTGCGCCAACCCGAGCGTAGTCGCATCGCCACTGGTGGCATAAAATTCACCCGGAGCACCCGTGAGCACGTTCAGGTTGCCGGTGTCATAGATGATTTCCCAGATCGCGAGTTGGATCGCGGCCGAGGTCTGCGGGGTCGCGCCACCCGGGGCCAGGAACGCGGGCATGGCGTCGGTGAACAACTCCTGCAGCAGCAGGTTGTTCGACTGCGATTCCTGATAGACGTACGTGTTGCCGAAATTGAAGAACTCGGTGAGTTCCGCGCACCAGAAGATGACCGGAACCGCACTGGGGTCGACCGTCCCGACGAACGCGCCCGCATGCGGCGAACCGCCAATGGTGAGGCCGAACTGCAGCTGCGGGGCAACGTAGTAGCCGGTCGGGTGAAGCGTAATCGGACCCGACTGCGCGACGGGGGACAGGCACAGCGCCGCGCCGGCGACCGTCATCGCCGTTGCCTGCCGAATCAGAGTTTTGATTTTCATGGGTCGCGTCCGTTTCTTTACAGAACGAGGGTAACGCACCTCTTGCAGCACATACCGTACCAGCATTTCTGCTATTAATTAATTTAATATAATCAATAGGTTATGTCGTCGATCTGTGAGTGTCTGGCGGTATCGTACAGGAACTGTAAATAATCTCGACGGTTTGGCGGCCCGGACGATCCTTGGGGCCCGACGGCGGGGAGCAAGCGTCGTAGCGGGGCGAACCGGTGACGCACTATCGGACTCGCGGCGTTTCAGGCAGCACCGATGTCCGCC